>Ga0070741_10017318_pt1 | contig 11854 bp, 12 predicted proteins | sample Coa_R1_4_FD_66440 | JGI IMG/M metagenome (GOLD analysis project Ga0070741, IMG submission 66440) | Surface soil microbial communities from Centralia Pennsylvania, which are recovering from an underground coalmine fire - Coalmine... | ecosystem: Environmental > Terrestrial > Soil > Unclassified ...
GGCGAGCTTCCTGTTCGGGCTGCCGACGGGTGGAAATATCGACGTGAACTCTTCCTACGCGCAGGAGTCGCGATACCTAGCGGGCTTCGTGCAGGACGACTGGAAGATCGCCCGGCGGCTCACCGTCAATCTGGGCGTCCGCTATGAACTCGACCTCCCGGTTACGGAACGCTACAACCGCTCCACCCGCGGGTATGATTTCACCGATCCGAATCCGATTCAGAATGCCGCGCGCGCCAATTACGCGCATTCGCCGATCCCCGAGATCCCGGTCGATTCCTTCACGACCACGGGCGGGCTGCTCTTTGCCGGCGTTAACGGCCAGCCGCGGGGCATCATGGACGCCCAGACGCTGCAGGTAGCTCCGCGCGTCGGGCTGGCGTACCAATTGCGCCCGCGGACCGTGCTCCGCGCCGGCTATGGGATTTTCTATGATTCGCTCGGCTCCGATCAGTTTAACGTCAAGCAGCAAGGCTTCAATCAGAAGACGACTCTGCAGCCGAGCCTGGACAACGGCCTCACCTTTCGCGCGACGCTTTCCAATCCTTACCCGGATGGCTGGCTGCAACCCGTGGGCGCCGCCGCCGGCCTGGCTACCTACGTCGGCCGCACCCCGGGCTTTTTCTGGCCTACGCGCCGCACTCCGTATATGCAGCGTTGGAGTTTGAACATCCAGCAGCAATTCAAGAGTGTGCTGGTGGAGGCGAGTTACGTGGGGAACCGCGGAACGCGTCTTGGCCTGGACGAACAGCTCGATCCCGTGCCGCGCCAGTATCTGAGCACGTCGCCTGTGCGCGATACCCAGACCATCAATTACCTGACCGCGGCCGTGCCCAACCCGTTCCTCGGATTGCCCGAGTTCGCGGGCGGCGGCCTGCAAACCAAGACGGTCCAGCGGCTGCAATTGCTGCGTCCCTATCCGCAGTACGCAGGACTCACCAGCACCCTCGACGGCGGCATGTCGTGGTACCACTCCCTGCAAGTGCGCGCCAGCCGCCGTTTCTCCCGCGGCCTGATGCTGCAGGCATCCTACACCTGGTCGAAATTCATGGAAGCGGTTGACCGCCTCGATCCGACCGATCCGCTGCCCGAGCATGTAATCTCGCCACAGGATCGGCCGCAGGTGATCGTAATCAGCGGGATTTACGAACTCCCGTTGGGCAGAGGCAAACACTGGCTGGTCAACTCCGGCTGGGTCGAGCGGCTGGCCGGCGGATGGACGGTTCAGGGCATCTACCAGGGCCAAAGCGGACCGCCCCTGGCGTTCGGCAACGTGCTCTTCTACGGGAACATCAAGAACATTCCGCTGCCGGTTGACCAGCGCACCGTCGACCGCTGGTTCAACACATCGGATTTCGAGAAGGCCAGCGGCAAGCAACTCGCCCAGAACATCACGACGTTTCCGTCGCGCCTCAGCAACGTGCGCGGCGACGGGTTCAACAATTTCAACCTGTCGCTGATGAAAAACATCCGCATCCGCGAAAATCTGCGCCTGCAATTCCGCGGCGAGGCTGTCGACGCGCTGAATCACGCCATGTTCGCGGCGCCCAATATGACGCCCCAAAACCAGAACTTCGGCCGCGTGACATCGGTGACGTCCGATCAGCAGCGGCAGATTTCAGTGGGTGCGAAGCTACGGTTCTGAAAACCTGCGGGGATGGAAGCGCACAATCCACGCCGGAAGTGTCGTTTTTCATCCCGAATCCCCCCTTCTCTCGCTTCTATGATGAAGGCAGGGGATTTATGCAAAAGTGGGCATCGCAGGCCGGTCGTGCTTTGGCGTCCAATCCAGGGTATATGCTCGCGGCCGCCGCAGTGACGGGATTTCTCGCAGGTCGTATGGTGAAGCGATTGCTCTCTCATAACGGGAGACCATCATGGGAGACTCGCAATCAATAAACGGCACGCAGCGCTCGGCGCGCGAGCTTGTCCAGGAGATCATCGGAGACGTACAGGAGATCATCCGCTCGGAGATTCGCCTGGCGAAGACCGAGATCAAAGAGGAGGGTGTCAAGGCCGGGAAAGCGGCCGGTCTGTTCGGCGCCGGCGGGCTGCTGGCGTTCTTCGGACTTGGCCTGCTCGAGGCGATGTGCGTGGTTCTGCTCGCCATGATCATGCCGCTGTGGATCGCTTTCCTGGTGATGGCGGTGATCAGCCTGGTGGCCGGAGGGATCTTTTTCTTCGCTGGAAAAGACAAGTGGGGCGCGGTGCATCCTGTTCCTAAGACCGTGACCAGCATTAAGGAGGATGTGCAATGGGCGAAGAATCAGACCAGATAAAGAGACACATCGACGAAAAGCGCGATCAGTTGGGCGCTCACATCAACGAACTGGAATATCGGGTAAAAAGCGCAACGGACTGGCGGGCGCAGGTGCAAAAGCAACCGGCAAAGGCGATGGCGGTAGCCTTCGGCGGAGGTCTGCTGCTGGCTTTGTTGGTCGCCTGAAGAGTACCTGTTATTGCCGGCGGAGGAACCGGCCCAGGCGCTCCATTGCGGGCTCCAGGATCCGCTCCTCCGCCGCATAGCAAATCCTTACCGAACCCTCGCCTCCGGCGCCGAATGCCACTCCGGGCGCCAGCCCCACCTTGGTTTCCATCAGCAGGCTCCGGCAGAATTCGAACGAATCGTCTAACCCGGCAATTTTCGGAAATAAGTAAAAGGCCCCGTCAGGCTTCGGGACGGTAACACCCGGCATCTCCGCCAGGGCCTCGATGCACAGATCGCGATTCGCTTTGAGCCTCGCCAGCATGCGCGTCAATTCCTCCTCGCCCTCGGCCAGAGCGGTTTCGGCCGCCTTCTGAGCGAAGCTGGGCGCGTGCGAGATGATGAACTCATTCAATTGCGTGGCCTTCGCGGCGAGATCCCGCCGCGCTACCAGCCAGCCGACGCGCCATCCGGTCATGCAATAGCTTTTCGAGAAGGAATGCACTACGATCACGGCGTCATCGCGGGTGGCCAGGCGCAGGATCGAGGGCACGGGATCGCCCAGGCGCGCACCGGCATAGTACAGCCGATCGTAGACCTCGTCGGCCAGCAGCCAGAGCCCGTGGCGCCGGCTGAAATCGAGCAGGCGCTGCTGTTCATCAACACTCGCCACCCATCCCAGAGGATTCGACGGCGAGGTATAGAGCACCAGGCGCGTGCGCGGCGTGACCGCTGCTTCCAGCGCGCCGAAATCGATCGTATACCGGTCGCCGCACAAAGGATGCGGAATCTGCTTCGGCGTAGCGTTCGCCATCGCGATGATCGACGATCCGTTGGGCCACGCCGGCGTGAGCACCAGCGCCTCATCCCCCGGGTCGAGGGCACACCGCAGGCTGACGTTTAGCGCCTGTACGCCGGACGCCGTGATGACGATCTCGCGCTGCGCATCGAGTTCGACGCCGTGCAGCTTTTCGTAACAAGACGCGAGCGCGCAGCGCAGGCTGGGCAGGCCCGCGTTCTCCGTGTAAAACGTATAGCCGTCGCTCATCGCCTGCACAGCGGCACGTTTGATATAGTCCGGCGTCGGCAGGTTGGACTCGCCGAAATACAGCCGGAGAACGCCGTCCATGGACATCGCGATTTCGGCCAGTTCGCGAATACGCGAGTGCGGTACCTGTTCGACGGAGTGCGAGAGCCCTGGCATCGATAACCATTTTGCCAGAAGATGCAGAGCGTTCCATGTTGAGTTTTCCTTCACCCGCACACGTTCGCGGCCTCACCCACAAAGGAAATAATGAGAATCACATCGGTTCGCAATAACATTGCAATATACCGTGCGTTAAGATGTCTGTCGGCTACTGGGTCTCCTCAAAAAACAATCAAGCTGGCGCCGGTAACTACATACCCTAGCGAGTTCGATCGCGTTAAGGAGTCGTTATATGACGAAACCATCATCTGGCGCCATCCGGGTTATAGGAGTCTTCGCCACGGCAGAAGACCGGGCTTCACTACGTGAATTTTTTAACAATTTCCGCTGGACATCGCAATTCGTGGACAGTTGCAGTACTCTCGATCAGGTCTTGTGGCCGTTCGAACCCGACGTGGTCCTGACCGATAGCGAGCTGGCCCGGGGCGAATCGTGGAAGGACATCCTGCGCTCGGCCCAGGAGCGTCCGACGCGCATTCCCGTTGTCGTAAGTTCCCGTCTCGCCGACGAGCGGTTGTGGGCGGAGGTGCTGAATCTCGGCGCCTACGATCTGCTGGTCAAGCCGTTTATCGCCGCCGAGGTACAAAGCGTGGTGGGAGCCGCGGCCGCGACGACGAGACCACTACTCAGACGTGCCGGATAAGTTCCCCGCGGGGGAACCTACCACACTGCGGACGGCGAAAAGATTGTCTGACACGTTTTCAGCAACCTGCCAGCCCGGAGGCGTCCTGGAATTTCGATCGCGACCGAGCACTTTGGGGCGCGGTTTACGCGATAAGGGTAGGAGAAACCATGACAGCAGCTTTGGCGGAACGACAGCAGGCAGCCGGAGGTTTTGCGGACCCCATGGACGAACGGCTGTTGCGCGGGGCCGGGATCGGTCGCGGTATGCAGGTTCTAGACCTTGACTGCGGCGCGGGCGACGTTTCGCTGCTGGCGGCGAAGCTGACGGGACCAAACGGCCTGGTGCTCGGCGTCGACCAGGATCCGGCGATCCTGGAGATTGCCCGGAGCCGCGCCCACCAGCAGGACCTCGGCCACGTCTATTTTCTGGAGGCGGCCGATGGCCCGTACGATCAGGGACCATTTGACGCGGTAATCGCTCGTCACATTCTCGATCGCGCCGAAAATCCGGTAACCGCCTTTCGTAATCTGTCTCGCCTGCTGCGTCCGGGAGGTGTCCTTGCCCTCCACGAATCCTCCCCCGCCGTGATGCAGACGCTCGAAAAAGCCGGCTTCGCTTCGCCGCAACTGTTCGGCGCCACGATTTCGGGCCGGCCCGAATTCTGCGTCTGGGCTCGCAAGCCCGAATAGGTCAGCAGACCTGTTCGTTGGCGCCGTGCGGTTCCATCAATTCCGCCACCTGCTCGCGGAGCCGCCGGTTCAGATCCGCGCGGTCGCGCGATTTCATGCCCGACGTCTCGATCACCTCTCCCACCCGCACGATGATCTTGCCGGGGCGCACGACAATTGATCCCATCGGCAGTACCTGGCGCGTCCCCACCAATGCCAGCGGCACAACCGGAACTCCGGCTTTAATGGCCAGATGCGCGGCGCCTTCCTTGAAGTCGCGCAGGGCGGCCGGTGAACGCCCCCCTTCCGGGAACAGCAGCGGCGTGATTGCCTCCTGCTGCAGACGATGTGCCGCCTCCTGCAGGATCTTCAACGACGCACGCGGATCCCCGCGCACCACCTGCAGATGGCCCGCACGCCGCAGATGCGTACCCAGGAACGGAATCTTGAACAGGCCGCGCTTGGCGAAGAACCGGACCTCCAGCGGAATCGTGGCCAGAATTGCCGGGATATCCATATAAGACATATGGTTCGCCACCAGCACGTAACTGGCTCCGGGGTCGAGTTTTTCCACGCCCTGCGCCTCCAAGCGCACGCCGCTGATTTTGAGGAGCATCCGCGCCCAGACGCGCGCCAGCCGATTCTGTCGGCATCCGGTCTTATCGAACAGCGACACGGTCAGCGACAGGATTCCCATCACAATCGTGCACAGAACGATGAGCGGATCGATCCACAGGAGCGCGCGCAAAGTGGCTAGCATGGCCGACAGCGGATTATATCAGGCTCTTCGCTTCTCCAATCAAAAACAGCGAGCCGGTTATAAAGATGGCGTCGTCGGGCGAGGCCTCACGGCGGACGAGTGCCAGCGCTTCGGAGAGATTGGGCGCGATCCGGATGCGTCCGTGTTCGGCGAGATCTGCGATCGCCTCCGGGCGTACAGCGCGCGCCTGGTGCGGGGCGGTCGCGACAATCTGCGCAGCCGCGGGGAACAGGATGCCGGTCATCTCAGCCACGGCTTTGTCGCGCATGGCGCCGTAAATCATCCACACGTTGCGGCCGGAGTAAAAACGCTCGATATAAGCGCGCAGCGAACGTGCGCCGGCAGGATTGTGCGCGCCGTCCAGGATTATTTCGGGCCGAGTGGCCAGGTGCTCCAGCCGGCCCGGCCAGCGGGCCCGCGCGACGCCAGCCTCGATGGTCGCGGCTGGAATTCCCAGCCGGGCGAGCACCGCTGCGGCGGTACGCGCATTCTCCACCTGGTGCTCGCCGGCGAGCGGACACGCGATGCGAAGCTCCGTCGAACCGCGCGACATCGTGAAAGTGGAGCCGGCAGGCGTCAGGTTCACATCGCGAATGAGCCATTCGCTCGTATGCACGACCGGCGCGCCGACGTCCCGCGCGCGCGCGGAGAGCGTCGCATCCGCCTCCTTATGCTGCTGGGCGATGATGGCGGGTACCCCCGGCTTCAAGATCCCGGCCTTCTCCCCCGCGATCGCCTCCAGGCTCTTGCCGAGCCACGCTTCGTGATCGAAGTCGATCGGCGTGATGGCGCAGATTTCAGGCGTGACGACGTTAGTCGCGTCCAGGCGGCCGCCCAGCCCGACCTCCAGCACCACGCGATCGCATCGCTTCTGCGCGAACAGCGCTAATGCCATCGCGGTCACGGTTTCGAAATAGGTAGGATGCAGGTCGATGGTGCCACGCTCGATCAGATGCTCGGCGGCTTCGTGCACGCGGTCGAACGCCGTCGCAAACTCGTCCGCCGCTACCGGTTCACCGTTGATACGGATCCTCTCGACTGGTTCGATCAAATGCGGCGAAGTGAACAGGCCCGTGCGGTTTCCTGCGGCGCGCAGTCCGGCTTCGACCATAGCGCAGACCGAGCCCTTGCCGTTGGTGCCGGCCACGTGCGCGAATCGCAACCCTCGCTGTGGATCGCCGAGCGCGGCGAGCACCGCGGCGATGCGGTCGAGTCCGAGTTTGGCCGTCTTGATTTCGTTTCCGAGTGAGTACAGGAACTGGACGGAATCGGGGTAATTCATGCCGCGTCGCAGAAGAAGCGGAACGCGGTGGAGATGTACTTCTTCATTTCGGCGCGCGGCACGACCGCGTCGAGCATGCCGTGTTTCAGCAGAAACTCGGCGCGTTGGAAACCCTCGGGCAGTTTCTGGCGGATGGTCTGTTCGATGACGCGCGGCCCGGCGAACCCGATGAGGGCGCCCGGTTCGGCGATGTTGAGATCGCCGAGCATGGCGAAGCTGGCCGTCACCCCGCCCGTCGTGGGATCCGTGAGAATGCTGATGTAAGGAATCTTCGCTTCGTCCAGCCGCATGAGCGCGGCCGAGATTTTCGCCATCTGCATCAGGCTCACGGCGCCCTCCTGCATCCGCGCACCGCCCGAAGCGGAGACGATGATCAGAGGCGTGCTGCGCTCGATGGATCGCTCGATGGCTCGGGTGATCTTCTCGCCGACGACGCATCCCATACTGCCGCCGATGAATTTGACTTCCATGATGCAAACATTCACTTCGCGGCCGTCGAGCTTCCCGGTAGCGGAGATGAGCGCATCCGACAGGTTGGTGGCTTCTGCCATGGCGGAGAGGCGCTCCGAATAAGGCTTGGAATCGACGAACTGCAGCGGATCCGATGAGCGCAGGTTCGTGTCGTGCTGTTCGTAAGCACCGTCGAGCAGAAGTTGCAGGCGCGTGCAGGCGTCAATGCGGAAGTGCGTTCCGCAATTGGTGCACACATTCAGATTCGCCTCGAGGTCTTTCTTCCAGATAATCTGCCGGCAATTTTCACACTTCAGCCACAGACCTTCGGTGCGAACCCGCTTCTCGCCGTCTTCGGGCTTTCCCGTACCGTTCGGCTTATCGCGTTTAAACCAGGACACCAGGACTAGGCTAACGCGATTCGGACGCGAAAGGCAAAGCTAGTCCCGCGCGGCCAGCCACATGCCGACGCCCGCCTCCACCGCAGCGAGCATCCGTGTGAGTTGCGGATGATCGACGAATGTGTCGATCATGTGGCGAAAGCCGGCTGGCCCCACGCGCCAATGCATGCAGTGCTCACGGGGATGTATCATGCCGAGGACGGCGTCTCCCACCAGCGCCATAGCGGTCAGATCTTTTAATTGCTCCTTCATACTTCTATTTTCGCGCCGCAATCGGAAATCGTAAGTGGGAAATTCCACATCGGCCTTCCAGCCTCTGGCAAAACCGGGGACAGACGAAACTGTCCCTGATCACCATTCCGGAATCAGCGAGATAGCCGCGCGTACTGTGGACAGTTCCGTCTGTCCCCGGTTTTGCCACAGCCTGCTGCCTGACCACCATTCCCGAATCAGCGAGATAGCCGCGCGTACTGTGGACAGTTCCGTCTGTCCCCGGTTTTGCCACAGGCTGCTGCCTGACCACCATTCCGGAATCGGCGAGATAGCCGCGCTGCCAAAGGCTGCTGCCTGACCACCCATCCCGGAATCAGCGAGATAGCCGGGCGTACTGTGGGCAGTTCCGTCTGTGCCCGGTTTGCCATAGGCTGCTGCCTGACGGGATGGCGCCGAGAATCCCGGTGGAGAAGAGCAGGTCGAATCCGTCATTCCCAACGTAGGCGGTGTCGAGCAGCCAGTGCCCCGGCAGTTCCCGCTGGACATCGAACTGCCAGGAGTGGCTTAAACCGTTGCGCGCCTGCACTGGGAAGAACGTCACGCCCTGGCCCAGGGACGGACTCCGGACTACTCCGCGATTTCGCGATAGATCGCGAGTACCTCGCGGGCGGCGCGCTCCCAACTGAACTTGGCGGCCTGCACGCGGCCGCGGCGAATCAGCGTCTGGCGCAGTTCGTCGTCGAGGAGCACCTCTTTGATTCCTCGGGCGATGTCAAAGACGTTTTCGGGATTGACGAGCAGAGCGGCATCGCCTACCACCTCCGGCAGCGAACTCACGCCGGAGGTAATGACCGCGGTGCCGGATGCCATCGCTTCCAGCGGCGGCAATCCGAAGCCCTCGTAAAGCGACGGGAACACGAACGCGGCCGCGGCTTCGAAGAAATTGCGCAGCGTGTCGAACGGCACGAAGCCCAGGAACCGCACCGCCGCCTCCACCCGTCCCTGAATCACCGCGCGCCGCACCTCGGGATTCTGGGAGATCTCGTCTCCGATGATAATCAAGTGCAGGTCTTTGTAAACGGGGTGTTCCCGCAGCCTCTGGCGCACCACGGCGAAAGCGTCCACCAGCCGCGGGATGTTTTTCTGTTTGCGAATATTCCCCGCGTAGAGCAGAAACGGATAATGGATCTGGTACCGCTCGAGAATACGCTGCAGATCGCGACTCCGCCCCTCCGGACCGGCGGCGCGCGCATCCTTCACCGGCCGGTGCGCGAAGAACTCCGGATCCGGGGCATTGTAGACAACCCGCACCCGGTCGGCGGGGATGCCGAGCTCTTTCTGGACGTCGCGGCGGGTGGCTTCCGATACTGCAATTACGCGGTCGGCCCGCTGCAGGCCGCGGCGAAAGCGGTAACGCCGAAGGTTCATGCGCAGCCCGCTACGCCGATCGAACAGCAGGCTCGCCATGTCGTGAATCGTCACTACGTATGGCTTTGCCATCAGCAGCGGCACGCGGTTTAGCGGGATATGTACCAGGTCCGCATGGAACCGGCGCAGAAACAGGGGAAAAGCGATGTTGTCCCACGGATCGTCGTCACTCCGCGCACAAGGGGCGAACTGGAAGTTGGACGGCAGCGAGCCCAGCACCTTTTGGTCCTCGGCAACTCCCGCCAGAAAATAGCGATTCACCTTGTCCAGGGCGCCGAGCGCCTGCACCAGGTTGCGGATATACGTGCCGATGCCGAAGTCGCGCACACGGCGGACATCGATGACGGCCTTGAACATCGTTTATGCCCGGATCGTATCCAGTTTCCAGTGGTAGAGCGGGAAGCGTTCGGTGAGCACCTGCACGCGGCGGCGCACCGAGGCGATGGCGTCGTCGGACTGGATATGGTTCAGCACTTCGGCGATCAACGTCGCCACTTCGCGCATCTCGGCTTCGCGGAAGCCGCGAGTCGTAACGGCGGGCGACCCGAGGCGAATGCCGCTCGGGTTCAACGGCGGATTCGTATCGAAAGGAATCGCGTTTTTGTTTACGGTAATGCGCGCGCGGTCGAGAGCCGCTTCTGATTCCTTGCCGCGCAAACCCTTCGAGAACACGTCGAGCAGCAATAAGTGCGTATCGGTGCCGCCCGAGACTACGCGGAAACCCGCGTCCTTGAGGCCATCGGCGAGAGCGCGCGCGTTCGCCAGAACTTGCTTCTGATAGTCGACGAACTCCGGCTGCATCGCCTCCAGGAAACAGACGGCTTTGGCGGCCATCACGTGCACCAGGGGTCCGCCCTGCATGCCCGGGAAGACGGTTTTGTCGATGTCCTTCCCGAATCTCTCCCTGGCCAGAATGATGCCGGCACGCGGCCCCCGCAGCGTCTTGTGCGTGGTCGAGGTGACGATATCGGCATACTGGCAGGGGTTCGGATGAAGTCCGGCGGCCACGAGCCCGGAAATGTGAGCCATGTCCACCAGGAACAGAGCGCCGACGCTGTCGGCGATCTGGCGAAAGCGCGCAAAATCCAGGATGCGTGGATAGGCGCTGGCCCCGGCGATGATCATCTTCGGGCGATGCTCCTCGGCCAGGCGCGCCACCTCGTCATAATCGATGGTTTCGGTGTCCTTGCGGACGCCGTACGGCACCACCTTGTACGTCTTGCCGGAAAAGTTGAGCTGATGGCCGTGAGTGAGGTGGCCGCCATGCGCGAGATTCAAGCCCAGGATAGTGTCGCCGGGCTGCAACACCGACGCGTACGCGGCCTGGTTGGCCTGGGAGCCGGAGTGCGGTTGCACGTTGGCGTACTCCGCGCCGAAGATCTTCTTGCAACGCTCGCGCGCGAGATTTTCCACGACATCGGTGAACTCGCAACCGCCGTAGTAGCGCTTGCCCGGATAGCCTTCGGCGTACTTATTCGTGAAGACGCTGGCCGTTGCTTCGAGCACGGCTTCGGAGGTGAAATTTTCGCTGGCGATCAACTCGAGTTGACCGTCCTGACGCTGGACCTCGTGCTGAATGGCCTCGTAAATCTCGGGATCGACCTCGGCCAAAGGCTTCGACATACGTTCCGCTTCCGTCATTGCGTCTCCTGTCCTTTCATGCCCGCGTACATCTCCATTTTCGCGATTTTCGCCAGCCGCCGGGAGTGACGGCCGCCGATGAACTCGGTTGCGAGAAAGATATCCACCATGCGCGCCGCGCGCTCGGGCTCGACGAAACGTGCGCCCAGAGTGAGTACATTCGCGTCATTGTGTTCGCGCGTGAGCCGCACTCCCTCTTCAGCCTGAGCGGGCGCCGCGCGCACACCAGTGACTTTGTTCGCCGCGATCGCCATTCCTATCCCGGTGCTGCACACCAGAATGCCGCGGTCACAGCGGTGCTGCGCGACGTCGCGCGCCACCGACTGCGCGAAGTCGGGATAATCGCAGGATTCTTCGCTATTCGTGCCGAAATCCACCACTTCGTGACCGTCGTTCACGAGCTTACGCCGCAGGATTTCTTTCAGGACAAATCCAGCGTGGTCCGCGGCGATCGCGATTTTCATAACGGGATAGAATATCTTAACATGTGACCTGCGAGGCGAAGTCTGAACGGTTTCTTGCGACCTCCGTAAGTGGCGGTTAATCCCAGGTCCGCGGCGGTTCGCATGTTAGAATCGAAGTCTCCTCAACTTCATGCGTTGGTCTAAACTGTTCATACCAACTCTGCGCGAGACGCCTGCCGAGGCGGAAGTGGCCAGCCACAAGCTGCTGCTGCGCGCGGGGTACATTCGCCAGTTGTCCGCGGGCATCTACAATTACCTGTTTCTGGCGCAGCGCTCTCTTTTGAAAATCA
>Ga0070741_10017319_pt1 | contig 11853 bp, 10 predicted proteins | sample Coa_R1_4_FD_66440 | JGI IMG/M metagenome (GOLD analysis project Ga0070741, IMG submission 66440) | Surface soil microbial communities from Centralia Pennsylvania, which are recovering from an underground coalmine fire - Coalmine... | ecosystem: Environmental > Terrestrial > Soil > Unclassified ...
CGACATGCCAGTGATCGACAGCGGTGTCATGGCGGATAACCGTCCGCCTTCGTAATGCAGGCGCAGAACGGGCTTGTGCAGGCCGTCCAGGATCTCGGGCGCCAGCTTCCGCTTGTTCGCCTCCTCCATGAAGCCGGCCATTACCGGTCCGCCGCCGGAGATGAAGATGGTGCCGGTCGACGAGTCGAGCGACATGCCGTCCCAATTCTTCGCCACCTCGAACGACTGCGCCAGTTTTTCGGTTTTGAGGTCGATCACGTGGACCATGTGATCGTGCCAGCCGGCGGTATTGACGAGCAGCTTATCGTCCGTGGTGACGATCATCTTCATGGGCAGGTCGCCCGCAAGCTTGATGTGGCGTCCGGCCGGGGTGATGCGCCAGCCGTTCGGCAACGTAGTGCGGCCTTCACTGAATTTGTTGGGGAGGAGGTATTTACGCTCCTGTTTCACCTTGGCGCCAACGAGAGCGATGGCGGCCAGGGCGACGATCGCGAGGGCGGAAATGACGTGCTTGCGTTTCATATGGATACTCCCAGGAGAAACTCCACTCTACTCCACCGCAGTGTCGATTTCATTACGGGCCGGCGACAAGATTTGCGGAATCGACCAAATAACCAATTCGGATCGTATCGGGCGAAAACCGCCCGCAGAGCGTCGGGCGGACGTTCTGTCGTGGCGCGGATGGCCTGGATCAGCCAATTGTGTTGCCCGTCATGACAGCAGGCAGCACACCGGATCGGCTCCGTGGTCCCGTATGTGTGCGGGGCGGCGGCATCCACGTCATCGGCACCTGCCTGCACGCACAGCCGTCCCTTCCAACACCGCAGCAGGCTTCGTTGCCGTGGTAGTGCAGATGGGACGGCGCGATCCGTCGGGGCGCCGCGGCTGGACCGCCGGGGACGCGCCACCCGGCGATGACAAAGGCATCGTTCGGCGATCTGGGGATGCCGCCGGCGAGCGCAGCCGTCACGACAGGGGAACTCACGGCGTGAGCCTACGCCTTGGCTTGGCTCTGCGCGGCCGACTGCATGGAAGCAAAGCGGGCCTGCATTTCGCGCGTCAGGTGCGGCACAATCCCGATCATGCGCTCGATGAGCATGAGCTGCGCGCGGTGATGCATTTCGTGCTCTTTCACTCCCATCAGCATTTCGAAGCGTGTCTTGCTGGCGGGCGTCATGCCCGGAGGCATGGCTACGGTCTGGCCCAGAACATCGTCCGGGAAGGCTTCCAACCACGCACCGAAACTCTCACCGCCGGTGCGCAGCAGATCGACGATTTCACTCTTGCTGTGCTGCTTCTGCTCCTCGGCGAGCATGCGCTGGAAAAAACCCGGAAAGTCGAAGCCCACCAGCGTCGTACGCCGTTCGCTGTGGATCTGATGCTGTACGGACGGTACCATCGCGATATGTACGAGCACCTGCGCCACTGTGCGGGTGTCGGGTGCGGCACGGAAATCGTATTTCGCCTCGGGGATCTCCTCGGCGATGGTCACGGTGTTCTTGCGGACGGTGCGGAATGCAGCCGCCAGGTCTTTGGATCCATAGATCAGCATAAGGACAGTGTACGACGGCGGGTACACCCGGGACCCGCCGGCCAGTCGCGGCGTGTAAAATACGACGCTGAGGTGCAGCATGGAACGAAGGCATTTCCTCGGCGGGGCGGGCGGGCTGATGGCGGGTGGACAGGCGCAGGCACAGCGGCAGCGCGAACTGGAGGCTGGCGGGACGGGCAGTACTGCTTATGCAGTCGAGCCGGTGATCGAGCGGAAAGTGGAGGGCAAGCCGCATCAAGGCAAGGTGCTCGCCGCCATCCAGCCGCACTGCGATGATATCCCGATCTTCGCCGGCGGCACGGTGCTCAAACTGCTCGACGAAGGCTACACGGGCGTGCTCATCACCATGTCCAACGACTCGATGGCGGGAACGGGCTCGTCGATCGGCGATATCGTACTCAAGAACGAAACGGACACCAAAGAGGTCGCGCGGCGGCTCGGGTTGAAGGAAGCGATCTTCCTCAACTACCCGAACCACAATATGGACGGCTGGCCAATCCTGGAGATGCGGGCGCGGCTGGTGTTCCTCTTTCGCGCGCTCAAAGTCGATACCGTGCTGGTGTACGATCCGTCGTCGCTCTATGAGCGCAACCCGGACCATTACATTACGGCGCGGGCGGTGGAATCCGCCTGCTGGATGGCGAATTCGGAGTGGGACTATCCGGAGCATTTCCGTGTGGGGCTGACGGCCCACGGTCCGAGAGAGAAATACTATTTTGCGCGCGGGCCGCAGTTGGTGAATCTGGTGGTGGATATCGGGCCGTACGTGGACAAGAAGGTTTGGACCAACATGGCGAATGTGACGCAAGGCCCGGCGGGGAGTCAGGGAGCGAAACTGCGGCGCGCGCTGGCGGCGAAAGGTCGCAAGCTGCCGATCCTTGGCGATAACGACGACACGGCGAACCGGGCGTACACAAAGCAATTCTCGCTGGCCCGCGATCGGCAGCGCGCTCAGCCGCACGGGCTGGAGTACGCCGAGTATTTTCATTACATCCCGCCGGATGAGTCGGATGTGGAGGATTACGTCGAGAAGCACTCGGTGCCGATTTAGCGAAGGTGAACTGGCGGGGCACGCGGTTTCGCGTGCCGGTGAGTCCGAACGGTCCTCTCAGCTCTCCGGCTCGGGTTTCGAGCCGGCACGAGCTTCGGCCTCCGCCAGCCAGCCGCGACGAAGCTTCTCGGGAGAAACGCCCGAAAGATACGGTTTGATGTCGAGGATCGGGGTGCCGTCGAGCATATCGATGCCGCGGACGCGCAGGCGTGGACCATCGCGGTCCAGCAATTCCACTACGGTCAGCGCGATCGGGTTCGGACGGCGCGGTGAGCGCGTCGCGAACACCCCGTGGGAACGGTGATCACTGGGCGGCGTGACCAGCAGTTCGAATCCCTGCGAGCGATCGAAGGCCCAGATCACGTAGAGGTGCGAGAAGCCTTCAACGTCCGTGAGGCCGGCTTCCAAGTCTGCGCGAATTTCGAGAATGCCCTCGGCCTCATGCTTCGCGCCCAGTCCCTTGGGCACGTCGCGCGGGTCGCTGTAGGGGCTTCTGACGTATCCGATCGGTTGCATATCCATGGCAAAATGCAGGTGGAGGCTCCATCTTGATTTCACCACGTACCCGGGCCTTGCCGGCGCTGGCGGTTGCGCTGGCGCTGGGATCGGGCTGCGGCACGAAGCCCGCGGCGCCGGCGGAAACCGGCTCGCTGGTGGGACGCGTCGGCTCGACCGCCTTCCTGCAACTCGAAGCGGACAGCTTCTCTCGCCTCACGCCTAAGCAACAGGCGCTGGCCTACTGGCTGACACAGTCGGCCATTGCGATCGATCCGATTATCTACGACCAGAGCTCGCGCTGGGGACTCCGGCAGAAGCGGCTGCTGGAAGCGCTGATGGCCCATCCGCAGGGGATTTCGCCCGAGGTGATGACGAAGATTTCGAACTTTACCAAGCTCTTCTGGGCCAACCGGGGCAACCATAACGACACCACGGCGCAGAAGTTTCTTCCCGAGTTCACTTTCGCCGAGTTGAAAGAAGCCGCGTCGACGCTGGTCCGCAACGGTGTGCATATCGGCGATCCTTACGGCTCCGGCAAGGCGATCGCCACAGAAGCCGACCTGGATACGGAACTGACGGATCTTCAGCAATCGCTGTTCGATCCGAATTTCGAGCCGATGATAACGGCCAAGACACCGAACGGCGGCGAGGATATCCTGCAGGCGAGTGCCAACAACTTCTATTTTGGAGTAAGCCTCGCCGATCTGAAGGGCTTCAAGGAGCGTTATCCGCTCGATTCGCGGCTGGTGAAAGAACGCGGCGGCAAGCTGGTGGAAGAGGTTTATCGCGCGGGCACGCCTGACGGCAAGATCCCGCCCGGGCTTTACGCCCAATTTCTGAGGAAGACAAACGAGTATCTGGATAAAGCTATCCCGTACGCCGAGCCCGGGCAGGACACGGTCATTCGCGACCTGATCCGGTTCTATCAGACCGGTGACTTTCAGGACTGGCTCACCTACGGCGCCGCGTGGGTGCAAAACAACGCGACTGTCGATTTCGCCAGCGGCTTCATCGAGGTGTACATGGATCCGCGCGGCGCCAAGGGCACGTCCCAGGCGTTCGTCTCGATCACGGACCAGCGGGTCAACGCCCTGATGCTGAAGATCGCCGACAATGCGCAGTATTTCGAGAGCCGCGCGCCGTGGGCGGCGAAGTTCAAGAAGCAGGGCGTAAAGCCTCCGCTGGCCAAGGCCGTGGAGACTGTGGTCGAGACGGGCGACTTTCACGTCAACACCGTCGGCGACAATCTGCCCAACGAGAATCAGATTCACGAGAAATACGGCAGTAAGAGCTTTCTGTTCACCGGCAGCACGCGCGCGTTTGCGCATGCCAGGGGACATAAAGTCATCGAGGAGTTTGCTGCATCGAAAGAACAGATCGACCGGGCAATCAAGTACGGAGACGAGGCTGAAGATCTTCTGACCGCGATGCATGAGATCATCGGGCACGGATCGGGAAAGCTGGATCCGAAACTCACCCACGGCGCCGAATCTTATCTGAAGGAGTACTACTCGACTCTCGAAGAGGCACGCGCTGATCTGATGGCGCTGTGGAACGTCTTCGATCCGAAACTCAAAGAACTGGGCGCGGTCTCGAGTCCGGAGGTCGGCAAGACAATGTATGACAGCGCCGCGCTAGTCTCGCTGACGCAATTGCATTACATTCCGAAGGGCGACACGATCGAGGAGGACCACCAGCGCGACCGCCAGATGATCGCCAACTACATTATGGACAAGACCGGCGCCATCGCGAAGGAGGAGCGCAACGGCAAGACCTACATCGTGGTGAAGGACTATGACAAAATGCACCAGGGCGTAGGCATGCTGCTTGCGGAATTGATGCGCATCAAGGGCGAAGGCGATTACGCGGCAATCAAGGCGCTCGTGAACCAGTACGGCGTGCATTTCGATCCGGCGCTGCGCGATCAGGTGGTGGCGCGTTACAAAAAGCTCGACTTACCTGTCTATTGGGCCGGCATCAACTCGGATCTCACGGCGCAATTCGGTGCCGACGGCGCGATCAACTCCGTGCAGATCTCCTATCCGCGCGATTTCGCGAAGCAACAGCTCGAATTTGCGGCCATGTACGGGAAGCCGTAGTGCGGGTGGCGGCGGTTATCTGTGCTCTGGCGCTGGTGCATCCCGCCGCGGCGAGCGTTGAGTTGCGCATTCACTATGCGGCGCTGCAGCGGATTCTGGCCGAGCAGATGTTCACGCAGGACGGGCGGCGTTATGTGAAGGGTGCGCCGACGGCGAAGTGCAATTACGCGTATCTGGAGCATCCGGACCTTCACGGCGAATCGGGCGGCCGGCTCAACGTCCGGGCAAAGTTCAGCGGGCGCGCAGCGCTCGACCTCTTCGGCCGCTGCGTGGGATTGGGCGATTCGTTCGACGTCTCCATTACCGCCATGCCGTACTTCGAAAAAGGCGCCATTCGCTTGCGGGGCGTAATTGTGGAGACCAAAAAGGACAGCTTCTATATCCGGCGCGTGCGCGCGGCGCTAACGTCCACACTCCGGACGCAATTCGCCTACAAGGTGGCCGAGGACGCGAAGAAGATCCTGGAGGAAAAGCGCGGCAACTACACGCAGGAACTGAGCGGGTTCCAGGTATCGGGGATTCAGGCAACCGGCGACGCGCTGGTGCTGACGCTGGACTTTACGCTGGCGGTGAAATAGTGGCGACGCGGTCGCAGTCGTTATGATGGTTTCTGGATGGAGACTTCCCCCCGTGCCGCGCGGCGCCCCGGAAAGCGCGCCTACCTGCTGATCACCGGATTCGCTCTGCTCCTCGTGCTCTTTCCGTTTCTGTTCTGGTACGGCACGTGGTTCGGCCGGCGCCTCACCGATCAGCAGATCGACGAATATCTGAATGACGCGTCGAAGCCGCGGCATGCACAGCACGCGTTAGTTCAGATCGGCGAACGCCTCAGCCGCGGCGATCCGGCTGCGCAGCGCTGGTATCCGCAGGTAGTGGAACTGTCGAAGAGCAAGCTCCTGGAACTCCGTCAGACGACCGCTTGGATCATGGGGCAGGACCATCGTTACCAGCCGTTCCACGACGCACTGCTACGCCTCACCGGCGATTCCGAGCCGATGGTGCGCCGCAACGCGGCCCTGGCTCTCTCTAACTTTCACGATCCCGCCGCGCTGCCGGTCCTACGAGAGATGCTGCGACCCTACACGCTTCCGGCGCCCGTCGCCGGCACGGTGAGATATCGGCTTAAAGTCGGCGAGTACGTAAATCCGGGCACCCTGGTGGGTCATATAGACTCGACCGAGGTGAGGTCGCCGTTGCCTGGGGAAGTGCGGGCGCTGGATCGCAGCGAAGGCGCGCCGGTCAAGGCCGGGGATCCGCTGGTCGAGCTTTCGCCCGACGAGAAGCACGTTTGGGAGGCTTTGCGCGCGCTTTACACGGTCGGCGGCCGCAGCGATCTCGACGAGGTGAAGCGATATGCTCGCGGCGTGCCGGGCATGACCGAGCGTATCCAACGCCAGGCAGCGGTTACGGCTCAGGCTATCGAAGCACACACAAAATAGTAAGGATGGCCAGCCGATTGCTCGTTTAAGGGTATGAAGCTGACAACAGCAGTACTCTCATTTGCATTACTTGCTACGATTCCGGCCTTTACGCAGGACTCGGCCAAAGACGAAATGAAGAAGGCCGGCCAGGATGCCAAGGATGCAGGTAAGTCTACAGGGCGAGCCGCCAAGCACACCGGCAAAGGTGTAGCAAAAGGCACAAAGAAAGGGGTCAACAAGGCCGCCGGTGCGACCGAAAAGGGCGCCTCCAAGGTGAAGGACAAGACGGATAAGAAGCCGGAGTGAGGCGTTTATGGGGCGCTTCCTCTCCATCCTGGCGTTAAGCGCGACGTTCCTCCCGATTGGCGCCGCGCACGCCGATATGCCGATGCCGCCGATACAGCAGGTATCGGCGCGCATGGCCGAAACTCGGGCGAGGCACGCCTCTCAAATTCGTAGCTATACCGTCCTGCGGCGCTACACTCTCACCACGGGACACCATTCCGCGGAGATGACCGTTCGTGTCACCTACAACTGGCCGGGAGAGAAGAAATTCGAAGTCGTTTCCGAGCGCGGCTCCGGCACGATTCAAAAGCGGGTGTTCCACCGTTTGCTGAAAGCCGAGAAAGACGCCACCCATCATGATGCGCGCATCACAGCCAAGAATTACGATTTTCAACTCGAGGGCATGGACACAGTCGATGGGCGACGCTGCTACGTGCTGCGGCTCACACCCAAGAACGACGGAAAGTATTTGATTCGTGGGCGTGCCTGGGTGGATGCGACGGATTTTGCCGTGGTGCGGGTCGAAGGAGAACCGGCCGATACCGGTTCCTTCTGGATCTCCAGCACCCATATTGTGCAGAGGTACCGAAAAGTGGACGGGTTCTGGATGCCGTCCGACAGCGACTCTGAGTCTGAGGTCAGGCTATTCGGCCGCGCCCACCTCCGCATTGAGAGTGGCAACTACAAGATTGTTCCCGCCCAAACGGAAGACGAGGCTGATCTGCTCTCACAGCCGCCCTTGGAATAAGGGCGGATTCCCTGATAACATCGTTCGTTAAGGAATGGCAGCTAACGCCGAGCAGGTCATTCGATGTCCTTTGTGCAATAAGCGCGACGTGGTGCCGACTCTACAGCGGCGGTGGTGGGATTCGTTCTTCAAAATCGCTATGAAGTTTCCGTGGGTGTGCCGGGCGTGCGGACGCCGCTTTTACGTGAAAAGAGCCTCCACTTCCTCGTGACATGAACAATGACGGCCTCGAGCTCACGCGTGACGAGATGCGCGCGCTGGGCCAACGGGTGGTCGATCTCCTGATTGAACATTTCGCCAAGGTATCCACGTTGCCGGCGGCTTCTACAGGAACGCGCGCCGAACTGGAGCGGGCTCTGCGGGAGCCTCTACCTGAAAGCGGTCGCGATTGGGCCGGTGTTGTGGAGCGGCTGAGGACGGACGTGTTCATGAACATGTGTCACGTCGATCATCCGCGTTTCTTCGCGTTCGTGCCCAGCCCGGGGAACTTCGTCGGCGCGATGGCGGATGCGTTGGCTGCGGGTATGAACCCGTTCGTAGGTACATGGCTGGCGGGATCGGGTCCGGCTGAAATCGAACTGGTTACGCTGGACTGGCTGCGCGACATGTGCGGCCTGCCCGAGACTGCCGGCGGGCTTTTCGTGAGCGGCGGCTCCATGGCGAATCTCACCGCGCTGGCGGTGGCTCGCGAGCGGAAGCTCGGTGACGAGATAGCTCAGGGCACGGTGTATTTCTCGGACCAGACGCATTCCTCGGTCGATCGTGCGCTGGCTGTTCTCGGATTCCGGCCGCGGCAGTTGCGCAGGCTCCCGTCCGACGAGTATTACCGCCTGCCGCTCGGTGGCTTGCGCGATGCCGTGGCGGCGGATCGTGCCGCCGGGCTGATTCCATGCTGCGTCATCGCGAACGCGGGCACAACGAACACCGGCGCGGTCGATCCCTTGCGTGAACTGGCCGCGTTCTGCCGCGAGCACGGCGTCTGGCTGCACGCCGACGGGGCCTATGGCGCGGCGTCGATGCTATCCGAGCGCGGGCGGGCAGCGCTCGCCGGTATAGAGCAGGCGGATTCGCTCTCGCTCGATCCCCACAAGTGGCTGTTTCAGCCGTTCGAGTGCGGCTGCGTGCTCCTCCGGGATGGCACGATGCTGCGCGATACGTTCCGCATCCTGCCCGATTATCTGCGCGATGCGCATCGGCTCCGCGAAGAAGTGAACTTCTGCGACTACGGCATCCAGTTGACGCGCGGCTTCCGCGCGCTCAAACTGTGGATGTCGCTGCAGGTGTTCGGAGCGGCGGTATTCCGGTCGGCGATCGACCGAGGCTTCGAGTTGGCCGGTATTGCGGAGCGGCGGCTGCGGGAGTCGGCAAGGTGGGAAATCTTGAGCCCGGCGCAGATGGCCATCGTGGCCTTTCGCCACGTGGGAGACGATACTTTGAATTCGCGACTGGCGGCGGAATTGAAGAGGGGCGGCTACGCTTTCCTGAGTACGACGACCCTGCGCGGCCGCACGGCGCTGCGGCTTTGTACGATCAACCCCAGGACAACCGCCGCGGACGTGCTGGGGACGATCGATCGATTAGAAAGGTTGACTGTATGAGTACGGAGTTTTCGGCTGCCGAGCGGCGCGGCGTGTATCGCGCGATTTACGAACGCCGCGATGTCCGCTCGAATTTCCTACCCGATCCGGTTCCGGATGCGGTCCTGGGACGCCTGCTGGACGCGGCGCATCACGGCCCGTCGGTGGGGTTTATGCAGCCGTGGGATTTCATCGTGATTCGGGACGAGGCGGTGCGCCGCGCCGTGCACGAGTGCTTTGTCGAGGCCAATCGACGGGCCGCCGAGCGATACGCCGGCGAGCGGCGGGAGCTGTACAATACCCTGAAGCTGGCCGCGATCCTGGAAGCGCCCATCAACCTGTGCATCACCTGCGATCGCCAGCGCGCCCGGGGCGCCGGACTCGGACGGCAAACGGATCCTGCCACGGATCTTTACTCAACGGCTTGTGCGATCCAGAATCTGTGGCTGGCTGCGAGGGCGGAGGGAATCGGGGTGGGCTGGGTCAGTATCTTCGATTTCGAGCGGTTGCGCAATCTTCTCGGGATTCCGGAAGAGCTGGTGCCGGTGGCGTACCTGTGCGTTGGTTTCGTTTCGCAATTTCCAACGCAGCCGCAACTGGAAACAGCCGGATGGGAAACTCGCGAGAGCCTCAGCCGGCTGATTCACTTCGATCATTGGGATGGACGCGACGAACAGCGCGCATCGGCGCTGGTGGGGCAGGCGCTTTCGCCTGCCCGGTGAAGACTCGAAGCCTAACCTAGAACGTATACAGCGGAGTGCCGGGCACGGGCTCGGTGGCGGTGTCGCCCCCGGCCGTAACCGTCTCGGCCGCTACCGGGCGATAGTAAATGCCGGTGTCGCCGAGATAAATCTCCAGATCTGCCGGCCGCGGCAGGTTGCCCTGAATCAGAGCTTCCGACAGCGGATCTTCGATGTACTTTTGCAGCGCGCGGCGCAGCGGACGGGCGCCGTAGCTGCGGTCCGTGCACGTCTTCTCGAGAATGTACTTGGCGGCATCGCTGCTCAGCCGGATCTTGATTTGCTTCGCCACCAGGTTCTGGTTGATCTGGGCGACGAGCAGGTCGACGATCTTGAGCAGGTCCTCGTCGGTGAGCGAGGTGAACAGGATCACATCGTCCAGGCGGTTGAGGAACTCGGGATTGAAGGCGCGCTTCACTTCGCCGCGCACCAGATCCTCCACCTTGCCCGGGATCCCTTCGGTCGCCGGAGCGGAGAAGCCCAGGTGACCGCGCTTTTCGAGGAAGCGGGCTCCCAGGTTCGACGTCATGATGATGATGGTGTTCTTGAAGTCGACCGTGTTGCCGAGCCCGTCGGTCAATTGGCCGTCTTCGAACACCTGCAGCAGGATGTTGTAGACATCCGGGTGCGCCTTCTCGATTTCATCCAGCAGGATAATCGAATACGGATTGCGCTTTACCCGCTCGGTCAGCTGGCCGCCCTCTTCGTATCCCACGTATCCGGGAGGCGAACCGATGAGCTTCGAGACCGAATGCTTTTCCATGAACTCCGACATGTCGAAGCGGATGAGCGACTTTTCGCTGCCGAAGAGGAATGATGCCAGTGCGCGGGCGACTTCCGTCTTGCCAACGCCCGTGGGCCCCAGGAACAGGAAGCTGCCGGCGGGGCGGCTGCTCGATTTCAGGCCGGCGCGGGAACGGCGAATGGCGCGGGCCAGCACGGAGATCGCCTTGTCCTGGCTGATGACGCGCTTGTGCAGCTCCTCTTCGATGCGGAGCAGCTTGGTAACCTCTTCCTCTTTGATCGCGGTCATCGGCACGCCGGTCCAGCGCGCCACCACGTCTTCAATGTCGTCCTTCGTCACGACCCCGGTCGAAGAATCGTCGAGATTGTACTTCTCGCGGAGCTGGCGCATGTTCTCGCGCTCTTTCCGCTCCTCGTCGGAGTAAAACCGCGCCTTCTCGAATTCGTGATTCGCGATCGCGTTCTCCATGCGGTGCACGATGAACTTGATGCGCTTTTGAATGTCGGCCAGGTCGCTGGGAAGCGTGGTCTGGCGCAGCTTGACGCGGGCCCCGGCTTCGTCGATCAGGTCGATGGCCTTGTCCGGGAGGAACCGATCGGGGATGTAACGGCTGGAGGTGAAGACTGCCGTTTCGATCGCCTCGTCGGTGTAGCCGACCGCGTGGAACTTCTCGTAGCGATCCTTGATTCCGAACAGAATTTTGATGGCGTCACCCTCGGTTGGCGGCGGCACCTTGACAGCCTGGAAGCGGCGCTCGAGCGAGCGGTCTTTTTCGATGGACTTGCGAAACTCGCCCGGTGTAGTGGCGCCGATACACTGGATTTCGCCACGGGAGAGTGCGGGCTTCAGGATATTGGCGGCATCGAGCGAACCTTCCGCGGATCCGGCGCCCACCAGGGTGTGCAGCTCGTCGATGAAGATGATGGCGTTCTGATTCTCCATCAGCTCCTTCATGATCGTCTTCAGGCGCTCTTCAAACTGGCCGCGATATTTCGTGCCTGCGACAATCAGGGAAAGATCGAGCGCCAGAATGCGCTTGTCGGCCAGGAACGACGGGACGTCCCCCTCGGCGATGCGCTGCGCCAGGCCTTCCACGATGGCGGTCTTGCCCACGCCCGGCTCGCCGATCAGCACCGG
>Ga0070741_10017320_pt1 | contig 11853 bp, 6 predicted proteins | sample Coa_R1_4_FD_66440 | JGI IMG/M metagenome (GOLD analysis project Ga0070741, IMG submission 66440) | Surface soil microbial communities from Centralia Pennsylvania, which are recovering from an underground coalmine fire - Coalmine... | ecosystem: Environmental > Terrestrial > Soil > Unclassified ...
GCGTCGAGGGAAAAAAGTCCTGCTGGTCGATCTCGACATCCAGGGCTCGGCGACCGCGGCGCTCGGCATCAAGCTGGGCGAGGGCGATCAGTCGGTGGCCGAGTGCCTGGTGAACGAGCGGCAGATCGAGCACGTCGTACGTGAGACGTCGACCGAGAACCTGTTCCTCGCGCCCGCGGGCGAGACGCTGGCGGGCGTGGACATCTACCTCGCCGGCGCGATGGCGCGCGAGCACGTGCTCGAGCGCTGCCTGTCGACGGTGACCGACAAGGTCGATCACCTCGTCATCGACACCGCGCCGTACCTCGGGCTGCTCACCATCAACGCGCTGGTGGCGGCCGAGCACATGGTGGTGCCGGTGTCGTGCGAGTACCTGCCGATCCTCGGGCTCAAGCTGTTCACCGAGACGCTCGAGCGGATCCGCGCGCGGCTGGGCGCGCGCTGCGACGTGCTCGGCTATTTGCTGACGATGTACGATCGGCGCGAGAAGATCACCGCCGAGATCGAGGGCATTCTCCGGCGGAAATTCGGCGAGGCGATGTTCGAGCACCCGATCCGCGTCAACACGCGGCACAAGGCGTCGCCGTCGCACAAGAAGACGATCTACGAGTTCGAGGGGCAGTCGGGGAAGGGCCGCGTGGACTACGAGCGGCTGGTGGACGCCGTCGAGGAGCGGCTGCTCCTGCGCGCCAACCACGTGGCGGTCGGCGGCTCAGCCGAGCGCTTGTCGCAAGTCGTCGAGTAGATCGTCGGCGTCCTCGATGCCCACCGACAGGCGCAAGAGGCCGTCGGTGATGCCGGCGCGGCGGCGCGTCTCGGCGTCGACGTGCAGGTGCGAGAAGCGCGCGGGGTGGGTCATCAGCGACGTGACGTCGCCGAGGCTGGCGGCGCGCGCGATCAGCTTCAGGCGATCGTAGACGCGGCGCGCGCGGTCGAGCTCGCCGACGTCGAACGCGACCATGGCGCCGAAGCCGTCGAGCATGCGGCGCGCGAGCGCGTGATCGGCGTGCGACGCGAGGCCGGGGTAGTGCACGCGCGCGCCGAGCGCGGTGAGGCCGTCGGCGATCTTCGCCGCCGTCGCGGTTTGCCGCTCGAAGCGCAGCGCCAGCGTGCGCAGCCCGCGCAAGATCAGCCACGCGCCGAACGGGTCGCAGTTGGCGCCGTGGAACTTGCGCAGGCGCCGCACCTTCGCCAACTCGGCGCGCACGCCCGAGACCACGCCGCACATCGCGTCGCCGTGGCCGCCGAGGTACTTGGTGGCGCTGTGGATCGCCAGCGTGGCGCCGCGCTCGACGGGGCGCTGCCCGAGCGGCGTGGCGAAGGTGGCGTCGACCAGCAGCGCGATCCCGCGGCTGCGGCAAATTGCCGCAATCCCGTCGACGTCGGCCACGCGCAGGAGCGGGTTCGAGATCGACTCGACGTAGACCGCGCGGGTCTCGGGCTTGAGCGCCGGCTCGATCGCGGCCGGCGTGGCCGCGGCCACGAACGTCGAGGTCACGCCGAAGCGCGGCAACACGCCGCTGATGAGCTCGTGCGAGCCGCCGTACAGCCCGTCGACCGTCACCACGTGCCCGCCGGCGCCGCAATACGCCTCGAGCGCCGCCGCGATCGCCCCCATCCCCGACGAGAACACCACCGTCGCTTCGGCGCCCTCGAGCGCCGCGACGCTCTCGGCCAGCGCCTCCTCGGTCGGCGAGCCGTCGCGCGCGTACAAATACTGCCGGCCGAGCGGCGGCGTGCTCGTGCCGGCGGCCGCCGCTTCCGCGCCGCACGAGCTGTCGTACTCGAACGCGGTGGTCTGGTAGATCGGCGGCGCGTGCGGCCGCGAGCCGGCGTCGGGGCCCGGCGAATGGGTGCCGGCGTGAGCGGTGAGCGTCGAGCGGCGATACGGCATGGGCGCCTCCGGAAATCAAACGGGCCGCTTCCCGAAAGAAGCGGCCCGACGATAACCGAAAACGGGAGCGGCGGCTTACTTCACGCCGCGGCGCTTGGCCTCGCGACGGCGCCGCTTGCGGGCCTCGCGCATCTTGCGCTTGCGCTTGACGCTCGGCTTCTCGTAGAAGCGGCGGCGCTTCACCTCTTGCAGGATGCCCTCCTTCGACATCTTCTGCTTGAGGATCTTCATCGCCTTCTCGAGGCTGTCGCGTACTTCGACTTCGAGCGGTCGGCCGAGCTGGTTGTCCACGCGTCTCTCCACGTCCTGCTATGTCCTCGCAAAAGTCCCGGATGTCTATCAGCCGGGCTCTCCAGGGTCAAGCGAAAAACCCCCGCGAAAAAGGTTGAGCCGCGGTGGCTTGACATCGCCACTTAGCCATTCGTAACATCCGCGCCCAACGTGGAAGTCCGTGGTCCAGGTTTCACGGGGTGTAGGACCGAGTCGCCTAATCTGCTACTGGATTGCATTTGCTTGTCTTCTAGCCAAGCTATCGCTAAAGTCGCTCGCCACTCAGAGAGGTCAGGATGAGCTCGAACCTGCGTCGCGTACTCACCGTCTTCACCGCTCTCGCCGTGATCGGTCTCACCCCGAGCGCGTTTGCGGGCAAGAAGAAAAAGAAGGACGCACCACCGCCCGCCGACTCCGGCGGCGGCATGACCTTCGAGCCCGAAGCCGTCACCGCGCCACCGACGACGGCGGCGCCTCCGCCGGCGGCCAACAACGGCGGCGGACGCACGCGCCAGAAAGCCAAGCCGGTGACCTACGCCGCGCCGTCGGGCCCCGGCGGGCCGGCGTCGAAGACGCTCGAGCGCGGCCTCAAGCTCTACGAATCGGACGACTACCCGATGTCGTCGATCGAGCTCAACAAGGTCATCGAAGGCCAGACCGGCGACGACGAGTCCAACAAACAGCGCGCCGAGTTCTACATGGGCAAAGCGCTGTTCAACATGAAGTACTACTCGGCGTCGCTGAGCTACTTCGACCGCATCGTCCAAAAGGGTCCCGAGCACAAGTACTACGCAAAGACCCTTCAGTGGCTGGCGTCGCTCTCGCGCTTCTTGCCCGAGTCGGCCGGCGTGCTCGAGAAGATCGGCAAGTACACGCGTCAGGATCTCGATCAACCCGCTTTGGAGCCGGTCAAAGACGAGCTCTATTACCTGCTCGGCCGCTATCACTATTCCAAAGGCAACTTCAATGACGCGGTCGGGCTCTTCGGCGCGATTCCCGAGAAGAGCGAGTTCTATCCCAAAGCGAAGTTCTTCGAGGGCATCACCTACGTTCGCGAGAACAAGGGCAAGGACGCGTCGGAGTCGTTCAAAGCCATCTTGCGCAAAGTGAAGCAGTACCCGGATCCGGACAAGGTTCCAAAGGTGCTGCGCGAGTTCGAGGAGCTGGCCAATCTCTCGCTCGGCCGCGTGTTCTACACGACCCGCCAGTATCAGCAGTCGATCAAATACTTCGAGCGGCTCCCCGGCCCCGACTCGCGCGGCGGCGCGTCGCCCGATTGGCTGCCGTCGCTGTTCGAGGCGTCGTGGGCCTACTTCATGCTCGACGGCGACTCCAAGGCGCTCGGCAACATCCACTCGATCAACTCGCCCTACTTCGAGTCCGAGTTCTATCCCGAGAGCTACATCCTCAAAGCCGTGATCTACTTCAACCGCTGCAACTACGACCGCTCGGCGGAAGCCATTGCGGAGTTCAACTCGATCTATCCCGGTTTGAAGAAGGAGCTCGACGAGGTGTTGTCGAAGTATCCCGACAACGCGCAGTTCTTCGACGAGGTCGCCAAGATCCGCTCGGGCGAAGCCGGCCTTTCGCCGCGCGTGCAGCGCGCCGCCGACAACGCGCTCGACGATCGCACGCTCGCCAAGAACATCGACTACGTCAATGAGCTCGACCGCGAATTGAAGGCGCTCGACCGCGCCGATCCGGCGTGGAAGTCGACCGCGGTGGCCGGCAACATCCTGCAGGATCTCACGCTGCAGAAGTCGCTCGCCGCCAACGAAGCCGGCAACCTCGCGCGCCAGCGTCTCCAGCGTCTCTCGACGGAGATTCAGGAGCTGGTCAAACAGGCCATCAAAGTCGAGTACGAAACCCTCAATGCCGAAAAGGGCAAGTTGACCGCCGGCGTTCAAGACACCGGCATCAATCCCAACGCCAAGAACTACAACACCATCGTCATCGACGACGAGCACCAGCAGTGGCCCTTCCGCGGTGAGTACTGGAAGGACGAGTTGGGCTATTACCGCTTCAAAGTCCAAAACAAGTGCGGGCGCTAAACATGGCTAATCGAGTCCTGTCCGGATTTCTGGCCGCTTCACTCGCGTTCGGCTCCACGCTGGCGGGCGCGGCGACCAAGTACACCAAGAAAGAGTCGGAGATCACCGCCACGCAGACGGCGCTGACCAAGCCGGCGCAGAAAAAAGTCGAAGAGAAGAAGCGGCCGGACATTCAGGCCGACGACGTCTTCGGCGGCGTGGGCGAGAAGGTCAAGTCGGTCACCGACGCGCAGATCGGCGTCTTGCGGCGCTTGATCGACAACACCAGCGACAACGATCCGGAGAAGCCGGACCTGATGTTCCGCATGGCCGAGCTCTACGCGGAGCAGCAGCGCTACTACAACTTCCGCGCGCGCGAGCTCGATCAAAAGATCTTCGACGCCGGCAACAAGGGCGATCCCGACAAGGCCAATCAGCTCAAGAGTCAGCAGAACGATTATCAGAAGAAAGAGAATCAGTGGCTCTTGGCCGCGGTCAAAGAGTACCTCGAGGTCGCCGACCATCCGGACAAGTACGGCTCGTACAAGAAGACCGACGAGGTGCTGTTCTATCTCGCCTATCTATTGACGCAGGTGAAGAAGGAAGAGGCGGCGCGAAAGTATTTCAAGCGACTCATCAAAGACTTTCCAAAGTCGAAGTTCATCGCCGACGCGTTCCTGTCGTTCGGCGAGTATTACTTCGAGCAGAAGGATCTGGAGAACGCGCTCAAGTTCTATGACAAGGTTTTGCAATATCCCGAGTCGCGCGTTTACGGCTTTGCCAAGTACAAAGAGGGTTGGTGCTACTACAACCTCGGCGACTTCAAGCAGGCGCTGGCGGTGTTCGTCGACGTCATTCAGATGTCGGAGAGCGGCAAGGGCTCGAACAACAAGGCCAACCGCATCGCGCTCGCCAAAGAGGCCAAGAAGGACGTCGTGCGCGCCTACGCGCGGCTGCCCGGCGCGCAGCCGGAGAAGGCGTGGCCGTTCTTCCAGAAGGTCGGCGGCGACTACGCGCAGAACATGATGGAGGCGCTCGGCGAGCTCTATAACTCGCAAGGCCAGTTTGGCGAGTCGATCAAGGTCTATCGCAATCTCATGTCGATCGCGCCGACCTCGCCCAAGCTGTGCGCCTGGCAGACCGAGGTCATGAAGAACACGCTGTCGGCCACCGGCTCGCGCGCGGCGCCCGATACCGTCAAAGAGCTACAGCGCCTCGCCGCGGTCTACGACAAGGTCAAAGAGGGCAAGGGGCTCAAGAAGGACGCGCTCGACGAGTGCCGCGAGAACACCGCCAATACGCTGCGCGAGCTGGCGACCGTCTGGCACAAAGAAGCGCAGAAGACCAACAACAACGACACCTACGCTTTGGCGCAGTATCTCTATAGAGAGTATCTCGCCAAGTTCCCGTCTGAAAAAGACACGTACGTAATGACCTATTACTACGGCGAGCTTTTGTTCAAGCTGGGAACCAATGGCGACAATCAGAAGTATTGCGAGGCCGCGCCGGTTTATTCGGACGTGGTCAAGCTCGATCCCTCGCCGAACGCGAAGTATCTGAAGGACGCGGCGTACGCGGCCGTGATCTCGTGGAAGAACTGCCTCTCCGTCGAGGATTCGGCGCAGGACGCGCAGAGCGCGCACGGCGACAAGCTCAAAGAGGCCAAGGCGGCCAAGGGCGAGAAGAAGGAAGACGCGTTCGCGCCCAAGGCCATCCCCGATCGCCAGAAGAAGATGATCGAGGCGTTCGATACCTATATCAAGTACGTCCCGGAATCGAACGAATTGCCGACCATCAAGTATCGTAAGGCGCGCATCTACTACGAGTACGATCACGTCGACGAGGCGATTCCGCTCTTCAAAGACATTGCGGACAAACACCGCAATTCGGACCTGGCCATCTATTCGGCCAACCTGCTGCTCGACTGCTATGCGCTCAAGAAGGATTACAAGGCGGTCGAGGCGGCGGTCGACGAGTTCCTCCAGGTGCCGGAGCTGACCAAGGATCAGGAGTTCAAGGTCAACCTCGTCAAGATCCGCGCGGGCACGATCCGAAAGCACATCGAAGAGCTGGAGAAGGACAAGAAGCTCAAAGAGGCCGGCGCGCTCTACATTCAATTGGCGACGGAGTATCCGGACGATCCGCGCATCGACGAAGTCTATTACAACGCCGCGGTGCTCTTCGAGCGCGCCAAGCTGATCGGTCTGGCGATTCAAGCGCGCCAGCAGCTCATCAAGATCAAGCCCGACTCGACGCTGGCGAAGAAGGCGATCTACCAGATTGGGCGCAACTACCAGGACATCGCGGCGTTTGAAATGGCCGCTGAGAACTACGAGACGTTCGCGACCAAGTTCCCGGGTGAGAAGGAGGCGTCGACCGCACTGAGGACGGCGTCGTTCTTCCGTCGAGGATTGGGCGAGAACGAGAAGTCGATCTCGGACACCACGCTGTTCACCAAGACGTATGGGCCGCGCAAGGAGTTCACCGATCAAGCGGCGGGCGTGACCTTCTCGGAGTTCCAGATCTTCGAGCAGCAGAAAGACGTCGACAAGCTCAAGAAGCACTTTGTGGCCTATCTGAAGGATTGGGGCGCGAAGGGCGGCGTCGATCGTCAGATCGTCGCGCACGTGAAGATCGCCGAGCTGCTCTGGAAGGAGTCGTGCCCGCTGCCGAACGGCGGCGTCAACGGCGCGTGCCTGGAGATTACGCGTACGCGAGCGGCCGGCGCGGCGCGCGTCGCGGCGCAGAAGAAAGAGAAAGAGAAGAAGGGCAAGAAGGCGCGCAAGAAGGGCGCCAACCTGCCGGCACAGTGCGGTCCGGAGACGAAGTCGAAGATCACCGTGCACGAGCGCAAGCCGGGACCGGCCAAAGAGGCGCTGGCGCACTTTGCAGAGGCTTTGAAGCTGTTCAAAGGTGGCGCGGCCGACAAGCAGGTGCCGGGTAAAGACGAGTCCGAGCGCAACGCGCGCATCACCGACATGAGCTACTACGCGGCGGAAGCGCGCATGGTGCAGGGCGACGTCGAGTACGAGAAGTTCTTGAAGATGAACATTCCCGACAAGCTCGACTTCTCGCCGGCGCCGCCGGGCTCGAGCCCGAAGAAAGAGAAAGAGGCCAAGAAGAAGGCCGAAGAGTCGGTGAAGCGCTTCAAGAAGTGGATGGAGGACAAGCAGAAGCAGCTCCTGGCCGCGCAGAAGATTTATCAGGCGGTCATTCTGTTCAAGCAGGCGCACTGGGCGATCGCGGCGTCGGCGCGCATTGGTCAGCTGTTCCAGGATTTCTCGGGGCAGCTCTATACGGCGCCGGTGCCGAAGGCGCCGACCGCGCCGGCCGGATACGACCAGGCCGAGTTCGATCAGTACTTCCACGACGCGTACTGCGACAACATGACGGACGCGGCCGAGCCGCTCGAGAATCACGCGATCGAGGGTCTCGGGACTTGTTTGCAGAAGTCGACGGACCTGTCGTGGTTCAATGAATGGTCCGAGCTTTGTGAAGCCGAGCTCAATCAGATCAAGCCGGGTGAGTACCCGCTGGCGTCGGAGATTCGCGCCGAGCCGGGTTATGTCGCGGTGACCACGGACCGTACGTCGGTCATTCCGCTGGAGAGCAAGTAAATGAAGAGGACAAGCCAATCGGGCGTGCGGGCTTTGCTGTGCACTGCGCTCATTGCGGGCTGCGCGGGGCCGTCGGCCAATGCGCCCAACTCGCAAAAGTGGGCGAACAGCGACGAGGATCCGGCGGCGAAACCGGCTAATCCCAATAAACCGCCGCCGGCCAAGACGACTCAAGAAGAGGCGGCGCCGGAGAAGCCGGAGGCGCCGATCATGGCGCAGAAGGCGCCGCCGATTAAGAAGGTGGCGGTCGCGGATCGCGCGGATTTCGACAAAGCGTATCAGCGCTGGGAAGACGCCAAGAAGGCGGGGCCGATCTCGCAGAAGGCGTGCTCGGGATTGGCCGAGGGATTCGTCGACGCGGCCAAGCACGCGGACGTGGCGGCGCAGGCGCACTTCAATGCGGGATCGATTCTAGAGGATTGCGGACAGGACAAAGAGGCGGAGGCGGAGTACCAGGCGGCGCTCGCGGCCAATCCGAAGTTCGCGCCGGCGATCGCCAATCTCGGCGAGCTGGCCATCAAGCGCAAAGACGTGGCCTCGGCGCGCGCGAAGTTCGAAGAGGCGATCGCGGCGGATCCGCGCGGCGCGGCGTCGGCGTACAACAACCTCGCCGTGCTCTTGTTCCAGGAGGGGCGCGACGGAAATACCGCCGCCTACAAAGACGCGATCTCGAAGCTGCGGCGCGCGCTCGCCATCGACTCGGACTCGATGCCGGCGTACGCGCTGCTCGCGCTCATCTATTACACGACCGCGGAGAGCGATCGCTCCAAGCTGCAATTGGCGGAGCTGGTCTGCAAAGAGGCGAACCTATCTAATGATCACTTTCCGCCCATCTACAACACGATGGGATTGATCGAGCTGCGCAAGAAGAACGTGACCGGCGCGCTCAAGCACTTCGAAAAGGCGGTCGAGCTGGATCCGCGTTACGTCGAAGCGCACCTGAACATTGGGGCGATTGGATTGTCGTCGCGGCAGTACGAGAAGGCGGAGAAGTCGTTCGCGGCGGTCTTGAAGCTTCAGCCGAACAACATCGACGCGACCATTGGGTTGGGCGTGGCGCTGCGCGGGCAGAAGAAGTTCGATGAAGCCGAGACCATGTACAAGAAGGCGCTCGAGCTCGACCCGCGCAACTGCGCGGTGCCGTACAACCTCGGCGTGCTCTACCAGGATTACAAGAACGATCCCTCGAACGCGAACCTCAAAGAGGCGCAGAAGTACTACAACCAGTATTTGACCTGCGCCAAGACCATCAAGCGCAAGGCGGACGATGCGCAGCGGCGCATCAAGGACATCGACGATACGTTCGCGGCGCTCGAGCAGCAGAAGAAGATGGAAGCCGAGCTGAAGCAGCAGCAGGAAGAGATGGAGAAGCAGCAGCGGGAGATGGAGAAGCAGCAGCAACAGCAGCAGCAGCAGGCGCCGCAGGGCGAGGCGGAGAAGGGCGGGGACAAGAAAGAGGCGGCGGCGGACAAGGCGGAGAAGCCGAAGAAATAACGCGAGTTTTCGTCGGGAAAACTTTTTTTGGAACTTTTTGGAACTTTTGGGAACTCTGTGCGGTGGTGGTTGTCAGAAGTGGTCGATGACCCTGCTGTGCAGCAACTGGAGGATGATCATGTCGCGCAAAGCATTGGGTCTGATTGCGGGGCTCGCGCTTTTGGGTGCATCGGGCGTCGCGTTCGCGCAGGCCAAGCCGCCGGCCGCGGGCGGCGACGTCACGTACAAGTCGAAGACGGTCTACGACTTCGACGACGACGTGGTCGAAGGCGACCTGGTTCGTCCCGACGGTGAGTTCGTCGACAGCCGAAAGGCCGCGAAGCACTCGTCGCTGATCAAGATCCGCGAGAACTTCATCCCCGAGATGCTCAAGTCGGCCGAGGATATCTAAGGAGAGGTCATGCCGAACGGAGTCAACGTTCCCCTTACGTTCGAGATCTACAAGCAGGATCCGGTCAAGGGGGACACGCTCGTCCGCACCGAGACGCTCACCCAGGACATCATCAAGATCGGCAAGCTCTCGTCGAGCCACTTGCGCATCGACGACGAGTCGGTCAGCCGCATGCACGCGGTGATCGAGATCGCCGGACCGGGTGAGATCTACATCATCGATCTCGGATCGACCAAGGGGACCCTGGTCAACGGCCAGAAGGTCAACAAGTGCAAGGTGCAGTCGGGCGACACCATCGTGCTCGGCACCACCAAGCTGGTCGTGACGATGGGCGAGCCGGTGCAGGCCGCGGCCGACGATGGGCCGACGCAGGTTCAGGCGCCGCCGCAGACGCAGGCGCCGGCGCAGGCCAAGCACACCGTCATGGGCATGGCCGCGGTGACTCCGCCCGCGCCGACCGCGTTTCCGCCGCCGCCCGTCGCTGCGCCCTCGGCGCCGACGATGCAGGCGCAGGCTCCCGCGCCGTTCCCGCCGCCGCCCGTCGCCGCGCCGCCGCCGCCGTTCGGCGCGCCGCCGTCGCCGTTCGGCGCCGCGCCGCCCGCTCCGCAGAGCTACGCGCCGCCGGTGCAGCGCCAGGCCGCGCCCGCCGCGAGCTACAACTATGGTCCACCGCCGGGCTTCGATCCGTCGGCGGTCGAGGTGCAGGACGGCTCGCGCGCGATCGAGGTCGCGGCGATGTTCGAAGACGCCGTGGTCAAGGTGCAGCACCTGTCGAATCCGTCGGCGGGCGTGATCACCGGCGCGACCAAGGGGCTGCTCGGCGCCGGCATCCTCGCGCTGGTGGTCGCCTTCATCACGTTCGTCGTCGCGTTCGTGCAGGTGAGCGCGCTTCAGAACGCGTGGGAGGCGTGGGACGCCTCGGGCAAGCCGCACAACGAGTTCATGGTGCCGCACGACGGCCCGCTGTTCGACATCCTCTCGGCGGTGTGCCTGGTGTTCGGCTTGTTCGCGATCATCGCCGGCCTGTTCCGCCTGTTCAACGAGCGGCAGCCGCGCGACTTCACCATCGGCTCGGATCCGGGCGCGCTGTTCAACGCGCCGTCGGACGCGCTGCCGGTCGGCATGTTCCCGCTGGTGCACTCGACCGGCACCGACTACGAGCTGATCTTCACCAAGCAGATGACGGGCGACATCACCGTCGAGAACCAGACCATCACGCTGGAGCAGCTGGCGCAGTCGGGCCGCGCGCATCCGTCGGGCGAAGTGCCGGGCGCGATGGCGTACTCGATCCCGAACGGCGCGCGCGCGAAGATCGATCTCGGCGCGAACACCTTCCTGGTGTCGTCGGTGGCGCCGCCGCGCAACTATCCCGCGCCGATGCAGGTCAACTGGGGACAGCAGTCGTACACCGCGGCGACCGCGCTCGTGGTCGGCCTGTTCCTCGGCATGATCTACTCGATCCCGCCCGATCCGAAGTCGCTGTCGCTCGACGCGTTCATGAACGATCAGCGCTTCGCCAAGTTCTTGATCAAGCCGCCCGAGGAGAAAGAGGAGCAGATCCCCGAGTGGCTGAAGAAGAAGGGCCCCGACGAGGCCGGCGGCAAGGGCAAGCGTCACAAGGGCGAAGAAGGCAAGATGGGCAAGAAGACCAGCAAGAACAAAACTGGTCTCTACGGCCTCAAGGGTCCCAAGGACAATCCCGATCCGCACCTGGCGAAGATGCTCGCCGAGGAGTCGGCGCAGAAGGCCGGAGTGCTCGGCATCTTGAAGGCGCAGGAAGGCTCGCACCTGGCGTCGATCTTCGGGCGCGACTCGGCGCTCGGTAACGACGCCGAGAACGTGCTCGGCGGTCTCGTCGGCACGCAGATCGGCGAGGCGTACGGCGTCGGCGGTCTCGGCCTGGTCGGCTCGGGCAAGGGCGGCGGCGGCACCGGCGAAGGCACCATCGGCCTCGGCAACCTCGGCACCATCGGCAAGGGCGGCGGCGGCGGCTCGGGCTCCGGCTATGGCCGGGGCGCAGGGGGCCTGGGCGGCCGGCGCGCCTCCGCCCCCGAGGTGGTCCCCGGCACCGCGGAGGTCCGCGGCTCCCTCGACAAGGAGATCATCCGGCGCATCATCCGCCGGCATATCAACGAGGTGAAGTTCTGCTATGAGAAG
>Ga0070741_10017321_pt1 | contig 11853 bp, 11 predicted proteins | sample Coa_R1_4_FD_66440 | JGI IMG/M metagenome (GOLD analysis project Ga0070741, IMG submission 66440) | Surface soil microbial communities from Centralia Pennsylvania, which are recovering from an underground coalmine fire - Coalmine... | ecosystem: Environmental > Terrestrial > Soil > Unclassified ...
GTCTTCCCGCTCTTCGGCGGGATGTACTACTGGTTCCCGAAGGTCACCGGGCGGATGTACCACGAACGCTGGGCCCAGGCGTCGTTCTGGGTCACCTTCGTCGGGACGGCGCTGACGTTCTTCCCGATGCACATCGCCGGCCTCGACGGGATGCCCCGGCGCGTCTACACGTACCCGAGCTCGGCCGGCTGGGGCGCCTACAACCTGTCCGAGACCATCGGCGCGTACGTCCTCACCGCGGGCCTGCTGACGATCTTCGCGAACCTGGCCTGGAGCCTCTTCCGCGGCGAGGCCTCGGGGCCTGACCCGTTCCACGGCGGGACGCTCGAGTGGACGACGTCCTCGCCGCCGCCGACCTACAACTTCCCGGTCATCCCCGAGGTGACGAGCCCGTACCCGAACTGGGATCCTCCGGACCGCGTGCGCGACAGGCGCCGCCTCGAGCGGGGCGAGCTCGTGCTCGAGGAAGGCCACGAGACGCCGGCCTCGACGGTCCGCGACGGGCTGCTCGACGAGGTGCTGCGCATGCCCGAGGAGTCCTGGTGGCCGGTGATCACGGCCGCGCTGATCACCGGCATCTTCGCGTTCGTCCTCACGAGCCACTATGCGATCGCCGGGTTCTTCACGCTCGGCGCGGCCCTCGCCGCAGTCGCCTGGCACGGCCGGGAGCCCGAGGAGCCGCAGCCGGTATGAGCTCGGGAGCCGTCGCCGCCCGCACCCGCGTCGCCAAGCCGAACGGCTGGTGGGGGATGCTGCTCTTCGTCGCCACCGAGGCCACGCTCTTCGGGACGATCTTCGGGACCTACTACTACCTGCGCTTCACGAACGCCCACTGGCCGCCGCGCGGGGTGCCGGAGCCTTCCGCGACCGTACCGCTCGTGCTCGCGTTCGTCGTCGCTGCGACGAGCGTGCCGATGTGGATGGCGTCGAGGGCCGCGCGGGGCGGCGCGCTCGTGGTCGCGAGGCGGGCGCTCATGCTCGCGCTCGTCGTCCAGGCCGGGTTCTTCGCGATGCAGGTGAGCCTGATCTCCGACGACCTGGACAAGTTCAAGCCGCAGGGAAGCGCCTACGGCTCGATCTACTTCACGATGCTGGGCGCGCACGAGGCGCACGTGGCGCTCGGGCTGCTGCTGGACGTCTGGCTGCTCGGGAAGCTCGCTCGCGGCCTGACCAACTACCGGATCGTCGCGACCCAGTCGATCGCGTTCTACTGGTACTTCGTCAACCTGCTGGCGCTCCTCGTCGTGGGCGCGCAGCTGTCCGCGCGCATATGAGGCGCTGGCGCCCCAAGCTCTCGGCCGAGTTCCTGCAGTGGTACGGGCTCGGCGGCGCGGCGCTCGTCTGGGCGGCGCAGCACGTCCTCGGCTACGGCACGACCGTCGCGCGCTGCGGGGCCGGCGGCGTGCGCTTCGGGATCGACCTTCACACCTGGGAGCTCGCGACGTTCGCGACTGCGCTCGCGTTCGTCGTCGCGGCCGAGGCGGCGGCGGTGCTCACGGTCGCCCGCACCTGGGGCGTGGAGCACGACGGGCCGCCGCCCGAGGGACGCCGCCACTTCTTCGCGCTCGCGGCGGTGGTGGGGAACCTGCTCTTCCTCGTGATCATCCTGCTGTCGGGCCTGTCGACGATCAGCTTCGACCCGTGTGGCCAGGCATGAAGCGGCTCGGCCTCCTCCTGCTCCTCGCGCTCGTCCTGCCGGCGGTCGCGAGCGCGGACCCACCGCAGCCCGGGATCGTGCACGCGCCTCGGCCTCCCGGCGCCTCGCTGAAGGACTGGGGCGCGGAGCTCTTCGCCGGGAACTGCTCGAGCTGCCACGGTCCGAACGGCGAGGGCTTGAAGGACCGCGGCCCGTCGCTCGAGGGCGTCGGCGCGCTGGCGGCGGACTTCTACCTCGAGACCGGCTACATGCCGCTCCACGAGCCGACCGACCAGCCGCACCGCGGCACGCAGCTTCTCTCCGGCGCCGAGGTCAAGGCGATCGTCGCCTACGTCGCCTCGCTCCGCGGGCCGGCGATCCCGAAGCCGGACCCGGAGCGCGGGAACGTCGCGGACGGCCTGCAGCTCTTCACCCAGCACTGCGCGGGCTGCCATCAGATCGTCGCCCAGGGCGGCTACGTGAAGGGCGCGGTCGTGCCGGAGCTCGGGCAGGCGACGACGACGCAGATCGCCGAGGCCGTGCGCATCGGCCCGTACCTGATGCCGCGGTTCTCGAAGAAGCAGATCTCCGACCGGCAGCTCGACTCGATCGTCGCCTACGTCGAGTACACGCAGCATCCGGACAACGCGGGCGGCTGGTCGATCGGCGACATCGGGCCCGTGCCGGAGGGGCTCGTCGCGTGGCTGATCGCGGGTGTCGTGCTGATCGGGCTCTGCGTCGTGATCGGCGAAAGGCTGCGCCGGGAATGAGCTGGACGCGCCGCATCGTCGCCGCGGTCGCGGCCTACCGCTGGTGGAAGTCCCGCCGCCGGCAGGAGCGGATCACGCCGCCGTCGCCGCCCGACCGGCCCGCAGAGACGCTCCTCATCGCGCTGCTGTTCGCGGCCGCGGCCTGCGCCGCGGGGTTCGTCGCCGTCTATGCACTCGGAAGCGTCCCGCGGCGGACGCAGTTCCTCGGGCTGTCGCTCGGGCTCGCCTTCGCGCTGCTGTCGGCGGCCATGATCCTGGTCGGAAAGCGCCTCGTCGCGCAGGAGCAGCTCGAGGAGGACTACCCGAAGCCCCGCGAGCACGAGCAGGAGGAGCAGGACGTCGTCCAGCTCGTCGAGGAGGGCGGCGACCGCTTCACGCGCAAGCGGCTGCTCGTCATCAGCGCCGGTGCGGCGGGGACTGCGCTCGGCGCGGCGCTGATCGCGCCGGCGGCGTCGCTCGGCCCGTTCCTCGACGTCGACCCGTTCTTCGCGACCCCGTGGTCGCGCGGCCGGCGCCTGGTCGACGAGGCCGGCAAGCCGATGAGCGCGACCGACATCGAGCGCGACACCTTCTACACGGCGTATCCGGAAGGTGCCGACCGCGAGCAGTTCGGCGCGCCGCTCGTCGTCGTCCGGCTCCAGCCCTCGGCGCTCCACCTGCCGAGCGGCCGCGCGGGCTGGGCGCCGGCGGGGATCCTCGCGTACTCGAAGATCTGCACGCACGCCGGCTGCGCGATCGCGCTCTACCGCAAGCCGACCTTCCCCGACCTCGAGCCGAAACCGGCGCTCGTCTGCCCGTGCCACTACTCGACCTTCGACCCGGCGTCGGGAGGGTCGGTGCTCTTCGGACCGGCGGGACGACCGCTGCCGCAGTTGCCGCTCTACGTCGACCCGGCCGGGCACCTGCGCGCGGCGGGGAACTTCTCCGGGCCGGTCGGTCCGTCCTGGTGGGGAGTCCGCAACCGCAAGCCGACGACGGGGACGACGACGTGATCCGCGGCATGGTCCGCTTTCTCGACGACCGCACCGGCTCGGTGCCCCTCGTCCGCAAGGCCCTCCGCTACGTCTTCCCGGACCACTGGTCGTTCCTGCTCGGGGAGGTGGCGCTGTACGCGTTCGTCGTGCTCGTCGGCAGCGGCATCTACCTGACGCTGTTCTTCGACCCGAGCACGGCGATGACCGTCTACCACGGCCCGTACGCGCCGCTCCGCGGCGTGGAGATGTCGCACGCGTACAAGTCCGTCGTCGACCTGTCCTTCAACGTCAAGGCCGGCCTGCTGATGCGCCAGACGCACCACTGGGCGGCGGACGTCTTCGTCGCCGCGATCACCCTGCACCTGCTGCGGATCTTCTTCACCGGCGCTTTCCGGAAGCCGCGCGACCTGACCTACTACCTCGGCGTCACGATGCTGCTCTTTGCGCTGCTCGAGGGCTACCTCGGCTACTCGCTGGTCGACGACCTGCTCTCCGGGATGGGCCTCGCGATCGGGTACGCGGTCGCGATGTCGTTTCCGATCGTCGGCGCCAACGTGGCCGAGCTGATCTGGGGCGGGCCGTTCCCGGGCGTCCCGCAGTTCTGGTCGCGGATGTACGTCGCGCACGTGTTCCTCCTGCCGATCCTGATCGGGACGCTGCTCGCGCTCCACCTCTTCCTCGTCGCGGCGCGGCACCACACGCAGTTCCGAGAGCGGCGGACCTCCGAGCACCGCGTCCGCGGGACGCCGATGTTCCCCGGGTACGCGCCGCGCTCGCTCGGGCTGATGTTCGGCACTGCGTCGGTGCTGGTGCTGCTCGGCGGGCTCGTCCAGATCAACCCGATCTGGCTCTGGGGGCCGTATCACGTCGCGCAGGGGACGAACGGGGCGCAGCCGGACTGGTATCTCGGCTGGCTGATCGGGGCGCTCCGGCTGATGCCGGGCTTCGACGTCACGATCGGGAACTACACGCTGATCCCGAACCCGTTCTGGGGCGGCGCGCTCTTCCCGCTGATCGTGTTCGCGATCCTCTACGCGTGGCCGGCGCTCGAGCGGCGCGTGACCGGCGACCGCAGCTTCCACAACGCGCTCGACCGGCCTCGCGACGCGCCGTGGCGAACCTCGCTCGGCGTCGCGCTGTTCACGTGGATCTTCCTCGTCTTCATGGCGGGCGCGTCCGACCGCGTTTTCGTCCTGCTGGGGATCTCGTACGTCGCGCAGATCTGGACGTTCCGCGTCGCGGTCTGGGTCGTGCCGGTGGTCGCGTTCTTCGTGACCAAACGGACGTGCCGGGCCCTGAAGGACGCCGAGCGGGTCAGGGCCGAACGTGAGCAGGCCGAGCGCGAGGCTCACGCCGCTCGCGCTGCGGGATGACCGTGTAGCGCGGGTCCCGGGCCGACTGCCGGCCGGCCTTCCAGACCGCGATCCGGAGCGCGACCTCGCCCGCGAGGAGGAGCGTGCTGCCCGCCACAGCGGCCGTGCGGCTCTTGCGCCCGCGCGCCGCGAGCAACCCCGCGCCCGCGGCGACGCAGAGCTTCGACGCTTTTGTGAGCTTGCCCGCCTCGCCCTGCTTGTACGGCTCGCCGACGAGCGGGCCGAGCCTGCGCTCCATCGCCTGCACGGCGCCCAGCTCTGCGAGCGCGCCGCAGATCGCGAGCCGGCGCGCCGGGCCCGCGTCGCGCGGCGGCAGGAAGAGGGCCGAAGCAGCGCCCGCGCTCGCAGCCGCGCTGGCCCCGAAGACGTACGGCAGCTCGCGCCGCGCGTCGTGCCACGCGGGCACCGCGGTATCGGCCACGAGCCCGCCGGTGTAGGTCGCGAGCGGCCCGCCGCTGAGGGCGGACACGACCTCGGCCGCGTACTTCACGAGCTTCAGCCGGCCCGTCAGCTCGAGCAGCGCCGCCGTCGCCGACGCGCCGCCGCTGACGCCCAGGATCCAGCTGCCGACGCTCATCGGCGACGTCACCTTGAAGACGCGGAACATGTTCAGGAACCGCTCCGGGCGGCCGAGGTCGGAGATCAGGAGCGGCGGGCTGGCGAGATCGGCCGCGGCGCCGACGTACATGCTCGTCTTCGCGAGCGCCTCGTTGCCGCCGACCCGCGCCGCCAGGCTCAGAACGGCGGACGCGCCGCCGAGCCCGCCGGTGAAGAAGTACGCCGGGATCTCCCACGTCCAGACGGGCTCCTTGATCACCGGCCGGCCGTAGTACGAGCTCACCGCGAGCCTCCGGCGAACGCCGCCAGAACCGCGCCGACGACGACGCCCGCGGCGACGGCGACGTGCCCCCAGATCTGACCGAGGTCGCGTGTGGTCACCACCGGATCCGGCGGCAGTCCGTAGACCTCGGGCTCGTCCAGCAGCAGGAAGAACGCACCGAACCCGCCGACGCCGTCGTCCGGGTCGCGGCCGTAGAGCTGCGCGCCGTTCCAGCCTTCGGCCTCGAGCTTGGCGAGCCGCTGGTCGGCGCGGGCGCGCAGCTCGTCGAGCGGGCCGAACTGGATCGACTTCGTCGGGCACGCCATCGCGCACGCCGGCTCGTGCCCGCCCTTGAGGCGGTCGTAGCAGAGCGTGCACTTCCAGACGCGGCCGTCCTCCTTCTTGCCGAGGCCGTCGAGGAGGTCGAGGCTCTCCGGCGGGCTCGCCGGCAGCTCCCGCTTGTCGAGGACGCCGAACGGACAGGCGGGAACGCAGTAACCGCAGCCGTTGCAGACGTCCTCCTGGACGACGACGGTGCCGAACTCGGTTCGGAACAGGGCTCCCGTCGGGCAGACGTCGAGACAGGCCGCGTGCGTGCAGTGCTTGCAGACGTCCGAGGACATGAGCCACCGCAGCCCCTCGGCGCCGTCGTCGACGCGCAGCGGCTTCTCCTGTTCGATGAAAGCGACGTGGCGCCAGGTGTTCGCGTCGAGCTGGCCGGTGTTGTCGTAGGACTGCCCCGTCCACTCGCGCCCGTCCTCCGGCACGAGGTTCCACTCCTTGCACGCGACCTCGCACGCCTTGCAGCCGATGCAGATCGAGGTGTCGGTGAAGAAGCCGACGCGCGTCTCCTGCCTCTCGCCGTACTCCTCCCAGCCGTCCGGCTTGGCGGCCTCGACCACGCTCATGTCCGCTCCCTCACGCCCGGCCGCGCACGCGTGCGCAACTCCTCGACGAGATCCGGCAGCGCCCTCCCGCGCGGCCGCCGCCCGGGCCGGATGCCGACGGTGAACGCCTTGACCTCCTGGATGTGCACGTTCGGGTCGAGGACGATCGACGAGAGGTCGTTGGCCGCGTCGCCGGTCGTCAGCCCGCGGCTGCCCCAGTGGTACGGCAGGCCGATCTGGTGCGTTTTCCGCCCCTGGACGACGAGCGGCTTGAGCCGCGGGGTGACGAAGACGCGCGCCTCGACCGCCGACCGCGGCGAGTACACGGTCGCCCAGCCGCCGTGCTCGAGCCCTTCGCGCTCGGCCAGCTCCGGATCGACCTCCACGAACATCTCCGGCTGGAGCTCGGCCAGGTACGGCACCGTGCGCGTCATGCCGCCGGCGGTGTGGTGCTCGGTCAGCCGGTAGGTCGTCGCGACGTACGGATAGAGCTCGGAGCCGGGCTCGCCGTCGACGGGCGCCGACGCGTTGTCGGGCCGCTCGAACACCTGCCGGGCCGGGTTCGCCCGCTGCGAGTACAGGGGATTCGAGAACGGCGACTCGTGCGGCTCGTAGTGCGTCGGGAGCGGCCCGTCCTCGATGCCCTGCGGGACGTAGAGCCAGCTGCGGCCGTCGGCCTGCATGATGAACGGGTGGTCGCCCGCGATCGCGTCCTCGGCTTCCGCGCCGTCGGGCGGCACGTAGTCGGGCGGCTTGTCCTCCTTGAAGTCGGGGACGTCGACGCCCGTCCACTTGCCTTCGGCCGCGTCCCACCAGACGTACTTCTTCCGCTCCGACCAGGGCTTCCCGTCCGGGTCGGCCGAGGCGCGGTTGTAGATCAGGCGCCGGTTCGCGGGCCAGGCCCAGGCCCATTCCGGCGCCGTGTACTGCTCCTGCTCCCAGTGTGGCTTCTTGCGCGCTGCCTGGTTGACGCCCTCCGCGAAGACGCCGGAGTAGATCCAGCAGCCGCAGAGCGTCGAGCCGTCGTCCTTCAGCTCCGGATAGCCGGACAGGAACTTGCCGCTCTCGGTCTCGCGGCCGCTGATCTCCTGCAGGATCGACTCGGCATCCGGCTCCTGGATGTGCGAGTGCGTGGGGTAGTCCCAGTGGAGCGCCTGGACGAGCTTGTCCCGCGGCTCCTGTGAGTCGGCCAGCTTCTGCTTGATCAGCCGGCCGAGGTGGAAGTAGAACCAGAGGTCGGAGCGGCAGTCCTCCTTCGGCTCGACCGCCTGCCAGTGCCATTGCAGGAGCCGCTGCGTGTTCGTGAACGAGCCGTCCTTCTCGGTGTGCGTCGCAGCCGGGAGGAAGAAGACCTCAGTCGGGATCTGCTCCGTCCGGAGCTCGCCGGTCTCGATCTCGGGGCCGTCGTACCAGAACGAGGCGCTTTCGATCTCGACGACGTCGCGGACGACGAGCCAGTCGAGGTTCGCGAAGGCGAGCCGGTGCGCCTTCGAGTTCGCGTTTCCGACCGCGGGGTTCTCGCCGGCGACGATGTAGCCCTTCACCTTGCCTTCGAGCATCTGCAGCGTCGTCCAGTAGGCGGAGTTGTCGTCGTCGATCCGCGGCAGCGAGGTGAACAGCCACTCGTTCTCCTCCGTCGCCGCCTCGCCGAAGTACGCCTTCATCAGGCTGACCCAGTAGGCCTTGAAGTGCCCCCACCAGCCGGTGGGGGAGCGGACGGCCTCGACGAAGTTCTCGAAGTCCCCGTACGTCTCCGTGTGCGGCATCGGCAGGTAGCCGGGGAGGATGTTGTAGAGCGTCGGGATGTCCGTGGAGCCCTGGATCGACGCGTGGCCGCGGAGCGCCATGACGCCGCCGCCCGGCCGCCCGACGTTGCCGAGGAGCTGCTGGATGACCGTCGCCGCGCGGATGATCTGGACGCCGACCGTGTGCTGCGTCCAGCCGACTGCGTAGACGAATGCGCCGGTGCGCTCGCGACCGGCGTTCTCGGTGACGGCGCGGCAGTAGTCGAGGAATTGCTCGACCGTGCAGCCGCAGGTGTCGGCGACGAGCTCGGGCGTGTAGCGCTGGTAGTGCCGGCGGACGACCTGGAAGATGCACCGCGGGTGCTGGAGCGTCCGGTCCTCGACCGGCGGCTCCCCGTGCTTGAGGCCGCCGCCGTGCCCGCCGTGCCCGGACTGCTCACCCTTCGGGCTGAAGCCTTCTTCGCGCTGGCCCGCCGAGCCGTGCACCTCCATGCCCTGGTAGCGCCACGTGTGCGGGTCGTAGCCCTCCTCGGGGTCCCAGCCCGAGAACAGGCCGTCGGCGTCCTCCGTGTCGCGGAAGCCGTCGTCGACGACCACGGGCGCGTTCGTGTAGTGCTTGACGTACTCGTCGAACCAGAGCTCGTTCTCGAAGATGTAGTTGACGACGCCGCCGAGGAAGGCGATGTCGGAGCCGGCGCGGATCGGGATCCAGTCGGTCGCCATCGCGCTCGTGCGCGTGAAGCGCGGGTCGACGTGGATCACCCTGGCGCCGCGCTCCCGGGCTTCCATCACCCACTGGAAGCCGACCGGGTGGCACTCGGCCATGTTCGAGCCCATGATCGTGATCACGTCGGCGTTGGCCAGGTCCTGCTGGAAGGTCGTGGCCCCGCCGCGTCCGAACGAGGTGCCCAGACCGGGCACCGTGGAGCTGTGTCATATGCGCGCCTGGTTCTCGACCTGGACGATGCCGAGGGCGAAGCACAGCTTCTTGATCAGGTAGTTCTCCTCGTTGTCGAGCGTCGCGCCCCCGAGGTTCCCGATCGCCATGGTTCGGTTCGCCGGGTTGCCCTCCGGCGTCTTCGTCTCCCAGGTCTCGGCGCGCGTCTCGACGATCCGGTCGGCGATCATCTCCATCGCCTCGTCCAGCGACAGCTCCTCCCAGTGCTTCCCGTAAGGCCGGCGGTACTTGACCTTGTATTCGCGCAGCGGACTCTGGATGTAGCTCTTCGAGGCCTGCCCTTTTGGACAGAGACGGCCGCGGGAGATCGGGCTCGCGGGGTCGCCTTCGATGTGGAGGACCTCGCCGTCCTTGACGTACACCCGCTGCCCGCAGCCGACCGCGCAGTAGGGGCAGATCGACTGGACGACGTGATCCGCACTGTCGATTCGAGGGCGCAGCGTGGCCGACCGCTTCGACTTCGCGGCAGGGCCCAGGCCGTGGAGGTCGCCGGTCCGCAACTGCCGGAGAACTGGCCAGTCACGTACGTGCACTTCTCCGCAATCCTCCCCTCCGTCTGGTCGGACTAAACGCGGCCCGGCTCGTGCCCGCTGCCAGGCCGGTGGACGTCTCCCGGCGGGCTCGGGAGCGGCGCGGCTACTGACCCATCCTGACTCCCGGCTCAGCCCACTCGATCTCGATCGGGTGCATTGCGTGGCCGCCGGGGACGTTGGCCTCGCGCGTGTATTTGCCGAGCGGCAGGATCGTCCGCCCGTAGGTCGAGGCCAGCATCATCGCGCTGGCCGTGTACCAGGCGAAGCCGGCCGAGAAGACGAAGACCCAGCCGGCGACCGTCGCCCAACTCTCGGATCCGTAGAGGAACGCGCCGGCGAGGATGCCGGAGCCCGCGGCGAGCGTCGAGAGCACGGCGAACAGCCCGAGGCTCTCGGCGAGCGAGGCGAGGGCGCCCGTCCCGGTGATCAGCGCGAGCGCGAAGAACCAGTAGCCGACCTCGGGCTGGTGGTACCAGACCTTGGGCGCGGCCAGGCTGTGCGTCGCGAGGAGGATGTTGAGGACGCCGTAGCCGATCCAGAACGATCCCCACATTCCGTGCATGGCCGTCGCCAGCGCGTCGCGGGCGCGGTACGCCCACATGCCGGCGAGGAACTGCGCGACACCGCCGAACATGGCGGCGAACGGCGCCAGATAGAGCGGCGACGTCGTGTGGTTGCCGTACCAGCCTGCGAGGTTCGCGGCGACGATGAACGTTGCGCCCGCGAACCCGAACAACCCGAGGACCGACGGAGCGGCGATCGGCTGCAGGAAGATCCGCGGCGCAGCGCTGCCGTTCCCGGTCGTGTGGTACCCGATCCGGGTCGGCTCGCGGGTCTGCTGAACTGCCATCGAGGTCACCTCCTACGTGCCGATGGTTATTGATCGTTATACGATGTAGTGTCCCACCCCGCGGGATTTGAAACACCGCGACCCGCGAGCGCGATTCCGGGGATCGCGACGGCTCGTCGCACGCGCCCAGCCTCTGAACACCGGACGCCGGGGCAACGTGTCGGTTCCAGCCATGTCCGGGGTCTGACCCCGGCCATGGCTGCCATGGACACTCCGGCGGCCGGTGCACGAGCTGCGGCCGACGTGAGAGAAATGCCTGCGTAGAGGGCGTTTGGGTCGCCGACGAAGGCAAGGACATGTCCAGAGTGCGGTGCCAGACCCCTGTCGTGTCCGGTTCGGCCGGGCCAACCACCCGGTTTGCAGGGAAAGACCCTGTGGACACGGCGATCACGCCCCTGTCCGTTCACTGTCTTCCGCGGCCATGGCCGGGGTCAGACCCCAGACATGGCCGGAACGGTCAAGCCCGGGCCGAGGGGTTTCCCGTGCAAAAAAGTGAGGAGGGGGCGGCCTACCCCCTCCTCGGAGAGACGGACGGCCGGGACCTACGTCAGGGAGGGCATGTGTGCTGACCGAACAGAGTCGCCGCCCCTCCGGCGACCCCTAGCCGCGGCTCGTCGTCGTGGGGGTGTTCCTACCCGGGGCCGTGCGGGACTAAACCCGGGTGGTCTCGCGCTCGCGGACGCGCGTCGGCGCGGCGCCGTCCCCATCCGTCGTCGTCATCGTGCGGGCCGGGCCTGGTGCCGGCGTGCGGCGCTCGACGGAGGCCGGGCCGGCGGGAGCCGGAGGCGGGCCGCCGAGGGCGCCGGGCGCCGAGGCGAGCAGGGCACCGAAGCCGAACGCCATCACGGAGACGTACGTCTTCATGTGGTCGACGAACCCGCGGATGCCGAGATCGTGCGACCAGGACGAGGCATGACTCCGGAACCAGTTGCCGTGCGGCTGGCCGAAGCACGCTATCCAGCCGACGCAGATGACTGCGACGACGAACGCGAGCAGGAAGCCGAGCGGCGTGACCTCGCTCCACGCGCCGTACGCGGTGCGCTGGGTGAGCGCGAACACGAGCCCGGCACCGGCGAGCAGCCCGAGAGCCGCCCAGTAGCGCCAGGTCGGGTTGGTTCCGACTTTCGTCGCAAGCCAGATCAGCAGGCCGGCGACACCGATTCCGAGCAGCAGTGTGTACGTGCGACCGGCTCTGGCGGTCATCGCACACCTCCTTGGGCCTTCTTCGCTCCGTCAGCTTTTCGTACCTCGCGCTCGAAACGGGCCTCCGCGCGCACGCGGCTGAGGATGCGCTCGCGCGAGCCCGA
>Ga0070741_10017322_pt1 | contig 11852 bp, 11 predicted proteins | sample Coa_R1_4_FD_66440 | JGI IMG/M metagenome (GOLD analysis project Ga0070741, IMG submission 66440) | Surface soil microbial communities from Centralia Pennsylvania, which are recovering from an underground coalmine fire - Coalmine... | ecosystem: Environmental > Terrestrial > Soil > Unclassified ...
GAGGGAGTTCGAGCCCAGGTAACAAAGTTATTTGAGAGTGAAAACTATCAGATGGCAGATAACTATGACTGGCTAGCGCAGCTTAAATATGTTGATTTTCTACGAGATGTAGGAAAGCACTTTTCCATGACTGAACTCATGCAGCGCGAATTTGTTACTGAGCGCATGGGGGAAGGCGGAAGTGGCATAAGTTACGCGGAATTTAGCTATTCTCTAGTTCAAGGCTATGATTTCTGGCATTTGTTTAAAAACCATAATGTTGTTATGCAGATTGGTGGGTCTGACCAGTGGGGCAATATGCTATCTGGCGTGGCACTTATTCGTAAAAAAGAAGGCCAGGAAGTTCATGCTCTCAGTATGCCCTTAATCATTAATAAAGCTACGGGTGTTAAATTTGGTAAAAGCGAGGGCGGTGCCGTTTGGCTTGATCCGCAGAAAACTACTCCCACGCAATTTTATCAATTCTGGATTAATACCGATGACGCGGATGTAGAAGACCACCTCAAAGTCTTTACTCTGCTTTCTAAAGAAGAAATAGAACATGTTATGGCTAAGCAGCGACAAGATCCTTCCGCCAGAGAAGCTCAAAAGATGTTAGCTGCCGAAGTAACTAAGCTGATTCATGGCGAAGTTGGTGAAGCCGAAAAAGCTACAAAATACTTAACAGGTCAAGTATCGATTGCGGAGGCGTCTGATGAGGAACTCTCAGAGGTAAAAAAAGAAGTTAAGTCTGTAAAAACTTCGGATAGCGGAAGCATCATAGAAGCTTTAGTAAAAAGCGGCTTAGCTCAATCAAATTCAGACGCTAGAAGGTTGCTTAGTGGCAATGCTGTATATATAAATGGTAAAAGCATTGGCCGTGAGAATTTTCAATCAAGTGACTTTCAAAACGGCCGACTGCTATTGCGGCGAGGCAAGGCCTACAAAGACTCTGCTTTAATAGAGCTAGAGTGACATTATCTACACCGATTACAGAACTTAAAGGAGTGGGCGAAGAGGTAGCTAGGAAGCTTAATATTCTTGGCATTAAGACTGTTGGCAATCTTGTAAGCAACTACCCCCGTAAGTACCAAGACTACTCGAACGTTATTTCCATTAAGGATCTTAAGCCCGGCCAAGTAACAATTGAGGCAAAGATCACCCACGTTGCTGGTCGTTACGTGAGGCGCGGTATGCATATTACTGAGGCAATCGCAGCTGACGATACAGGTAGTGTTCGCTTGGTTTGGTTCAATCAGCCATACCGATCCGGTGCTATAAAAAACAACCAATCATATTACATTGCTGGAGAATACGCTCTGCGCCGCAGCCGTTTTTCGATTGCCAACCCATCTGTCGAGTTGGTAAGTGACTTTCCGGTAAACACCGCGCGGATTATCCCGATTTACCGTGAAACAAAAGGTCTAAAGTCTTTTACTATCAGAAGGTTAATTAGACAGGCCATCACTGACGTTAATGAGCTCAAAGAGCACCTGCCTGATTGGCTTATAAAGCAGCAAAAACTAATGAACTTCGCTGAGGCAGTTAAAGAGATCCATTTTCCTTCATCGGCAGAGCAGTTAGAAAGAGCTAAGAAAAGATTAGGGTTTGAAGAAGTATTTGAACTTAGCCTAGCTGCTCTTCTTAACAAGTATGAACTATATAAAGATAAATCAGTCAAAATTCCATTTAATGACAGATTAACTCGCGAATTTGTCGCAAAATTACCGTTTAAGTTAACTGATGCCCAACGCAAAGCTATTTGGCGTATCTACCGAGATATGGCTAAAACCCAACCCATGAACCGGCTGCTTGAAGGAGACGTTGGTTCAGGAAAAACCGTGGTTGCGACCATGGCGGCCCTAGCAGCTCTAGAACAGGGGTTTCAAACCGCATTTATGGCTCCAACAGAGATTTTAGCTCGTCAGCATGCCGACAACCTCTATAAGTTATTAACGAATGTTGAGTATCAAGACCACATCGGGCTTTTGATCGGTGGACTTAAACCAAAGCAAAAAACTGAAGCTCGAAGGCGCATCGCTAGCGGTGAGGTTGGTTTAATGGTCGGCACTCACGCGCTGATAGCCGAACAGGTTGACATGCATAAACTAGGCTTGGTTATTGTCGATGAGCAGCACCGCTTTGGCGTTGAGCAGCGGAAAAAAATCCAGGCTAAAGCTGGTCATATGCCACACGTGTTGCATATGACTGCCACTCCTATTCCGCGCAGCCTCGCATTGACGCTATACGGCGAACTCGATATTTCTGTCTTGGACGAAATGCCACCTGGCCGTCTACCAATAATTACCAAAATCTGGTCACCAAACTCGCGCACTCAACTTAATAGAGAAATAGACAATGAGATCGAGGCTGGTAGGCAAGCGTTTATTGTTTGTCCCCTAATTGAGGAGGGAGACAGAAGGGCCGGGCTATCTGTAGAGCACGTATTTGAACGAACAAGTAAAAACGATTTCAAACATCGTCGAGTTGCGCTACTACATGGTCGCATGAAATCAGCTGAAAAAGATGCCGTAATGCAAAATTTTATAAATCACGAGCTTGATATATTAGTCAGCACTACAGTTATAGAAGTAGGAGTGGATGTGCCAAACGCAACTATTATGGTTGTTGAAGGCGCTGAGCGTTTTGGCCTGGCCCAAATTCATCAATTGCGCGGCCGGGTTGGCCGGAGTGAACATCAGAGCTACTGCTATCTAGTTCCTAGCGATAGTAAAGATCCAGGACCCCGCTTAAAAGCACTAGAATCTATGATTGATGGTTTTAAGCTTGCTGAGCTTGATTTGCAGTTGCGCGGGCCTGGCGCTATTTATGGCACGATGCAGCATGGCGCGTTAGACTTAAGAGTTGCTAATTTAACAGATATAAAACTTATTGCTAGCGCCAGAAACGCCGCTCAGAAATTCATAGAACGAAAAGAAAACCTCAAGAAATATCCAGATCTAGCCGAGCGCGTAGCAACCTTAAGAGCTATTACTAACCTTAATTAAAAGTATAACCAAGCACGTAAAAGCTTCCTACTGGGTATAATTAGTTTGAATGTTTAAGCTTTCAATTCTAGTTGGCAAGTCGACCATTCTTGTTAGTCGTTTAATAAGCCACAGTGGCTCGGCTCTTCCGGGACTGGTGGTAGAGAAAACTGACTCTAAGTTTCTTAAAACCGCGTTAGACCAACTACCAGGTGGAGTCATTTTAATCACGGGTACTAACGGCAAGACTACAACCACAAAGATCATCAGCGATTTATTAGAGGCTCAAGGCCTGCGGGCACTTACAAACCGCAGTGGTAGTAACTTTGTGCGCGGCATTATATCTACCATCGTAAAAACCATTAATTGGAATGGGCATTTAATCTATGACATCGCTGTCTTTGAGCAGGATGAAGCTTACGCAGTCCACTTCACCAAGCTTTATAAACCAAACGGGGTTGTTGCGCTAAATGTCGGGCGGGATCAGCTCGATCGGTTTGGTGAAATTGATAAAACGGCTGAGCTTATCGGTAAAGTTGTATCATCAGCTAAAGATTTTGTCGTTCTAAATGCTAATGACCCTCGGATCGCGTCACTAAAATCAAAAACTAAAGCCAGAACTGCCTGGTTTGGTCACAGTGAAAAGTTAGCTGAATTTTTTGTGCCGGACGATCAGCATCACTTTGTAGACAAGCCTAAATACTTCAAAGCCGCAGAGGCAGATGTTATTCTGAGCGACTTTAATTCTAATCAGCTCAGCTTGACGATAGGTGGTAAAAAGCATTCTGCTAAGACAAAACTGCAAGGCTCGCAAAACGCCTTGAATATTGCAGCGGCAATAGCCACAATCATAACAAGTCGCCCAGAAATAACGGTTGAATCAATTCTAAGCGCTCTAAGCTCAGTTAAACCGGCTTTTGGCCGAGGTGAGCTAATAAAACTTAGCAGCGGTGCTCAACTGCGCCTGCAGCTGGTAAAAAACCCAGCCAGCTTTACCCATAACTTGCGTGATCTAGAAGAGCAAAAGTATGGAGTTATCGGCATTGCCATTAATGATGATTACCCAGATGGCCGGGATGTTTCTTGGCTATGGGATATCGATTTTGCTGATTTAGCCAAACAGCCCGGCTCTATTTTTTGTAGCGGCACACGAGCTTACGATATGGCAGTTAGGCTAAAGTATGACGAAGTGCCGTTTAAAAAAACTCACACCAGCTTATCTAAATTTGTCCGAGATATTTTGCAAAGCACTGATCAAAATAAGGTTATTTTTTGTACCTATACCGCCATGTTAAAGATTAGAAAGATCTTAAAATCTAAAGCCGCAGAAATGAGCAAAGAAGGTATTTAATGAGCCCTATTCACATTGTCCATTTATACGCCCAAGAAATGAATATCTACGGCGATACGGGCAATACAATAGTTCTGCAAAAGCGTCTGCAATGGCGCAATATTCCAGTTAAAGTCTCAGTTATTGGCATCGGTGAAAAGCTGCCTGCAAATACGGACATATTAATTGCTGGAGGTGGCCAAGACGCAGTGCAGAGTTCAATACAAGGGGATTTGCTTAAAAAAGGCAAAGAACTCAAGGCTATGGCTGATGAGGGCATGGTAGTTCTGCTAATTTGTGGATCATACCAGCTATTTGGCAGGCGTTTTATTACACATAAGAATGAAGAAATTAAAGGTATTGGTATTCTGCCACTAGAGACAAAAGCTGGGCCGGAACGCTTGATTGGCAATATGATTTATAAAACTAAGTGGGGCAAAGTTGTAGGCTACGAAAACCACAGCGGTCTAACCATGCTGGATGATAAGTCTTTAGCTCTTGGCAAAGTCATAAAAGGCAAAGGCAATAATGGTCAAGATAGAACTGAGGGTGTAGTTTATAAAAACATCTTCGGTACATATTCTCACGGTCCGGTTTTATCCAAAAACCCTCATTTTGCTGATGAATTACTAAGACGAGCGGTAGAACGCAAAAATGGCCAAAGTGGGCTAACTAGTCTTGATGATAAGCTTGAACTCAAAGCGGCCTTAGTAGCCAGTCTCCGACCTAGGTAATAAACTTGGTGGGCGAGAAAGGACTTGAACCTTCACACTCTTTCGAGCACTAGGTCCTAAACCTAGCGTGTCTACCAATTCCACCACTCGCCCTTGACAGGTGTTATTTTACCCTATTGTTTATGGAATTTCTATGCAGTTAAGCGTTTTAGTTCTTGGTAGCGGAGGGCAGGAGCGACTGAATAAAGAATGCTTAACACCCCACCTATTAACCAACCAACAACTGGAATAACAGATATTATTCCAAACAAAATGCCAACTAAAACTACTCCCCAGATAGCATCTGTTGATGGGCTCATTGCGGCACTTTTATCCATTGCTTGACGGATACTTAGGTTTTTATGGTCAAGCATCACATATGTAGACATAAAGTATCGCTTAACCATAAATATCCCTGGAATAATAATTAAGAAAAAGCCGATAATAATCACCGCTGTCACAACGATATAAAGGCCTATCATTTTTAGCCACATTTCTTTTACGGTTCCCCACAACTTGTCAAAAGCCGGATTTTTACCCTCAGCAGCTTCTAACTGTGCTTTCTGAGACATTATCTGCACAATTGTCCCAACGATGATTGTGAATAAAAACCAAAAGACAGTGAATCCCACGAATGCGTAGTCTATTGAGACAGGGTCTGGTCCCCAAGGTATGCTAACTCCAGTAGATTGCCACCAGTGGTGTTTTACTCCAGGCCCTGTTGGCGACCATAGCCACGAATGGATTGAAAAAAAGACAAAAACGGCATAAAGAGGCCCAAAAATCCATATATGCTTAAGTACTAAATCTTTACTTGGCTTAAAAAGCTGAAAGGCTGGTGTGAGTCTTAAGGGCGAGCTTATTCTTGGTCTGTCTTTTACCATATCAGTAATATCTCATTTCGTTGAAGCAAAATCAACAACAAAATGTTATATTTATCCTATGGAATTGGAAGGGACGCAAAATCCTTATATTATATTTGAGGCTGCCGTCTTATTTCATAATGAAGCTAGATTACGAAGAACTCGCGTCTTAATTGATAGTGGACTAGCTGGTATTGCCTGGCAACATGCATTGGATTCGCTTAAAAACGGCAATCGGGAAACATATGAGTCCTTAGTTGGGGAAGTTAAAGTTGATCCATATGAATATAGCGGTGTAATTGGTATAAGATTTAGCATTGAGCTATCTGGAGATGTTATATTGCCAAGCCTAGAGGCTCCAGTCATGCATGATGATGACAGAGTCTGTCTACACCATGAATATACTCCGCACAAGGATATGCTCGAGACATTAGTGTTAAATATGCATGCTACAAATGAAGTAGCAAAATGGTTTGAGCGGTGCGTTGACCACTCTGATCTGCCAGATGGTCAGGTAACACATCTCCGCTCTCTTATGAGCCAGTCCAAAAACTACCTTATCCCTAGAGAATTACCCCCGACAACATCTTAGGTTTAACTAATTCCTTTCATTATTTTTTCTTATTGACATACCCACTTTACTTTAGTAAAGTACTGATATGATCAAGTCCAAAACCAGAATTTGGCAGAATGAAGATGCCCAGAGACTAGCTGAGGCAATTGCTTCTATTGATACAGTTGAGGTGACAGAAAACTTCTTGCGTGATGTGATGACAGAAACAGAGATTGAAGAAATTGCAACTCGATTTAGAGCTGCACGGATGCTAACTGCCGGTTACAAATACTCTGACATTATAGAAAGAACAAAGCTTAGTAGCCGAACAGTTGCCCGTATTAGTGACTGGCTGAAGAATGGTTGTAGCGGCTACCGCTCAGCAATGCTAGCGTTAGCTAAGCATCATGGTCATATATCGCCGGAGCGACTCGGTTAACTAGATATTTAACAGATTTATTTAGACGCCGGGATCGCCCGGCGTTTTTAATATGTAAATTTAATCTTAAGGAGAAATAATGAGTGCAAATAATGAAATGGGAAGATTCTACTCGGCGGAGGAGGTCAGAGAATTTTATCCTGAGATAGTACCAGTCTACCAGCGTGCATATGCTGGTGAACCTTGGTTTGAGGTTAGTGCTTGTGCTGATAGTCAAAGACCACAAAGATGTGTCGCTAGCCTTTCTGCAGTAGCTATCGGAGAGACATGTCAGGTATGTGGAAATACTCCTACAAAACCGGCATATGATCCTGGCGAGTTAACGGCAAGACTAGATAAACTATCAACAGATAAGTCGTCAGTGTGGTATTTAGAACGCGAAGCAGATGAGCTTGTGCTTGCGGCTTTATTGTGGAATGGTGATGCTAAATATATAGCTGAAGCTAAATACGCTGATGTGCCTGAAATGGCCAACTGGATGCCTAAAGTCATCGGAACAAATGAAGTAGTGTGGCTAGATGAGATATTTGCTGACCGTACAAGAAGACCTAATGGCAATTTAAGAAACTTTTCCGAAATCTGTAGGCAGTCACGTTTAAGATTAGGACCCTCAACAATGGCCTTTAGAACGATTAATGAGAAGCTTGTTGCTGCTACGGAAAGAGATTTTGATGGACTTGCAACTGTGTTTAACCGCCAGTCTATTTTTGGGCCTGGGCCAAATGTCCCCGATAGACGTGACTTCGTAACAGTTGAGTTTAGATAAATAATGGTAAGGAGAATCTGTGAAAATTTTGGTAATTGGCGGAATACACGGCAACGAACCACTCGGCCTGGAATTAGTTAAGCTAATTGAGGCAAAGCCAATAAAAAATGTTGATGTAGTTCTTGGTAACGAGCGAGCCATTGCCCAGAATAGCCGGTTTGTTAAGCAAGATCTAAACAGATCTTTTCCGGGCAATATAAAAAGCAAAAATTACGAAGAAAAAAAAGCTGCACAGCTATTAAAGTTGTGCAGCAACTATGATATATCGCTTGATTTCCACAACACCTACTGCCCTGAAAATAATTGCAGTTTTGTCGGCCAAGAAGCTAATGAATACCTATACAAGGTATCAAGTTATCTGGACCTCAATCGAATAATAGTTGCTGACTATGAGTGTATTAATAAATACGCTTCTAATTGTCTATCCGTAGAAATTAGCTTAGATAGTAAAGAGTGCAATGCAAAGTTATGGTACCAGAAAGTAAGAAAACTTTCGCAGTTAGAGATAAAAGATCTGCCAGAAACGTCCAAAATTGAGTCATATAAATTTGCCGCCCGTATGACTTTAGAAGACCGTGACCGACTAAACCTGCAATCAAAGGACCTAAAAGCTTTCAAACCAATTAGCAAAATACTTGCTAATGCTATGGGTGTTAAGTCACCGGCGTTCCCTATTTTTATTGGTGATGGCTATACACCATATAACTACGGCGCTCTAATTAACAGATTAGATGTATAATATAGGCAAATATGGCGCTTTCAACCCAACCATATAAAGGAGCCAGGGATTTTTATCCTGAAGATAAACGCAAGCAAAAATATATGTTTGCGGTTATGCGACGCGTTGTTGAGAGTTTTGGCTATCAGGAATATGACGCACCTGTCGTAGAGCCGATTGAACTTTACATGAGCAAAACCAGCGAAGAAATTGTGCTTGAGCAGACATTTGTATTTAATGACAGAGGTGGACGGACCGTAACATTACGTCCCGAGATGTCCCCGACAGTCAGTCGAATGGTGGCTGGCAAAAGACAAGAACTTTCATACCCTCTGCGTTGGTATAGCATTCCAAATCTTTGGCGCTATGAAAGGCCGCAAGCTGGCCGTTTGCGAGAGCACTGGCAGCTTAATGTAGATATATTTGGCGTAGCCGGAATTGAAGGGGATCATGAGATTATTTTGATCGCTGACAAAATACTTAAAGCTTTTGGCGCCAAGTCAGATGACTACACTATAAAATTAAATAGCCGGCAATTACTGAACTGGTTTTTGCTAGAGAACTTTCAACTTGATCAGTCACAAATCCAGCCTCTTATAAGGTTGATTGATAAGAAAGATAAGATTACAGAAAAAGAATTCAAGGATGCGGCTAGCGTTATGTTATCTGCTGCCCAGCAGCAATCAGGGGTTCTGTCCCAGTTGATCGAACTTTTAAATGTTAAGACGATGGGAGAATTGCCGCTCGTTGCACAGCAACATCCTGCGGCAAAACAATTGCAACAACTCCTAACAATGCTTATATCTAGCGGCGTACATAGCGCTGCTTTTGACCCATCCCTTATGCGCGGTTTTGATTACTACACTGATATTGTTTTTGAAGTATTTGATAACAATCCTGAAAATAACCGTTCTATGTTTGGGGGTGGACGCTACGACGGATTAGTAGGCGCATTTGGTGTAGAACCAGTGCCAACTGTTGGGTTTGGTATGGGAGACGTTACACTGCAAAACTTCCTAGAAGGGCATAAGCTGATGCCGGTATTTGAACCTGAAACAGATGCCGCGGTCATTTTGATCGGGAATGTTTATGAATCAGCCCAGCAAACTCTTAAAACATTACGTAAAGAAGGACTGAGGCTGGCTGTAGATAGCACAAACAGAAAGGTAGATGCCCAAATAAAAAGTGCGGTTAAAGCTGGTATTCCTTATGCGATTTTCATAGGCGAACATGAGCTGTCAGTACAAAGGTTTAATCTTAAAAACCTTAAGACAGGTGAGGAAAAAGAAATGGCGCTCGAGCGTGTAGTTAGCATGCTAGCCGCCCGGCATAAACCTCATAACGACCTAGTGTAGGTGTATAATCTCTTTTGAATGAAAGTCGAGAGAAGTGATTTAAATCCCACCAAAGTCAAGTTAGTTGTTTCGGGTGATGCTAACGATCTAGCGCCTATTAAAAACCATGTCCTGGCACACTTTAGGCATAATGTTAAGATCCCAGGATTTAGGGCTGGTACTGCGCCGGTTGCTTTAATTGAAAAACATATTGACCAGAAACAACTGATAGATGAATTTCTGGACCACGCCCTTAACCAACTATATTCGACAAGCACTAAGCAAGAAGGGCTTAAACCCGTTAGTCAGCCAAATGTCCAGCTTAAAAAGTTTGTCCCTTTTACCGATTTAGAGATGGAGGTTGAAGTTGACGTGCTGGGCAAAGTAGCGCTGCCTGAATATAAGAAAATTAAGCTTCCTAAAACACCTGTTAAGGTGACTGCAAAAGAAGTAGATGAAATTATTAAATCGTTGCAAATCCAAGCTGCTGAACGGGTAGAAGTTAATTCAGCAGCTAAGAAGGGCGATGAGACTATTATCGATTTTAGCGGCAAAGACAAAGCAGGCAAACCGCTCAACGGAACTGACGCTGAAGACTATCCACTAATTATTGGTAGCAGTAGCTTTATACCTGGCTTTGAAGATAACCTTGTTGGGCTTAAGACAGGGGCTAAGAAAAAGTTCAATGTTAAGTTTCCAGAAGACTACGGCGTAGCGGCTTTTCAGGGTAAGGACGTAGAATTTGAGGTTACATTAAAGAAAGTTAATGAACTTAAGTTGCCCGAGATTGACGATAAATTTGCTGCTAAAGCCGGTCCATTTAAGACTTTAGCTGAGCTGAAGGCGGATATTAAAAAAGAATTAGCTAGACAGAAACAGCAGCAAGCTGACCGAGATTATGAAAACAAACTTTTGCAGGAAATAGTTACTAAATCGTCTATTAAAATCCCAGAAAGCTTAATTGTGGCAGAAATTGAGCGATTAGAAGAGGAGGAAAAAAGGAACCTAGTTTATCAGGGAAAAACCTGGCAAGAGCATCTTAAAGAAGAAGGAATAACTGAACAGCAGCATAAAGATAGACAGCGCCCACAAGCTGAAGAGCGTATTAAGGGCGGTTTGGTGCTTAGTGAAATTGCTGATTTAGAAAATATTACCGTAGAGCGCTCTGAAGTAGAGGGTAGGATCGAAATATTGAAAGGACAATATCAGGATCAAACTATGCGGGCGGAGTTAGACAGGCCAGAAGTAGGGCGAGACATAGAAGCTCGACTAATAACGGAAAAAACGATATCAAAACTTCTGGGCTATAGTTCAAATTAGCACTCTCACTTGACGAGTGCTAATTGTTTGCATATAATTCATTGTTATATGAGCTGGCTTAGTATAAGAGCTAAAGATATAGGCGAATTTTTAGCAATGTTATTTGGGTTACATAGTTAGAAAAGAGGCAAAATGAATAATAAACCATCTAATCAAATTCTTATTCCTACGGTTATTGAGCAAGAGGGGCGTTTTGAGAGAGCTTATGACATTTATAGCCGGCTGCTCCGCGACCGCGTTATATTTTTAGGCGGCGAAATTAATGAGCACACCGCTAATTTAGTCGTTGCTCAAATGCTCTTTTTAGAAAACGAAAGTCCTGATAAGGACATTATCTTTTATATCAATGGTCCCGGCGGAAGTGTTTATGATGCTTTTGCTATATACGACACAATGCAGTATGTAAAATGTGATATCCAGACGGTTGGTGTGGGCATCCAGGCTAGTGCTGCCGCTTTTCTTTTGAGCTCCGGTACTAAAGGTAAACGACTACTTTTGCCGCATGCGACAGTTATGATCCACCAGCCAGCTGCTGCCACTCGCGGTAAGGTGACTGATATGGAAATAGACCTGCGCGAAGGCTTGCGAATGAAAAAGCTGATGAACGAAATTATGTCTAAAAATACCGGCCAGCCATTAAAGAAAATTGAACAAGACGTTGAGCGTGATTTTTGGATGAGCGCCGATGAAGCCAAAAAGTACGGTTTAGCTGATAAAGTTATTGATAGTCGTAAACTAGCTGACACGGTCCAGAAAGCCGCTTAACATCTAGTATGTCTGATAGTAGTCCTGAAGCATCGATTCCTAGCGGAAATGGGCATATTATTGAGGGGGATTTAAGCGGTGGAAC
>Ga0070741_10017323_pt1 | contig 11852 bp, 8 predicted proteins | sample Coa_R1_4_FD_66440 | JGI IMG/M metagenome (GOLD analysis project Ga0070741, IMG submission 66440) | Surface soil microbial communities from Centralia Pennsylvania, which are recovering from an underground coalmine fire - Coalmine... | ecosystem: Environmental > Terrestrial > Soil > Unclassified ...
TGAAAGTGCCTCGTGCGGCCGTCCGGTGGGGATTGCCACCTTATGCATGAGATGCGGGCTCACGTACCGCTCTCCTGCCAGCACCAGCCGGATCGCGTCCACCAGTTCCGATCGCGCACGGTCCTTCGTCATATATCCCGAAGCGCCACTCCGCAGGAAACGGTGTGCATACTGCTCCTCCGGATACATCGTCAGCACGAGCACGCGCAGATCGGGACGCAGTTCCTTCAATTCCTTCAAAACATCCAGCCCGCTCATCCCCGGGATGCCGATATCCAGAATCACGACGTCCCAGTCGCGCTGCTTCGCCTGCGCGATGGCTTCGGTGCCATCGCCGGCTTCGGAAATTGTTATATCGGCAAATTCTTCAACGAGAATCTGCCTTAGACCCTGGCGTACCACAGGGTGGTCATCAACAAGCAAGATCGAAAGCATTAAGCTGACAGCGAGCACCATCTTTCATAGCAAACGTCGCTGTAAGAATTGCTCCTACAGTCAAACGCCGGATAGCGGCACCCGGAGCGTTATCCTCGTGCCCTTCCCTGCCTCTGATTCCAGTTCGATGCTGCCGCCCAGCAGCAGCGCGCGCTCACGCATGCCCAACAGCCCCAGGGCCTCCGGATCCTTCAGGCGAAACGGATCGAAGCCCTTGCCGTTGTCCACGACCTCTATTACGAGCCGTGCCGGTTCCAACTGCACTCTTACCCGGATCGCGGTGGCGCCGGCGTGGCGCACCACGTTCGTCAGCATCTCCTGAAAAATCCGGAAGACGGTGGTGGACTGCTGTGCGTCGAGCGGCAGTTCCTCCGGCAGGCCGATCGTGTGGCAGCGTATCTTTGTCCGCGATTCCAGTTCCTGCAACTGCCATTCGATCGCGGCGGCCAATCCCAGATGATCGAGAAGCCCCGGCCGCAGTTCGGACGAGATGCGCCGCACGGCGCCGATCATGAAATCGAGGTTCTTGAGCATGGACGCCACGCGCCTGGTTATGTCTCGCAGCGGCCGCGGCGTGGATGCCCGATACCGGACTTCCACTGCTTCCAGGTCCATCTTGAGCACGGTGAGGATCTGGCCCAGCTCGTCGTGGACCTCGCGTGCGATGCGGATTCGCTCCTGCTCACGCGCGCTTTCCACGTGTGCGGCAAGCTGGCGCAACTGCTCGCGCGAAGCAATCAGTTCTTTCTCCGCCCGGTCGCGCCGCTCTTCAGCTTCCTTGAAACTGCTGATATCGATGTTGGCGCCGATCGAACGTACGGCCCGGCCCGTCTCGTCATAGAAGATCTTCGCGCGGCTGACGAGCCAGTGGACGCTGCCGTCGGGCCAGACGCAGCGGAACTCGCGCTGGAAGGATTCTTTGCCTGCAATCTGCGCTTCAAAATCGGCCCGGCTCACCCGATCGTCCGGATGCACCTGCTGGGACCATGATTCATAAGTCAATGGAGAACCGGGCTGCTGGCCGTAAAGCCGGTAATATTGGTCCGAGCATTTGCTGGTATTGTTCACGATGTCCCAATGCCAGAAGCCGATACCCGCCGCGTTCTGCGCCAGGTTCAGCCATTCCTGCGTCTCGCGCAGCGCCTCCTCGATGCGTTTGCGGTCCGTGATGTCCAGGCACAATCCGATATAACCGGCGAAACTGCCGTCCGCGTGAAATCGGGGGCGGGCCTGCTCCAGGATCCAGCGCTCCTCGCCGTTCGGCCCCGGGACGCGGCACTCGAAATTCAAATCGACCTTGCCCTCCGGATCGTGTTCTTCCGGATTGATAATCTGCAACCAGTCGCGGTCGCTGCGTTCCGGGAGAGTCGCGCTATCCCACTGAAACTCGTTGAGCAGCGTGCAATTCCCGTTCGTATCCGTGACCCACACCATGGCAGGCAAGGCGCCCGCGATGCCACCGAGCGAGTCGAAGACGCCGCCGGGTTGCTTGTCTGCGATGCCGCGCCGTTTCAGTTCTTCCGCCGCGAGCGCCGCCAGATCGCGCAGGGCTTCGGTTTCCGCCGGGCGCAACGGTTCGCGCGGCCGCCTGTCCATCACGGCCACCGCCCCCACTGCCTTGCCACGCTCGAGGGTGACGGGCGCGCCCGCGTAGAAGCGAATGGCGCCGGTATCCTCGAACGGCGGCAGGTCCCGAGAACGGGGATGGAGCGCCGTATCGCAGATCACCAGCGGCTCACTCCCGAGAACGGTTTGCTCGCAAAACCAACCTTCGCGATTCACGCCTTCGCAAGAAGTTCCGTAGCGCGATTCGAAAAATACCCGGTCGCGCCCCACCAGACTGACCACGGCGATCGGGCAGGAAAGGAATCGTGCGGCGAGGCGCACAATGCGGTCCAAGGCAGTCTCCCCCGCGCGCAGGCGTTGGCTTTCCCCGGACATCGTCTGGGTAGTATACAGCACGCAAGCGCTGCGCGGTTCCCCTACCCTGATACAATCTGAAACGGGACGAACTCCGGGAGGGTATTTTGGATCGACCGAGCCGTCGCAGTTTTTTGAATCAGGCCGCCACGCTGGCCGCCGGCGCCACGACAGCTTTGTCGTACACACGAATTCTCGGGGCGAACGACCGCATCTCGCTCGGACACGTCGGAATCGGACATCGCGGCACCGGTCTGGCCTGGATCGCCTCGAAGCTGAAGACCAGCCATAACGTCGAGATGACCGCGGTATGCGACCTGTGGAAAGTGAATCGCGAAAAGGCCGCGGCGAAAGCGCGCGAATCGTACGGGCGCGCCGCGCGGGAGTTTCAATACATAGAGGATTTGCTGGCGCTTCCCGACGTCGACGCCGTTATCATTTCCACCGCCGATTTCCAGCACGCGCCGCTTCTGAAGCTGGCGGTCGAAGCCGGCAAGAACGTCTACTGTGAGAAGCCCTTCGCCAACGATCTTGCCGACGCTAAAGCGGCGCGCGATGCAGCCTTAGCGAGCAAAGCCATCGTGCAGATCGGTACCCAGCACCGGAGCGAGCCCTACCAGATCGCGACGAAGGCCCTGATCGATACCGGCGCGCTGGGCCAGGTGAGCAAGTACGAGATCGTCTGGAACTATCACGGACCGCGCTGGCGCGGCCGTTCCGAAGTGAAGCAGATTCGCGAGGAGGATACGGACTGGAAACGCTGGCTGCTGAACAAGCCGCACAGGCCCTTCGACCCGCGAGCGTATTTCGAGTTCCGTCTCTACCGCGACTTCTCGAGCGGCATCGCGGACCAGTGGATGAGCCACGGCATCGACCTGGTCCACTATTTCATGAACGAGACCGCGCCCAAGTCGGTGGTGGCGCACGGCGGCGTCTACGCGTGGCCGGATGGCCGCGAGAATCCGGATACCTTCCAGGCGCTCGTGGAGTATCCGAAAGGATTCATGGCCAGCTACTCCACCAGCTTCGGCAACGATTGCGACAGCTTCACCCGGATCATGGGGAAGAAGGCGACGCTCGTCAACATCGGCGGCGAAGGCAGCCCGCGCTGGAAAATCGTGGAGGAGAAGGGCACCTACGAGGACAATCCCTACATCAAGCGAGCGGAGAAGTACGTCACGCTCCCCGGAGAGGATCGGGTACCGCCCACATATATAAGCGACAACGTGCTCTACCACATGCAGAACTGGTTCGACTGCCTGCGCAGCCGCAAGCAGCCGAATGCGACCGTGCAGCACGGCTTCTCGCACGCGGTAGCGGTAATCATGGCTGCCCGTTCCTGCCGCGAAGGCAAAAAGCTGTGGTGGGACGCGGGGACGGAACAAATAACGGACCGCGAAGTTTGACGTGCTCCTGAAGGCACTCACTCGCCTCGATTTTGCCGCAGGCTGCCAGATCCTGAACGCCTCACTGGCCAGGATCGGCTACTATACACACATGTGGGTCTGGTTACTCGCGCTTTCGCTCGCGACAGGTGTAGCCGCGGCACAAGACGCGGCGGCGATGGGAGCCCGCGCGCGGCAATATCTAGTCGACCTGATCCGGCTCGACACGACCAATCCTCCGGGCAATGAGACCCGGGTAGCGCAGTACCTGAAGCGCGTAGCGGACCAGGAGGGCATTCCCTGTGAATTGCTGAGCGGCGACCCGACGCGAATGAACTTCGTCGCGCGTCTCAAGGGATCCGGTAGTCACCGCCCGCTGATGCTGATGGCGCACAGCGACGTAGTCCCGGCCGACCCCACCCAGTGGAGCGTCGGTCCGTTCACCGGCGAGATTCGCGAGGGCTTCATCTACGGGCGCGGCGCGCAGGACGACAAGTCGCTTCTGGCCGCGGAACTGGCGGTGCTGGTGGAACTCAAGCGCCGCGCCGTGCCGCTGGCGCGCGGAGTCATTCTTCTCTCCGAAGCCGACGAGGAAGAAGGCTCGACCGGCATTCAGTGGATGATCCAAAATGCCTGGCCGAAGATCAACGCCGAGTTCGCGGTTAACGAAGGCGGCTTTGCAATGGACGTCCCTTCGGGACCGCGCTTGTTCCAGGTGCAGACCACCGAGAAGATACCCACCCGCGCGATTCTGACGGCGCACGGTTCGGCGGGCCATGGCTCGCTGCCGCGGCCGGACAATCCAGTCGTACGCCTGGCCCGGGCCATTACCCGCATCGCCGATACCGAGCAGCCGGTTCGTCTCAACACCACCACACGCCGGTACTTCGCGGCGATGGCGAAACTAAATGAATACGCCTGGCTGGCGCCGCTGCTGCCAAAGCTGGGCAACGAGCAGAGCGCGGCTTCGGTAGTCGCCCAGATTCGCGGCCGCGACCCCGAACTCGACGCTCAGCTTCACACCACCATCTCTCCCACGATGCTCAGCGCCGGCATGAAAATCAACGTGATTCCCAATACCGCGCAGGGCCAACTGGACATCCGGCGGTTGCCGAATGAAACGCGGCAGGAAGTGCTGGCGCGCCTGCGGCGGATCATTAACGATCCGGCCATAGACGTGGCGCCCGCACCGGGACAGGAAATGCCTGCCACCGAGCCGAGTTCGCTGACGACGGCGCTGTACAAGAAGATGGAGGAGGTATTTCAGGCGTCGGCGCCCGGCGCGGAAGTGATCCCCTACATGCAACGCGGCGCCACCGACGGCTCGTTTCTGCGCCAGAAGGGGATGGCGGTTTACGGCATCCCGGCGTTTCTGCGCGAAGACCGCGTCAGCCGCGCCCACGGCAACGACGAGCGGATTTCGGTGAAGAGTCTGGAAGCCGGCACGAAGCTGCTCTGGGACGTTGTGTTAGCCGTTAGCCGCTGATTTGAATTTGTTCGACTTCCGCCATTGCCGCCAGCCGCCGCTTGCGAACTTCGCGCAGCAGAACGTGACACGCCAGCTGTTCGGTGGGCAGATCGTGATCTTCCTGATCCGCCGCCGCTCGCAACGTCTCCAGGTCCTCGTCGGCGATCGCGCTACCGAGCGTCGACGCCTTCAGGAGGCGCACCGCGGTGTCGGTGAGTTCCATGGAATCGCGTGTCTTCGCTTCTTTCGGCATCTGGGCTCCTCGTACCGGAGAATACCCCGCAGCGTGCCTCCGGACAAGTTATCGGGCATGTTACCGCGGTACGGTCGGTAACACCGGTACTGCCGGCGTGCGAGGACGGTTATGAAGCCATGTTGCGGAAAGTTAACTTAACGGCGTACGACGGCCTCGCCCAGTAACTCTTGCAGCAGCGGCGACTCCGGATAAGGGTGGCCCTTATACCGCCGGAATCCTTCCGCCAGGTCGACACCGGCCCTTTTCCCGTTGGTGCGCGTCCACCGTTCCATCATTTCCAGGTATTCGTCGATGCCGTGATGCTGCCGCAGCCAGTCGCGCTGGCTCCGGTGCTCGGCGAGCATCGCCTTCTTCAGTTCGAACACCTTTTCCACATTGACTGCGAAATCCGGCGTGATCGGCCGGTCGTCGCGATCGACGCCGCCCACCGGGTCCATGAAGTACAGATGTGGGATGGCGGGAATGGGGCCTGCCGCATCCTTCACGTGAGTTTTGTAGTTAGGGGCAGGAGCCGCAAAGCAGGCATCGCGCACGAGCAGGCTGGTAGCTTCGTGATCGCACATGTAATCGACTGGCGACGACGTGAGTACGAGGTTCGGCTGCACCTGGCGCAGGATCTCGGTGACGCGCCGCCGGGACGCGTCATCGTTGAAGATGGCGAGATCGCGAAACTCGGCGCATCGATACTCGGCTCCAGCCAAGCGGGCGGCGGCGGCAGCTTCCCGGCGGCGGATCGCAGCGATCTCCTCGGGCCCGTGCTGATGCGAGCCGCAGTCGCCGGGCGTCATACTGACGAACACGACCCGATTTCCGGTGGCGGCCAGCAACGACATGGTTCCCCCCGCCAGAATTTCAATATCGTCAGGATGCGCGTGAATCGCGAGGATGGTGGCCATTCAGCGGTCCGCCCCGCGGGAGTTCGCCAGCGCCGCTTTCAGCTCCAGGCCGGGCGCGAAACGGGCTACGCGGGTGGCTTTGATCTCCATCGGGATACCGCGGCGCGGTTCCCTCACACGCCGCGCCTTGCGATGCGATACCGCGAAAGTCCCAAAACCTACCAGGGTGACGCGATCGCCATTGACCAGCGACGTTTGCACCGTCTGCACGAACGCCTCCAGTGCCTTGGCCGCCTGCACTCTCGTAATTTGTGCGTTCCCTGCCATCGACTCCACCAGATCCCGTTTGTTCACGGGGGCCTCCTTCCCGTCAGGAACGCTAACCTTCTATCAAAGGCAAGGGACGAGTGTCAATGGCCCCCACGCGACTCCTCGCGACTTTCGCGACTCTGTCCCGCGCACTTACCCCTCAGGTTGCACTTTCCCTGAGGGATTGAGACTGCAACAGGTGCGCTTCCAGGTTGCGCAGCGAATCCTGCATTTCGCGGGCGTCGCGCCATGCGTTCATGTCGAGCGATCCGGGATGCAAATTCATGAAAATGCGCATCAGCTCGGGATCGCGCCAACCCCGCGCAGTCTCCTGCTGCATCAATTCCAGAGCTTCGGCGGCGGTCAGAGCCTTCTTGTACGGCCGTGGATTCGTGAGTGCATCGTATATGTCGGCGACTTGCAAAACGCGCGCCAGTAGAGGTATCTCAGTCCCTTTCAAACCGTCGGGATATCCGGAACCGTCCCAGCGCTCATGGTGGCTGCGAATGATCGGCAGCACGCGTTCGATCGAGCGCAACGGCTTGCAGATCTCTTCCCCACGCTCCGGATGCGTGCGCATCATCTTCCACTCTTCCTCGTCCAGCGGTCCCGGCTTGAACAGGATCTGGTCCGGGATCCCGACTTTTCCGATGTCGTGCAGGTATCCGCCGCGATATAAAGCTTCCAGATCGTCTTCCGCCAGACCGATTTCGAGACCTACCGCCAGGCTCAGCAGACCCAAGCGGTCGCAGTGGCTGCCGGTGGTCTTGTCTCTGTGCTCGACCGCCTTCGCCAGCGTGAACAGAATCGCTTCCGTCTGCTCCAACCGGTCGGTCGCCGACTTCTGCCGCAGCAGCGCCCGGATCCGGGTTTGCGCCAGTTCGCGATGGACCGGCTGCGGCAAAAAATCGTCTGCGCCGGCGCTCAGCGCCTCGATCTGGGATTCCACTTCGCCATCTGTAACCACCAGCACCGGCAGGAGCTCCGTCTTGCGATCGGATTTGATTCTGCGGCAGCAGTCCAGCCCCGGAAAACTGCTGCCGGAGCTGGGCAGAATTATCAGGTCGACTGGAGCGGAGTTCAATATTTCGAACAGTTGACCCTCGGTATGGGCTCGCAGAAGTTCGTACGATTCCATCGCCAGAACGTTCTTTACGAAGGCTGGATTCCCGGCCAGGCCGTCGCCCAGTAGAATCGTGGCTGGGCGGAAGTTTTTTCGGGCCCTGGCCGGCGCGCCGATGCGAATCGTCTCTGTCATGTGCTTCATTAGTTGAAACCGACCTTGCTGGTTTGTTTATCGGATGGTTTTGTGCGGAACGAGAGGGTCTTTTCGGCAAAAAAGAGCCGAAAATGTACTCAAGAATTGCACTAAACTGGAGTCGAAATGCCGAAACGTGCCCTGCTTCCCACCCTCCTATGTGTAGCTCTTGCCCTCATTTCCCTTAGACCGTTATCGCGAGTTCGCGCCCAACCGGCTCAGAGCGAAACGGCGTCCCTTTTCGATTCCTCCGTCCATACGCTCGTCGTCCGCTACGGCGTCACCGACAAGGTGGAGAAGACATGGCGCGGCCGTCTCGAGCCGGATGGAGGCGACGCGAAGGTGATCTCCCTGGCCGGATATCATTTTCAGCAACAGGACCGCATCTCCGGCCGCGAATGGGAATTCAAGACACGCATTTGGGAGACTCCGAACCGCCAGACCGATCTTTCGCCCGGACTCAACGGTCCGCGCACAGTTTTTCCCAACGGGATTTGCGCGCGAGTCAGCGGATCCGGTGCGGCGCGCTTCCGGCTCGAGACGGGCGCGGGCTCGTTTCCCATCCCGCTGGCCGAACTCTCCGCGCGCCGCATGCTGACGTTTGCCGACGGCAACATCGAGGTGGAACTGGCGCCCGCACCGGTCGGAGCCGGCGCGGAGGGCGAGGCCGACTTCCCGGCGGTCGCCATTAATAAAGATGGCCGCGTCGCGGTCGCGTTTCAGGAATTCCTGGGCGGCCGCGACCGCTTGGCGCTGCACACGTATGCGCCCAACTCCACTACGTCTTCCACTATCGAATTGCCGGAAACACGCGATATGTTCCGACCCTCTGCCGCCTATGACGGCGCCGGCGTCCTGCACGTAGTCTGGTCGGCGCAGTCGAATGGCAATTGGGACCTGTGGGAAGCGCGGCATGACGAGCGGAGGTTCGCGCCGCCCGAACGTCTGACCGAAGCGCCCGAGCCCGACATCCACCAGAAGATCATCGCCGATGCGAAAGGCGATCTGTGGCTGGCGTGGCAGAGCTTCCGCAACGGGCAGTCCGACATCTTCCTGAAACGCTGGTCGCAGGGCAAGTGGGGGCCGGAATTCAAAGTCAGCGAATCGCCGGCGAACGACTGGGAGCCTGCGCTGGCCGCCGCGCCCGACGGAACGGTATGGGTCGGGTGGGACAGCTACGACCGCGGGAATTACGACGTATTCGTGCGCTCATTCCGCGGCGATACGCCCGGGCCCATTCGCCAGGTTACGCACTCGCCGCGGTTCGAAGCGCATGCATCGCTGGCTTGCGATCCGGAAGGACGGCTCTGGATCGGCTACGACGAAGCCGAGGCCGACTGGGGCAAGGATTATGGCTACCTGTTCAAGGATCGCGGCAATCCGCTGTACCAGTCGCGCCGGATCCGGTTCGCACGCGTTTCCGGCGATCAGGTCGAGGAGCCGGCGGCGCCGCTCTCCGGCGGGTTCCCGCTGGGCGTGCCCGACTTTTTGCAGTATCCGCAACTCGCCTTCACCCCCGACGGGCAGCTTACGGTGGTGGCCATGCAACTCACGCACGCCAATCGCGTGATCGAAGTGTGGGGATCGGCCGGCGTGTGGGAGCAGGTGGCTTTCACTCTCGACGGAGCGGGGTGGACCCGGCACGAGATCCTGCCGCAATCGACAGGCGCCCACGATATTCGCGCCGCCGTAGCCGCCGCGCCCGACGGCACGGTGTGGGCCGCCTGGGCCGCCGACGGACGCAACTTCACCACCGGCGCGCCGCAGCGCCAGAGGGTCGAGATAGCGCGGATCGACCGTGAGGCTTCCGGGCGCATCGCCACGCGGCCATTCCACGAAGAGCCGGAATTGGCGTTCCCTACGCATCCCGCCGAGGCGCTGAACCTGCGCACCGTGCGGAACTATCGCATCACGCGCGACGGCCGCCAATACCGCATCCTGCGCGGCGATCTGCACCGCCACACGTCGCTTTCCGGCGATGGCGTGGGCGACGGCTCACTGTGGGATTTCTACCGCTATGTGCTGGATGCGGCCAGCATGGATTTCTCCACCGTCACCGATCACCAGGGCGGCGGCACCGAGTACAACTGGTGGAAGAGCCAGAAATCGACCGACCTGTTCCATCTGCCGGGGCGGCTCACGTCGATTTACGCATACGAGCGTTCCGTACTTTATCCGAACGGGCACCGCAACATCGTTTTCGCCAGACGCGGCGCGCCGATCCTGAAGATCGACCCGGCCGAGAATCAGAACGGCCGCATGCGCTCTGCCGATGTCGTGCTGCCGTACCTGCGCCAGTACAACGCCATCGCCTTCCGGCACACGACGGCTACGAATCAGGGCACCGATTGGAAGGATCACAACAACGAACTGGAGCCGCTGGTGGAGATCTTCCAGGGGCATCGGGTCGTCTACGAGCACGAGGGTGGCCCGCACGGCGCTACGGCCGAGAAGTTGTACATGCAGCGCAGCGGCTATCAGCCCGCCGGGTATGTCTGGAACGCGCTGGCAAAGGGGTACCGGCTGGGCTTCGAGGCCGCTTCCGATCATTGCTCGACGCACATTTCGTATTCGTGCGTGATTGCCGAGGACACCACGCGCGAGGCGATCATCGGCGCCATGCGGAAGCATCATACGTACGGCGCCACCGACAACATCGTGATGGATTTTCGGGTGAAGGCCGAAGGCAAGGAGTTTCTGCAGGGCGACGAGGTGAGTTCGGCCGGGCATCCATACAGCCTGGTGGTGAATGTGCTCGGGACGGGTCCGATCCGGCGCATCGACGTGATTCACAACGAGAGCTATGCCTATGCGCAGACACCGACCGGCAAGAGCGCGTACCAGTTCGCGTATGTGGACCCGAATCCGGTGAAAGGGGAGAACCGCTATTACGTGCGGGTGCTGCAGGAGGACGGCGCGATGGCCTGGAGTTCGCCCGTCTGGGTGAAGTATTGACAGGGAAAGCTATCGTTTGGCGCGCGGCATCGTCCTTAACCTGTGCGGACTCTCGAGGACCTACGGTACAGCTTTCGTATCCTGCTGAACAATCCCGGCTTTGCGGCGGTGTCGATGATCTGCCTGGCCCTGGGAATCGGCGCGACGACCGCCATCTTCAGCGTGGTGAACGCGGTGATGCTGCGGCCGCTGCCCTACAGCCGGCCGGAACAACTGGTGCGGCTCTACTCGGAATTTCCGAACTTTCCAAACGGCGGGCTGCGGAAGTTCTGGCTGTCGGCGCCGGAATTTCTCGATCTGCGGCGCGAAGGCAAGGTCTGGGATTCGCTCGACGCGTGGCTGATCAACGGCGTCAACCTGGCGGGTGAGAGCGAGCCGATTCGCGTCACGGCTTGTGCGGTGAGCGGCGGGATGCTGCAGTCGCTCGGGGTTGCTCCGGCGCGCGGCCGCGTCATGGGCCCGGCTGACGACGCCCCGGGCGCGCCGCTGACGGCCGTGATTTCTTACGGGCTTTGGCAGCGAGCGTTCGGGCAGCACGAATCCATCGTCGGGCAGGACACGCAGCTCAATGGCCGGCGCTGCACGATCGTCGGCGTCATGCCGAAAGGTTTTCAGTTTCCCCCGGGCGAAGCGGATCCGCCGGAGTTGTGGCAGCCGCTGCAAATCGATCCGGCGAAGCCCGGCTCGCGCAGCAGTCATTTCCTGTACGTGCTCGGGCGGATGAAACCCGGGATCAGCCTGCCGCGGGTGCGCGACGATTTGGGCCGGCTGATGGCGCAATGGGGTGTGGCCGACGGTCCCAAGCACCACGTCCTGCGTCCAAAACAGCACCCGGTACTGGCGTTTTCATTCCATGAGGAGGTGGTGGGCGGAGTACGCACGGCCATGTTCATGCTGCTCGGCGCGGTCGTGTTGGTATTGCTGATCTCGTGCGTCAACGTCGCCAATCTGTTGCTGGCGCGGGCCGAGGCACGGCAGCGCGAGATCGCGATTCGCAGCGCGATCGGCGCCGGAGCCGGACGGCTGGTGC
>Ga0070741_10017324_pt1 | contig 11852 bp, 9 predicted proteins | sample Coa_R1_4_FD_66440 | JGI IMG/M metagenome (GOLD analysis project Ga0070741, IMG submission 66440) | Surface soil microbial communities from Centralia Pennsylvania, which are recovering from an underground coalmine fire - Coalmine... | ecosystem: Environmental > Terrestrial > Soil > Unclassified ...
GTCCGTCGAGGGACGCGACCGCCGGTCTCCGCGATAGCCGTCGCGCGATCTGCTTCTCACCAGGGAACGATCGAGTGCTTCTGCCCGCCAGGAACTCACGATGCGAGTAGCGGGGCGACGCGCGAATTTCTCTCCAAACGCCTTCTAATTACACACGGTTGAGCACGATGGGAACGGCGGGCGCAGTTTTAACGCGAGCGGCGTTCAAACAAGCGGGCAGTCCGGGACGTACACCGCGGCCCAGAATCCGCGATCATGCAGCTTGCCTGTCGGCTGCAGTTTTGATCGATGTCGGACGCACGACGGACGATGCATACGACGGCAGTTTGCGTGACCCGCGGCCCGCGGCCGGACCTGACAATACTAAAGCTCGATACATCGGGTGGCACGATTTTGCGTGAAGGGCGGCAGAATGTATTCCCGGGCCGCTGTCCCATGTTCATGGCGGTGCAGTCACTCGATGACAAGCTTTACGCGGACGATTGGGCTATTGGATCCCTGCGGTGTCCAGAACCGCAGGTGACCTTCATAGGTACCCGCGGCGAGTGATCCCAATTGCACGCTGATCTCCACGCGATCGGATTCGAAGGCCGCGCCCTGTTTAGGTGTACGCGCGGATCTGGCGACGGCGCGCAGCCAATGCACATCCGAATACTCGATATAGTAGGGAAGATCCGGCCAGTTGCTGCTCACGGACACCGCCTGCGGTTCTGGCGCCGGGCCGCCGCGCGGGACACGGAACTCGAGCGTGGCCGCCGGCACGATCAGGATCGGCGCGCCCGTCACGAAGATTCTCAGTGGCTTTATGATGGCGCTGCAAGAATCGGCCGCGCGTACTAAGAAGGTGTAGACACCGATCTTGGCCGGCACTCCGGTGATCTGGCCCAGCCCTGTCATACCAAGTCCGGGTGGCAAATCGCCTTCCACGCTAAAGGAAACATCGCCGGCCGGACATCGTGCCGCGCCATACGCGGCCAGCGCGGGTGGCGAGTAGGGGTGATCCACGACGGCCCAGGGCAACTCCTGGGCATTGAACTCGAGAGCGAGACTGCTGCCGGTGAAAAACAGAGTGAGGAAGCACAGCTGGGCTTGTGCACGCATCGATTTTCATATCGACCCAAAAGAGAGTCTCGTATTTTGGGAGGTAGTCGATGAGAAAGTCAGGGTAACCAAACTCCAATGAAACAAATCGCAAAATACATATTCCTTACTGTCTCCGTATTCGCGCTGAATGCCGAAGAAAACGGTCCGAAAGCACACTTTCAGACCGAGGTAGTGGAATCAGCGCTACCGCGTCACGTCCTGTCAAATCAAGGCATCGTGATGCTTTCCGATGCCGGCTATGACGAGGATTTCCTGATCGACGTCATTCGATGCAAACAAACCCGCTTCGATACGACCGTGGAAGGGCTGACGTATTTGGCCAAGCACGGCATTTCCGAGCGGATTATCCGTTTTATGATAGACAACGAGAGTAAGGCCGCGGGCGTCCCCATTCCCGCGGCGTTTGTGGCTGCGCCTCCGGCTCCTTCGGCAGTACCGGCAAAGGTGGTGCGCCAGAAAGTCCTGGTGCCCGATCTGAAGGCCGAGCCGAAGGCGATAGCCACCCCCGCGGCCGTAGCGCCTCTCCAGATGCCTCCGACGGGCGTTGCGGCAGTGGCCCCGTACGGCTATGGGCCGCAGCCAACGCCGCCGTATCTGATGGTGAGCCACCATATGTTCCGGAACCGTTGGTATCTGGTGAACCCGTACTACGTACCGGCGGCGCCCACCACAACTGTGCAGGGCTCATGGCCAGTGTCGGCGCCGTTAAGCTGGCAGGTCAATTATGTTCCTGCGTGGTGACGCTGGCGTGCGATGGTGTAGGCGGCTGTAGCAACCGGGAGCGGCGGCCGAGTACGAGGACTCTTCCCCGACAGAGAAGGCGTTCCGTTTGCTCATGGCCGCTGCCCGCCTAGATCGCGAAGAGTGTCAGAACAACCGCGCCTGTCGTCAATCGGGCAGATAGAACTCGACGTTTCGCCGGCCGTCTCCGGGTATTGACGCCCGGTAGGCGTTCTCTCGAATGCCTGGTTCGGAACACCAGGCACTCAGGAGATTGTCGCTCAGCTTAATGCGATGGAATGGTTTCGTGATGCTGATCTCGCGCGTGTCGCCGCTGGTGGGACCGCCTCGATGGCGCGATGGACGATTCCGGCCCGTTGGATAGGACCGGGAACGCGGTGATTAACAGGGTTGCTCTTGCTTCAATCAAGTAGCCGGCAGCTTGTGGCAAAATTGGGGACAGCCGGATCGGCCCACTATACAGACCGTATCTCGCTGATCCAGGTTTTTGGTTAGCGACAGATTGATCTGTCCCTGGTTTTTGCCACAGGTTGCTGCCAGAGGAAATTCACGCCGACTCACTTTTGGCGGAGCCGATACGAGCTGACCACCGCCGACGGTACCCCTCGCAGCCCTGAAGGTGATTTCAATCGAAAAAGCCGCGATCTTCGTCTGAAAGATGCGCCTTCGCCGCCTGGACCTTGAACGTGATGCCTAAGCCCGGGCGGTCCCAAACGTCAATGAAGCCGCGTTTCAGAATCGGGTTCGGCAATCCGTCCACGATGTCATACCACCACTCCGGCTGGCCTACCGGGTACTCGAAAGCGATGTAGTTTTGCGGCAGCGCCGCCGCCATATGCACGTGCGCCGCCAGCCCGATCAGCCCGTCGAAGATGCCGTGCGGAGCCACCGAAATACCGTGTAAATCGGCGTATTCCGCAATCCACTTCAGTTCGGCGATGCCCCCGACATCCTCCGGGTCGGGGCCGATGATGTTGATTGCCTGCTTCTCGATCAGATCCTTGAAGTTCTCCCGAAGGTAGATCTGCTCGCCGGTGTGAATCGGAATCGACGTGCTCTGCGTCACTTCGCGGAAAAGATCGGCGTTGGGATAGGGCGTGTAATCGCCGGTGATCAGGTCTTCGAGCCAGGCGATTCGCAGTGGTTCGACGGCTCGCGCAAACGTGATCGCATCCTTTACGGTCCAGCCCGGTCCGCAATCCAGGGCCAGTCCGGTTTCCTTGCCAAGGACTTTCTTCATGGCTTCTACGCAGGCGATAACGTGATCGAGGCCGCGTTCGGTCATAAGACCGCGATCGGGGTGCGATGCTCCCGTGCGCGGTTCGTCGTACCAGGCATCCGGCACGGCGCGCATCATCGCCGGGTTGTGGAACCCGACCGCCTGTTTGATCAGCGTGAAGCCCTCTTTGGCTTCTTTCATCTTCGCCATGTTCTCGGCGTAGTCCTGGGGCGTTTGGCCCTTCATGGGAAACCGAACGCCGCCGTTGTACGCGCGGACGCGATCCCGCATCTTCCCGCCCAGCAGTTTGTATACGGGCACCCCGGCGGCCTGGCCGGCAATGTCCCACAGAGCTATTTCGATCGCGCTCACCGCCGAACCCCACGGCTTGAACGCGCCCAGCCGGCGAATTTTAAGAATCACGCGCTCGACGTTCGTCGGATCCTCTCCCAGCAGGTAATCCTTATAAAACAGCACCATCGGTTTCAGATAGGCCTTGGTGGACTCGGCCTGGCCGTACCCCGAGATGCCCTGGTCGGTGCTGATCCGAATTACCGGATTCCGGCCGATCACCGCGCACCGGAGGTCCGTGATTTTGATGGAGCCGCGCCCGGCCCGGTTTTGAGCGGCGGACAGGGTAGCCGCGGGCTGAGCTGCAATCGACGTTGCAGCGGCTGCGCCGGGGAGCGATTCTAAAAATCGTCTTCGCGTCCAGTTGGCCATTTACGTCCTCTTAATCAAAACGCACGTGAGCCGGCTCCCGCGACAGCGATACCACTTTGGGCTTCGGCTTTCGGCACTACACTTTCAAGTCGTGCAGGTATGGATAGCTCTCCCTCATCGCCTCGAGATTCAGCTCGACGAAATAGTTTTTGACGCCGGCTTTCTTTGCAGCGGCAAAGAGTTTCGGCCAGTCGACGGCGCCCTTGCCGATCGGTACTAACTGTTTTTCGGCGCTCGACCAGTCCTGCAGGTGCAGTGAAAGGAACCGTCCCGGATATTTTTTCAGGTATGTAGCCGCGTCGTATCCCAATGAGATCACCGACACTTGAAATTGCATTTTGACCAGCTTGGGATCGAAATTGGTCATCAGCTGATCGTAGACGAGCACACCGTCGATTTTCTTGAACTCGAAGTTGTGGTTGTGGAAACCAAGTTGCATTCCGGCTTTGTGCACCTGCTCGCCGATCTTGTTCAGTTCTTCGGCGGCGCGCGTCCAGTCGGCCATGGTGGCGTCAGGCTTCAGCCCGAAGGTGGAGCAGACCATCTGCTTCAGCCCCAAATCTTTCGCCCACGTGATGCGTTCCTCCAGGTTGTCTTTCAGCTCGCGGAAATTGAAATGCGAGCTTTCACAGCGCAAGCCTGCGGTTTGAATGGTCTGCCGCAGTTCCGCCGTGCTCAGTTTTGCCAGTGGGCCGAAACCGGCCCTTTCGTAGCCTTTCGGCGAGCACATCTCGATCGCGCGATATCCGATCGTGTGCAGTTCCCGCAGGGTGCCCGCAAAATCCTTACCTAGCGCCTCCCTGACCGGGTAGACCTGGCAGCCGATTGGCATACCCAGCGGATCGGCATTCAGACTTATTGCGGCTGGACCAACGGAGGCCAGCGTACGGAGAAAGTTTCTTCTGGAAGATGTCTGCATTTCAGATTTCCCAACCTTTTCGATACGAGCGAGAGAGATATTTGTTCGCCTCCGCTACGTTCGTGATCTTCTTGCTCGTGCCGTCGTAAACGAGCTTCTGCCGCGTCCGCAAGGCCACGGCATACAGATTCGCGGCCTCGGAAATCGGACCGGCATTCAAAAAGCTTCCCGGCGACTGTGCGCCGCCCCGGCAGGCTTCGATCCATTGTTTCAATCCCTGCGAAATGTGGCCCGGCTCGCGTTCCGCGCTGCGCTGCCGGTCCGGCCGCGTATTCGTGGTCCGCGGTCTTTTGTCCGAGAGCAGCCGTGGATTGTCCACGTGGAACCCGGCGAGGATTTTGCCCTTGTCGCCCACGAACATCATCCCTTCCGCTGCAAACTCCTCGTCGCCGAGTTCCGGCGGCGTGGGAGGCCGCATGCCGCCGTCGTACCACGTAAGCTGGATCGCCGGCCGTTGTCCTTTTTGCGGATACTTGAAGCGCACCACGCTCGCTAACGGAAACGAGAAATCGTTCTTCACCGTGCTGGAAACAACGCCGTCGCGGAACACGCAACTGTGACTGAGCATTGGCTCGATACTCACCGGAGACCCCAGTTCCAGGGCGTTGAAAACGGTCCAAAGACTGTAATGACCCATGTCTGCCATGGATCCGCCGCCGAAGTCGTACCATCCCCGAAACACCATATGGGTGTAATTCGGGTGGTAAGGACGGTCGGCCTCCGGTCCCAGCCACAGGTCCCAATCGAATCCCACCGGTACGGGTGGGGTATCGGTGGGCAGGGTTGCGTACTGCGGCCAGACCGGGCGGTTCGTCCAGTTGTGGACTTCCCGGAGGGCGCCGATGGCCCCCTCCCGCATCCAGGTCAACACCGGCTCCATGGATCCGTTCGCATCCCAAGGCATGAAGTGAGTGGCAACACCGGTTTCGCGCGCGGTATCGATCACCTTCCCGATCTCTTGCAACCGGTTGCCGAGCGGCTTGTGAACGATGACGTGCTTCCCTTTGCGCATGGCCGCGATGCCGATCGTCGCGTGCAGGTGATCCGGGGTCATGATCTTGACTGCGTTCAGGTCTTTTTCTTTTTCCAGCAACTCCCGAACATCGGCGTACGCCGAACAAGCTTTGAATTTGTCGGCCGCCCGCTGCCTCCCGTAATAAGTCTCGACAATGTCCTTAGCGGCATCCCGCCCACCGGGTATCGTGCCCTCGCTGCCGGCCCGCCAGTCTGGTTTCTCCAGCGCTTTGCGAATGGAGTTGAGCAAGCCATCACGAGACCAGTCCCGGTAGCCGGAGGCTTGCTTGTTTGGGTCACATACGGCAGTGATCTGGATCTCCGGTACTCCGAGCAGCGGAAGCATCTCGCGCAGACCCTGCGTCCCGGTGCCGACGTATGCCAGCGTAATCTTGTCGCTCGGAGGAACGAATCGAGGTCCTCCCAGTACATGCCGGGGGACAATAGTGAACGCGGCGGCGCCGGCTGCCGCGGTTCCCAGGAAAGTGCGACGATTCGAATCGGATGTCATCTGCAAACCTCGCGTATGCGGAGCATCATAGCCGGAAGCGTAGATCAAGGCAAGGCTGGGTATTGGGGCTGGGTATTGGAGATCAAGCGAGCGGAAAATCGGACTAAACCAAAGTAACTGGAACAATGGAAAGTTACGGAAGCGGTTTAAGACTAAATGGGTCGTAGGAAACAGCTCAAAGAACGTCGCCTTACCTTGCTATCGCGTAATGCTGAAGCACGGGACGCTACCCAAGCTGTGCCGAAGCAATTGACCACGAAGGCGTTCGCTTGATTCCCGATCCCTACTCCCCGCGCGGGCTGTCCTCGGGAGGCGCTCCTCCCAGAAGCCCGAGGTCTCGCGGGTTCCGATCGTTAGTTCCATTTATAGGGGAAGAGGAGATGAGGGCGGCGGGCTTTGGGAGGTGAAACCGTCCGTTAGCGCCGGAGCGAACAGCGCGTTCGGAAGATCTCCTGAGCAGGTGTGAGTTTCCTCAGTTCCACCTCCCCCTTAGAACTTGAAAATGTCGGGGCCGCCCGTGGCAGGTTTTTCGGGCGGCCCCGCGCCAGGACCTGTATTATTTATACGATTTTCGCTTTTCCGCTGATATACAGTCCGACCGGTATTTTTGGACGAACGCGCCGCCGACACGATAGACTGGTGCTAGTACCCATGGAGCGGCCGATCCAACCCGTTAAACCGGCGACGAAAGTGGTGCTGGTAGTGGGTTTTGGCGCCCTTCTGGCCATGATGGCGCTCGCCGGCATCGATTCCATCAGTGTTTTAGTGCAAATTGAGGCGAGAAATTTCGAAATTCGCCAGAATTATCTGACCAGAAACCGTGCTTTAGAACAAATTCGCGCCGGACTTTATGTTTCCGGTACCAGTGCCCAGGATTATCTTTTGGAACAGAACCCGCAGGCGGCGGAAAGCGACCGCGTCACGTTACAAACCGCGCGCAATGATGTCTCCAAGGCCCTTGCCACCTATGCCCGTTCCCTCGGATCCGGGCAGAGGACGCAGAAGGCCTCGTTCCGTGCCCTGCAGGCGGAGATTCAGTCGTACTGGCAGACGCTGGAGCCGATCTTTCATTGGGACGCGCGCGAAAAGCAGGCCCGCAGCGACACTTTCATGCATCACGACCTGATGCCGCACCGCACTGCCACCCTGCAGATCGCCGACCGGATCGGGGGCATGAACGAGAGGGAACTCAACGCCAGCACCGAGGAATTGGGCGACGTTTTCAATCGGTTCCGTTCGCGCCTGATCCTCGTCCTAGCCGTCTCCCTGACGTTCGGCATCGTTCTCGCCGCCGCGGCGACCCTGTATCTCGTCCGCATGGCTCGCGATGTCGAGAATCGGTTCAAAGACGTCAGCAAGGCGCAACATGAACTGAAGGACCTCTCCGCCCGCCTGGTCGAGATGCAGGAAAAAGAGCGGCGCGCACTCTCCCGCGAGTTGCATGACGAAGTGGGGCAATCGTTGAGCGCCGTCCTCATGGAAATCGGCAACCTGAACGCCGTCATGCCGCCCGGAAATTCGGAACTGCGCGGCCATGTCGATTCGATCAAGAAACTGGCGGAGAACAGCGTGAGGGTGGTGCGCAACATGGCGTTGCTGCTGCGACCGTCTATGCTCGACGATCTGGGGCTGGTGCCGGCGCTGCAATGGCAGGCGCGCGAGGTCTCGCGCCGCACGGGCATGGAGATCGACCTCTCCGCCGATACCGTGGCCGACGATCTCCCCGAGGATCACAAGACCTGCATTTATCGCGTGGTGCAGGAAGCATTGCACAACTGCGCGCAGCATTCGGGCGCGCGCAACGTCCGGCTCAACGTCGTGCAGCATGAGGACCACATCGAGTTGAGCGTGACCGACGACGGCAAAGGCTTCGACAGCGAGAGCGTCCGCGGCATGGGACTGCTGGGAATGGAAGAGCGGATCACACACCTGGGCGGCACGTTTCAGGTGAATTCCAAACCGGGACAGGGCGTTTTACTCCACATCGACCTCCCCCTGGCGATGGTGGCGGCGAACGCGAGAGTGAAGGCATCGGCATGAGCAATATTCGGGTCGTGCTGGCGGACGATCACATCATCATGCGTAAGGGGCTGCGCCTGCTGCTGGAGCGGCAGCCGAATATCACAGTGGTCGGCGAGGCCTCGGACGGCCGCGAGTGCGTGGAACTGGCGCAGGCGGAAAAGCCCGACGTGGTCGTAATGGATCTGGCGATGCCGAACCTCAACGGCATCGAAGCCGCACGGCAGATCGTGGGCCAGAACCCGGAGATCGCGGTGGCCGTGCTGAGCATGCACTCCGACGAGAGCTACGTGATTCGCGCGTTGAAGGCCGGCGCCCGAGCCTACCTGCTGAAGGACTCGGCCGAGTCCGATCTGATCGGCGCGATCAAAGCGCTCTCCGACGGTAAGTCGTTTTTCAGTCCGGCAATCAGCCGCCTGCTGGTTGAGGACTACATGCGCGCGCTCGAGCGCAAAGGCGTGGACGATTCGTACGAGTTGCTCACCACGCGCGAGCGCGAGATCCTGCAGCTTCTGGCCGAGGGCAAGAGCAACAAGGAAGTCGCCAACATGCTGAACCTCAGCCTCTACACGGTGGAAACCCACCGCACGCACATCCTGCAAAAGCTGAACCTCCACACCGTGCCGGAGCTGATCCTGTACGCCGTACGCAAGGGTATAATTTCGTAGCAGAGCCGGGAGGCCGGAATGACCGGCGGGGAGATCCGTGCGCAATTCGATGAGATCCGTGGCCTTTTAGCGAGACGGCAAACATCCAGCGGGAACAGGCGAGCGGACTGCTGACGCACGCAAAGTTTATCGCCGAACCCGATACCCGGATCGAAGCTAGCGACGAGCGCCTGGATCGAATTGGACGTCACCTGGAGCTCCTGCGATATCGTGGATAGGACGATCCGCGATGATGGAAATCGAAAGAAGGATTAGCGGCTAGTTACACCATGATGTCCGGGATGACGTTCCCCGCCACGTCCGTCAACCGGAAGTCCCTACCGCTATACCGATAGGTCAGCCTGGTGTGATCAAGGCCCATCATGTGCAGAATGGTCGCGTGCAGATCGTGATTGTGCACGGGCTTTTCCGTCGCCTTGAATCCGAAGTCGTCGGTTGCGCCGTACACCGTGCCGCGCTTGACGCAGCCGCCGGCCAGCAAGGTCGAGAAGCCGTGGCTATTGTGGTCCCGGCCATTCTGCACCTTGACGAGGCCGCTCACCTCCACCGCCGGCGTTCGCCCGAACTCGCCCGACACGATCAGCAGGGTATCGTTGAAGAGGCCGCGCGCTTTCAGGTCGTCGATGAGCGATGCGATCGGCCGGTCCGCCTGCCGCGCCAGCTTGCGGTGAATCAGGATGTCGTCGTGATTATCCCAGGGCTGCCCGTTACCGAAGTAGACCTGCACCATGCGCACGCCGCGCTCGGCCAGCCGTAGCGCCATCAGGCAGCCGCGGCCGAAATCGCCCTGGCCGTAGCGCTCGCGTGTCTTCTCGCTCTCTTTCGACAGGTCGAACACCTCGGGCGCCTCCGTCTGCATCCTGAATGCGATTTCCGACGACTCGATGCTCGCCTCCAGTTGCGGATCCGGGCCGGTGTGCTCGAGTTCCAGGCGGTTCAACTCGCCCAGCAGATCGAGCTGCCGGCGCTGATCCGTCTTACTCAGTTCCTTGTTCCGGATGAACTGCACCAGCTTGTCGGGCTCTTTTTCGTTATTCGGAATGTAGCTGCCCTGATAGACCGCCGGCAGGAACGTCGAACTCCAGAGCTGCGGGCCTACCACCGGCAGCCCCGGACAGAGCACGACATAACCAGGCAGGTTCTGATTCTCGGTGCCCAACCCGTATGTCAGCCACGATCCCATCGACGGCCGTCCCGGAAATTTGTCACCGCAGTTCATCAGGAACAGCGAAGGCTCGTGATTCGGCCGGTCCGTGTACATCGACCGGATGATGCAGCAATCGTCGACGCGCGCGCCCAACTCCGGAAAGATCTCGCTGACTTCGATGCCGCTCTGCCCCTGCTTCCGGAACGCGAACGGCGAGGGCAGTAGATTGCCCGTCTTCCGCTCGGTCTTCAGATTCCCGGACGGCATCGGCTGATGGCTGTACTTCGCCAGCATCGGTTTGGGGTCGAAGGTGTCCACCTGCGACGGCCCGCCGTTCAGGAAGAGAAAGATCACGCGCTTCGCCTTCGGCGCGAAATGCGGCGCCTTCGGGGCCAGCGGCGCGGCGTGATTCAGGGTTGCAGCGTGCATCAGGTCGGCAAAGCCCAGCATGCCGAAGCCCGTGCCCATTTTGCGCAAGTAGTCGCGTCGGGTCATATCAGTTCACAAATCCAAATTCATTCGAGCTCAGCAACACCTGCGCGTACTGCGCCCAGGCTTCGCCCGAATCCTTGAGGAACGCCATTCCCATCTGAATTTCCCGCGGCCGGGCCTCTCGGCCCAGCAGCAGACGATACGCTTTGCGGATCCGCGCAACATCGCCCGGTTCGGACTTCAGGTGGTCGGCCAGGCTGCGCGATTCCGCCGCCACCAGTTCGCTGTTCATGAAGAATAGCCGCTGCAGCGGAACGTTGGTTGTCATCCGCTGGTCGCTGGTATTGTTCGGATTGGCGAAATCGAACAGCGCCAGCATCGGATCGAGGCGGCGCCGGCTCACGAAACCATAAACCGTGCGCCGGCGATTGTCGGACTTATCCAGCCGCTCGGGCGGACCGCCCATCTTCAAGTTCAGATTGCCGGAGACGAACAGCAGCGCATCGCGCAGCGCCTCGGCGTCCAGCCTCTGGCGATTGGCTCGCCACAGCAGCCGATTGTCGGGATCGACGGCGAAATTCGCGGCCGAGTAATCGCCGCTCAATTGATAGGCCGACGAAAGCATAATCTCGCGGTGCATCGCTTTCACCGACCACTTCTGCTCGATAAACCGATGTGCCAGGTAATCCAACAGCTCCGGATGTGTGGGCCGTTCCCCGAGTTCGCCGAAGTTACTGGGTGTGCGCACGAGCCCGTAGCCGAAATGGTGCTGCCAGATGCGATTCACCATCACGCGGGCCGTGAGCGGATTGCCCGGGTTGGCGATGGCATCGGCAAGATCCAGCCGGCCACTACCGTGCTTGAACTCGGGCGGCTTGCCGGGGCAGAGGATCGATACGAAGTGCGGCGCCACCACGTCGCCCGGATTGTTGCGGTCGCCGCGCAGCCAGACGTGCTGCGTCTTGTTCTTATCCGAGTCCTTCAGGGCGTGCAGGAACGGATATTTCGGCGGCATCGCCTTCTTCAGTTCCGCCACCTCGGCCTTCAACGTCTTCAGATGCTCGCGCCATTCGCCCTGCAGGTACTCCTCGATCTGGGCGGAATGCTGCAGGACGCTCTTGTTGTTTTCGAAGAAATCCCGCCAGAGGATGTACTTGTCGCGCGCCAGCGAGAGCAGGTTGGCATTGGCCAGATCGCTGCGGTTTGGATCGAGCCCGAGTGTGATTTTGTTCTTCTCGTCGATCTTCTTCTTCTCGGCATTGATCGCCAGCAGCTCCTCCTGAAATGCGGTCGCGGCTTTCCGCATCGCAGCCGCATCACCGCTCTTTTCCGCATCGAGCCAGGGCTTCAAATAC
>Ga0070741_10017325_pt1 | contig 11852 bp, 10 predicted proteins | sample Coa_R1_4_FD_66440 | JGI IMG/M metagenome (GOLD analysis project Ga0070741, IMG submission 66440) | Surface soil microbial communities from Centralia Pennsylvania, which are recovering from an underground coalmine fire - Coalmine... | ecosystem: Environmental > Terrestrial > Soil > Unclassified ...
CCCAAAGCTCGTGCAGCTCCGCCCGGGCCGAATCGCTGAGCGCGAACCCGCGGGGCGGGCCCCGCTCCGCCCCGCCCGCCGCCGCGGCGAGCCACGCGACCCCCAGGCAGAGCGCGGCGGCGCGCAGCTCTCACCCCCGGCGCAGCGTGAAGAGCGGGAGCTCCGGCGGGCACAGGAACCGGGCGCGCACGGTCACCGTTCCGATGCCCCGCGACACGTACAGGGGCGCGGCCTCGTCGCGGTACCACCCCTCCACGAACCGGCCCGATCCCGCCGGCGTGAAGGGCGGGACGCCGGGGAGCCGGATCTGGCCCCCATGGGTGTGGCCGGTGAGCACCGCCGCCGGCCTGGACCCGGCCGCGCGCCGGACCTGCTCCACGAGGAGCGGCTCGTGACCCAGCCAGAGCGACGGCACGTCGGGCGGTAACCCCGCAATAGCGGGGCCGGGGTCCGGCGTTCCGCTCAGCAGGTCGTCGAGCCCCACGAGAGCGAGCTCGCCCCCGCGGAGCCGCACCCTCCGATGTGCATTCACCAGCAGGGACACGCCGGTTTCTGCATAGGCGCGTTGCGCGCGGGCCGGCAAGATGCCGGCCCGATACTCCCAGTTGCCCAAGGTCGCCACGGTCGCGAGGGTGCCGCGGGCCCGGGCGAAAAACGCCGCGAGATCGCCTAGCGCGGCCCCGGTCTCGAGCAGGTCGCCGGTGCAGACCACGATCTCCGGCCGCTCCTTCGCCAGGAGCGCGAGCGTGTGGGCGGCGGCCGCCCGGTTCGCGGGCAGGTGCAGGTCGGTGACCTGGGCGACCCGGATCCCGTCCAGCGCGGCCGCGAGGCCCGCGACCGGGAGCTCGTGGCGGGTGAGCTCGACCCGCCGCGGCTCGAGCCCGAACATGTCGCCCGCCAGGGCGGCGCAGGCGCCGCCCGCGCCGACCAGGAACGCCCGCCGGCCCACGGGCCGCGGCTCGAGCGGCCGCTCAGCGTCGTCCAACCGGTCCCACCTCTTCCCGCCGCCCACTGCGGGTGGATGCGTCGGCCTCGGGGCCGGAGGGCGCGCCGGCGATCCCGACCGCCTTCCGCAGGTACGTGGCGCTCGCCAGTTGATCCAGCATGAATCCCGCGACGTCGGCCCGGCTGATGACCGGGAGCTTGGGGTGCGGCTCTCCCGGAAGCCAAGCCCAGACCCGACCGGTGGCCCGGCCGTTGGTGAGCCTGCCCGGCCGCACCAGGATCCAGTCCAGCCCGCTCTCCCGCACCTGTCGCTCCTGCCGCTCCTTCTCGGCGAAAACCCAGCGGAGGAGCAGCGGGATCAGGACGTAGTTGTAGGGCCAGCCCAGCTCGCCCTCGCTGTCCCCGATCCCGAGCGAGGTCTGGCACACCAGCCGGGGCACCCGGCGCCGCTGCATCGCGATCACGATGTTCTGGGTCCCCGTCGAGAGCACCCGGCCGGGCCCCCAGGGCCGGGTGCCGAGCGCGGAGAGCACGGCGTCCGCGCCCGCCACCGCCTGGTCCACCGCCCGGGGGTCGAGCACGTCGCCCTGCACGATGGTGAGCCGCGCGTCCCGCTCCGGGACCGCGTCGGGGCGCCGGGCGAACGCGATCACGGCGTGGCCGCGCCGGAGCGCCTGGCGCACCAGCTGGCGGCCGGTGCCGCCCGTCGCGCCGAAGACGAGAATGCGCATCGCTCCACGCCGCCCCGGCAGTCGGACGGCGTAGGTTAGGGAGGGTGAGGGCGGTTGTCAAAGCCTAGTCGGCGGCGACCTCGCAGTAGATCTTGATCGCCCCCTTGGCCGTGCCGAGCAACCGGAAGAGCTCGGCGTAGTTCTCGAGCCCCTGCACCGGGTGGGTCAAGAGCCGGCCCAGCCATCCGCGGTACTCCGCCTCCGCCAGCGCCATGTCCCGCACCCCCATCTCGAAGTACTCGCGGTTGGCGTTGACCGTGCCCACCATGACCTTGTTGCCGAGCACGAACTCGAGGTTGATCCGGTCGGCCGGAATCGCGATCTCCTTGTCGCCGCCGGTGACGCTGGAGAGCACCAGGACCCCATTCTTGCCCAGGCCCTCCATCGCCTCGAACACCGCGGCCGACTGGCCCGAAGCCTCGAAGATCAGGTCGAGCGGCCCGATCCGCGCGGCTGCGTCCCGGAAGGCCTCTTCCTGGACCGAGACGTACCGGGCGCCCAGCGATTCGACCAGATCGGCGTTCCGGTAGGGCTTCCGGCTCCGGCCGAACGTCGTCACCTCGAGCCCGCGCAGCCGGAGGACCAGCGTGGCCAGGAGGCCGATGGTGCCGGCGCCCACGACGGCGGCGCGGCGCGGGCGCCAGACCCGGAGCCGCCGCTGGATCTCGTACGCCTGCGCCACCCCTTTCTCCACCACGGTGAGCGGCTCCAGCAGGACGCCCACCCGCCGCAGGGCCTCGGGAACCTTGACGATGTACTCCGCGTCGTCCACATAGTACTCGGTCAGGTATCCGTGCCGGAGGTTGATGCCCCGCTCGAAGTACACGTCGTCGGTCGTCATGTCGTAGGTGCCGATCCGGTCGTAGAGGCTGCCGCCCGGCCTCCGGACCGTGGCCACGACGTAGTCCCCGGGCCGGAGCTCCGTCACGTGGGGCCCCACCGCCTCCACCCGGCCGAAGCTCTCGTGCCCAATCACCAGAAAGTCGGAGCCCTTCGGCGCGGCCCCGTACTCCGCCGCGTTGATCTCCCGGTCGGTCCCGTCGACCCCCACCTGCAGCACCTTCACCAGCACGCCGCGGCCTTCGGGAATTTCGGCGAGCGACGGCTTGGGCAGGGAGGCGAGATGGACCGAGTCCGGCCGACCCGGGATCACCGCGATCGCCTTCATGTACCCGCTCCCCGATCGGTCTTCCCTCGCGGCCGCCGCCAGCACGGCGGCATCGGTCTCGCTCAGCATGATGCGCTCCTTCAGGGCTGCAGAAGTTCGAGGACGTGGCCGTCGGGGTCGCGCACCCGGAGCGCGAGCCGGGCGTCGGACGACGGGTCGAGCCGGACGACCCCTCCATCGGAGACCAAGGCGGCCCCGCCGGCCCGGAGGCGCGCGGCGGCCAGCACCGCGCTTGGCACGACGATCCGGGTGTGCCAGTGGATGAGATCGTTGGCCCGCTCGCCCGCCGGGAACGGGCGCCCGTCTCGGGGCGCGAGATACTCGAGGAACTCGATCCCCGGGCCGGCCGACGCGCGCAGTGTCGTGATCCGGAGATGCGCGCCGGGGACGCCGCTGAGGCGCTCCTGCTCCGGCCCGTAATTCTCGCTTCCGCCGGCGACCGCGAACCCCAGGGCGTCCCGGTAGAAGGCGAGGCTCCGCTCGGTGTGGCGCACGACGATGGCGGTGTGATCGATGCCGAGGAACAGGCGGTCGCCCGGCCGATGCCATCTGGCCGACCCCTTGCCGGGCGGGAACTGGAGGATCTCGAGCGGGTGCCCGTCCGGGTCGCGGAAGTAGAACGCCCTGATCCCGCGGACGGCGGGGTTCCAGTCGGGGAGGCGCTCGGGCCCCGCGGCGGAGGTGGCGCGGACCCCGAAGCGCCGCAGCCGGGCGAACGCGCCCTCCATGTCGCGGACGATGACGGCGACGTGCTGGAACCCGCGATCGTTGCTGCGCGCGCCCACCGGCGCCGGGCGGCCCCGCGGCCGCACGTACTCGGTGAGCTCGAGCAGCTCATCGCCCAGCCGGAGCCGCGCCACGCGGGCGCGGGCGCCGGGGACCCCGACCAGCCGCTCGAAGGCCGGCCCGGCCCGCTCCAGCTCGGTCACCCGCTCGAAGTCCAGGACCCGGGTGTAGAAGTCCACCGACCGGGCGAGGTCCGAGACCGTGAGACCGACCCCGGCCACGGCCTCCACCCGGACCGGGGCGCTGCGCTCGGCCGCCGCGGCCTGCGGCGCGACGCCCGGCCCCTGCCAGGGGGCCGCGCCCTGGGCCCGACCCGGGGCGGGCGCCGCCACGGCCAGCAACAGCAGGGCCGTCGCGAGCGCGCGCCGGGGGCCCACCGGGCGCGGGGCCGGCGCCCTCACGCGCCGGCCCCCCTCGGAGCCGCGGCGGTCCCGCGGGCCGCGCCGAGCCGCTCGAGGATGTGGTCGCCGACCCGCAGCGCGTTGGCCATGATGGTGAGGGCGGGGTTCACCGCCCCGCTGGAGGGGAAAAAGCTCCCGTCCACCACGTAGAGGTTGTCCACCTCGTGCGCCCGGCAGTTCGGGTCGAGCGCGGAAGTCTTGGGGTCCCGCCCGAATCGCACGGTCCCGTTCTGGTGCGCCACCCCCGCGAGCGGGATGCGCTGGCCGATGAAGAGGTTCCGCGCGAAGAGCCCCTGATGGCAATCGCGCCCGTGGGTCGGGCAGCGGGTCTGCTGCTGCAGCAGGTGCTCCAGCTTCCCGATCAGCCGCCGGTGGCCCGCCTCGTTGTTCGGCCGGTAGCGCAGCACGATCGCGCCGTCCCGGTCCAACGTGACGCGGTTCTCGGGGTCCGGGAGGTCCTCCGAGGTGAGCCAGAAATCGATCGAGTGCTTCGCCATAAGGTCCAGCGTGAACCCCGGGGCGATCGCCGGGGCGCCCGCCGAGAGCGTGACCCCGTCGAGCTTCCCCACGAAGGAGATGTGGCCCATCGGGTAGCTCCAGTCCGGGGCCCCGAAGTAGAAGTCGTTCAGAGCGAGCGTCTTCTGGAACACGGTCGGGTTGGGGCACTTCGAGACCGCCATGAGGACCGAGTTCACGTGGCCCATGTAGTGCCGGCCCACCACCTGGGACCCGTTGGCGAGCCCGTTGGGGTGCCGCGGGTTGGCCGACCGGAGGAGCAGGGCTGCCGAGTTGATGGCCCCGCACGAGACCACCACGATGTCGCCGCTGTAGGTCTCGACCTCCCCGTTCCGCCGCACGACCACCCGGGTGACCTCCCGGCCGCTGGCGCCGGTTTCCAGCCGGATCACGTACGCGCCCGTCAGCAGGGACACGTTGGGCCGCTCGAGCGCCGGGTCCACGCAGCACACCTGCGCGTCCGACTTGGCCGACACCAGGCAGGGGAAGCCGTCGCAGGTGGCGCAGCGGATGCAACGGCTCCGGTGGGGGTCGGCCTCGTCCAGCATGATGCCGAGCGGCACCGGAAACGGGTGGAGGCCCTGGCGCGCGAAGTCGTCGTGCAGGCGCTGGATGCGGGGCTCGTGGCTCACCGGCGGATGGGGGTAGGGCCCGCTCGCCGGAGGCTCGGTGGGGTCGGCGCCCCGCCGGCCGTGGACGTGGTAGATCCGCTCCGCCTCGGCGTAGTAGGGCTCGAGATCCTCGTAGGCGATGGGCCAGGCCGGGGAGATTCCTCCCCAATGGCGGATCTCGCCGAAGTCCTCCCGCCGCAGCCGAAACAACGCCGCCCCGTAGAACTTGGTGTTTCCCCCCACGTTGTAGTTGGTATGGGGATGGAGCGGCTTCCCGGTCGCGTCCCGCCACTCCTCCTGCGCCTGGTACCTGCCCTCCAGGTTCACCGCGCGGGAGCTCCAGTTCTCCGGCTCCCGCCGCACGTATCCGCCCCGCTCGAGCAGCAGGATCCGCTTGCCGGAGGGCGCCAGGCGGTACGCGAGCGTGCCACCTCCCGCCCCGCTCCCGATGATGACGACGTCGTAGTGGGTCGGGGACATCGGGTGGTCCCCGCTCACCGGGCGCTCACCGCCCCGGCCCGCGGGGTGATGGTGAGCCGGAAGACGTCGGCGGTCCTGGGGTAGGCGAACCTCCCCCCCGCCCGCGCGATCCCCTCGCGCTCGGGCGCGCCCTGGTTCGGCGCCTTCTGCCGGGGCGCCTGGTTGGGACCGAGCCCGGGCTCCTCGTCCACCTCGGTGCCGGCGTCGAACAGAGCGATCTGGGGCGTCAGGTCGCCGCCCACCGGCCTCCCCCCGGCGTCGAACAGGGCGATGGGGCGGTCGTTCGCGTAGAACCAGTCGTTCGACTGGCCGAACATCGCCGCCAGGGACAGGAACTGACCCGGCTCGGCCGTGAGGCCGAACTCGTACGCCGTCCCCGGCGTGAGCGGTCCGTCGGCCCGCGCCCCCGCGGGCGTCGCCGCGACACCCACGGCAACCACTGCGGGCTCGTGCCGCAGCGCCGCCGCCAGCGGCTCCGGGTTCCCCTCCTCGGCCAGTTGCTCCAGCCCCTTCCCCGCGTCCGGACGCCCGCCGGTGAAGATGGGGTTCCGGCCGGTGTGGATCACCCAGAGCACGGGCGCGATCACGAAGGGCGCGCGCCGGCCGTCGGACAGAGAAAGCGCCTCTCCCCGCGAGAGGTTCTCCACCCGCACGGTAAACGCGGCCGCGCCGCCCCGCTCCACGGCCGCCGGTTGACCGCCTGCGGCCGGGTTGGGCGCGGGCCGCGCCGCGACGAGCACCTGGTTGTGGCCGGTCTCCTGCCGGGCCGTGATCCCCGCGCCGGTCCACGGTTCGCGGTACTGTGCCCGGGCCTCGACCGCGCCCAGAAGGGCGCCGAGGGCGAGCGAGAGCGGGACGACGCGGCGAGGCGACATGGACTCCTCCTTCATGAGGCGGGCGTGAGCGGCGCCGTTCCGAAGTTGACGGCGAAGCGACGGCACCAGATCGTGACGGCGCGGTACTTCCGGAGGTCGAGGCCGGCCGGCACCTCGTAGTTCTGATCGCCTTGATTGCCCTTCAGGCGACCCAGCTCGACGAAGCCGGCGGCGGTCACCGTCTCGTTGTCGGGCGCATCGAGGGCCGCCACCAGATAGACCCGCACGTCCGGCCCGTTCGAGGTCGCGAACTCCGTGAGCCGCAGGAAGCGCCGGCCGCCGGTCTCCAGGATCGTCGCGGTCCCCTGGGTCTCGTGCGCCACGGAGTGGAAGCGCCCGGCGAGGACGGGTGTGATCACGGCGGGGGTGCCGGCGGCCGCGGCCACCGGGCCGCTCAGGCTCTCGTTGACCCGCCGGTTCACGAACAAGAGCTCGGGCCGGAACAGGTACCAGCCCGCGCCGCCGAGCGCGACGAGGCCGCCGAGGATCCAGGTGCGACGGGTCATGGGTGCTCCGCTCCTCCGAGCCGGGGTGTTGGTGTCGAGCCGGCCGCTCTCGTGTGGTCTAATGCCAACCGGCCCGATTCGGTTCCAGCGCCGCCGGCGGCCGCCCTCCGACCTTCGACCGCACCCGGTACAGCCCGGTGCTCGCCGTGATGTAGAGCGTTCGGCCGTCCGGGTCGCCCCAGGTGAGGTTGGCCACGTGCTCCGGCGGTGAGATGGTGCCGAGGTGCCTGCCGGCCGGGCTCAGGACGTAGATCCCCCGGGGGCCGGCCGCGTAGAGGTTTCCCTCCCGGTCCACCTTGAGCCCGTCCCAGGCGTCCTCGCCCGGCTCGCTCGCGGTCACGTCGAAGAACACGCGCCCGGGCCCCAGGGTCCCGTCGGGCCGCACCTCGTAGCGCATGATGACCTTGTGCGCGGGGTCCCAATTGCTCACGTAGAGCACGCGCTCGTCGGGGGCGAAGGCGATCCCGTTGGGCCCGGCCAAATCGCGCGTGAGGAGCGTGACCTCGCCATCCTTCACCCGGTACACTCCGCTGAACGGGATCTCCTTCGCCGGATCCTCGAAGGTCCGGGGCAGGCCGAACGGGGGGTCGGTGAGGTAGAGCGAGCCGTCCGAGCGGTACACGAGGTCATTCGGGCTGTTGAGCCGCCTGCCCTGGTACCGGTCGGCGATCACGGTCACCGCGCCGGTCCGCTCCAGCCGGATCACCCGCCGGTTCCCGTGCTGGGCGACGGTGAGCCGGCCCTCCGGGTCCAGCGTGAGCCCGTTCGACCCGGGCTGCCGGTAAGCGCCGACGTCGACGCCCCCGTACCCGCTCTTGGTGCGAAAGACCGAGACCTCGCCGTCCGGGGTCCACCGGTAGATCTGGTTCGCGTTGGGGTCGCTGAAGAGGAGGTACCCACCGTCGCTCACCCACACCGGTCCCTCGACGAACTGGAAGCCGCCCGCGAGCTTCTCGATCCGCGCGTCGGGCGCCACCAGGGCATCGAGCGCGGGATCCAGCCGCGTGATGGCGCCGCCCGCATCCCGCGCCGCCGGGAGCGCCTCGGGCGCATAGACGTCGAGCGTGGCCGAGCGGATCCAGACGAAGTTCGCCGGGGGATCCGAGAGCGGCGCGTTGGCGGCCAGGATGGCGAGCTGGAACCGCTGGCCCGGGCGGGCGTCGCGGGTGAGCAGCACGCGGTTGGGCGCGTTGAAGCCCTTCACCAGCGGCCCGCCGGTTCTCCCGAGCGCGACCGGGAGGCGGCCGTTCACCCAGATCTCCGCGTAGTCGTCCGCCACCAGCTCCAGCACCAGCGCGTGACCGGCGGGATCGAGCGCGCCGATTCTCGGCGGCACGGTGACGCCGACGCGGTACCAGACGAAGCTCAGGCGCCCGCCGCCCCGGCGCCGCTCGACCTCCTCCGGCGCCACCTCCTCCCAGCCGGAATCGTCGAACGCCGCGGCGCCCGCCTTGGGGGCGATGTCGTAGGTCCGGCGCCAGGGACCCGAGGCGCGCAGGTCGGGACCCGGACCGCGCTGCTCGACCTCGACCACGCTCGCCTCGCGCACCTTCCAGCGGGCGCCCACGAGCCGCGCGCCCTCGGCGGTGCGCAGGTCCACGATCGCGGCGGGGTTTCCCGCGGCGGGAACGTCGTCGGTGGTCTGGGCCCGCGCCCGGGACGGGGCCGCCGCGAGCAGGGGGAGCGCGGCGATCAGCGGGAGCGCGTGGGGCGACGGGCGCAAGACGCGGAACATGTCGATCCCCCGCGTGGTCAGCGAACCTTGACCGTGTAGTAGGTGAACGGACCCTGCACCTCCTTGAACCAGTGCGGGGTGCCCGCGGGGACCGTGATGACGTCCCCCTTTCCCAGCCGGCGGATCTCGCCGCCTCGGATGGCCGATCCCCGGATCTCGCCGGGGGCGACTTCCTGCAGGTCCACGGCGTCGCCGCCGGTCACGAACGTGGCCGCTCCGTCGAGCACGTAGATGATGTCGGTGTCGCGGGTGTGGATCTCCGCCTGTCCCGGACCGTCGCGGCGGCTGGTGTGCACCATGTAGTTCCGGCCGGTGCCGTCCAGCAGCACGCCGCCGCGCGCGAAGGAGGCCGCCACCGCGTCCCGGGGGAAGTAGCGCACGGCCCGGCTCGGGGCGCTGCTCCCGCTCGCGGTTGCCCCGGCGAGCGCCGCCGCGCCGGCGAGGGCCACCTCCTCGTCCTCCTGCGCGCTCGCGGCGCCGCTGACGCCCACGCCCCCCACGACCTGCCCTCCGACCACGATCGGGACCCCGCCCTGCAGCGGGGTGAAGTCGTCGAGGGCGACCATGGAGGTGCGCCCGTTGCGGATGATGTCCTCGAAGACCTTGGTCGGGCGCTGGAACAGGACCGCGGTGCGCGCCTTCCCGATCGAGATGGCGGCCCCCGCGGCGAAGGTGTGATCCAGCCGCTCGAGCGCCATCAGGTTGCCGCCGTCATCCACCACCGCGATCACCGCGGTTCCGGCCCGCGCCCGGGCCGCGCCCGCGGCCGCGGCGATCACCTCCCGGGCGCCGTCCAGGGTCAGCGACTTCCGATCCGCCACCTGAGCCCGCAGCTCGCCCGCCGCCATCAGAATGAGCAGCAGCACGCCGCCCGCCCGCTTCGCCTCGCGCATATGTCCTCCGGGGTCGTCGGCGCGGCCTCGCGCCGCGCCGCTCGCGTGGAAGCGTCAATGCACGCGGCCGGTGCCGAGTTCCCGGCGGGAGTCCGCCGCCGCGACGTCAGCGCGACGAGCGGGACTCGCAGAAGATGCAGCGCCGCGAGTTGCGGTGGTGCAGCTTGGCGCAGAGCACCGCGGCCGCGCCGTGGGTCCGCAGGTAGAGCTCCGCGGCCGCCAGCATGCCGAGCGGCGGGGCGGTGAAGTAGACCCAGAGCGCGGACCAGGCACCGGCGGGCACCGCGGAGGCGAAGGAGCGGGCCGGGTTCATGCTCATGCCGGAGAGCGGCGCCTCGACCGTGATGTAGAGGGCGACCAGGGAGCCCGCGGCCACGCCGGTGAGCCCGGCGTAGCGGGGGTGGTTGGAGAGCAGGAGGACGCTGAGCATCAGCCCGAAGCTGATCGCCGCCTCCGCCGCGAAGGCGACCGCGACCCCGGCCGGGCCGGGGGCGGTGGCCGCGTAGCGCACCCGCTCGTCGGCCAGCCGCATGCCCAGCACCCCCGCCGCGAAGAGCACGCCCAGGACCCCGCCGACGAACTGCGCGGCCACGTACGCCGCCGCGTCCCGCGGGCGGATCTTCCCCAGCCGGAGGAACGTGAGGGTCACCGAGGGGTTGAAGTGCGCCCCCGAGCGCTGGCCGAAGGGCGAGTGGATCAACCCGACGGCCGTGGCGCCCATGGCCATGCCGATCAGCGCCCGCCGGGCGAGCGGGTCGGGGAGCGCCTGCCGGATCGGCGAGTGGGGGTGCTCGAGCAGCGTGGTGACCCCGCAGGCGGCCACCATGAAGGTACCGAGCAGCGCGGCCTCCATGGCGTACTCGGGCCAGTGGCGGAGCGCGGCTCCGAGCCGCGCCTCAGTCGCCACCCGAATCCCCCGCGGGCGCCAGCACCACCTGGTCGAGCCGCAGCGCCTCACCCACCGACCACGCCTGGAACGGGCAGCCGCCCGGGGTGTGCGGCGGGTCGCCGTCGGCGACCTCCGACACGTGACCCAACCCGGCCTGGTCCAGGTGCCGGAGCAGCGGGGCCAGGAAGCAGCGCCGCGCGCGCCGCCGCGCGGCCGCCGTCCCGCCGTTGACCCGCACCCACGCCTCGACGAAGGGCCCGAGCAGCCAGGGCCACACGGTGCCCTGGTGGTAGGCCGAGTCGCGCTCGTGCACCCCGCCCCGGTAGCGCGGCGTGTACCGCGGGTCGTCGGGGGCGAGCGACCGCAGACCGAACGGCGTCCAGAGCCGCGATTCCACCACGGCCACGACCCGCCGCGCCCGCTCGCCGTCCAGGAGGGGGCGCGGGAGGCCGCCGACCGCCAGGATCTGGTTGGGGCGCAGCGAGGCGTCCACCGCCCCGCGCCGATGGTCGGCGTCCAACACGTCGTAGAGGTACCCGACGTCCGCGTTCCAGAACCGCTCGCCGAACGCCCGCCGGCCGCGCTCGTACGGCTCGCGCCACCGGGCGTCCCACCCGCTCACGATTGCGAGCGCGTTGAGCCACAGCGCCTGGACTTCCACCGGCTTGCCGATGCGGGGCGTGACCACCCAGTCGCCCACCTTGGCGTCCATCCAGGTGAGCTGCAGTCCGGGCTCGCCCGCCGCGAGGAGCCCGTCGTCGTCTGGCCGGATCCCGTGCCGGGTCCCGGCCGCATACCCGGCCACGATGGCGGAGCACGCGGCCTGAAGCCGCTCGCGGTCGCGCCGCGCCCCCGCGCCCCCGCGCCGCGCCGTGGCGCTCAGGTACTCGTGAACCGCGGTCACGTACCAGAGCGACGCATCCACTGAGTTGAATTCCGGGCTGTCGTCCCCGTCGGCGAACCGGTTGGGCAGCATGCCGCGATCCACCTGCCCGGCCCAGTCGACCAGGATGTCCCGGGCCGCATCGAGGCGGCCGGTCGCCAGGCAGAGCCCCCGCAGCGCGACGAACGTGTCCCGCCCCCAGTCGCCGAACCAGGGATACCCCGCGATGATGGTCCGGCCCGCCCCGCGCCGCACCAGGTAGGCGTCACCCGCCCGGTGCAGGGGCGAGGGGAACCGCGCCCGCCGCCGGCGCTCCGCCGCCGCGAGCCGCGCGAAGGCGGCGGGGGCGTTCCGGCCCGCCCGAGCCAGGGCGTCCGGGTCGGTCGTCGCGATCAGCACCGCGTCGCGGTCGCGCAGGTCCCACCGATAGACG
>Ga0070741_10017326_pt1 | contig 11852 bp, 8 predicted proteins | sample Coa_R1_4_FD_66440 | JGI IMG/M metagenome (GOLD analysis project Ga0070741, IMG submission 66440) | Surface soil microbial communities from Centralia Pennsylvania, which are recovering from an underground coalmine fire - Coalmine... | ecosystem: Environmental > Terrestrial > Soil > Unclassified ...
TCGCGGCGGCGCCCGCGACCTGGGGAGCGGCGAAGGAGGTGCCGTTCAGCCTCAGGTAGCCGGGCTCGACGTGGTTCTCGGCGGGCGCGGCCTGGTCGAGCTCCGTCCCCGCCGGCACCGGGGCCACGATGTGGCGCCCCGGCGCGACGAGCTCGGGCTTCGCGAAGCCGTCGACGGTCGTCCCGTACGAGGAGAAGTCGGCGAGGACGTCGTCGCTCGTCGTCGCCGTGTCGTTCGAGTCGCTCGCGCCGACGGTGATCACGAACGGGTCGTTGGCGGGCGCGAAGTACATCGAGTCGCGGCCGCCGTTCCCGGACGAGGCCACGACGACGATTCCCGCGCGCCAGAGCCGTTCGACCGCGTCGTCGAGCGCGCTCGTGCGGTACGAGCTCGGCACCGTCTCCGACAGCGAGAGGTTGACGACCCGGATGTCGTGCGCCCGCCGGTTGTCGAGCACCCACTGGAGCCCGGTGATGATGTCGCTCGAGTAGACCGAGCCGTCGGGGCGCGTGACGTCGATGCCGAAGAGCGCGGCGCCCGGCGCGACGCCCCAGTAGCGCCCGTCCGCGGTGCGCTCGCCGACGACGCCCGAGACGGACGTGCCGTGCCCGTTGTGGTCGTCGATGTCGGTCTGACCCGGCAGCGTGACCCGCGTCAGCCGCGACTGGAGCCCCGGCAGCTGCGTGAAGCCGCTGTCGAGGATCGCGATGCCGACGCCTCTGCCGGTGAGATCCTGGCTCCACGCCGAGGTCGCGCCCGTCACGCGCGGGTAGAGCGTGGCGAGCGACGCGAACGGGTCGCTCCCGGCGCTCGCGGGCGCGGAGGTCGAGGCGACCGGTGGATCGACGACGGCGTAGGTGACGTCCTGCTGGAGGCCGAGGTCGCCGACCGCGGAGGCGTCGACGGTGCCGCCGACGGCGTCGATCAGGCGGAGGTCCTGGACGTCGGTCGCGCCGACCGCGGCGAGCGCGGCGCGAGCGCCGTCGCCGTAGACGATGACGTGGACGGTGGCGTCGGTCGAGGCCTGGGCGGCCGCCTGCGCGACCGAGGCGAGGGTGGGATCGATCGTCGGGACGACGTCGGCGGGAACCGGCAGAGGGGCCGGTTGCGGGGAGCTCGCGGCAGGCGAGCCGGCGGCGGAAGCGGCGAAGGCGAGGCCCGGGAGGGCGAGGAGGGCGGCGACGGCTGCCAGGACGGCGAGCGCGCGCAGCGACGGGTGGCGGCGACTGGAGACACGCATTGCCTCGTTCTCGTCGCGCCGGCGCGGACGTCGGACCCTCCTTCGGGTGATCTTCCGGCCGGGGCGCCGGGAGGGGGCGGAGCCCTTCGGCGAGCAGTCGGGCCGGCGGCCCGGCGAGGGCGGGCGGGTACGATTGCGCGGTGACGGGCAACCTCCGCGTCCTGCCGCTCGGCGGCCTCGGCGAGGTCGGCAAGAACATGACGGTGTTCGAGGCCGACGGCGGCATCGTCGTCCTCGACGCCGGGCTCGCGTTCCCGCGCGACGAGCACCTCGGCGTCGACCTGATCCTGCCCGACTTCTCCTACCTCGTCGACCGCGCGGCCGACGTGCGCGCCGTCGTGCTGACCCACGCGCACGAGGACCACGTCGGCTCGCTGCCGTACCTGATGCGCGAGGTGCGGGTGCCCGAGATCTGGGGGACGCGTCTGACGCTCGGGCTCGTCAAGTCGAAGCTCGACGAGCACGGCCTCCTCCGGGCGGCCGAGCTGCGCGAGATCGACCCGGATGCGAGCGCGGTCGAGATCGGGCCGTTCCGCGCGGAGTTCGTGCGCATGGCGCACTCGATCCCCGACAACGTCGCGGTCCTGCTCGAGAGCGACGGCATCCGGGTCCTGCACACGAGCGACTGGAAGCTCGACCACACGCCGGTCGACGGGCTGAAGACCGACGTCGGCAAGCTCGCCGAGCTCGGCAACCGGGGCGTCGATCTCCTGCTCGCCGACTCGACGAACGCCGAGCGGCCCGGCTTCACCGGCTCCGAGCGGCTCGTCGGCGAGGCTTTCGACCAGCTGATCCCGCGCGCGCGCGGTCGTGTCCTCGTCGCCTCGTTCGCCTCGAACGTCCACCGCATGCAGCAGGCGATCGACGTCGCCGTCCGCTGCGGGCGCAAGGTCGCCGTCGTCGGGCGCTCGATGCGCAAGAACCTGAACATCGCTGCCAACCTCGGCTACGTGAACGTTCCGGACGACGCCGTCGTGCGGCCGAACGACCTGGAGGAGTACGCGCCGCACGAGGTGCTGATCCTCTGCACCGGCAGCCAGGGCGAGCCGCTCTCGGCGCTCACGCGGATCGCCTACCGCGACCACCAGGCGGTCACCGTCGAGGAGGGCGACACGGTGATCATCTCGGCGAAGCCCGTGCCCGGGAACGAGCTTCGCGTCCACGACACGATCAACCAGCTCGCGCGGACCGGGGCCGAGGTGCTGCACCAGGAGAACGCGCCCGTGCACGTGTCCGGGCACGCGAACGTGGAGGAGATCCGCACCCTGCTCTCGCTCGTCCGCCCGCGCGCGGTCATGCCCGTCCACGGCGAGTTCCGGATGCTGGCCGCCAACGCCCGCCTCGCGCGCGATGCCGGCGTCCCCGCCCGCGGCACGGTCATCGCCGAGAACGGCTCGGTCGTCGAGGTCGGGCGCGACGGCGTGCGCGTCGTCGACAGCGTCCAGACCGGCGTCACCTTCGTCGACGGCCTCGGCGTCGGCGACATCGGCGACGTCGCCCTCCGCGACCGCCGGCACATGGCCGAGGACGGCGTCCTGATCGTCGTCGCGACGCTGACGAGCGCGAACGGCTCGCGGGTCGGCGGCACCGAGGTGATCGCCCGCGGCTTCGCCGAGCAGGACGAGGTCCTCGACGAGATGCGCGCGGAGGCCGACCGCGTGCTCCGCGAGTGCCTGGCCGACGACATCCTCGAGATCAAGCTCGTGCAGGAGCACCTGCACGACGGCGTCGGACAGCTCGTCTACGACCGGACGCGGCGGCGCCCGATGATCCTGCCCGTCGTGGTCGAGGTATGACCCGCGCTCGCGCACACCCGTGAGCTGGCAAGGCGTCCTCGAGCGGCACGCCGCACGCGACGCCACCGCGCAGCGGCTGATCGCCCAGCTCGCGGCCTGCGAGGCGTCCGCGCTCGCCTTCTGCCGCCTCCTCGAGCGCTGGGCTCGCGGCGACGCCGACCCGTGCACGCCCGGCCGGCGCCAGGCGGCGCTGCGGCGGGCGGCCGAGCGTGCGGAGACGGCGCTCTCGGGGCTCGAGACGCCGCTCGGGCGCTACCTGCTCGAGCTCGAGGCCGACCAGGCGGAGGGCCGGTCGTGGTACGGCGAGCCCGGCCCGGGCGAGCTCTGCGACTGGGAGAGCGTGCTCGCGCGCGCCGGCGTCCGCGTCTCGCCGCTTCGGGTCGCGCAGGCGTACCTCGAGCTGGCGGTGCTCGTCCGCGCGCTCGAGGGCCTGCGCGCGGCGGTCGAGTTCGGCTCGGACGTCGACCGCTCCTCGCTCTGGGCGGGGCTCTTCGACCTGCGCGAGAACCTGCTCGGGCGCGCGGTCGAGGACCTGCGCGCGCTCGCGGCGTAATCTGCGGGGAACCCTGGCTCCGAAAAACCTTTAGCTTCCGGCGGGTGGCGCCTGCGCTCACCGTTGTAGGCTCGATCAACCTCGACCTCGTGGCGCGCGTGGAGCGGCTGCCACGGGCGGGCGAGACGGTCTCGGGCGCGTCGCTCGAGCGCGTCCCGGGCGGCAAGGGGGCAAACCAGGCGGTCGCAGCGGCGCGGCTCGGCGCCGTCGTGCGGATGGTCGGCTGCGTGGGGCGCGACAGCTTCGCGGAGGAGGCGCTCGCCGGCCTCCGCGAGGCGGGCGTGCTGCTCGACGTGACGGCGGTCGACGACGCGACGGGCGTCGCCCTGATCGCGGTCGACGAGGGGGGCGAGAACACGATCGTCGTCGCGTCCGGCGCCAACCGGTCGGTGGCGGCGGCGCCGGTCGAGGAGGCACTGCTCTGCCAGCTCGAGGTGCCGGTCGAGGCGGTCGAGGAGGCAGCTTCGGGCGGCGGCTTCTTCTGCCTGAACGCAGCGCCCGCACGACCGCTCCCGGCGCGGCTCGTCGAGCGCGCCGACCTCGTCGTCGTCAACCGCTTCGAGCTCGAGGCGCTCCCGTCGACGCCGCGGCTGGCCGCGCTGACGCTCGGCGCCGAGGGCGCGGTCCTGCTCGAGGCCGGGAAGGAGGTGGCGCGGGCGGCGCCGCCGCGGGTCGAGGTCGTCGACGGAACGGCGGCGGGGGACGCGTTCACCGCGTGCCTCGTCGTCTCGCTGCTCGAAGGACGAGACCGCGAACAGGCGCTTCGGCGCGCCTGCGCCGCGGGAGCGATCGCGGCCTCGCGCCCGGGAGCGCAGCCGTCGCTACCGACGGCGGTCGAGGTGGACGAGCTGGTGGGCGGCCTCGGGTGACGATCCCGATCCTGCTCGACTGCGACCCCGGCCACGACGACGCGATCGCGATCCTGCTCGCGCTCGGCAGCCCGGAGGTCGAGCTGCTCGGCGTGACGACGGTCGCCGGCAACCAGACGCTCGAGAAGACGACGGCGAACGCCCTCCGCGTGCTCGAGGCGGTCGGCCGGAGCGACGTCCCGGTCGCCGCCGGCGCCGAGCGGCCGCTCGTGCGCGAGCCGCGGGTCGCGCGCGACGTCCACGGCGAGACCGGCCTCGACGGGCCCGACCTCCCGCCGCCGCGCGGAGCGCCGGTCGCCGGGCACGCGGTCGACTTCCTCGCCGCGCGCGTCCTCGGCCACGGGCGGCGGGTGACGCTGGTGCCGACGGGGCCGCTGACGAACGTCGCGCTCCTGCTCGCGATGCACCCGCGGGTCGTGTCGCAGATCGAGCGGATCGTGCTGATGGGCGGCGCGATCGGGCTCGGGAACACGACGCCGGCGGCGGAGTTCAACGTCTGGGCCGACCCGGAGGCGGCGCAGCGGGTGCTGACGAGCGGGCTCGACGTGACGGTGGTCCCGCTCGACGTCACGCACCGCGCGCTGATGAGCCGAGCGCACGCCGAGCGGCTCCGTGCGTCCGGGACCGCCGGCCGCATCGTCGCGGAGCTCTACGACTTCTTCTCGCAGTTCCACCTGCGCACGTACGGCAGCGAGGACTCGCCGATCCACGACGCGGTCGCCGTCGCGGAGGCGATCCGGCCGGGCATCGTCGAGACGATCGAGCGGGGCGTCGTCGTCGACACCGGGGGCGAGCTCTCGCGCGGCCGCACGTACGTCGACCGGTTCGGCCGCGCCGGCTGGACGCCGAACTGCCGCGTCGGCGTCGGCGTCGACGCGGAGGCCTTCTTCGAGCTGCTGCTCGAGCGGATCGGCGGGCTCGGCTGAGCCGGAGCCCGGGCGGGACGGCAGGAACGGCGCGCCGCGCCGCGAAACCGGCTCGGTGGCACCGTCTAGAGCACGCAAGAAGCGGCCTGCGAAGCCGCGCCCGAAGACGCCCGCGCGCGTCAAGAAGCGCAAGAGCGGCCGACGAGCGGCAGCGGGGCACGCCTCGCCCGAGCTGATCGGCCTCGCGGCGGCGGCGCTCGGGCTCTTCCTCGGCAGCGTGCTGTACGCCGACTGGAACGGCGGCTACGTCGGCCGCGCCGTCGCCGACGGCCTGCACGCCCTCGCCGGGGCGGCCGTCTACGGCGTGCCCGTCGCGTTCGTCGCAGTCGGCTCGCTGATGGTCGCGCGGAGCGCGGTCGTCGGCATCCGCCCGTTCCGGACCGGGATCGCCGTCGGCGCGCTCGGTGTCGCGCTCGTGCTCGGACGCGCGCACGGCGGCTACGTCGGCCGCGCGCTCGAGTGGGGGTTCGGCAGCCTCGTCGGGCGCACCGGCACGGTCGTCTTCGGCGTGCTCGCGCTCGTCGTGGGGACGCTGCTCGTGACGGGCGCCTCCGCGGGCGCGCTGATGCGCCGCTCCGGTAGGGCGGTGCGCCGCGCCGCCTCCTGCCGCCCGCGGCGCCGGCGTGCGGAGCGTCCGCCGGCCGACCGGGTGCCCGAGCTCTTCGAGGACGCGCCCGAGGCGCCTGCGGTCGCCGCGGCGCCGCTGGCGCCGCCCGTGGACGGGGCGCAGGCGTTCCCGGACGTCGTCGGCGACGCGGCCGTCTCCGCCGAGCCGCCGTCGCTCGTGCTCCTGCACGGCGACGCAGAGCCGGCCGGCGACGAGCCGACGGACGAGCGGCAGCCGACGGGCGAGCACGCGCTCTTCGACACCGCCGGCGAGCGGGGACCCGAGGGCTACACGCTCCCGGACCGCACGCTGCTCCACCGCTCGCGCTCGGGGGCGAGGGGCTCGGTCGAGGCGAGCGCGCGCGTCGCGGAGCTGCTCGTGCAGACGCTCGCGCACTTCGGCGTCGAGGCGACGGTCGTCGGCGAGATCTCGGGGCCCCGCGTCACGCGCTACGAGCTGCAGCTCGCGCCGGGCACCAAGGTGGCGAAGGTCGCGGCGCTGAAGGACGACCTCTCCTACGCGCTCGCGACGACCGAGATCCGGATCCTGGCGCCGATCCCGGGCAAGCAGGCGGTTGGCGTCGAGGTGCCGAACCAGTCCCCGAACCTCGTCACGCTCGGCGACATCTACGACGACCTGCCGGCGACGGCGAGCCCGCTCGCGGTCTGGCTCGGCAAGGACATCGCCGGCAACGCGGTCTGGACCGATCTCGCCCGGATGCCCCACCTGCTGATCGCGGGCACGACCGGCTCGGGCAAGTCCGGCTGCATCAACACGCTTCTGACGTCGGTGCTCCTGCGCTCGACCCCGGACGACGCGCGGATGATCCTGATCGACCCGAAGCGCGTCGAGCTCGGGTTCTACGAGTCGATCCCGCACCTGCTGACCCCGGTCGTCTCGAGCCCGAAGCGCGCCGCGGCGGTGCTCGCGAACGTCGTCGCCGAGATGGAGCGGCGCTACGAGCGGATGAGCGTGCTGCGCGCGCGCAGCCTGCCCGAGCTGAACCGCGCGCTGCGCTCCCGCGGCGAGCAGCCGCTGCCGTACCTGCTGGTCGTGATCGACGAGCTCGCCGACCTGATGATGATCTCGCCGCAGGACGTCGAGGAGGCGATCATCCGGCTCGCCCAGAAGTCGCGCGCCGTCGGCATCCACCTGGTGCTCGCGACGCAGCGCCCGTCCGTGGACGTGATCACCGGGATGATCAAGGCGAACGTGCCGTCGCGGATCGCCTTCGCCGTCTCGTCGCAGACCGACTCGCGCGTGATCCTCGACGCCTCGGGCGCGGAGAGCCTGCTCGGGCAGGGCGACATGCTCTTCAAGCCGCTCGGCACGTCGCGGCTGCAGCGGATCCAGGGCGCGTACGTGACCGAGGAGGAGGTGGCGCTGATCGTCGACCAGTGCCGCGCGCAGCAGGACCAGGAGCTCGACGAGGGGTTCCTGGAAGGACCGCAGCCGTTCGCCGACGAGGGCTCCGGCGGCGAGGAGGACGACTTCGACCCCGACTCCGACCCGCTGCTCGAGCGCGCGATCGAGGTCGTCGTCCAGGCTCAGACCGCCTCCGTGTCCCTGCTCCAGCGGCGCCTCCGCGTCGGCTACACGCGCGCAGGACGGCTGATCGACATGCTCGAGCGCCGCGGGATCATCTCCCCGTACGAGGGCTCGAAGCCCCGTCGCGTGCTCGTCGGCGAGGCGGAGGCGCAGGAGATCCTCGAGCACGCCGGCTGAGGGCGCTCGTCCGCTCAGCGTTTCCTGCGGACGGTCCCGCGGCGCCCGGCTTCCGATTCGGGGCAACCCGGACTAGCATCGAAGGTGAACCGCAGCACCGATTCCAGGAGGAGGACGCGAATGAAGATCTCCGCGAAGGCGGTACTCGTGATCGCCGTCGCGGCGGTGGTGTCGATTGCGCTGGTCTCCGGCGTGAGCGCGGCCCCGAAGGCCGGCATCACCGCGGCGCTCGTGAGCGACGTGGGCAAGTTCAACGACCGCTCGTTCAACCAGAACCAGCTGGCGGGCCTGAACAAGGCGAAAGCCAAGCTCGGGATCACCGCGCTGCCGCTGCAGTCGAACTCGGTCAGCGACTACATCCCGAACCTGACCCAGGCGGTCCGGAAGGGCGCCAAGCTCGTGATCGCCGCCGGCTTCCTGCTCGCGAACGCCACCGCCACCGCCGCCAAGCAGTTCCCGGACACGTACTTCGCGATCACGGACTATCCGGTCGAGATCCCGCCGTTCGCGGACAAGAAGGGGAACGTCCTGTACAAGAACGTCGAGGGGCTCACCTACCAGTCGGAGCAAGCCGGCTGCCTCGTCGGCGTGCTCGCGGCGCTCCAGGCGAAGAAGGACGGCAAGACCACGATCGGCGCGGTCGGCGGCATCAAGCTGCCGTCGGTCGACAGCTACATCGCGGGCTACAAGTTCTGCGCCGACAAGGCGGTCCCCGGCACGAAGGTGCTGATCGGCTACTCGCAGGACTTCGTGAACCAGGCGAAGTGCAAGACGGTCGCCCAGAACCACATCACCCAGGGCTCGGACGTCGAGTTCCAGGTCGCCGGCGGCTGCGGCCTCGGCGTGCTGAAGGCGGCCGACGAGAACGACGTCTGGGGCATCGGCGTCGACGTCGACCAGTACGCGCTCGGCAAGCGCGTCCTGACGAGCGCGATGAAGCGCGTCGACAACGGGGTCTACGCCGCGGTCGCGCAGGTCAAGGCCGGGAAGTTCAACGGCGGCCACGACCTCGTGTTCAACCTGAAGAACAACGGCGTCGGGGTCGGCAAGATCAACCCGGCGGTGCCGAAGTCGTCGATCGCGATGATGAACTCGTTCGAGAAGCGGATCATCGCGGGCACGCTCAAGGTGCCGGCGAAGCTGTAGCGACCTCGGATCGCGGGTGGGGGCGGGCGCGACCGCCCCCACCGGTCCTCGGAATCGGAGGCTGTCTTGGACACGGGCGCGCCGGTGCTCGAGCTGCGCGGGATCACGAAGCGGTTCCCCGGGATCGTCGCCGACGACCACGTCGACCTGGACGTCCGCGCGGGGGAGGTGCACGCGCTCCTCGGCGAGAACGGGGCGGGCAAGTCGACGCTGATGAACATCCTCTACGGCCTGTACCGGGCCGACGAGGGCGAGATCCTGCTGCACGGCAAGCCCGTGTCGTTCGGGTCGGCGAAGGACGCAATCGCCGCCGGCATCGGGATGGTGCACCAGCACTTCATGCTGATCCCGGTGATGACGGTGGCCGAGAACATCGTGCTCGGCGCCGAGCCGTACCTGAAAGGCGTGCTCCTCGACGAGCGCGGCGCCGAGCGGCGCGTGCGCGAGCTGTCGCAGCAGTTCGGGCTCGCCGTCGACCCCGAGGCGCGAGTCGAACGGATCACCGTCGGCCAGCAGCAGCGCGTCGAGATCCTGAAGGCGCTCTACCGCGGCGCCGAGATCCTGATCCTCGACGAGCCGACGGCGGTGCTGACGCCGCAGGAGGCGGGCGAGCTGTTCGAGATCGTCGCGTGCCTGAAGAGCGAGGGGAAGGCGATCGTCTTCATCAGCCACAAGCTGAACGAGGTGCTCAAGATCGCCGACCGCATCACCGTCCTCCGCCGCGGCCGCAGGATCGACACGGTGCCGGGGAAGGGCGCGACGGAGGAGGGCCTGGCGCGGATGATGGTCGGCCGGGACGTCCTCCTGCGCGTCGAGAAGACGCCGGCGACGCCCGGCGAGACGCTGCTCGAGGTCGACGAGCTGCACGTGAACGACGACCGCGGCCTGCCGGCCGTCCGCGGCATCTCGTTCGGCGTGCGCGCCGGCGAGATCCTCGGCATCGCCGGCGTCGACGGGAACGGGCAGACGCAGCTCGTCGAGGCGATCACCGGCCTGCGCAAGATCGAGAGCGGCAGCGTGCGCCTGGCCGGCCAGACGGTCGAGCGCGCGACGCCGCGGCAGATGCTCGACCTCGGCCTCGGCCACATCCCGGAGGATCGCCAGCGGCGCGGGCTCATCCTCGACTTCACGATCGCCGAGAACGTCGCCCTCCACGACTACCGCGAGGAACCCGTCTCGAGGTGGGGCTGGATCTTCCCGCACCGCATGATCGAGCGCGCGAGGCGCCTGATCGCGGAGTTCGACGTCCGCGGCGGCGGCCCGCTGACGCTCGCCGGCGCGCTCTCCGGCGGCAACCAGCAGAAGCTCGTCGCGGCGCGCGAGGTCGCGCGAGACCCGAAGGTTTTGATCGCCGCGCAGCCGACGCGCGGGCTCGACGTCGGCGCGATCGAGTACCTCCACCGCCGCCTCGTCCAGGAGCGCGACGAGGGCCGCGGGATCCTGCTCGTCTCGCTCGAGCTCGACGAGGTGCTGTCGCTCTCCGACCGCATCCTCGTCGTCTACGAGGGCAAGGTCGTGGGCGAGCACGCCGCCGGCGCGGACGAGGAGGAGATCGGTCTCGAGATGCTCGGCGGCCGGAGGAACGCGGCGTGAGCCTCGACCCGGCCGCGGCCGGCGGCGCGGGCGGCGCGGGCGCGCCCCCGGCTCAGCTGCCGAAGGACTCGCCGCCGGGAACGCCCGCGGCGCGGCTCGCGCTCATGCAGCGTGCGGGCGGGCTCGTCGTCCCGGTCGTCACCGCCGTCTTCGCCTTCCTGATCGGAATCGTCGTCGTGGCGGCGACCGGCCACGACCCGTTCACCGCCTTCAAGGGGATCTTCGAGGGCGCCGGCCTCAACTGGTTCTGGCACCTCGATACGAACACGGCGACGAACGCGGCGTACAACCTCTCGCAGACGCTCTTGCTGACGACGACGCTGATCCTGACCGGGCTGGCCGTCGCGTTCGCCTTCCGCTGCGGGATGTTCAACATTGGCGGCCAGGGCCAGTACTTCGTCGGCCTCTACGTCGCGAACTGGATCGGCGTCTCCTGGGTCAACCTCGCGTCGCCCGCGCACGTCGCGCTCGGGCTCGCCCTGGCGACGGCGGCGGGAGCGATCTGGGCCGGGATCGCCGGCTTCCTCCGCGCGACCGTCGGCGCGCACGAGGTGATCACGACGATCATGCTCAACTGGATCGCGATCTGGATGGGCCAGTACTTCTTCGGCCAGGGCGGGCCGTTGCAGGGGCCGGCGCCCTCGAACCCGATCTCCGCCGACGTCGTCCCCGGCGCGCAGCTGCCCGACTTCTGGGGGACGCCGGCGCTGCAGGGCCTCCACATCGGCTTCTTCATCGCGCTCGCGATGCTCGTCGTCTTCTGGCTGATCCTGAACCGGACGACGCTCGGCTACGAGGTGCGCGCGGTCGGCTTCAACCCGGACGCGGCCGCCTACGGCGGCATCCCGGTCGCGAAGAACTACCTGCGGGCGATGGCGATCTCGGGCGCGTTCGCCGGACTCGCCGGCGGCCTCGACATGCTCGGCTACATGTTCCGGATCGACGTCCTGACGATCCAGGCGTCGTCGGTCGGCTTCCTCGGGATCGCCGTCGCGCTGCTCGGCCGCAACACCGCGGTCGGCACCGGCCTCGCAGCCTTCCTGTTCGGCGCGCTCCTCTTCGGCACGACGCACGGGCTCGACCCGAACGTCTTCGACCCCGAGCTCGCGAGCAACCTCACCTACATCATCCAGGGCATGGTCGTGCTCTTCGTCGGAGCCGACGTGCTGATCCTCTACGTCTGGAACGCGCGGCGGAAGCTTCGCCGCCGCCCCCGGGCGACGGCGCCAAGCGCGGGGGCGGTCACGTGAGCACGATCGCTGCGCGCTTCCAGAGCCCGTTCTGGGTCCGCTTCCGCGACGCGAGGAGCTCGGGCGTCGCGGGTGTCGTCCTCGGCGTGCTCGCGTGCTTCCTGACGATCCCGCCGATCGAGGCGCGGGCGATCGTCTGGCCGATCC
>Ga0070741_10017327_pt1 | contig 11852 bp, 7 predicted proteins | sample Coa_R1_4_FD_66440 | JGI IMG/M metagenome (GOLD analysis project Ga0070741, IMG submission 66440) | Surface soil microbial communities from Centralia Pennsylvania, which are recovering from an underground coalmine fire - Coalmine... | ecosystem: Environmental > Terrestrial > Soil > Unclassified ...
CGATTTGTCGGCCCACGCGCATGCACCTCAAAGAGCTTGATTCCATCTGTCTGGTCTCCCATCCTGAGTTCAGCGGCTCACAGAACCACTCACAATCCAAGACCGTACGCTCACATTGCACTCACAATTCGCTGCAAGTTGAGCCAGTCCAGCTCGATCTTCAGCCGCCCGATCTCCTAATAGAGTCGGCCTTGCAGGACTTCCGCCTCCTCGGCCACGCGTGCCCGCCGACTCGCGAATGCTTCCGGCAACGCCGCCAGCGCCTGCCGCTTCCACTGCGCCACCTGCACCGGGTGCACCCCGTAGCTGCTCGCGACCTGGTTCAGCGTCTGGTACCCACGGATCGCCTCCACCGCCGCCTACGCCTTGAGCTCCGCCGTGTGCTGCTTCCGCTGACCTATCCATCTCTTCCCTTCCGGGCGTCGTCCTCCTCCCACCTTAACTTATGACCCAGTCCAGTTGCTGGGGACCAGTATAGCTCAGAGGACATGTTCGGCCAGCCCTACACCTGTATGTCGCCGAACAGGTTGCCTGATTCTGCACTAGTACTCGGCGAGCGATGATCCGCTCGCTCGGTCGACTCAGCGGAAGACCAGCTCGGCGACGACGGGCAAGTGGTCCGACCCACCGTCCGGGCCGACCCAGGCCCGCGTCGCGTCCAGCTCGGCCGAGTGGAAGACGTAGTCGATGCGCATCAGCGGCAGGGAGAAGTGCCAGGAACCCCAGATGAAATTGCTCGGATAGGTATGGCCGAAGCCGTGCCCGGCGTCGCGGTAGCTGTCCTGCAGCTCGGCGGTGATGAGCTGGTAGGGGCGGCTCCACTCCGTCTCGTTGAAGTCGCCCGTGAGCAGCCGCGGCCCGCCTACCGCGCGTACCTGCTGGACCAGCTCGGCCACCTGCGCATCGCGGGCCGCCGGATTGTAGCTACGCACCAGCGGGACGACTCCCCGCCGCCACTGCAGGCGATACCCCGGCCGCGTCACGTGGACGTTGGTCAGCACGACCTCGCGCCCCCGCGCGTCGATCCGCACCTGCTGGCCCGCGTACGGGCTGTCGCCCAACCGCAGATCGGTACCGGGCTGGAGCGGAAAACGACTCAGCGTCACGGTGTCCGAGCTACCAATCTGGTAGGGGTACGCGCTCGACAGGTCTTCCCGGAGCGCCGCCAGCGTGCCGTTCGGCACCTCCTGCAGCGCCACCACGTCGGCGTCGACCGTGCGGATGGTGCGCGCCAGCGGGGCGAGGGCTCCGCCGCCGGCGTTACCGCCCGCGTTGAACGTCAGGACGCGGAAGGCGCCGCTCGTCCCGGCCGCCGCCGGCGGCTCGGGGCCGAAGCGCGGGCCGTAGTAGCCGAGGAATACCGCCAGCGGCAGCAGCGAGAGCACGAGCGTCGCCCTGGACCGGATGAGCGCTGCCGCCAGCAGGACTAGGGGCAGCGGCAAGAACAGGTAGAGCGTCAGCTCGCGGACGAAGGCGAACCAGCCGGCGCCACCCCGCCCGAGCAGTAGCACGCCGAAGTAGGCCAGGAAGGCGACCAGGTAGACCAGCGCGATCGTGGCCAGCGCCAGGCGGGCCAGTCTGAGCGCCAGCATCATCCGCTGCTCCCCGGCCGTTCAGGATCGTCGAGGAGAGGCTACCATCTGGGGGTAGCGGGCAGGCCAGGTTTTCGGGCCAGCGGACCGCTGAACCGCCGTGATCAATCCCGCTCGAGCGCCGCCTCCAGCTCGGCCAGCACGTAGTCGCGGACGACGGCGGCCAGCGCTGCGTAGAAGGGATGCTCTGCTGCACGCTCCAGGGCCGTGGCCCAGACCGGCGCCCACCGCCCGAGGTGCGCTTCGAGGAAACTCCGCTGGCGAGCGCGGCTGCGCGCGGCCCGCGCAGCGTCGCCGGCGGCCTCGGCCTCGGCTTCGTCGGCGGCGAGATGGCCCAGGAAGGCTAGCTCGAGCCCCACGTGGTCCGGCGCGCCCACCTGGCCGGCCGGGCTGTAGCCGCCCTCCCGGTACGCGTCGTACACGGCGACGGTGGCCTCGGTGTTCAGCATCACCTGCTCGTCGACGAACACCGACTCGTAGGGGAGCACGTTGATCAGCAGGAGACGCGCGTACTCGGCGCGCAAGGTGGCGAGCAGCGGTTCGTCTGCGCCAACCAGCGTCGGGCCCAGCTCGGCCGTCTCGCGCAGCGCGGCGAGCAGGCGAGCATCGACCTCGGCCAGACAGAGGCGACCGAGGAGGCGGTAGGTATCGGCGCGGGCGCGCGCCGTCGCCGCCCGGTCCGCCGCATTCACTGGCCTAATGGGCGCCGTTGAGCTGGTACGCTTCGGGGGCCGGCTTGTACGGTCGGAGCAGCCATAGCGGGCGCCGCAGGCCGCCCGGCCCGGGCGCCGGCCGCGTCATCGCCAGCCACTCGCGGTAGACCTCGAACGAGCGCCGCGTGTCGACGTAGATGTCGCCGTAGCGGTCGTTCGGACCGACAGGCTCCAGGCGGACCTTCTGGTGCCAGCAGTGCATCCCGCTCAGCGGGTCCGGGTGGACCGCGAAGGTCATGTTCTGGTGCACGCCGGCGTCGGACCACCAGACCCGCTCCGAGTCCGGATCCTCGCTCTTCCAGGGCCGGATGCCCTGAAGCTGCCGCATCCGCCACTGGCCGTTGCCCTCCTCCTTCAGGTCCACCAGCGCGGACGACCAGCGGTCGCAGCCGATCGTGTCGCTCAGCCGCCAGCGGCCGAGGTGGTGCGAGCAGGCCACCACCCCGGGGCGGATGCCCTCGGTGACCCAGACCTTGCTGACGAAGTAACCGATGTCCGTGTTCACCTTCAGCAGCTCGCCCGTCTTGACGCCCAGGCGCTTCGCGTCGGTCGGGTGCAGCCAGAGCGGATTGGTGTGCGAGATCTCGTACAGCCACTTGGCGTTGCCCGAGCGGGTGTGGATCAGCGTCGGCAGGCGGAAGGTCGCCACCAGCGGGAACTCCTCGCGGCTGCGATCGAGGTTCTCGGGGTGCACGTGGCTCTTGATGTAGGTCGGCAGGGCGTATTCCGGCCACTTCCAGTCGCGCAGCGTGGACGAGTAGAACTCCAGCTTGCGCGAGGGCGTCGGGAAGCCGGTGACCGCCTGGCCGTCGCGCATGATCCCGATGGCCGCGCCACCCTTCCGCACGATGCCGCTGGCCTCGTCGACCTCGGCCCCGTCGAGCTGAGCGGGAGCAACCGGCGTCTCGTGCAGCCGGTAGACCTTGTCCGCCACGGTGAAGGCGCCGTACTTCCGCATGTAGTCGAACGGCGTCAGCCCTTCCGCGGCGGCTGCCTCCGGCAGGCCGGGCACCGCGTTCTCGAACAGCCACTGGTGGTACTCGTTGATCGTGATCTTCTCGCCCGGCCGGTAGGGCGACTCGAAATAGTGGCGGATGCCGAGGCTGCCGTCGGGGTCGATGCGCCAGGACAGCTCGATCCACCACTCGTCCTCTTCCCAGACCTCGCCGGGATTGGCCTCGTAGGTGTACTCGAAGCGCTCGCCCAGCTTCTCCCGCGCCACGCGCAGCACCGGCTGGCGGTAGCCCAGCCACTTCGCGCTGTGCGTCTCGTAGCTGATCGTGTCGTGCCGCTCGCCGGCGTGGCCCATCGGCAGCACGTAGTCGGCGAACCAGGCCGTCTCGCTCCAGACCGGCGTAAGCGCCGCGTGCAGGCCGATCTTGCTCTCGTCGCGCAGCACCTCGATCCAGCTCGCGCCGTCGGGATTGGTCCAGACGGGGTTGTACACCCGTGTGAAGTAGGCCGAGAGCTTGCCGCGCCCCTCCTTCAGGAAGTGCGGCAGCAGGTAGCTCAGCTCGTGGTGCGCCAGCGGGTACTCGCGCGGCCAGAGCAGCTCGTTCCAGACCTTCTGTGGGCCGGGCTTGCGCCACGGGACCGGCACGAACTTGTCCCAGGAGTTCGGCGACGTGCCGCCCGGCGTGCCGACGCTGCCGGTGAGCACGTTGAGGAAAAACAAGCAGCGGGCCACCTGCCAGCCGCCGAGGTTCCCCGACGCGGCGCCGCGCCAGACGTGCGTGCTGAACGCCGAGCCGGCCCGACCGGCCAGGCGCGCGACCTCGACGATCGTCGCCGCCGCTACGCCGCTCTCCTGCTCGGCGTACTCGGGGGTGAACTCGGCGTAATGCTCCTTCAGGGCCAGGATGAAGTTGTCGAAGGTCGGCTCGAGGTCGGCGCGCTCGGCGCGCAGGTACTCCTCCCAGTTGACCCAGCGCTCGACGAACGCGCGGTCGTACAGCTCCTCGTCGAGGAGGACGCGGGCCATTGCCAGCAGGACGGCCGCCTCGCTGCCCGGATACGTGCTCAGCCAGTAGTCGGCCATCGAGGCCGTGTTCGACAGGCGGGGGTCCATCACGGCGATTTTGGCCCCCGCCATCTTCGCCTCGATGATCCGCTGGGCGTGCGGGTTGAAGTAGTGCCCGGTCTCCAGGTGCGAGCTGAGGAGCAAGATGAACCGCGCGTTGGCGTGGTCCGGCGATGGGCGGTCGGAGCCCATCCAGATGTCGTAGCCGAGGCGGGCCCCGGCCGAGCAGACGTTGGTGTGGCTATTGTGCGCGTCGACGCCCCAGGCCTGGAGAATGCGCTCCATGAACCCGTCTTCGCCGGGCCGCCCGACGTGGTAGACCACCTCGTTGTGGCGGCCCTCCTGGAGCGCCGCGCGGATGCGGGTCGCGAAGTCGTCGAGCACGGCGTCCCAGGTCGTGCGCTCCCACTGCCCGCTGCCCCGCGGCCCCACCCGCTTCAGCGGGAACAGGATGCGTTCCGGATCGTAGGTCTGGTTGATCGTAGCCGGGCCCTTGGCGCAGTTACGGCCGCGACTCCCCGGGTGCACCGGGTTGCCCTCGAACTTGCGCACCTGGAAGGTCTGCCGGTCGACGTAGGCGAGCAGCCCGCAGCCGGACTCACAGTTGAAGCAGGTCGTGGGCACGAGCATGTAGCGCCGGGGCTCTTTCTGGGGCCAGGCCTTCGACTCGTACTCCACCCAGTCGTCCCAGCGCTCGGGCGGCGGATAGGTCGCCAGCTCGCCGGTCGGCGGAGCGGTGAAGTGCCGCGGCGCGCGTGCCGGCTCGGTCGGCACGGGAGTCGTCGGCGCAGCGGGGCGCGGCGTCGCGGGCGCCAACGGCGGCGCGTCGGGCGTCTCCACCACCTGGCGGAACACCGCGCCGAGCTTCAACATCTCCGTCAACGACCGCATCGATCTGCCTCTCCTCTAGCTCATTGCCACGGACTGCCCTGTGCGCACCCAGGCATCCTCGTAGATCCACAAGCCCGCCAGCGCGCAGAGCGCCGCCAGCCCCAGGAAGAGTCCGACACCCGAGGCCATGTACAGCGCGATCAACAGCAGCGGTAGGCCCGTGCCAAGCAGGCCGGCGCCGCCCCAGAAGCGCGTCGCGTACGGCCCGGCGCGCAGCAGGTCGGCCGCCGCCGCCACGTCTGTGTTCGGGTGTGGCCCGTACAGCTCGACCAGCGCCAGCAGGAAGCCCAGCACGAGGGCGACGGCGAGCACGGTTCCCAGGGATCCCAACAGCAGGCCGCTAGCAGCAGTGACCAGTCCAAGCAGGATCAACCCGGCCGCTCCCGCGGCGAACGCGGCGACCAACAGGTGCCAGAGCAGCAGGGGGCTCTGCCAGAAGTCGCGGCCCTCTGCCTGCCCGAACAGGAACGCACTGTAGCCGGCGGTCGCCAACCCCAGGAGCGCCGCCGCCAGCGCCACGAGGCCCAGGGCGCCCGGCACCCGCTCCACCCCGAGCAATAGCCACAGCGCGGCAAGGGCGCCATAGCCAGCGATGATCCAGGCCCCCCAGACGAGCCAGGAGGTGGGGTTTGGCTTGGTGAACAGGTAGTAGAAGCGGTCCGGCCGCTTCAGGTCGGCAATCAGCAGCACTCCGGTGATGGCCAGGAACACGAGCGCCAGCAACGGCGCGCCGACGGCGAGCAGCGGGCTCGTCGGGTGGCCCAGCAGGAGCAGCAGCGCGGCCACGATCGACGCGCCGGCCGCGATCGCCTTGGTCCACAGGTAAGCGCCGACGCGCCAGCCCCACGGCTTAGGATGCGCCACGTCGTAGACCGTGCGCAGCGTGCCGTCGTGGTGGCCGCCCTTCATCTCCCAGGCGTCGGGGCTCAGCGACGAGGGCTGGGCCTGCGACCACATGTACTGGGTCGGCTGCGCCGGCACGCCGGGCGTCAGCGCGGCGTCGTCCGCCCCGATGTAGTAGACGTTGGGCTTGGTCCCCTGCTCCGGCCGTCGCACGCTCGCCGTCTCCCGCGAGATGAGCTGCGAGATACGGCTCAAGGGGTCGTCCAGGTCGCCGGAAACGATCGCCTGCTCCGGGCAGACGACGACGCAAGCCGGCTGCAAGCCGATCTCCGTGCGATGGGCGCAGTAGTGGCACTTCGCCGCGGTGTGCGTGTTCGGGTCGATGTACAGCGCGTCGTACGGACAGGCCTGCATGCACGACTTGCAGCCGATGCAGCGGTCGCGGTTGAAGTCGACGATGCCGTCCGACCGCTTGTACAGCGCCACCGTCGGACAGATCGTGACGCAGGGCGCGTCGGTGCAATGGTTGCAGCGCAGCACGGTGAAGTAGCGCCGCGTGTTCGGGAACTCGCCCTTCTCGACATACTTGACCCAGGTGCGGAACGCGCCCACCGGCACGTCGTTCTCGGCCTTGCACGCCAGCGTACAGGCATGGCAGCCGATGCACTTGCGGTGGTCGATGACGAACCCGAACTTGGTCAAGACCCCTCCAGCGGGCCGGCTTGGGTCGAGCGGGGCGAACGCACGCGGGGAAACTCCACGCCGGGACCGTCCAAATGCTAGCACCCAGGCGAGCGCTTGTCGAGCAGCGAGCCTGCCTTCCTTCCTCCCGAACGATCGCTCCTGCCGAACGGCTGACGGCCACCTACGCTCGCGCCTGTGCCCAGGTTAGAGATTGACTCCCCTCCGCGCTATCGCGTAGCCAGCCAGTTGCAAAGTCTGACCTGAGGTGGTATACCGCGGAGACTCGGGATTCGGAACCGCCGCCAGCCCGGCCGTTGTTCGGTGCTCTCCAAGAGCGGGTATGAGAGCTCTAGATACCGCGGCGACCGAATTCCTTCCGTTCATCCCGCGCTTCTTCTGCCTCGCTGGGCCGTGGTGGCTGAACGCTTACACATTTCGCCCGCCTGTCAGGACCAGTCTCGATGAAGTGGCCCGCATCAGTTGCCGTGGCAGATCACTCAAGTCTGATTGATATTCCATTCCCGTACCTGCTCAGCCTTGTTTTCCTGAACCTGACCCTCGCCTTACTGCTCCGCTTAGCTGCCCCTGTAGAGCCATTCCTGTCGAACCAATCTGACTACCAGTATGTCGGCGAGCATGGTCTTGCCCCAAACTGTCCGAAGCAAACATACTGCTACCGGGTCCTCATCCCTGCGCTCGTCGAGCATATTCCCTTGGCTCTGCCCATTCGTTGGCGCGTGTACCAAGTCGTGGCGAACACGGCTGCCGGCGTCCTGATCGCCGTCGCCACCGTTATCTCGCTGCGACAGGCGTCCGCAGCCATCGTCGCCTCGGTGATGGTCCAAACATCCTTCGGCTTCGCCTACACTGCTTATGATCCCTATACAGCCGACCCCGCTGTGTTCCTCGCGTCTTCAATTATCCTCCTGAGCTGGCTTGTGAATCGGCCTCGCGCCGCCGGGATAGTTACAGTTATATGCGTCTTCGTTAAGGAGTCTGTCGCTTTTATCGGCGCCGCTCCGGCTATTGCCTCGCTCATCTGGCCCCGGCGCGACCAGTGGAGATTATGGACACTCCAAGCCGTGATAGCTTGGACAATCTTGCTTACATTTCACCTGCTCATGGACCACCTCTTTGGATGGAGCCTTGGCACTGATCCATCCTACGTCTACCTTGTTCAAGGCGCTCAGCTTCGGCTCTGGCTATCTGAACAGGGGCCTTCCCTCGCCGCCTTCTATATCTTCGCGCCCTTTGGCTTCGCCTGGCTCTATGCTCTGCTCGGTTACTGCTCAGCTCCCAAAGAGTTACGTTCACTCGGCCTGGGGAGTGTGCTGCCGTTTTTGATCCTGATATATCTTCAGCAGCCTGAACGAGCATTGGAAAACGGAGCTTTTGTAATAGTACCTCTCGCGGTCGCGTTTCTATCTCGACTACCTCTCTCCATTTCACTGATTGCAGCGCTCACGAATGGCCTATTTACCGCAAAGGTTGGGTCATCTACCGCGTGGCTTCCATCTGCAGCACTTCTGCTAGCCATTGCAGCTATCCCGGCAATTTATGCCGTTGTCGCCCACTATCGAGACTTGGCGATGGGACCACGGAGCCGTGTCTAGCTCCTGCACCGGCGGGGGGACGTGCAATTGGTGGAGGATTCTGGCACAGTCTTGCGGTGGCCGCTGATTTGAGTGCGTGGGCCTGGGACGGCCAGAGCCTCTGGCAATTCGGCGACGGCTCGCCCATGAGAGGTGCGGCGTCGGTGCAGACGCGGATCGTCGGAGCAGCCACGGCTGTTACGACCGCGGGCGGGCGCAATCTGGCAATTCACAGGTGAGCCGCCGGTGGACTGGTCCCGTGAACGCCGCCGACTGCTCGATGATTCAAGACGAGACCCGCGGTTGCTCCCGAGGTCGAGATGTACGATAACCACCCGGCAATTGACTCGTGCTCCTGCGTCGGTCGTAACCTCCGCGGTCCGGGAGGACGCGCCTCGTGCGTCGTCTGACTACTGAACGATTCAGATCTATGACACTGGACCGCGCTGGCAAGACCGCCTCAGACACCGCCCCGCCAAGTGCCGCCATCGGTCGCCTGGCCGACGTTGGGATCTTTTATGTCGCTCAGCAGCTTATCAACCTGCGCGGCCTTCTGCTCATTCCGCTCATCGCTCGAACGCTTGGTATCGAGGCATACGGGACGCTGGTGTTGGCCTGGAACGCCGTGATGCTCGTCCAGGTGCTAACCGCACTCGCCTTCCCACTGGGAGTGGTCCGGCTCCTCAGCGCGCGGCCGGAGCCGGCCGTGGCGAGGATCGTGCTACCGACCATTGGCCTATTCGTCCTGGTGCCCTGGAGTGTACTGGTCGGCGGCCTCGTCCTGGCGGCGCAGGCTTTGAGTGGTCAGACGTCGGTGCCCGCGCTCGACACGATCGCGTTACTCGTGGCGACAAAGGCGCTGTTCGAGACCTGGTATTTCATTTTCTCGTCCTACTGGATGGCCGGCAGCCGCAGCAAGCGGTACATCGTGCTGCAAGTGGTATTCCATGCCGGTGACCTTGGCGCCGTATTAGTCGCCTTGCTGACCGGTCAGGGAGTTGCCGGCATCTTGGCGGCCTCGGCGCTCTGGGAGGGCGCCTATGTGGCGGGGCTAATCGCGATGGTCTTGCACGAAACGGGGATCGGCCGGCCGGACGGTGCCGTGCTCGTCCGCTATCTGGCGTTCTGTCTGCCGGCCGTGGTGCCACAGGTCATGCTGTGGATCCTCGGTCTGTCCGACCGCTTCGTGCTCGCCGCGTTCCGCGACACCGACGTAGTAGGCATCTACAACGCGGCGTACAACCTGGCCAACCTCATCGTGGCCTATAACACCGCCGTCTGGTTCGTGTTCGCGCCGCGCGCATCTCGGCGCCACGATCAGGACGGCGCTGCGGGAGCCCGCAGCGAGCTTCGAGCTGCGCTACGGCTGTTCCTGGCCCTGGGGTTGCCGATGGCGGTAGGCGTCTCCGCCCTGGCCGGCCCGCTCCTGGACCTGCTGCTCCACCAGGACGTACCCCTCGCTGCGAGAATCGTCGTCCCGATTATCTGCCTGGGCACGCTGGCGAATGCGCTCTACGTTGCCGCGTCCTGGAGCTTCTCGCTGCGACTGGACAACCGCCCCTTGACGGCGTTCGCCCTAGCGGCAGGTGTGATCAACCTGGGTACCAACCTCTTGCTGGTGCCGCCGCTTGGGATGGTGGGCGCGGCGCTGAGCACGGCCTTGAGTTACGTGCTACTGGCTGCACTTGGGTTTTACTTCGGACGTCACTACCTCCTGCACGCGGTCCCGTGGGGCTTCACCTGCCGAGCGGCGATTGCCTCGGCCGTTATGGGTGGGATTCTCGCAGCCATCCCGATTCCCAGCCACCTGTTCTGGCTCGCGCTCGCTGTCGTGGCTGGCGTGGTTGCGTACTCTGGCCTGCTCCTCGCACTAGGAGGCGTTAGTGCGGAGGAGCGCCAGCACATCCGCGGCGTCCTCGCGCTGGCTGCGGCTCGCGCGGGATTCGTGGGGACAAGTCGGTGCTAGAGAAGGGTCATCGCTATGCTATACTCGCGCTCCGGTTATTGGTAGACGCGGGCGTACCGGCGCGCCTCGTCGTGGTGGGGCAAGGCCCTCTGGGCGCCGAACTGCAAGCGCTGGCAGAGGCCGAGGGGAGCGGTGAGCGCCTACACTTGCCAGGGCTCTGTGATGACGTGCCGCGGCTGCTACAGGCCTGCGACATTCTCGTCGGCGAAGGCCAGGGCGTGGCACTTATCGAAGCAATGGCCGCTGGTCGGGCCTGTGTGGCATCGGACAACCCGGCGATCGCCGAGATAGTCGAGGATGGCCGCACGGGCCTACTTGCTGCTCCTGGTGACGTTCGCGGACTCGCGGCTGCCTTGGTCTCCTCGTGTCGCGACCCGAACCGTGCCGCCACGCTGGGTGCCGCGGCGCGAGCACACGTGATGGCCCACTACGACGTGGACGTGGTCGTGCGGCGGCTCGAACAGTTGTACGTGGATCTCCTTGCCGCGCGACGGCTGGACCAAGGGGCCTTAGGCTACACGCATGCGAATCAGCATAGCCCGCCTCGAGGATCGTGAGCACCTGTTGGAAAGAGCTACGGAGCCTGCAGCCGAGCCGGAGGATGGCGTTCCATGAAGAGGGCACTCCTGGATATTCTGGCAGACCCGCAGACTCACCGGCCGCTCGCTCTGGAGAACGCGAGGTGGGAGGGCAACGAGATCGTCATCGGCCGCCTCATCAACCGGGTCGACGAGCGAGCCTTCGAGATCGTCGATGGGATTCCTCGGTTCGTTCCCTCCGAGTCCTATGCGGCTAGCTTCGGCCTACAGTGGCAGCGATTCGCACGAGAGCAGCTAGACAGCGCCACCGGAGCGGACCACTCCCGACGGCGGTTCGACGCCGAAGTCGGCTGGTCCCGGGAGCAGCTTGGCAAGAGCTGGGTGCTCGAGGTGGGCTGCGGCGCTGGACGCTTCGCCGAGATCGCCGCCGAGCGCGCGGGCCAGCTCGTCTGCCTCGACTATAGCAACGCCGTAGTCGCTGCGTCGGCAAACCTGCGGCATTTCCGCAATGCACACGTGGTGCAGGCCGATGCTACGCTGCCGCCGTTTCGACCGCATGCTTTCGATTACCTGTACTCCATCGGCGTAGTGCAGCACATGCAGAAGCCGCTAGCGGCGCTAGGAGCCATGCTCCAGGTGCTGAGCCCAGGCGGGCGATTCGCATTCACTATCTACGGTCGCACGTGGTGGACTGGCCTGAACGGGAAGTATCTGGCCCGCCGACTGTGGCGCACGCCCTCCATCCCACCCGAACGGCTACTGCGCAGGATCGAGACGATCATGCCCGTGGCCTTTCCGGTCACCGACGTGCTCTTCCGACTGCCAGGAGCTGGACGATGCTTTCAGTTCTTGATACCTGTCGCCAATTACGTCAATAAAGCGGACTTCACCCGTGAGCAACGTTACCGCGAAGCGGTACTGGATACCTTCGACATGCTGGCGCCGGCGTTCGATCGGCCGCTCACTTGGCGGGAGGTTGCGCGCGCGCTGCGGAGCACGGGAACCTGCAACG
>Ga0070741_10017329_pt1 | contig 11850 bp, 9 predicted proteins | sample Coa_R1_4_FD_66440 | JGI IMG/M metagenome (GOLD analysis project Ga0070741, IMG submission 66440) | Surface soil microbial communities from Centralia Pennsylvania, which are recovering from an underground coalmine fire - Coalmine... | ecosystem: Environmental > Terrestrial > Soil > Unclassified ...
AAACGCGGTCAAGTCCGCGCTCACCGGACGCACCGTGCTGCTTCCTACCGACGATGTCGAAGAATACGCTCGCTTCCTTGCCGGTTTCCAGAACGATTTCAAGCCGAGTGGTCAGGTTGAGTGCGAACTGGTCCAGGTCATCGTGGATTGTTTTTGGCGTCAACGCCGCATCCAGGCTCTGGAATTCGCTCTCTATGCGCACGGCCACGAACAATTCGAGGACACGTTCAACGATCTTCCCGAAGCGCATCGCTACAACCGGATCGTCCTGCAAACGCACATAACTTACGAAAAGCAGTTCCGTAACTTCCAAATTCAGGAAGCTCGGTTAGATCGCAAGCGTGCCAAAGCCATGGCGGAACTGGAACGTCTGCAAGCCGAGCGCAAAGCCAATGAGCAGCCGTCCGTTAACGGAAATCGGGGAATGGCAGGCGGCGAAGTGCTTGGACAACAGAGCCGAGATTGCCAATCCTCCGAGCCGGCATTGCCGGGCAAATTAGGAAATGGCTTCGTTTTTTCAAATCCAGCGAGGCGGCTCTCTGAAAAGCAAATCTCCCAACCCGAAAGCTCTACCGCCGGATCAATAGCTGCGTAACTCCTAAGCAGCGAGACGGCTGATATCCATAATTAGCCGATGAGATAGAACGTCCGCAGTAACCGGCGCTTAAAATGCCGCGGTTGTAGGTGAATTGTGTTTGGCCAGTGATCTGTACCCGGTTAGGTAGTTAGGAAAAGTAACATGGCCTTACAGTCGAAACTATTCACGGCGCCTCATGACGCCAAACTGGAAGCTTGCTTGGTTAGCGACCCTGCTCACATTGCACCCGGGAGCCAGGGCGACCACGTGAAGAGTATCCAAATCGCGCTGAACCAATTGAGCGTTGTCTTTCTTAAGATAGACGGTTTCTTCGGTCCCAAAACTGCCGCCGCAGTCAAGGATTACAAGAACGCGCCGTCCCGAAGAATACTCGGAGCTGGTCAGACTTCGGCCGACGACATTGTCGGCAGAGGGACGATTAAGAGTCTGGATGACGAGATGACCGCACTTGAGAACACACCTCCCGCACCTAGTCGTCTGGTCTCCACTACCGCCCTCAGCCCAATCCCCCACAACCATGCCAACTGCCCCGCAACCAATATTTTGCCCGGGAGCCAGGGCCGGTCGCACCACTTCGGCACTCCCATCAACCCTCAGGGGTTCGGCAGGAAGATCAATCTCGGTGGCGAAGGCGAGACGGCGTATCTTGGCTTCGAGGATTTCATGCCCAACCGGTTCGGAATCGAGCCCAAAGGCCCCCTCCGCCCATTGACATCAACACTGCCCTCACACCGCGCGAGCGACATCTGCTTGCGATTTGCTCCGATCCTCAAAGACGGCGATGAAAACAAAGGCAGGGACGAGATTATCCGCATCGCAGCTCCGGGATGTCGTCTGACCTTTTGTGGATTGGACGACAGGTTTATCGCAACGATGCTGTCGTTGGGAGCGTTGATCGAAACAGTTGCTATAAAGAACTTCGTGCCCCCGGTCGCCCCAGGGGACAAGGACGTTCTAACATTCGTGCTCGTGCGTCCGTAACTTATCAGAGCTGTGGCGCCGAATCGCAAGCGCGTCGAAGCAAGTCGGTTCTCTCGGGTCAGTGGCGCGGGTTTGTGGCTACTTCAGAACGTTTTAAAAACTGCTGGCGGAGAGGGGGGGATTCGAACCCCCGGTACCGGTTTAGGCCAGTACGACGGTTTAGCAAACCGCTGCTTTCGACCACTCAGCCACCTCTCCTGATAAGGCGGGTCTTTTGTAATGCTAACACGGTAAAGGGCTTCCCCCCGTCTCAGATTTTTCGCTAAAAGCCCCGTTCCATCGGCATCGCAAACGGCGGCTCAACCAGAAAATCCGCGTCCCGAATCTCCAGCACGGCATCCCGAATAGCCTGCTCCCGCGCCGGTTCGGTCGTAATTACAAACGGCAGATCGCGCCAGTCCTCCCGCGGCAACTGCAGAACCGCGTCGATCCCAATATTGTGCTTCGCCAGGATGGTTGCCAGGCTCGCAATGATGCCGGCCTTGTCTTCCACGCGGAATCGCAGATAATAAGGCGCTTCTTGCGTGGGTACCTTCAGCGGCTTGAAATCGCCCAAACGCTCATGCGCAAATGGGCTCACGCGCTCCGGGCTACCAAAGCGAATCTCGCGCGCCACTCGCATCAGATCGCTCACAATAGCCACACCCGTCGGCTTGGAACCTGCTCCACGCCCGTAATAAAAGGTGTCCTCACCGTACTGGCCGCGAATCCAGATGGCATTGTAGGCGCCCTTCACATGCGCCAGGATTGCCGATTGCGGTATCAGGCTCGGACGAACCGAGAGCAATAAGCCCTCCTCACTCTGTCGCGCCAGGCACAACAGCCTGATCGTGTGCTTCAACTGATGCGCATATTGAAAGTCGACCGGCATAATGCGCCGGATGCCTTCCGTGTAAATGTCGCCGGGTGTGAGCTTCTCGCCGAACGCAAGCGCCGCCAGAATGGCAAGTTTCGATCTCGCATCCAAACCGTCGATATCCGCCGAAGGATCGGCTTCCGCATAGCCTAGCTGCTGCGCCTCCGACAACACCGAGTCGAACGCTGCGTTGCTTTTTTCAATTTCCGTCAGGATGAAATTGCTCGTGCCGTTCAGAATGCCATACAATTCCACAACGCGATCGCCCGCGATTCCCTCGCGCAACACAGTGTGAATCGGAATACCGCCAGCGACGCTCGCCTCCATCGTGAGGTTCACGCCGTTTTGATTTGCAAGCGCCCATAGATCGGCCCCACGCAAAGCCATCAGTTCCTTGTTGGCGGTCACCACCGACTTCCGTTCGCGAAGCGCTGTCTCGATGACGTGGCTTGCGGTCGCTGTTCCGCCAATCGCCTCTACCACAACATCCACTTCCGGATGCTGCACTACCTCGTGCCAGTCGCTTGTGCGCGTGATCTCGCCGCATCCCGCCGGCAACTTTTTGTGCTTCACACTCCGGCTGCACACCGCCTTTACCCGCAGGGGAAAACCGAGCTTCTCGGTAATCGACTTGGCGTTCTCGGTAAGAATTTCCAACGCCCCGAGTCCCACGTTGCCAAGTCCAACAATCCCGACCCCTACTTCCACCGGGCGCACCTTCGCCGCGCGCATTCGTCCGTCATAAGTGGCTTATGATAGCAGTCGTATGAGCGGTACCCGCCGGACTGCGATACTGAGCCTCCTTGCTTCGGCGGTCCTCGCGGCGCAGGCGCCGGATCAGCAAACGGATCGGCCCCCGACGATCCCGCCCAACCCGAACGACGACGTCAAACTGCCCAACGGAAAATCACAGAAGGATGCCCTTGCGAAAGAAGAGCACAAGCAGGCGCTCAAAGATGCAAATGATCTGATCGCGGTTGCCCAACAACTTCGGGACGAACTGCAAAAATCCGGTGAGCATGTCATCTCCGTGTCATCCGTCAAGAAGACCGAAGAAATCGAGCGGCTGGCGCGGCGCATTCGCGGACGTCTTAAAGATTAGCCTTTCAGTCCGCGTGTTAATCTGTCGCAAGCAGCACCGCCACGCTGATGCCGACAGTACGTGAAAAAAAGCAGTTGATGAGTGCGTCTGAAATTGACCGCACGCTCGTTCGTCTTGCCCACGAAGTTCTTGAGAAGACCACAGACCTCGATCGCTTGGCATTCGTCGGTATTAAGCGCCGCGGTGTTCCGTTAGCTGAGCGCCTCGCTGCAAAAATCGAAAGTCTGGAGGGACGCAAAATCCCGGTCGGCATCCTCGACATTAATCTCTATCGCGATGATCTTTCGGTTGTTGCCGAACGCCCTGTGCTCAACGCTCGCCAGATCGATTTCTCTATTGTTGGCAGGGACATTGTTCTGATGGATGACGTGCTTTATACCGGCCGCACGATACGTTCTGCCCTTGATGCCCTGTTTGATCACGGTCGTCCCGCGCGCGTCCAGCTTCTTGTGCTCATCGACCGAGGTCACCGCGAACTGCCGATTGAAGCGCGTTACGTCGGACGGATGGTGCAGACCAGCGACAACGAGATCATCGAAGTAAAGTTTCACGAGATTGATGGACAGGAAAAGGTGCTGCTGGTCGAACGCGTAGACGATTCCGTGCAAGCTCCAGCGAGTTGAACATGTCCGCCGGCCTGCTTGGTATCGAACCGCTCTCACGTAACGACGTAGAAGCCATCCTGGCAAGATCGAAATATTTTCAACCGGCAAAAGGGCAAACCTTCAAACGTCTTGATACCCTGCGCGGCCGCACGATCGTCAATCTGTTCTTTGAATCGTCAACCCGCACGCGCACCAGCTTTGAAATAGCCGCGAAGCGGCTCGGCGCCGATATCTTGTCTATCACGGCGGCCGGCTCAAGTGTTTCAAAAGGCGAATCTTTGGTCGACACGCTGAATACGCTTGTGGCTATGCGTCCCGACGCTATCGTTATGCGTCACTCCGCATCCGGCGCTCCGCATTTTCTTTCGCGTTATCTGCCCATTCCGATTGTGAACGCTGGCGATGGAACTCATGAGCATCCCACGCAGGCGCTGCTCGACGCGTTGACCATCATTGATCGTCGAGGTAGTTTAGACGGCCTTCGTGTTGCCATCATCGGCGACATCGCACACAGCCGCGTTGCTCGCTCGAACATCTTTTTGTTGTCCAAGTTCGGCGTCCAAATTGTGCTCTGTGGCCCGGCGTCTCTACTGCCCCGTGAAATCGGCTGTATCGCCGCCGGTATCGAACTCACAACCGACATGGTCAAAGCCATCGACGGCGCTGATGTGGTCATGATGCTGCGCGTTCAACTCGAACGCCAGCACGAAGCGGCTTTCCCCGCCAATGAGTATTTCCAATTTTTCGGCCTCAGGCCGGAACACATCGAACGCGCCAAGCCCGACGTAATTGTCATGCATCCCGGGCCCATCAATCGAGGGCGTGAGATTTCATCCGAAGTAGCTGACTCACAGCGCTCCGCCATTTTGAACCAGGTGGAAAACGGAATTGCTGTTCGCATGGCGGTGCTCGAAAGAGTACTTGTCCAATGAGCCGGCTGATCATCAAGAACGGCCGTGTCGTCGATCCGTCGGCAAGTCTTGAGCGCGTTTGTGACGTTGCTATTGAAGACGGTATAGTTCAGCACGTCGGAGACAATCTTTCGGCTGCTGGCGCGGAGGAATTTGACGCTTCCGGCCTGGTGGTAGCGCCTGGATTCATCGATATGCATGTTCACCTTCGCGAACCAGGATTTGAGCATGCGGAGACAATTGAATCGGGTTCTCGTGCTGCAGCGGCCGGTGGGTTTACTTCAGTCTGCTGCATGCCCAATACGCAGCCGGTAAACGACAGCGCTAATGTCACCAGCTACATTCTCGATCGCGCGCGCCGCTTTGCGGTTGTAAACGTCTTTCCTATCGGTTCGATCACCAAGAACAGCGCCGGTGAAGAACTTTCGGCAATCGCCTCAATGAAGCAGGCTGGAGCTGTCGCGATCTCCGATGACGGAAAGCCGGTCATGAACGCACGTTTGGCGCGCCGCGCCATGGAGTACGCGCGATCTCTCGGACTTCCCTATATCGAGCACTGCGAAGACCTGAACCTGAGTGCTGGCGGGAACATGCACGAAGGAATCGAATCCACGCGCCTTGGTATACGTGGAATTCCGCGAAGCTCTGAAGACGTCATGGTCGCACGTGACCTGATCCTCGCTGAGTTGACCGGCTGCCGTTATCACGTTGCGCATCTGTCGTCCAAATACTCGGTGGAAATGGTGGCGTTCGCGAAAGCGCGCGGACTGAGCGTCACTGCTGAAGCGACGCCCCATCACTTCGTACTCGCGGATACCGACATGCCAGCCTATGACAGCAACTACAAGATGAAGCCGCCTCTTCGTGAAACAAGTGACGTAAGTGCCGTGCTCCAAGGCCTCAAAAGCGGAGCCATCGAGGCAATTGCGACCGATCACGCGCCTCATCCTGGTGCCGAGAAGATGCAGGAGTTCGAACGTTGTCCCTTTGGCATCATCGGACTCGAAACGGCAATAGGGCTTTCTCTGGAACGGCTCTATCACACAGGCGCGATTTCCTTATCGAAGCTCGTCAGCTTGTTTACGGCCGGCCCGGCCGGCATACTTTCGCTGGAGCAGGGAAGTCTTCGCCCCGGATCATCGGGTGATGTCACTATTTTCGGCCTGAATCACGAATGGACGTATGATGTGAACCGCTCCCCGTCGAAGAGCCGCAACACGCCATTCCACGGCCGCAAATTCAAAGGCGGCCCGATCGCAACCATCGTTGCCGGAAAAATTGTGTGGCGTTTCGAAGACTAACCAGCGGTCGCCGTACGCACAGCCGAAACCAGTTCGTCTTCTTCGGAATCTGCCACTGTTCGCATGTCGAGGATGACCTTGTCGCGTTCAATTCTTGCAATGACAGGAACACTCGCCTGACGTAATCGCGACTCTAGCCCGGACGGCTTGACGACTGGCAACTCGACAATCCATGTCTTCAACATCTGATCAGGTGTCGACCCGCCGCCAATGGGCGCTTGGCCTTCTCGAACAATCGGCTTCAATTCGCTCAGCCGCCGCGCAATTCGTTCAGCCCGCGCATGAAGTTCATCTGGATCGGCAAAGATCATTCGCAGCGTGGGAATCTCTTGCCAGTTGTGCAGCAGCAAGTGACGAAGTGTCGCCTCCAGCGCTTCGATGACAAGTTTGTCCGTCCTAAATGCGCGATACATCGGATTTCGCCGGACGCGCTGAACCAAGTTCGCGTTTCCCGCGATAATTCCACTTTGCGGTCCGCCCAGCAGCTTGTCACAACTGAACGAAATAATGTCGACGCCAGCGTCCAGACTGGCGCGCGCCAGCGGTTCCTCTACTCCTTGGTCCCTTAAATCGACCAAGCACCCGCTGCCCAAGTCCTCATAGACCGGAATATTTCGCTCCCGCCCGAGCTTCGCCAATTCCGCGAGCTCCGGTCTCGCTGTGAATCCGCTGACCCGAAAATTGGACGGATGCACTCGGAGTATAAGTCGTGTATTGTCGCCAATCGCCTTTTCGTAATCATCCAACCGAGTTCGATTGGTCGTTCCTACTTCGCGAAGTACTGCTCCCGAGCGTGCCATGATCTCGGGAATGCGAAATCCATCACCAATTTCAATCAACTCGCCGCGCGAGACAATCACTTCTCCGCCGTTTGCCAGCTCATTCAAAACCAGATACACGGCGGCTGCATTGTTGTTGACGATGATTGCCGGCCTGCCTAATAGTGCCTGCAGCAGTGCTCCCGTATGAACATCTCGCTTGCCGCGCCGCCCGGCTGCAACGTCGTACTCAAGATTTGAATAACCTTTGATCGGGTCAAAATCAGCCAGCGGTGCCCGGCCCAGGTTGGTGTGCAGAATCACGCCCGTTGCATTGATCACAGAGCGGAGGGAGCGGTTCAACAGTGCGCGAATACGTTCTTCGACGGCAGTTTCAACTGAACTTTCGGAGACCATCTCTCCCTGTGTGAGCGCCTTGCGTCTTTCCGCAATTTCCGCGCGAATCTCAGAAGTCAAAAGAGTCTGAGGAACACGGTCCAGGTGCTTCAGACCGCGCAAGACCTGATCGACCGACGGCAGATCGCGCAGCATTGGCCTTAGGCAATCGCCCGTTGCTGCAGCACTTGCTTGAGATATTTGCCTGTATATGACTCCGGGATGCCGGCAATAGCCTCCGGAGTGCCTTGACCGATTATCCGTCCGCCAGCTTCTCCGCCCTCGGGGCCGAGGTCGATAATCCAATCGGCCGCTTGAATCAAATCCAGATTATGTTCGATAACCAGAACACTGCCGCCATTTTGAATCAGCTTTTCGAACGACTGCAACAACTTCGAGATGTCATCAAAGTGCAAGCCAGTCGTAGGCTCATCGAAAATAAACAGCGTTCCTTCGCAACTCGCCTGGGCAAGATGCGCGGCCAGCTTTACGCGTTGAGCCTCGCCGCCGCTCAAAGTTGTGGCGGATTGGCCCAGGCGTAGATATCCCAGACCTACATCCTGCAAGACTTTCAAGCGGGCGGCGAGCCGCGGCGTGTCGGCAAAAAACGAAAGCGCCTCACGCACCGTCAATTGCAAAACCTCGTGAATGTTTAGCCCCTTGTAACGAATGTCGAGAACGCTTTGCTTATAGCGCGTGCCTTTGCATTCTTCACAAACCAACTCCACATCGGCCAAAAACTGCATTTCCACGGTAACGGTGCCGTCGCCCTGACAGGTCTCACAACGGCCCCCGGGAATATTGAAGGAGAAATGCCCCGCTGTGTACCCGCGGCGCTGCGCTTCGGGAGTACAAGAAAACAAATCCCGAATGAGATCGAATGCTTTCACGTAGGTCACCGGATTCGACCGCGGCGTTCTTCCAATAGGCGATTGATCCACCATGACGGCGCTGGTTAGCAAATCCGCGCGATCTACCCGCTTCATTGCGAGTTTGCGTGATGTGCTTTCCTCATCCGACGGCCGGTTATCCTTCTGGCGCTCTTTGTTGACGTACAAATCCAGCGCCCGATAAATGACTTCGTGCACCAAACTGGATTTGCCTGAACCCGACACGCCTGTCACCGCAACCATCATTCCCAGAGGGATTTCGACATCGACATTCTTCAGGTTGTTCGCCCGTGCGCCGAAGAATCGAATGGTTCGTTTTGAATTCACTTTGCGGCGATCACGCGGGCGTGACACTGCAAGCTCGCCACGCAAATAGCGCCCTGTCAGCGAAAGGGTACTCTCACGATCCTTAGTGGAAGGCGGTATCAACAACTCCGAAAAAGTACCCGCAAAGATCACGCGCCCGCCATTCTCGCCTGCGCCAGGTCCGAGATCGAGAATGTAATCCGCCTCCGCCATAATCTCCGGATCATGCTCGACGACGATAATCGTGTTGCCCAATTCGCGCAAATCCTTCAGGATATGAATCAGTCGCGCCGTGTCTCTGCTGTGCAGCCCGATTGACGGCTCATCCAGCACGTACACAGCGCCGACAAGCCTCGAGCCGAGACAAGTTGCCAATGTAATGCGCTGCGCCTCTCCGCCCGACAATGTTGCCGAAAGACGGTCGAGCGTGAGGTATTCCAATCCCACGTCGTGCAGGAACTTGCAGCGTTGCCGGATTTCAGTGAGTACCTTATCGGCAATTTCTTGTTCCTCGGGGCTCAACTGCAGATTGTCAAAAAAATTTCGTGCTCGCGCGATGTTCATGCGCGAAACCTCGGCGATGTTGCAATCACTTAAACGCACCCAAAGCGCTTCAGCGCGCAACCGGCTGCCGCGGCACGCGTGACACTCCGTGTAAGCCCGATACCGGCTCATAAACACCCGAACGTGTACCTTGTACTTCTTGCGCTCCACTTCCGAGAAGAATCGAAACACGTGTTTCCGGACAAACTCCTTCTCTTCCGCTTTCAAATCGCCGTAGGGGATATTCAGCCTCGCCTTGCCGCGTGCCTTTGACTTAAATTCTTCGTCGTAGTACCACGTGTATTGCGGCTTTGTCCACGGATCGACCGCGCCGTCTTGTAACGAGATCGTCGGATCGGGAATAATCAGATCAAAGTCGTAATCGATCGTGTTGCCGAATCCCTGGCAGACCGGACACGCGCCAATAGGATTGTTGAAGCTGAATAGCGTCGGCTCGGGCGTCAACGCTTCCTGACCGCAAACCTTACATGCGAACTTTTCGCTAAAGTGCAGAGTCTGGGGTTCGGCCGCGCCGGCCTGCTCAAAGAAGATCTCGCCTGCTTCGCGATAACAGATCTCAACCGTATCCACCACGCGCTGATGCGAATCCGGCCGAATAACAATGCGATCCGCCAAAATGTATAACGGTTTAGCGAAATCGACCTCAAGCAGCGACTCAGGAGTTGAAAACTCGAACGTTTTGCCCGCCTGAAACAGCCGGTTGAAGCCCTTCTTGCGAAGGTCGAACAGCCGATCGCGTAGCGCCGCTGCCGCGGCATTCTGGTCCCCTGTACTTGCTTGCACGACTTTCACAGGAAAAAGCGCATACCAGCGCGAATTCTCCGGTTGCGAGAGCATCGTGTCCGCCACTTGATCTACCGTGTCACGCTGAATGCGGATGCCGTCGTTGGGACAAAATGTTCTTCCCGCGCGCGCCCAAAGCAGCCGCATAAAATCGTACAGTTCCGTTGCTGTCGCAACGGTCGACCGTGGATTGCGTGTCTGATTTTTCTGCTTGATTGCGATAGGCGGAGCAATGCCCAGAATCTCGTCGACGTCCGGCTTCTCCATGCGTTCGAGAAACTGACGCGCATAGGCCGATAGCGATTCGACATATCGCCGCTGCCCTTCCGCATAGATTGTGTCGAATACAAGCGACGACTTGCCCGATCCGGAAACACCGGTGACGACAGTTAGTTGATTGTGCGGCAGATCGACTGAGATGTTTTTCAGGTTATGAACGCGCGCGCCGCGAATGGCGAGAACCGGCCGTCCCGCTTCAGCCACTTGTTCAGAGGCAATGTTTTCACAAGACGATAAGCTGGAGTTTTCCGGCATTTCTGGCAGGTTCATTCCGAACGTCTGGACGTGAGTGCCCTTCGCGGGCGTCGGCGTGGAAGGTTACTCCTTAGTATAAAATGCCGGAACGTTCATCTGGGCTACTGTTTGCTCTCAACTGATCAACTAATCGCTTTTCGCCGGGATTTGCTTGACTGGTTTTCGACACAGCAACGCGATCTTCCGTGGCGGCGCACTCGCGATCCATACGCCATATGGATTTCGGAGATCATGCTGCAACAGACGCGAGTCACCGCCGTGATCCCTTATTACGAGCGCTTCATGGCGCGCTTCCCTGATTTTCAGTCGCTGGCCGAAGCCCCTGAGGCGGAGTTGCTCGCCTACTGGTCGGGCTTGGGTTACTACTATCGCGCCCGCAATTTGCAGAAGGCCGCCCAGAAGATGCAGAAAACGGGTACGTTCCCAAACGACTATTCGGCCATCCGAGAACTGCCTGGAATCGGCGAGTACACGGCCGCGGCAGTCAGCAGCATCGGCTTCGACTTGCCGCACGCTGTTTTAGATGGCAATGTCTTTCGAGTTCTTAGCCGGATGGCGGCCGACCCAACCAATATCGCCTCTGTCGGGGGCAAGCGGCATTTTGCAGCTATGGCAGACAGTCTGTTGGACCGGGAACGTCCAGGCGCCTTCAATCAAGCCGTGATGGAACTGGGCGCCACAGTCTGCCTGCCCAAAAACCCGCAATGTCTTGTCTGCCCCGTGTCTACGTTGTGCCAAAGCCGCAAAACGGGCACTCAAGCCAACTTTCCCGTAAAAATTGTTCCTCGCAAATCCGTCCAAGAACGGCGGATATTGTTCTGGATCGAACGTGACAACCAAATTCTTGCATGGCAACGGTCGCCGAAGTCTCGCCTCATGCCAGGCTTTTGGGAGCTTCCGGAGCGTGAGCAATTGCCCGGCGCTTCGCCCCTTCGAAAATTGGGTTTGTTTCGTCACGGGATTACATTCCATACCTTCGTGTTTGAGGTCTGGGTAACGTCGCCGCCGGATTCAATAGCTGGATGTAACTGGATTGAGCTTTCCGAGTTGGAACGGCTGCCGGTAAGTACGGTGCTGAAAAAAGCGGCTCGTGTGGCGCGGGGTAGTCCAAACCAGGCGGCAACCGCCCGTACTACGGCCGCGTCCGGTACCTATAGCTAGACTGCACAGTTCCAGCTAGACTGGATTGGGGATAGATAGATGCGCCTTCGTTTCGCGATTCCGCTTTTGCTCGCATTTGCGGTTGCTCCTGTTGTCGGCCAGGA
>Ga0070741_10017330_pt1 | contig 11850 bp, 8 predicted proteins | sample Coa_R1_4_FD_66440 | JGI IMG/M metagenome (GOLD analysis project Ga0070741, IMG submission 66440) | Surface soil microbial communities from Centralia Pennsylvania, which are recovering from an underground coalmine fire - Coalmine... | ecosystem: Environmental > Terrestrial > Soil > Unclassified ...
TCCTGCCATAACGGGCGGCTGGCTTCCTCAGGAATCATGGCTTCCATTTCCTTCCCACATGTAATCCGCAACATCAATGCTGACAGAATCAAACGCCTCGGGGATCATCATCGCTACCTTGGTGGTGATGATCTGGTTCCCGAAGCGGAAGACTTGGATAGGTTTCGTTGGTCGCTTTGCGGCTTCTTCCGGAGGAATGTACGCGAGCGCCTGGCTCGGGCACACCGTCGCGCACATCGGGCGCCTGCCGATTGAGGTGCGGTCGTAGCACATGTCACATTTCATCATCTGCTGCTCGTCCTGCATCATCTTGGGAATGCCGAAGGGACAGGCGAGCACGCAGTTGTTGCACGCGATGCAGCGGGGCTTGAGCGAAGAGTGCACCACGCCATCCTCTCCCTTCTTTATGGCGTCGGCAGGACAGACTTCTGCACACGTGGGCTCGTCGCAGTGCATGCAGACCATAGCGACCGTGTTGATCGTGCTCGGGCGATCAAGAAAATCGAAGTTGATCATCGATTTCCCGCGGTGCGTCTCGCATTCCTCACAGGCCTGCAGGCAGGCACGGCAGCCGATGCAGCGCGAGGGATCGATGTAGAACTCGTAGCCGAACACTAGCGTGTCCCCGTTCCATTGCGACGCGCGTCCCGGTCGTCGGGACCAGGATCAGGCGCCGCAACCTTGCGAATGCGGCACGCGGAGACTTTGTACTCCGGAATTTTACTGCGTGGGTCGAGCGTGCGGTGCGTCAGCCGGTTGGCGCTGCGCACGCCGGCCCAATGATAAGGAATAAAAACCGTGTCCGGACGAATCGTGCGCACGACCATGGCGCGCAACACGATCTCGTCGCGCCGCGTCCCGACGGCCACGTAATCGCCATCTTGAATACCGTACTGAGCAGCCACCCGAGGATGGATCTCAACGCGAGGTTCCGGGTACTGCTCCAGCAGCGCGCCGATCCGTCGCGTCTGAGTACCGCTGAGATACTGACTGATCACGCGGCCGGTGGTCAGGTAGATCGGATAATCCTGGTCCACTGGATCGCCACTCGGCCGCCAAGTTGTGACCTGGAAGTGCGCCTTGCCATCGTCGGTGTAGAACTTCCTGTCTTCGAAGAGGCGTGGTGTTCCAGGATGTTCGAGCGAAGGGCACGGCCAAAACACGCCCTTCTGTTGATCCACCCTTTCGTATGTAATTCCGTAATAATCGGCCACGCCACCCTTCGAGGCCACGCGCAGCTCTTCCAGAATGTCTCTTGGCGAACGAAACGGAAACTCTTCGCCCCTTCCCAGGCGATGTGCAAGTTCAACGATGATTTCGGAGTCACGGCGCGCCTGGCCCGGGGGAGTGATACTCGGAACCCAGTGAATCACCCTGCCCTCTGCGCTGCAGCCCAACCCTTCCTCTTCTTCGTGCAGACTGCCGGCGAGCACGACGTCGGCGTGCCTTGCCGTTTCGCTCATGAAGAAGTCAACGACGCCCAGGAACTCGAGCCGGGAAAGCGCTTGCCGTGTGAAGTTGGCATCGGGCAGCGAGACCAGCGGGTTAAAGCAAATGGAAAACAGCGCCTTGATTTCGCCGGCGTGAATGGCATTCATGATTTCCTGAGCTGTGTAGCCGGGCTGGGGGAGTTCGCTCTCTGCAATGCCCCAGACGTCGGCAATGTACCTGCGCGCCGCCGGATCGGTAAGCGAACGCTGGCCTGGCAGTTGGTCGCACTTCTGGCCGTGCTCGCGTCCGCCCTGACCGTTTCCCTGGCCGGTAATCATGGTCGGGCCGCAGCCTTCGCGTCCCACCTTGCCCAGCGCGAGCATAATGTTGATCACGCCCAGGCAGTTCTCGACCCCCTTCGACTGATGCTCCAGCCCGCGCGCGTGCATGGCAATGGCGCGGTCGCATTTCGCCATCCAATGCGCCGCTTTTTCGATTGCATCAGGCGGGACGCCGGTGATGTTGGCCGCAGTGCTGAGGTCATACGATTGCACCGAGGCGGCTACTTCGTCCCAACCGGTGGTGTAATTCCTGATGAACTCGCGATCCTCCAGCTTGTCGCGGACGATAACGTGTAGCATGCCCATCAGCAGCGCGAGGTCGGTGCCGGGCCGGACCGGCAGATAGAGGTCGGCATTGCGAGTGATGGGTGTCATGCGCGGGTCAGCAACGATCAGCCGGCCGCGGTTGTCGCGGCAGCGCCAGATGTAGTCCGTGGTGATGGGCGCGCATTCACCGATGTTTGCGCCAATCACGAACAACGTCTGCGTCTTCGGGATGTCACTCCAGGGGATCGTACTGCGATCAATGCCGAACGCCAGCTTGTACGCAGTCCCCGCCGAAACCATGCACAATCTGCCGTTGTAGTCGATGTGACGGGTCCCGATCGCGAGACGTGCAAACTTGCCCAGCAAGTACGACTTCTCAGTGGACAGGGAGGCACCACCGTAAACCGCCACGGCATCCTTGCCGTACTGCGCCTGGATTTCGCGGATGCGCTTGGCAGTGAAGTCGAGCGCCTCGTCCCACCTCGCCGGACGAAATCCCTGTTCCGAGCGCATAAGCGGCTGCATGAGGCGGTCGGGGTGCGACGATTGCATGTAGCGCTTCACACCCTTGGGACAGAGCATGCCCCTGTTGAAGGGAAAGTCTTCCCACGGCTCGAACCCAATGATCATGTTTTCCCGGACCTTGAGCTGGATGCCACACTGCTGGCCGCAGAAGCAGCAGTGCGTCTTCACCAGTTTGTCGGCAGGATGCGTGGCTTCGTTCTGCCAGCCGCCCGGAGGCGTGAAGCTCAAGCGAGGGCCGAACTGCTCAATCAGCGCTTCAGGAGAACGCGGGGGTTTGGCCATGTGCCTCCTGTTGCAATCTCAATTGCGCCGAAGCGAGCGATTTACGCTTGCATGCAGGACAGAGTTCCTGCCAGTTACCAGCGGGACCGGGCATGGTGTAATCGAAGCCAAGCTGCGGAAGGACCTGCTTGAGATCGTCCATGTGCATGCGCGAAGCAAAAGCTTCGCCACAGCGTGCGCACCGCGCGGGTTCGCCTTCCTGTCCGACCCGCTGGTAGAGCTGGACGCCAAGCTGCGCCGGGCGCTGGAAGATGTGGAAGAACTTTCCGAACGGCAGATACAGCAGGCCCGCAATCACGGTGATTGCGTGCAGCACGGCGACGAAGTCGTAGAAAGCGCCACCAAGCCAGATCTGCGAGACAGTCAGCGCCAGACCGGTCACGGAGATCGCGAACAGCAAGATCAGCGGGAAGAAGTCCATCATCACCGTCTGAACTGCTTGTGCGCCCTGGTCGCGCAACCGGCGCCAGAGCGAAAGCGCGATACCGGCAACCACGAGAAACGCGGCGATATCGAGGCCGTGGAACATGACTTCCGCGGGAACCGAGGAGACCGGAACTCGACCTACTTGAAATCCGAAAAGGTGGACAATGTAGGTCATCTGGTCGTCGAGCGAGGTGGTGAAGTGAATCCAACCAAACACAAGCGGGAATGTAATTGCGACCGCAAGCAGGCAACCCCAGAAGATGAACTGGTGCATGAGCCAGCGGGGCATGGAGCGCTTCCGGATGAACGTCTGGGCGAAGATATGGGTTGCAGCGGTCGCGAGGAGGCGGGCGAGGTTGCGGATCGGCCCTCGTTGCCAGTACAGTTGCCATCCGCGCCGCCAATACAGCTTCGTCGGCGGTTTCTGAATCCAGACGTGATAGTGGTAAATCACACCCCAGGCGGCGAAGATTACGGCGAACGTGTAAACCACCAGCGCGGGATCGAAGTTGGCGAGATTGCGCGAGCCGACCACAATTGCCGCAACCAGCAGCCCAGTCCAGGTAGTCGCCCATGCGCCAGCCCGCAGTTGGTCGGTCCTGCGCCGGAGTCCCGACGGGAGAACTGCTTCCAGCGATTCCTGCCGTGGCACAAAAACGACGCGATTAATCCACCACATCACCAGAGCGGTCGCTGATAGCAGTACGAAGCCTGGCCAGATGGCACCGACGCGATCGCGGAAGGCGCCCAGGAGCAGGGGAGGAAAGAATCCGCCCATGCCACCCATCGCGCCCACCAGACCCGTGACGGTGGCGCGCTCACTCGGGAAATAGCGCGGAACCAACTGAAACACAGCGCCGTTGCCTAACCCAAGCAGGGCGGCGCAGCCGAGCGCACCAACTGTGAACGGCACCATGGATCGCCAACCCAGCAGCAGCGCGAATATGGCAATAGCAAAGAACACGCCGCTCAGCACACGTGCGCCGCCGATCTTGTCGGAGAGCCAACCCCCAACCGGGCGCATCAGCGTCGCTAGCACGACAAAGCCGGCGGTGCGCAGGCCGGCATCGGTAGGCGTCAGGGCAAAGTCATCTCTCAGCAGGGTCGGCAAATAGATTGAGAACGCAACGAATCCGCCGAAAGTCAGGAAATAAAAGGCGGCCAAGGCCCAGGAGAGCCGCTCGCGGGCCAGCACGCGAAGCATGTCTCCGACCGACTTGGCTCGAACCGTGAGCGGCGCATTGCGGGCGAACAAGAAAAAAACTACGGCCCACACCGCGCAGAGCAACGCCATTCCACGATAAACACTGGCGACTCCGTACCTGGCGGCGACTAGCGGCCCTAAGAACACGGCAGCCGATTGTCCGATGTTTCCTAATCCGTAGACGCCCAGCGCGCTGCCCTGGCGCTCCATCGCGTACCAGCGCGAGACGTATCCCACGCCGATAGCGAAGGAGGACCCTGCCATGCCGAGAAAGAAGGCAATAAACAATAGCTGGCGCAGGTCGCTCGCTCGGGGCACCGCGAGCAGCGGCAGGGCCACAAACGCGATCAGGAGCGCGAACATGGTCCGTCCGCCGAAGCGGTCGGTGAGCATGCCCATGGGAATGCGCGCCAGCGAGCCCAAAAGAACGGGCACAGCAATCAGCAGCGCGGTCTGGGATGCGCTCAGATGAAACTGCTGGCGGAACGTGGGCGCGAACGCGGAGATCAGTCCCCAGGCGGCAAAGCAGATCGCGAACGAGAGAGTTCCGAGGAGGAGATGTCGCGCAACGGATGGGTTCCTGGCCATGAGAGCTCCTGCGGCTCCAACGCGGCGTCGGTACAAAAATTCTAGTCCAACGATCCGGTGCTTATCGCTTCTTCGCGAGTTCGCCCGTCCCCGGTTTCGACAAAGTCATGAGCAAATTCAGAGCGAAGAAGCTCACGGCCGCCATTTCGGTAATAGCTGATATGGGCAACACCTTCCAAGCCCAGCCCGCGTAGTTCTGGTACGCGAGCACCTCACTGCTAACCCGCAGCAGGCAGCCAATCGTAAGCGTTGCCGTGGAAAGGAACATAATGCGCGTACTGAACAGCAGCTTCATGCCCGCGAATGCCGGCAACACGCGCTGCCCGATTGAAAATACCATCATGGAAACAAATCCCACGGTGAGTGCATGGCGCGAGGCGCCCCATATGCCGGCTGCGTGATCAAGCTGGGCCGCCCACACACCCAGTGCGCCGGCCATTACCAGCCAGACATACGCCGAGCGCACGAAAAGCGGAAACGTCGGATGCACGCCGCGCGTCTTCGCCGGCTGCCGCGATGCTTCCCATAATCGCACCGCAAACGTGACCAGCAATGTGGCAAGGAACAGCAGCGCCGTTGCAATGTGAATCCAACCGAAAAGCGCGCTCACCACGCCGGCAGAGTTGATCACGAACGCGCGCCGCAGCCACTTCTCACGCACGGGCCGCAGTCCAAGGAAAACCGGCAGCCACCTCGCGCTGAAACCCCAGACAAACGGGACAAGAAAGCCCCAGGCGATGAACACCAGATAGCGCTGGTTGAAAACGTGAGGGAGCGCTGGGCTTTCGCCAAGCAGGGCAAGATAGACACCCGCAGCAAGGTTCATCACCAGGGCCAGGAAAAGACCAACCGTCGCCCCCATCACCAGGCGAACCCAGGTATCCAGCACCTCGCTTTCGTCCGCCGGCCGGTGGGACGAGACCGCTTTCGCGAAGATGAGAAACGCTGATAGCTGAAGCGCCGCGGAGAGCGGCAGCAGGAGCCGCCACTCCCAGAGGTAGATGTTGCTGGTCCAGCGCAGCAGCACGCCGGATGTCCAGAGGCCCCAGGCGATCCAGCCCGGGGCGAGCGCGACCGGTTCTGCGCGGCGCAGCTTGGGGACGGAGTAAAACCCAATGCCCAGAATGAAGCTGCCGATCCAGCCGAAGACCTGGGCTTGTCCGTGCGCCTGGATCCAGGTGGCCGAGATCGACTCGGCCGCCTGCCGCCCGCTGATCGCAAGCAGGTTCCAGACCCCGAGGAAAGTGCCCGGCAGTAGCATGAAGGCGACCCCGGCGACGATATAGGCCACCAAAAGGCGCGAGAGCGCCTGCTCACGCGCGCTGGTTATGCGAAAGATCTCCTCCGGAGAGAATCTCCGCCCGGCACGCTCTTCGATTGTTGTAGGCAGGACTTGGGTAGACATCAGATCCGATCCTCACTCTCACCTGTTTTCCATCTCTACCGCGCGCGGGAAGAGTATGTTGTTTTCCAAGTGGACGTGCTGGTGCAGGTCGGCCTCGAAGTCGGCCATCGCTTCGTACAGCACGCGGTAGCTGGTGCAGGCGTCAGCGGGCGGCCTGTAGTCGGCACTGAGCTGGCGAATGGTGCGCAATTTCGTGCCGGTGGAGTCGTGCTCCATCATCATCATGCGCACGGGGTTCCGTACTGTGCCGAACATCGGGATCGGACGGACTCCTCTGGCCGTCATCGCTTGCTCCATTTCCGCGATGTAGGGGAACAGGATTTGCTCTTCCTTCATCATGTGCATGGTCATCTCGTCGGCCAGCGCTTCGAAGATCTTGGCCATCTGCTTGAGCTCTGGATGATTCTTTCCGTGCACCCGGTTTACTTTCTCGATCAGCGCCTGCAAACGGGGAAGCTCCTGCCGGACATAGGCATGATGTTGATTGACGATGTGATCAACTAACTCTGACAGGCCGGCGGCCATCCAATCGCGGTCGGTGACACCGCGCTCGGCAGCGGCCTTCTCCAGGAGCTCAGATACCTGCTCCAAAGGCATCTTTCCCTGTTTGCAGGCCTCACCCAGGCTGCGGTGGCCGCCACAACAGTAGTCGATGCCGGCCTTCTCGAACACACGCGCGGCCGCGGGATTCTCGGCCACCAGTTGGCCTACAGTCTTTTCCGCATGAATCGTCATTCCGTCGTCTCCTCTTTTGTCCTGGCTGGGACAGAACCAACCTAGGGAGAGTAGGCAATGTTGGCCATGACTTTAGTCACAGCTGGAAATCTTGAACTGAAGTGACCGCTATTGGCCGGTTTCGAGCTCAGTTTCAAGGCGGGCGAGGTCAGGGACGATTACCGTCCGTCCTTCGACAGCAATAATGTTCTCGGCTTGCAGGCGGCTCAGGTTGCGCGAGACCAATTCGCGCACCGTGCCGATCATGGCTGCGAGCTCCTGGTGAGTAGCGGGGAGCGTGAACTCCGTCCCACGGTCAGTCTTGGTGCCTCCGCGCTTCGCCAGATTCAGCAACAACGCGGCCATGCGATGCCGGACTGTAGTGAACGACAACTCTTCAATGATCCCGACCAGCCGGCGCAGCCGTGCGCCAACCACACTTAAGACTTTAAGGGCGACCTGCGGATGCTCGAGGCAGAGTGCGCGGAAGTCCTGCTTGCTGATGAAGACAAGACGCGCATCGTTGACTGCGGATGCCGATGCCGGGTAGTTACCATCGTCGAAGACCGGCAGCTCGGCGATAGATGCTCTAGGCCCATCGATGGCCAGCAACTGCTCGCGTCCACCCGGCGAGGTCTTGAAGATCTTCACGCTCCCGGACTCCACGACGTAAAGACCCTGGCAGGGTTCGCCCTCGCTGAAGATTGTCTCGCCCGCGGAATAGCGCCGCGGCACCGCACGGCGCGCGATAAAGTCCATTTCGCTTTGTTCCAAGCCGCTGAATAAGGGAACACGCGCGAGCGTCTTGCCTACGCTGGTTTCAGCCATGGCTCGATTCTAATTGGAACTGTGGGACTTCGTTGGATACGTCCTGTAGCGCTTGCGCACGGCCGCAAAACGCGAGCGAGTGACTCAAGAAGCCGTACTGGATTCTGGAATTCAGCAGGTGATCTTCGTGGCGCACCCGGCTGGCTACTTCGAGCCGCGGCAGGTGCAACTCGGCAGCAGGTTAGACGGCAAGGTTGCAGTCCTGTCCGGACTGCGGGCGGGAGAGACCATCGTGATCTCCGGTAATTTCCTGATTGATTCGGAGAGCCGGCTCAAGAGTGCAATGGGGGGAATGAAGCACTGAGGAGGCGATACACATGATCAACCGAATCATCGATTTCTGCGCAAACAACCGCTTCCTGGTGTTCCTGTTCGTGGTGGTCGCAGTGATGCTTGGCGGTTATGCCATGCAGAACACGAAATTGGACGCGATCCCCGACCTCTCCGATACCCAGGTAATCGTGTACAGCCGCTGGGACCGCAGCCCCGACATCATGGAAGACCAGGTCACTTACCCGATCGTGTCCTGCGCTGCTGGGAACGCCCAAAGTCAAGGACATTCGCGGCTTCTCCGACTTCGGCTACTCCACAAGGTGTGCAAACAGACCTCGCCAAGGATGCCACTGCCGTCGGATGGGTGTAATCAAGGGCTTGACGGTAAACTGGAACACTGGGACGCGCAAGGCCGGCCGGGAGATCACCGTAACGTGCTGATTTGGGCCATTAAGGAGGTCGGCGGCCCGAGCTTCTTTGCCCTGCTCGTCATTGCCGTCTCATTCAGGCGGATTGTCACCGCAGACAATCAGCGCATCACTCCCGTATACCAGCCGGATCCCGAACTTGGAAGCGACGATCTGCAGGCAGAGATGCTGATCGGCGAGGTCAAGGAGGGCAAGGCTCACCTCAATGCCGCAGCCACAGATCCGGCCGGTGCTGAGAGCGGCGCTTGCGCGCTTCGGTTGCTGCGCACGGGATCAGGTTGCAAAAGTCGTCCATGTGCTGCTGCGGACGGGAAAGGCCCAGACGCCCTGCGGACACGGCATCCGCTTAGTCGCCTTCGGATCTATGCCGGGCAAGGCATCGATTGGCAAGTACAAGACCGTGCTGCTGGGACACATCACGGACTTCCTGCGTGCGTACATCCGTGATTACTGGGATATTCTCCGCATGCGCAGTTCAAGGACCCAATTTTCAATCTTCTAGCGGATGGAAGAAAAAGCAGGGGCACACGTAATGGCTCTGCCGCCCAAGCGTGATCTGCGCGCCCGCTGAGGGATTCCGAGTTTTGCGTCCGCGCTTTTTCGAATTCATAGCTGCCCGAAGAAGCATTCTTAGCCGAACGTGAGGAAGTCATGCTTAACGCCGGGCCTATACGCGAGCCGTGTTCAGCATGGATCCGGCTGTGGCAACTAGCGAGGTAGCAACTTGGTGGACCATATGCTCGGGTTGCAGGCGTATTGTTCGGGCGTCTACTCTTTTGTGGGCGCGCGCACAGTTCTCGGGCGGGCACATCTCGAAATCTAGAACGCACCCGTGGAACCGATCTCATCTACTGGACACTCACATGAAGCGACGCGTGGCAATCATCGGCACAGGATGGGTCGGATCGAGCGTTGCGATCTCGCTTCTTCACTTGGGCACGGCTGACGAACTCCTGTTGCATGACGTGCGTGCGGAGCTGGCAGAGGGCGAAGCCATGGATTTGGCTCATGGTGCTTCGTTCTACCCGACAGCCACCGTGCGGACCGCCGTTGTCGAGGAGATGGTGGATGCAGATGCGGTCGTGGTGGCGGCTGGGCGCGGCGGCATTCCTGGGCAGTCCCGCTTGGACTTGCTGCGAGAGAATGTGGGCATCATCAGTGACATCGGAGGTCGGCTTGCGGGCTGCCGCGGTACCATCATCATGGTGACAAATCCAGTGGACGTATTGACTCGGGTGATGAGGGATGCGTCCGGACTGCCGCCAGCTCGGGTTGTCGGCACTGGCACCATGCTCGATACTGCCCGGCTGCGTCATGTGCTAGGTCAGGTCCTCCACCTAGATCCACACTCCATACATGCTTACGTTATCGGGGAACATGGAGATTCCGAAGTCGTTCTATGGTCGGGAGCATTGGCTGGAGGCATTCGGCTGAGGGATTGGCCACAATGGAACCGGCATCGCGAAACCAGCTTGGCAGAGCAGGTGCGGATGGCGGCGTACGAGATTATTCGACGCAAGGGTGCCACCAACCATGCGATTGGCCTTGTCACAGCGGACTTGGTACGGTGCATGCTGCGCGGAGAACGCCGGGCGCTAACCGTCTCCCGCGTTCAGGAGGGAGCCTTCGAGCTTCAAGACGTTGCTCTCTCGCTGCCAGCAGTCGTCAGTATGGATGGCGCTGCAAAGGTACTTGAGCCGGAAATCAGCCCAGAGGAGCGGCAAGCGCTAGAGCATTCGGCCGACGTTCTGCGCCGGGCTGCCAACGATATCGGATATGCGTAACGAACTGTGAAATTCAACGTGTCGATCAGCCCTATGTTGAGGAGGAGCCAGAGCACAAAGCAGCGCAAGGCTACCTCGAACGCGCGACAGTTCCCCCGCGCACAAAGCTTGGTGCCGACTAGGCTGCGCGGGTTCGAGTTGAGGTTCGGGCGAAGGTGAGCCTCCGGTTAGCGCGGTGCGCAAGCCTGCATGATGGCGCAGCTCCTAACGGCGCATCGGATTCGTGTTCCGCTGACGTCCGACTCCCGGTCCGTGAGAAATGAAACAGTTCTTCCCGCCAGTCCAGGTGACCCAAGCACCCGCAAACCGGGCGGCCCTCGACGAGGCTCCCGTGCGGATCGCCGCCACAATTTTTTAGTTTTTACCCGTGCTGAAGGCCAGCATCCCCTGCCAAATCTCCGCATTTCAGACCTGACAAAATGGCCTTCTGAAACCTGCACCTCTCGTGCTATTTTGAAATCCCCCCGCACAAGATTCCGGTTGATTCCCGTGTCTGCTCCGGCAGTTCACGAGGAGGGCGGGCTCATGGCAGGACGGAAGAGATCGGCACAGGCGGCACAAGCTAAGAGCAGTGGCAACGGGGCCAATCTCGGCTTTGAGGAAAAGCTCTGGCAGGCCGCCGACAAGCTGCGCGGCAGCGTGGATGCCGCCGACTACAAGCACGTCGTCCTGGGCCTGATCTTCCTCAAGTACATTTCTGATGCGTTCCAGGAGCGGTACCAGGCGCTTCGGGCCGAGCCGCACGCCGATCCCGAAGACCGCGACGAATACACCGCCGAGAACGTGTTCTGGGTGCCTAAGGAGGTCGCTGGTCGTTCCTGCAGGCCCACGCCAAGCAGCCCAGCATTGGCAAGCTCATCGATGACGCGATGGACGCCATCGAAAAAGCGAATCCTTCGCTCAAAGGCGTCCTGCCAAAAACTTACGCCCGCGAGTCGCTCGATAAGCACCGCCTGGGCGAGCTGATCGATCTGGTGGGCACCATCGGACTCGGCGACCAGGCGAGCCAGTCTCAGGATGTCCTGGGGCGGGTTTACGAATACTTTCTCGGCAAGTTCGCCGCCGCCGAAGGCAAGAACGCCGGCGAGTTTTACACCCCGCGCTGCGTGGTCAAGCTGCTGGTCGAAATGATCGAACCCTACAAGGGCCGCGTTTTCGACCCCTGCTGCGGCTCCGGCGGCATGTTCGTGCAGAGCGAAAAGTTTGTCGAAGCGCACGGCGGCCGCCGCACCGACCTGAGCATCTACGGCCAGGAGCGCAATCAGACTACCTGGCGGCTGTGCAAGATGAACCTGGCCATCCGGGGCATCGAGGGCAACATTATCTGGAACAGCCAGGGATCGTTCCACAACGA
>Ga0070741_10017332_pt1 | contig 11849 bp, 13 predicted proteins | sample Coa_R1_4_FD_66440 | JGI IMG/M metagenome (GOLD analysis project Ga0070741, IMG submission 66440) | Surface soil microbial communities from Centralia Pennsylvania, which are recovering from an underground coalmine fire - Coalmine... | ecosystem: Environmental > Terrestrial > Soil > Unclassified ...
CGCGCTTTGTAAACCCCTTGATCGTATCACGTCTATGCCCCATCCCAAAACCAGTACTAGCAGCCGCGCGATTTAAAATTTTTTTACTACCGCCGCGTAGAAGCCATCCCCTTGTTCCCGTCCTGGTAGCCGCCACATCTCACGCACACACCGCAAGCCCGGCCACGCTTTCAGTATATGGCGTACAACACTTTCATTTTCTTCGATCTCGAGCGAACAAGTAGCGTAAACTAAAGTGCCGCCCGGCTTCAGGCAACGAACACCCTCCCCCGCAATCCTCGCCTGCTTCTCCCCGAACTGTGGAAAATCTTCAGGTTGGACGCGCCACTTTATTTCCGGGTTGCGGCCAAGGGTTCCAGTACCAGAACACGGTGCGTCGACAAAGATCCGGTCAAATGCCCCGGTAAATGGCAGCCGGACCGTCGCATCCAGCACAACACGGTCGCAGACTGGCGGGATCTGCAGAATTCGCGCGAAGCTGACGTCGCACGCAATCGCGAGACTGAGCTGCGTCTCCAGCGCCTGGAGCGTCTTGTTGCCAGGGGCCGCGCACAGATCCAGGTAGCTGTTGCCTGGCTCTAATTCGAGCAGCGGAACTATGGCTTGGGAGCTAATGTCATGTAGCCGTAACTTGCGAGGAGCCTCAGATAGCACCCGATATGCGCCGGCAACACTGGTGGGTTCGAGTTCCAGACCCTCGGGCGGCACGCTGCCCCGTGGAACACGAATGTATGGCGCCGGCTTCCGCAGCGCCGCCTCCGCTATTCCCCGCGCCGGTTCGGGACCGAAATGCTGAGTCCAACGATCCAGCATCCATTGCGGGACGCATAACTCCGTCGCCACGTCCGGCCACACAACCGGATCGCGGTTCACTTTGCGCAGAACGGCATTCACGAAGCCCGCTGCAGAACGTGCGCGGCGCTTCACCCATTCCACCGCGTCGTGTACGGCCGCATGTGCGGGCACTCGCTCTAGATACCGCAACTGGAAGATTGCACAGCGAAGCGCCAGAAGTACCGGAGCATCTAATTGCCTGATTTTTCGCCCTGAATACATCTCCGTCAGAAAGTCGAGCTGAGCTTGAAATCGTAGGCAGCCGAACACAATCTGCGAAGCCAGACCGGCGTCACGAGGCGTCAGAGGCTCTGTGATAGCGCGCAGTGTGTCCGACGCATACGCGCCTTCCTGGACAGCTTCCAACGTTTGCAATGCGGCTGCGCGGCTAGGTGAAATTCCCATCATCAAAATGCCGGTCACATGCATCAAACAAATCGGCTAGCTATTGCGTACCAACAAATTAACTCGATTTCGCTGTTTACCTGTTTGCGCACGCTATGCTAGTATGCTAATGGCCTCTGGAGAGAACACCCCCCGAGGCTTAACCTCTCACTTCCCTCACGGAGCAAAAAACAATTAACTAAATGAGCTTTACCGTTTTCCTCGGCAATCTCCCTACCTGGGTGACCAAGGATGATATTAAGTCCTGGCTATCGTCGGAAAACCTTGTAGCCGACGACGTCAAGGTCATTCGGAACCCCGAAACGCAAGAATCCAAGGGCTTCGCTTTTATCGAATCGCCAAATCAAGAAGAAATGAACGCAATCATTCGCCGATTTGATCGAGCCCCGCTCGAAGACCGTCTTCTCCGCGCCAACCCTGCTCAGCCTCCCAAATCTGGAAAAGGCCCCAGCAAGACTGTCGCTTCTTCTGACCGCAACAAACGTCCAGCCATTGGTGCAACAACTGCCACGGCTGCGCACAACCGAAAGTCCGCGACAAACAATCGCCGTTCCGGCCTTCAACAGGGCCGTCAGAGCGCATTCGCTGAGGAACTGGCCAAGGCGCTTTAGTGCCTCAGGTTCCCCCGTTTGCGCTGAGTTCAGTTAGTTTATATTTCTCTCACCTCTTCTGTCCCCATCCGGCTGGATATCCGCGGGATAACTCGTTTTCGAAGTAATCCTAAGGTTTTGCTATACTTCGTGGCCCTGCAATAGTAACTTAATTCTAGGTTCCCGGTGATTTTTACTACATATAAGGTCAATCGCCGGACACTCCTTAGGAGGGGTGTATACCGTGCGTCGCCCGAACTGGGATAGTCTTCTCCTTCGCGCCGGTTTCGTTGTGCTGGTCGCGGTACTTGCCGGGGTCTTCAGCCCCTTCGGTCTCTCCACAAACATTGCCATCTTTGGCGGAGTCGCCGTTGCGCTAATTGCAAATCTAATTGAATCTCGCATGCGCCGCGCGCCGTTGCAGTCGTTGATTGGGGCTTGCGTGGGTGCGCTGTTGGGCGGATTGCTCGGTCTTTTGTTCGTTGCCGTCTTGAGTCCCATCTCGGTTTGGAGTGGGAATACAGCTCAATTTCTTCGTCTTGCGATACCGTTGTTTACTGGGTTCCTCGGTCTCCTCGCGGGCATCGCAAAATCTAATCTTCTCGATCTCTCCGCGTGGGGATTATTCAGCGATGGCTCAAAAGTGGAATCGTCTTTGAAGATCCTCGACACCAGCGTACTGATCGACGGTCGCATCGCAGACATCGCCGAATCCGGTTTCATGGATGGCTTGCTGGTAATTCCTCAATTCGTTCTGCACGAGTTGCAACTCGTGGCGGATTCGGCCGATTCGGCGCGGCGCAATCGCGGACGCCGAGGCCTTGATATCGTGCAGCGTCTGCAAAAGATGCCAAACATCGACATTCAAGTTTCGACTCTCGACTATCCAGCGGTGCGCGAAGTAGACCTCAAGCTCATCGAGATGGCCAAAGCGGAAAACGCCAAGATCATGACGAACGACTTCAATCTGAACAAGCTCGCGCAGGTTCAAGGCGTCGAAGTTCTAAATATCAACGAGCTTGCCAACGCCTTGAAGCCGGTAGTCCTGCCCGGTGAGACGATGCGCGTCTTCATCTTGAAAGAAGGCAAGGAATACAACCAAGGCGTTGCCTATCTCGATGACGGCACTATGGTGGTGGTCGACAACGCTCGCCGCCTCATATCGAAGACAGTCGATATCACCGTGACCAGCGTTCTTCAAACGACTGCGGGCAAAATGATCTTCGGCCGGTACGATGAACGCGTTCAGTCGTCTTCCGCCGAACGCGCAACGGCGGCGTCTGGTTAATCTACGATGAAGTATTGTTCTCTGATCCCCACGTCCAGGCACAGTTATCTGTCGTCATCCCAGCCTATAACGAAGAAGCTACGCTCGCGGTAGTAATCCACAAACTGCTCCGGTTGCCGTCCCTGTTCGAAGTCATCGTGGTAGATGACGGTTCTACCGATCGAACGGCAAAAATTGCATCACAACTCGCAGATCAACATCCGCAGATCCGTCTGCTGCATCAGGATCGAAACCAGGGGAAATCACAAGCAGTTATTGCCGGTATCGCCGCGACCCGTGGTGATGTAGTTGTGATTCAGGACGCAGATGAAGAATACGATTCCGATGAAATTCCGGAACTCATTCAACCTATCCAAGATGGCGTTGCGGACGCCGTCTATGGATCACGCTTTCTGGTCCGCAAAGCGGCTCGCGTGCTGTACTACTATCACTACGTCGCGAATAAACTGATTACGCTGCTGTCGAATTTGCTGACCAATATCAATCTCAGCGACGTGGAAACCGGGTACAAAGCGTTTCGTGGCGACATCATTCGCCAAATGATTCTCAACTCCACGGGTTTTGGGTTTGAATTGGAAGTGACCGCCAAGTTAGCGAAGCTGGGGTGCGCCATCTACGAAGTGCCGATCAGTTATTACGGACGCACTTATGAGCAAGGCAAGAAAATCGGATTGATGGACGCGTTCGCGGCGGTTTGGTTCATCGTCCGTTACAACCTGTTCTGCAGCCTGAAGCAATCGTACCGGACCATTCCTTCTGTGTCGCGCGGTCATCAGACCGCCGCTGACGCCAGAACATGATCCGGCGCAGCGGCCGGGAAATTGTCCTTGCCTTTGCTGTTATCGGTGCGGCGCTCTATTCCTGCTTTCTGCCGCTGTGGGAAGGCTTCGATGAGCCATTCCACTACGCTTACGTCCAGAGTCTGTCAACCGGCCATCAGTTTCCTGTCTTGGGCCGCGCGACCATATCGGACGAAATTTATCAGTCGTTCAACGATGTTCCGTTACCGCGGCTACTGAGCGTAACGCTGCCGGGAACGCTGTCGTTTGAAGATTGGTTCCATGTCTCGACTGAAGAAAAGTCCCAGCGTGTCGCGCGCCTGAAAACGGTCAGCCCCGAGTTGCGGTACAAGCAGTCAAATTTGCAAAACTATGAAGCGCAACAAGCGCCGCTCGCTTACTTACTCCTGACGCCCTTCGACATAGCGCTTTCTCATTTGCAACTGCGCTGGCGCATCCTGATGCTCCGTCTGATCGTGTCCGTCGCAACTGCGCTGTTGCTTTACTTCGTTGTTCGTAAGCTCTCGGTTCTCCTGAATGTCACCGGTCCATTTGCCCTGGCCACATTGAGTTGTGTTTTTGCGTCACAAATGCTTTGGGCGACTATCGCGCATGTCGGAAACGACTGGCTCTCCGTTCCGCTGACGCTTTGTTTTTTGACTTGGCTTATTGCATTTACGAAGAGCCACGGCAGCCGGGATCTGCTGATTCTGGCCGTGCTCTTGTCCCTCGGCCTTTTGACGAAAGCGTATTTTCTGACGTTCGCGCCCGTGTTTCTTGCGCGCCTTGGAGTGCAGCTCATCCGGCGAAAATCACATGCCGCCGTTTGGTTGGCGTTACTGATTCCAGTGGTTACCGCAATTCCTTGGTACATCCATAACGAGTTCCTATACGGCAGTTTCACGGGAACGCAACAAGCTGTCGCCGGGATCGGGCCAAAAGAGGCGCTATCTGCCTTTCCTCAAATCCCGTGGCTCAGTAGTACGCTGGCATTTCTGCACTGGTCTTTATGGACAGGTAATTGGTCATTCCTCGCATTCTCGAAAACGACGCTCAACGTGCAACTCATTCTGATTGGCGCTGCGCTCGTCCTGTTTTTTGCGCGGTTTCGCCAATTTACCGAGGCGGAATGGTGGGGAATCGCGGCGTGCGCCTGCTTTATTGCAGGGCTTGTTTATCAAACGTGTGTGACATACGTTCACACACAGGGAGCTTCCTTGTTCGCCGAGCCGTGGTATTGGCAGGGAATTGTCTGTTTCCTTTGGGTATTAGGCTTCAAAGGTCTGGAGCAGAACCGGGGCGTTGGGCGGGTGCTTGCAGCACTAACAGTACTCGTTACGGGGTGGGTCGCCTTCGTCACTTATGTTGCAAAACTGTTCCCCCTCTATGGCGGAGGATTTCAGCGCGCGACGCTCACCCGAGTGTGGGCGTGGTGGTTCGCCCACCCGACGCAAGATCTTCGTTCGGTTACGCTAGCGCCCGTTAGCATTCTTTATATCTTGTTGACGCTGTTTTTGCTTCTTCTGGCCGTGCAAACCGCTTTAATTATCAGAGGGTTTTCCCGTTCAGGGCGTTGAGTGGCGGGCTGCGGCGCGGCGCGCGTCTTCCTGCCGGTCGCGCTCTTCCTGCTCCTTGGCCCGGCGTTCGCGTTCCGCAACAAGTTGCTCGTAAACGGGCACTTGTTCCGCGTTGAGAATCGATTTCACGCGACCGACCTGCTCTTCTTTGATCTTGAGCATCGCCGGATGATACGAATCGCGAACCGCCTTCACCTTCGCCTTGGTGTCGTCCAGAATCGTTTGCAGTTGATCGACCTGCGTAGGCGTGAGCTTCAGCCTGGACTGCATTTCGTTAATGTAGTGCTGACGAAAATCCTCGGCATTTTTGGCGCTGACGGCCTTGGCTTCATACAGATGATTTGCCAAAGCGCCGACGGCCGCTCCGCAACAAAACAACAGCGCTGCCAGAAGCAAAGCAGTCCATTGATTTCGCTTCATATCGAGTCGCCGTCCGTTTTAGTGTTGATAAACCGCGGGCCGTTCGTTTGCAGACGGCGCGCTGCGGATTGCCTCAGTGTAATACGTTTTTTCAGCCGAGTGGTCCGCGAGCAGCGCATCCACGTAGCTGGGCGCTGTCAGCCTTGTCTGTTGGCTCGAAACGATATTTAAAATGACCAGCAACAGGAGCAGCGCGGCTGAACCGGCCATCAGCGGCCTAGCCAACTGTTGAAATACAATACGAAAGCTGTGACGGGATTCGATCCTCTGCCATATGCCTGGCATGAAGTTGGCGCTCGGTTCCACATCGGGGCAAGCCGACCGATACCTTTGAAAAACGTCATTCAACCCGGAATCATCATTCGTCATCTCTAAAACATCTCCTACTGCAATGCGTTCAAGCTAAAAACTGCCGTTGGCAATCGCTGTTTTGTACGCCTTCAAAACCCGCTGCCGAGCCCGGAACAGCCTGACCTTCAAAGCGTTTTCGTTTACTCCGTAAACTTTTTCTAACTCCTTCAGAGAGAGCCCTTCTACTTCTTTTAAAGTAAGCAGAAGCCGATCTTCCTCCGATACATGGCGAAATAGCGCATCCATGAATTCGCGAACTTGGCCTTTTTGCCGCTCATCATCTTCCTGCCTGCCGCCTGCGAGCGAATCCGCCATCATTACCTGCTGCTCGCTCAGATCCGCCATCCTTGATTCATTCCGGCGCTTGGCGCGTCGCAAATAATCGTAGGATGCGTTGACGGTCAACCGGTACAGCCACGGTTCGAAAACTTCCGACGTCCGAAGCTGGTCTAGCGAATAATACAGCCGGACAAACACCTCCTGCGCTACATCTTCGACGTCTTCTGGACGTCCGATTAGCCGCGAGACAGTACCGAGAATTCTTTTCCGGTACGCAAGGACGATTTCATTAAACGCAGCAGCATCACCCGTTCGCGCTCTTTCAATCGTTTCCCGCTCGACAAGCATAACCGGCTGTATCCCGCCGGGACCTGTCTGGCCTTTGATCTGCTAGGCGCTCCGGCAACTTGTTAGGTTACAAGGGTTTGAGGAAAACTCCAAGCCGTCTGGGGGATGCGGGTTTAAGCAATTCAGAAAAAGGGGCTTGACGCTTTATTGCAATCCGTGATATTAAATTAGCAGATTGTTATATGACTGTCGCTGAGAAGCTTCGGTACCTGAGATCCGTGGAAGGGCAGTTGCGCGGTTTGGGTCGGGAAATGACGCAAAAAGAAGTAATTGCGGCAATTAAAAACGAGCTGAGCCGCTCCCTGAGCCAGCCTTATCTTTCACAGCTTGAGAGTGGACACCGCAAACACCTGACAAACACGAGCCGGTTGCTGCTCGCCAAGTTTTTCCGAGTGCATCCCGGATATTTAGTTGACGATCCGGAGGGTTTTCAGACCGAACTCATGACCGATCTCCGGCAGCAGGAAGACAAGTTGGATCTGTGGCTGATCCAGGGCGCGGAACGGTTCTATCCGGATGCGCCGCTATCGGAAGCCTTGCTCAAACTCGCGCGTCATGATGACACCCGCAAGTGCGTTTTGCTGTTGGGTGTCATTCTCGATACGCCTGGTCTGGTTGAGCGGCTCTCCGATGTGTTGAACCCGAAGGAGGGGGCACACGATGAACTGGCCTGACGTTTATCTTTTGTGTTTCGCAATAGGAGCCTTGTGGAGCTTGGCTTCGCTTTTGCTGGGCGGTCTTCATTTAGGACAGTCGGGAGCGGGGCATGGGCATGCTGGCGGACACACGCATATTGGTCACGGTTCTTCCCATGGAGCGCATGGCGCAGTGAAAGGCGGTCATGCCGCGGTGAACGAATCCGTGGCCTTGGGCTGGCTAGGCGCGATGGCAAATCCGAGTTGCGCGGCGGTGTTTTTAGCGTGGTTCGGCGGCGTCGGCTATCTGCTGACGCGGCACTCAGGTTGGTCTTTTTGGGTGAACCTTGCAGTCGCCATTGCGCTGGGCTTGGTCGGCGCGTGGCTACTAGCCGCATTTTTGCGCTTTCTTCAATCGCGCGAGGAGCCGTTGAATGCGGCAGATTACGAGATGGTCGGCACGTTAGGCCGTGTCACCAGCGCCATTCGTCCTGGTGGCGTAGGCGAAGTGGTTTATGTTCGGGACGGCGCGCGCCGCCCGCTTTACGTTCGCAGCGACGATGGCCGCGAGATCAAGCGCGACGAAGAAGTGATTGTCACGCGTTTTGAAAAAGGGATTGCGTATGTACGCACGTGGGAGGCAATGACCCAGCCGGACAGTGTGGCTACTAGCCCGGAAAGACTGCCAAAGGAGACAAGAAATGTCCAATGAAGTGTTGTTTATCGCGGCAGTGGTTGTCTTAACCCTGCTCGTGCTCATGATGGCTATGGCTACGCTTTATCGCAAAGCGGGTCCGCACGAGGCGCTGATTGTATACGGCTTGCGCGGTACGCGCATCGTGAAAGGACGCGGCACGGTCATTTTCCCGATGGTTGAAAATTTCCGGCAGCTTTCACTGCAGTTGATGTCTTTCGATGTCGCACCGCAGCAGGACCTTTACACCAAGCAGGGCGTAGCGGTGACTGTAGAAGCCGTGGCGCAGATCAAAGTGAAGAGCGATCCGGAATCGATTCAAACCGCGGCGGAGCAATTTCTGACCAAGACCGATCAGGCGCGTGAAGGCCTGATTCGCTTGGTCATGGAAGGCCACCTGCGCGGAATCATCGGCCAGCTCTCGGTTGAGCAGATTGTCAAAGAGCCGGAGATGGTTGGCGACCGCATGCGCGCGACGTGCGCGGATGACATGAGCAAAATGGGCCTCGAAGTGGTCTCCTTCACCATCAAGGAAGTTCGTGACAAGAACGAGTACATCACGAACATGGGCCGGCCCGATATAGCACGCATTAAACGCGACGCGGACGTTGCGGCGGCGGAAGCCGAGCGTGATACCGCCATTCGGCGCGCCGAGGCTATGCGCGCATCGGCCGTCGCCAGAGCGCAGGCAGATCAGGAGCGCGTGCTCGCCGAAGCATTGTCATTGGCAGCTCAAGCTGAGGCCCAACGTGACTTGGAGATCAAGAAAGCGCAGTACGTCGAGACCATCAAACGCCAGCAGGCACAGGCGGACAAAGCCTATGACATTCAGGCGAACATGATGCAGCAGCAGGTGACCGCGGAAGCCGTCAAGATTCGCCAAGTCGAGAAAGAACAAGAGATCAAGGTGCAAGAGGCCGAGATCTCGCGCCATGAAAAAGAACTCATCGCAAACGTTCTGAAAAACGCCGAGATTGAACGCCAGCGCATTGAAATGCTGGCGGAGGCGGCGCGCCGGAAGATGACAATCGAGGCTGAAGGCTCAGCCGCCGCCACGCGCTTGCAGGGTGAAGCAGATGCCGACATCATCCTGAGGAAAGGCGAGGCCGAAGCCAAGGCTATGAACGTTAAGGCCGAGGCTTACCAGGAATGGAATCAGGCCGCCGTTGTCGACAAACTGATAACCGGTTTGCCTGAAGTGGTGCGCGCGATGGCCGCCCCGCTTGCGAACGTAGACAAGATCACGATTGTCTCTACTGGTGGCGACGGCGCGGCCGGATTACACAAAGTAACCGGCGACATGACGAAGATCGCCGCACAAATCCCGGCGCTCTTCGAGACATTATCGGGCATGCAAATGTCGGATTTGTTTGGCAAGATTCGTGGAATTAGTGATCGCTCATCCGGCGATGCAAAAGCCGGAGGGCCGAACGGTAAGCAATAAAGGAGCAGTTATGGCACTACTAGACAGAGTGACGACGCTTATCAAGGCAAACTTGAACGACCTCGTCGATAAAGCAGAAGATCCGGAGAAGCTGCTCAAGCAGCTTCTCCTCGACATGCAGAATCAGTTCATGCAAGTGAAGACACAAGTGGCTATCGCCATTGCCGACCAGCACTTGCTCGAAAAGAAACAGAAGGAAAGTTTGGCGGAACAGCAGGACTGGTTGCGGAAAGCCGAACTGGCTGTCTCGAAAAACGAGGAAGCTTTGGCGCGTATGGCGCTAGAACGCTCTCTCACTCACGAAGAGGCGGCCAAGAACTTCGCGCAGCAGATTGAGGATCAGGCTCACCAAGTCCAGATACTGCGCGATGCGCTGCACCGCCTGGAGCAGAAGATGACAGAGACTAAGGCGAAAACGGAAATACTTATCGCGCAGCATCGCCGCGCGCGTCTTGCCGTCCGCGCCGGCACTACCAATATGAAGGAGTTCGATCATGACGCCGCTTTCGACCGCTTGCAGATGAAAGTTTCAGAAGCAGATTCAATGGGGCACGGTCAGCTTTCCGCGGGCGAACCAAATGCGGAGCAGCGTTTGGCGGCATTGGAGAAGTCGGATCAGGTAGATCGGCTGCTGGCGGATCTGAAGGCCAGAGCAGGTCAATGATTTTGTGAATCGCCGCGCCCGACGCAAGCCAAGGGATCGTGCGGCAAACCACAACAGGCGGTCGGGGCATCCAGCCGCCCTTGGTACTGCGTGGGGAACCACGACAGCTATATGCGTTTGTGCGATTATGCTCTGATGCACTTATGCGGACGACCCTCGATTTGACCGACGGGGCCTATTACATCGCCAAGACCGTTGCACGCGAAACGGGCGAAAGTCTGGGACTGACAGTAAGCAAATTCATTACGCAGAACTCGGCCGCTCCTCGGAAGCTGGAACATTCCAACGGTCTGCCAGTCTTCCGTTGCATCCGCCGCGTCACCTCTACGGACGTACGCGCGCTCGACGATGAACAGTAAACAACCTGTTCATCTGCTCGATGCGAATGTTTTGATTGCGCTGTTAACGCCGGATCACTGCTCGCCACAATGGATGAAGCATTAGCGGCGCTCCACGTGAGTGCCATTCTGATCAAATGACTGAGCTTCGGTGTATCGAGCTGCCAATCGCGGTCGCGCGAGCAAATCGACTCGAAGTCCCTCCGGGACAGCGGTGGTACGCGCTAACATGCCAGCATGAAAGCTCTGCTGCTCTCTGAGTACAATCGGCTGGATGTCGTCGATCTTCCGTTGCCTCGACCTGGTCCGGGCGAACTTCTGGTTCGGGTCGAGGCATGCGGCATCTGCGGCAGCGATGTTCACGGCTACGACGGCAGCTCAGGACGCAGAATACCGCCGCTGGTCATGGGGCATGAGGCTGCGGGAACTGTTGTCGCGGCCGGGCCGGGAGTCTCCAAGTTTCACGAAGGCGATAGAATTGCGCCGGATTCGACCGTCTATTGCGGAGAGTGCGAATACTGCCGGCGCGGGCAGGTCAATCTTTGCGATCGCCGCGAGGTGCTGGGTGTGTCCACCGCGGATTTCCGCCGGGCTGGAGCGTTTGCCGAATTTGTAACAGTCCCGGAGCGCATTCTTTATCGCTTGCCCGAAACGCTGTCATTTGCAGATGCCGCGATGGTTGAGCCGCTCTCCGTTGCCGTGCACGCCGTGGAATTGGCGGGCGTGCCAAAAGGAGGAAGCGCGCTGGTTGTGGGCGCGGGGATGATCGGCTTACTCACGTTACAGGCCTTGCGCGTTGCCGGATGTCCGGCTGTTTACGTGCTCGATATCGACGACTCTCGTTTACAACTCGCCCGGGAACTAGGCGCATCGGCAGTAATAAATGCGAAGACAGCGGATGCTGCCGCCGAACTCAAGCGGCTCACCGACGGTAAAGGTGTCGATGTAGCGATGGAAGCGGTTGGTAGCACGCCAACCGTCAAAACCGCCATTGAGAATGTCCGCAAGGGCGGCACAATCGTGCTGATTGGAAATATCGCGCCCACGGTTGAAATTCCGTTGCAGATAATTGTGAGCCGCCAGCTAAGGCTCCAGGGCACGGCCGCCTCGGCGGGTGAATATCCCCGCTGTATCGAGTTGCTTGCGAGCGGCGAAATCAATCTAAAGCCGCTTATCAGCGTGGTAGCGCCGCTTGAAGAAGGT
>Ga0070741_10017333_pt1 | contig 11848 bp, 11 predicted proteins | sample Coa_R1_4_FD_66440 | JGI IMG/M metagenome (GOLD analysis project Ga0070741, IMG submission 66440) | Surface soil microbial communities from Centralia Pennsylvania, which are recovering from an underground coalmine fire - Coalmine... | ecosystem: Environmental > Terrestrial > Soil > Unclassified ...
GAACGCCGATCGTCGCGCCGATCATGTTCTGCGTTCCCGATGATCCGTTGCGCTGGAAGATCTGGTTGGGGTCGGTCCACGGAGCGACCACGTTTTGATACGCGCCGAAGCCGTAGAGGAGATACGTGGCCTCGGCGCTGATATTCTGCGCGGTGGAGTTCTGCGGCACGATGAGATTCATCACCTGCACCGGGCCGAAGAAATCCTTGATCGAGGGATCGAGCCCGCCCGGCAGATTCAGGCAGGTGGTCGCGAACACGTCGGAGAGCCCGATGTCGGCGGTCACCCCGGCCGGGTCGAGCTGACACTTGAGCTGCGCCGCAGCGGACGACGGGTCGACGGCGGTGTTCGGATCCCAGTACGTAGCCGAGCCGGTCATCTTCGTCGTCGACCCGGTGACGATCGCGTTGACGCCGATGCACGAGCCCTGCGACTGGTAGATGACGGTGAGCGCCGGCGCGGCGTTCTCGAGCGGCTGGGCGATGTTCCCGAGGAACAGGCCGGCGGCGCTCGAGCCGGTGGCGTAGACGATGTTGCCGCCCGTCAGCGACGAACACGCCGGCGAGGAGGACGCCAGGTCCGCCGGGGTGCTGCCGGCCAGGTCGCTCGATCCCAGATCGGGCGGAGGGGCCACGGCGAAGTCGAGCGTGGGCAACTGCGGCAAAATGCCGCCGACGAGGCCGAGCGTCGAATTGTCGTAGGGGATGCACGTCGACTTCGTGCAGGCGTTGAGGAGCTGCTCGCGCGTGGTGGGCGTGCAGGAGTAGCAGCCCTTGCCTCCAAATCCCGTCGGATCCAAGCAGGCCAGATCGCTGCCGCCGTCGACGACGACCGCGAGATCGGCCGTGTCGCTGCCGGGCTTGAGCGAGAAGCAGCCGGAAAAGACCATCGCCAGCGTCGCAGTCAGCAGGCGCATCAAAAACGTGCTCCGCAAGCGAGGCCCACGATTCCGGGCCCGGCGCCGCAGTCGAGCTCGAGACGTTTTGCGACGGTGCGTTCACGCGTGTCGCGAGGCGCGACAATCAAGAGAATCGTCGACGCCGCGATCAAGGCACCGCCCACCGCGAAGCTGGCGATGGATCCATTTCCCGCTGCTTGCGCGCTCGATCGATCCGCGGCGCAGTTGGCGCTGCGGGTCATCCCGTTGGCCAGGCAGATGGAGTCGTTGTTCCAGCGATCGGCGGCGCTCTGACCCACGAAATAGGCGCCGATGCCGCCGGCGAGGCCGGCGACGCCGAGCACCTCGCCGATGATTCCGAGGACGAGCCACTTCGTGCGGATCTTCCGCTCGGGCGGCGGCGCGGACGGCTGGCTTCGAGCCCCGGCGGCGGCCTGCGAGACTTCGGGGGCGGCGTCGCTTCCCTTTTCGAAGAGTCGGTTGCGACGGTCGTCGACGAGCGAGTAGGAATACTCGACGCGCCCGGCGCCGGCGCCTCCCGGGATCGTGACGTCGACGCTCGGCGCCGACGGCCTTCTCACTTCGGTGAACGCGCCGCCCGGCGACAGGCGCCAACGAACCACGGCCTCGCGGCTCAGCTTCAATTGATCGCCGATCGTGAGCTGAAGGACTCCCTTCGCGCGATCGAAGACCGCATCGCACGCGAGCGGCGCGGGAGGCGTTCCGCGCGCCTCGAGCATCGGCCCCTGTAACTTCGGCGACAGGTCGCGATCGACTTTGGTCGCGGGGTCGAGCGCGAGCAGATGTTTGAACGCGTCGATCGCCTCTTCATCTTTGCCCTCGGCCGCGGCCGAGACGCCGAGGAGAAAGTAGATGCGAATCATCTGCCCCCGGTCGTGATCGGCGCCGGCGAGCGCGGCCTGCGCGAGGCGCTCGGTCTCGGCGAAATCGACTCGGGTATACGCCGCGTCGGCCTCGGACAGCGCGTCCGCCGCCGCCACCGACGGTGCTGCCAGCAGGCCGACCATCAATAACGCCCGAAAGATCATTCGAGACCGAGTCGCTTGTTCGTGGTCTGGCCCGCTTTGATGGTGACGGTGAAGGTCCTCGACGTGCCGTGCTCGGTCGTCATGGTGAGCGTGTGCTGGCCTTCGCTCATCTTGACGCGGACGAGCGGCGTCTGGCCGAGGGCGCGTCCGCCTTCGCTCACGTTCGACCACGGCGTGGTGTCGAGCGAAAGGAAGCCGGTGTCGACCGGCGCGGCTGGAGGCGGGGCCGGCTTCGGAGCCGGAGCCGGAGGAGCGGGCGCAGGAGCGCTCACGACGGCGGGCTTGGGCTTTGCCGCGACGTGCTTCGCAGGCGTGCGAGAGGTCGCGCTCGGGGCTCGCGGCGCCGTCGTCGTCTCGGGCTTGGACGGGGAGGGTGGTTGCGGCGCCGCTTGCGGCGAATCGGCGGCTCGCGTCGGACTCGGTGCTTGCGGAGCAACGGCCGGTTGCGGCGGATTGACGGCCGGCGGCGGATTGACGATCTCCGACGAGGTGGCCGGCGGCTGCGGCGAAAAATGGCGCTCGAATCGGGGCGCGATGACGATGGCCAGCGTCACCGCGACGGCGGCGGCGATCCCGCCGGCCGCGACCAGCCTGGTGCGCGCTTTTTTCGGCGACGACGACGGCCCGTTGACGGCGACGGGCTGAATGGTGCCGCCGGTCGTCGGCGTCGGATCCAGCACCAGGATTTGCGGTTTGCTGAAGCTGCCGGTCGAGTCGTAAGGCGCCACCCTCGGCGTCGCCCAGCTATAGCTCTCCTGGAGGTCGCGCAGCGCGCGCACCACTTCCTCGGCGCTGCCGACCCGCTTCTCCGGATCCTTCTGGAGCATGCGGCGCACGAGCGCCTCCAGCTCGAGCGGCACGTCAATCGACGGATTCGCCGTCCGGAACAGCGGAATCGGATCGTTGACGTGGGCGAGCAGCACCTGCGCCTGGTCGCCCTCGTAGGGATTGTGGCCGGTGAGGCATCGAAAGAACACGACGCCCAGCGAATAGATGTCGGTGCGATGATCGATCGGCTTTCCGCGCTGAATCTGCTCCGGGGACATGTATCCCGGCGATCCGAGAAAGCCGCCGCCGGCGAGCGTCAGCGCTTCTTCTCCTTCGGGGATGCTCAGGCTCTTGACCAGGCCGAAGTCGAGGATCTTGACGCGCGTGCCGCCATCCTCGTCGGGGACCAGCATCACGTTCGAGCACTTGAGGTCGCGGTGGACGATGCCGTGCTTGTGGGCCTCGCGGATGCCGCGGGCGATCTCGAGGACGATCGCCGTCGCCTCGAGCGGCGCGAGCTGCTGGTTCGACTTCACCCGTTGCATGAGGGTCTTGCCCTCGAGGAACTCCATCGCGATCCACAGCATCTCGTCGGCGGCGCCGTCGCCCATGCCGTAGTCGTGGATGGTGACGATGTTGGGGTGCGAGAGGCGCGCGCACAGGCTCGCCTCGCGATAGAACCGCTCGCGAAACTCCGCGACGTTGGAAGTCTTGTCGGCGATGTTGAGGAGCTTGACGGCCACCGTTCGATTCAGCGAGAGCTGCACGGCCTTGTAGATCTTCCCCATCCCGCCGCGGCCGATGAGGCTGTCGAGGCGGAACTTGCCGCTGATGACCGTCCCAATCAGTGGATCGACTTGAGTCGGCGGGTCTGACTTGGGATCGTCGGCCACGTACGTTGCCTCTCGACAGGAGGTCCCTTGGATCACGTTATCCGGTTGAATGTGACGAACGGGTGACGTACACGAAAAACCGTCGCGGCCGTCAAAAGCGCAAGGCGAGCGTGACGCCGCCGCCGCCGCTCGCAAAGTACGGCTGAAGCTGCACGCGTCGATCCCACACCTGCACGCGGTGACCAACCAGCCCCGCGATCAACAGCACGAGCCCGCCGGCTTGCAAAAGACCGCTCGAGACCGCGCCGGCGGTGTTGGGGCTGCTGCTTGCGCGCAGCTCCACCCACGGTCCGGCGATCGGCACGTACATCCATGCGTGATTGTCGCAGCCGACGCCGCGGTGGCTCTCGCTGAGCCCGCAATACAGTCCGCTGAAGTACCAGGTCAGGAGTCCCGTCAGCGCCCACGTGACGCTGAGCGTGAGCGCGCCGCCGATCACCAGCCCGGTCTGGATCCGGTGCTCGAAGTGGGTTGGCGGCGCGCCCGCCGTCGGCGCGGACAGCGGAGCGGCGGGCGGCGGAGCTTGGGCGCGAACGCGTGCAGACGCTGAAGCGACGAGCGCAGCCACCAGCAGCACGTTACGCATGCGACGGCGTACAGCAAGCGCGGCGCCACCATGGTGGCCGCCGACCATCGAGCCGCGTCACGCGCGCGCCGCTGTGATTTCCGACGCAAGCGTCCAACTTTCGACACTCGCGCTGCGCGCGATAGCGCTCACTCGAGCTACGGCGTGGGCGTCGTCTTCGGCGCGGGCGGTGTCTTCGGCTTGCGCTTGCCGGTGGAGAAGAACTCCATCGCCGGCGCGAGCTCGGCCCGGAGCGCCCCGTCCTTGCGCGCCACGTTCTTGAGGACCGAGTAGACGCTGGTGGTCGCCGACCACGCCTTCGACTCGGCGTCATAGATCGCGTCGCCGAGCGATCGCGCCAGCGCGAGGCTGGCCTCCTGGAGCGGGCGCAATCTCATCGCCCGATCCCGGTGCGCCACGATCTCTCCGGGGGTGACCCCGGTGACCGCGAGCTTCCAGTCGATCGCCACGCGCGCGATGAGCTCGGAGATCTTGTCACCGCCCCGACGGGGCTTCGCGCTGCGCCGCTTCTCATTGGGGGTCAAGTTGAGGACGTATTTGTTGACGGCGTCCGTGGCCCCTTTCACCTCATTGACCGCTTTCTCGATCTGCTTCTGCGAAGGCATCGTGTTGTTCACTGCTTTGTTCATGGGCTCCCTCCTGTTGTTCGATTGATCGCTTTCATCAATCAATCGGTCTCCGAGACTGCTCGAACCGTCGCCGCGTCCGATCGATCGGTCGTTTCATCGGATCGATCCATCGCCGCGTCCGATCGATCCGTCGCTTCGTCGGATCAATCCATCGCCGCGTCTGATCGATCGATCGTTTCGTCGGTTCTTCGCATCCCTCGTTGAGCTGTTTATGCTCATGGCGCGGTCGCTTGTCAGCGTGCACGTACCGGAGATGCCGCGAGGCTCACAACGCCTCGACATCGCGAGCGCTTTGAATCAACATCCCCGGTATGCCCGGTCCATCCCCGGTCATCGTTCAGGTGTCGTCGTGCGCTACTGGGTGATGATGACGGGCAGGCTGCGCCACTATCGCGACGAGCGAGGCTTCACGCAGGTCGCGCTCGCCGTGAAGGCCGATCTCGACGAGACCACGGTTCGCCGTCTCGAATCGGGCAAACTGCGCCGCTGCGAAGACGCTTCCCTCATGCGTCTGGCCAGAGAGCTCAAGTGCGATAAGAAGGACCTGGCTTATCCCGAGCGGGATCTGAAAGCGGGGCGGGGCGATCCGGCCTACCAGGCCGCGCGCGATCGCGGCATGCAGCCGCTGACGCCGATCGATCTGCGCGCCCCGGAGGAGGCGCTCACCGGTCCAGCGATGAGGATGGTGCAGCGCGAGGTCAGGCTCGGCTTCGACAAGCCGACGATCGAGCTGGACGGCGAGGTCCATAAAGTGCTCGGCTTCGCCGCCATGCACGACTGCGAGCTGCACTATGAGCAGCTCGAGGAGCTGTTCGTCGTCACGGGCACGATTCGCGAGCTGCGCCCGATCCCCGTCGACGTCGGCGAGCTGCTCGGCGCCGAGCTCGGCCGCGGCGCCGCCTACGCGCGAATCCGCCGCGACATCTCGGGTCTCGGCGAACACGGCGAAGACCAGCCGCTACAAACCACCGTCTTCGCCCCCTCCGGCGCCGACGGCGATCGCCTCAACCACTGTTTCCGCCAAGGCATCCCCGTCAAAGTGAAGGTGACCATCGTGGTCCGCCACACCGACGACCCCCGCCGCGGCTTCCCCCGCCTCGCCGAACCCGGCGTATGGCCGTGGGCGTTCGTCGTGCTCGCGATCTATTGAGCGGGGGCGAGACAGCCCGCGCGCGTGATGGCAGCGCTACGGCTCCCGCGTGATGCTCCAGTGGAGGTGGTCGGCGTGCCCGCATGTTGGCCAGATGACCGACTTCGCTGGGGCCCCACCACGGTGGTCTGCGCGGCGAGCACTGTCCACCTTGTCGATGCTGATTTTCCAGTCTTGGTTTTTCGACGAGCTGTAGGTTCAAATCGGGGGCCGGATTTGAACCTACGACCTTCGGGTAATGAGCCCTGAAAGGTCGCCCATTCCAGCGATTGTATCGCACGGCCGACAAGAGCGGCGCGGACGTCCCAGTCAGCTATTGAAATTGCGAATGTAGCCCACGCTGGTTACGATCGGCGGTACATGCATCCAGACATCGAGGACCCGCCGGTCTATGAAGGCCCGTTCCTTCGCGGAGTGGCCCAGATCAAGACGCTCTCAACGGCTCTTCAAGTTTTCTCGAAAGGGCTTGAATCGGCCACACGCGAGGTCGAAGCCATCAAGAAAACCAATGCAAAGGCGAAGAAGGCTCGGCGTGCCGAGCGAGATATTCGCGATCCCTTGGAAGTCGCCTACGAGGAGGAGGACGAGCAAGAACGGCTAATCTGGGCAGAGCAACGTGCGAAGTTCGCCGCTGATCAATTGTCCAACGGTTCGCCGTACCTCTTCAGTCTTGGGACAATTCGTCTATGGGGCATACTCGAAGCCGAGGTCGACGACAGCGTAGCCGAACTCATCCGCACGCGGGAGGCGGTAAGAAAACGTCCCCCGTTTGAGAAGCTTACGGTGCCCTTTCAGGATTACAGCGAGGCTCCGATCGAGGAGCAGTCAGCAATCGTATGTCGCGCGCTCAAGGATTCGGTCGGTGCTGCCAAGAAGAGTGGCGTGAAGCGCTTCGAGGTCCTCTTGGAGCCCGTCGGCCTAGTAGGTCCGTACGATAAAGATATCCAGAGGACAGTCTCGGAAATGTCCGCATTCCGTCATGTCCTAGTTCATCGAGATGGAATTGTGGACGCTCGCATGCTTTTACAATGCCCATGGCTCAATCTAACCAAGGGTGACCGGATCGTGGTTGATTCGCGTAAGTTTCATCGATTTGCTCAAAGCGCCGAATGGCTTCTTCTTGAGTACCGTCGACGACTGCGCGAGTTCGATCGGGAGCCCGTCGAAACAGATCATGTTAGCACTCAGAGTATCCTCGCCGCCCTTGTTGCCGACGTATTGCCGCGCGAAAAGAAATGGCCTCCCAAAGCAACACCGACCTAGCGTTTCTCTGAGACGACCTAATCCTGCTCACCAAGGCGATCGAAATAGGCTTGGAATGACTCCACGCTGATGTCCCAATCGTGCCACTTACCGGTGGCGAAGAACTTCCTTAGTGCAGCCGCTGCCAACTGACTGCGTGCGCCGTGACCGTTTTCAGTGAACCCCAACAACCGGCCAATCACCAATCGGATAATCGATGGAACCACACTTGTTGTTGCCACCTGAGCGAAGCGGTTCGCTTGCTCGATTGAGAGTCCAGCGATGGACCGCAATCGACCGTGTGCATGCCAGTTTCTGGCAGCCATCACATAACGAATGCGATCTTTCACAACGGTGTTCGACTCGGAGGGAACGACTCCGTGGTCAATCAGCAATTGAGTAAGGCGTGCATTCATTGGGGACGGCCCTTGAGTAATCGCATTGATTGCGGTTCCAATAAGCGCACCCCGCTCCTCTTCTGTCACGCCCTGCAAGGAAGTCAACACCGCCTTTACGGCGTCGATCGCGAGCCTCCTAGCGGTCTTGCTGACAGACGCAGAATACGAGTCCACTAAGCTATCAGCGAGAATATTTAGAGCAGAGCAGTATAGAGCTCCGAGCGCAGGAAGTAGTCGAATCGAGAGTGCCTCGTTGTAGTAGGCCAACGCATAGACGACATCGCGCTCCACGAGAGCAGAACGTTTCTCCCAGGCTGCCGCAGCTGTCGGCAGAACTTCCATGTCTGAGCAGCATGGCTCCGAATAGGGACCAGGATTGAATCGATCGAGGAGGTCGTTGGTCGTTACTCGCCGACCCGAGACGAATGTCAGTAGCTCACAAAGGTCCCAAATACCGCCATCATCCAACTCCTCCATCAACCACAAGCTTTTCTCGCGGTGGCCCTCAATCGCGTAAGCAGTCGCCGTCGCTTCCCACCCACCTTTGCGCGCTTCGTGAAACTCTTTACCGATCCGTCGCGCATTCCTAGAAAGTCGTTTCACACGCTCCGCGTAGTCGTCGACGATCGACACTCGATAGCCACCGAACGTTTGACTCGCGAAACGCCCCCGAGGCTGATCATCGCCGACACAGAGGTTGTTGAGAGTAATAGGTGCGCCGTCATTAGGACTCATCGGATCAGTCCTCTATCGTTGCGTAAGCCGGTATTCTCCAATTCGCAACATCGCATTGCCGCTCAAGTTCATCGATCGCGTCGGTGAGTATTTGCGATAGGTATACCTGCGCGAAGCAAATCCGAGTCCGGTACCGCCGTTCGGGAGGTCGATCGTCGGACGGGAGGTACATGTAGTTCGAATAGGCAGGATGCCCATCCTCTTCGTCTCGATGGAAACTCGGGAAAGTGCGCCAACCGAGATCGAGCCCGTGCACAGGCGAGCATCGGTATTCCTCATAAAGAAGCTCTGCGTACCGATTGGCGAGAATCAGCTTCTGCGTTCCCGAGGAATGGTTGTTCATCCGTTGCTCAATTACAGCCGTCGTAGTCCGATCGCTTTGATGGCTCCAAACTAGACTCATCGACGCGGCGTTGGCGTACTCACGCATGCCCTGAATCGAAAGCACCGTCTGTGCATCCGGATCGCCCGACTGCTTTAACTCATGATGAAGCATCGGAACCGACACGATACTCAGTGCATGCGACGGCGCAAGATCAAGCAGTGCCCGGACGAACGTTCTGCGGTTGCCGCCAGGCGCCGAAATGCGACGCGCATGAATCTGCGCAAGCGCATCGATGCTCGACGCCCATAGCACGTATCCCTCGATTGCTTCATTGGTGCTAACGCGATCGCGGATTCGCCGAAAGAATCGGAAGTGACGCTCGTTGTATTCGTGCGCCGTTCTTGTCACGCTGCCCCCTTCGACGGCGTCACGTCGCCAAGCAAGGCGATTGTCTTCGGAAGGCCGTGTTGATCTACCAATCGCTGCAAGGCGTCTCGAAACATCCGAATGACGTGCTGACCATGTTCCCCCATCGAACCCGTCGTGCGCACAGTCGAGACGAACGAATCAAAATCAAACGCCACGTCCGAGAGCGGTTCCATCAACGCGTTCCATTCCGACGTTCGGATCGCATTCCTCTTGAAGCGGAGCTTCAAGAGCGGCTCACAGACCTCCCGAATAATCGAGCGATCGGGCACGTCAGCGAGTTCCACACGCTGCTGAACATGCTGTCGCAGCACCTCTTGAAGGTTGTCGACATAGTTCATGTCCATGTAGACCAACGCGCGCCCGAGTTCGCGCACGACGGTTTCATGGAGCTTCAGGAAGGCAAACTCGTTTGTTGCCTTGTTCTTGATGATGAACCGGGACTCGTAGAACTTCTTCCACGGAATCAGAAGCTCACGGCGCAGCTCCATCCGGTCTCGGTCACCCGCAAAGAGCCCGGCCTCGTAGAGAAGACCAAAGTCCGTCGAGTCCACCGCCTTGCCGAGGGCCACTCCGAGCGGCATTGTGTTCGCGATCTGAATCAGTCCGAAGCAGCGATCTGCCGTCGCGTCATTTACGACGAGCACTCGGTTAGAGAAGACAGTCGTCCGAGGAGAGAAGATGCGCTCCATCTCCTCTTCCAGATAGAATATCGGCGAACCCTTCGCAGTGATCAGAAAGCCGAATCGGCCATTCCGTATATAATCGCGTGCTTCGTGCACTTGCGGCATTCGCGCATAGGCTGGCAGCCCGAGTTTCTTACACTGCCAGTCCAAGATCTCAAGGATAGACTTCGCTGCTGCGCGGTGCTCGCGATGGGCGAACCTGACTTCGTGGAGCGTCATTCCACTATCGGTGATTTGCGACAGTGGAACCATTCTGAACTTGAACTTGCGCTCGGGCGCGAGTGCGTTCGTGATCGCCTCGAGGGTCTGGCGTGGTGTACTCGCCGGCCCGCTGACCGCCTTCAACACACCGTTGGCATCGGCCTCCTGGTGGATCTTGCCGATCTCGGCAACGCCGCCCCCTCGAAGGACGAGAGAAACGTTGTCCTCAGCCGAGCGTACGCGCCGTTCGACTTCTCTGAACTCCGACGGCATCAGTGGGCGTAGCATGTCAATGAGGTGCTGGAAGTAGACTCCGATGCCCGGATCGACTTCCTTGCCGAAGAAGGTGTTACAGGCTCCGCAAATCACGTCGGAGCGTTCGAGTGTCCCGCCCAAGCACTTCTGAATCAAGTGCTCCGACTTCTCACCTTCGCATGTCGCAACGTCAATGAAGAGGCAGTCCATCGAAAAAACCCACCTCAGCCTTCAAGGGCCGCGCACTTCATGCTAGCCTGCACGTATGTTCAGCGCAAGAATTTTGAGCGCAACGCGCATGCGCAAAGGAAAGCTGCGTCCAATAGCATCGCTTCCACGATTACTTGGTTCCTGTCTGAGTCAGCAGGTCGGAGACGACTTCGCTCATCTCTTTGTCGCTCTGCGCGGCGTAGATCGTCAGCGCTCGCCACTGCGAGGCGCGCAGGTGGAGCGTGATCCGTGCTCGGCGATTGTTGAAAACCGAACACATTGACGCCGGCCCCTCCACTGGGGGAATCGCAATCTCGGCAATTACAGCCAGTCGTGACCTCGGCCCCGACTATGCTTTCTCCGCACACTGCTTTGGAGGGATGTGCATGCGCTTGGTTCTGGTGATGATGTTTGCCATTGTTGGATGCGGCAGTGGGCCCATACCGAACTGTCCCTATTACCCGCAATCGTTTCCACTTTGCACGAACGGTCACACCGAGTGTTATCCGGGAGGGTACAGCCCGTTCACTTGCGCCCTCTGCGACGCAGGCAGCCTTCACGGCTGTCAGTTCGTTTCCACAACAGCCAAAGTAGAGATGTTGCTCGTTTGCGTCGCGCAATGCTCGGATTGCCAGTCAGTCGATCCGCAATTTTCGCAGGCGTGCTTCAATCCCTGAGTACTTGGGGAGCGCCTTCGGGCTTGATAGTGGCAACGAGTCAGTTCACGAGGACGATCTTGCCCCGCGTGTGCCGCTTCTCCAGCTCGCGATAGGCGTCGCGCACCTGGTCGAGCGGGTAGCGCGCCGCGATCGGCACCTCGACCTTGCCGTCGGCGACGAGCGCCGCGAGCTTGCCGAGGGCGTCCGCGCTTCCCACCTCCGTCGTGCCTTGCGTCTTGGCGCCGTGCTTCTGCGCCGCGGCGAAATCGATGATCGTGTTGATCCGCTCGGGCGGCACGCCGAGCTGAATCGCCAGGTCGACGTAGCCGCCGCCGAACACGTCGACCCACGCGTCGACGCGCCCCGACGGCGCCGCTTCGCGAATGTGCTGCAGCGTCTGCTGGTCGTGGTCGACGGGAACGGCGCCGAGCTTGCGGAGCCAGTCGTGGTTCTTCGGCGACGCGATCGCGATCACCGTCGCGCCGCGCAAGCGCAAGAGCTGGACGGCGATCGACCCGACGCCGCCCGCCGCGCCGGACACGACGACCACCTCGCCCTGCTTCGCGTCGACCGCTTCGACCGAGGCCCACGCGGCCATTCCCGCCACGTAGAGCGATCCCGCGACTTCCCATGAGAGCTGCGGCGGCTTCCGGACCAGGTGGCTGCTCGGCACGGACACGTGCGTGGCGTGGCTCGAGCGCTCGTCCGACCAGCCGAGCACTTCGTCGCCCGGCGCAA
>Ga0070741_10017334_pt1 | contig 11847 bp, 14 predicted proteins | sample Coa_R1_4_FD_66440 | JGI IMG/M metagenome (GOLD analysis project Ga0070741, IMG submission 66440) | Surface soil microbial communities from Centralia Pennsylvania, which are recovering from an underground coalmine fire - Coalmine... | ecosystem: Environmental > Terrestrial > Soil > Unclassified ...
CATACGAGCTCGTTCGCCGCCGGTTGCCGTTCATCGTCCTCCTGGACGACGGCGAGGATCCGGATTGTCGCTTCACCGACCTCGGGAACCTCGTCCGGAAGGCGCGCGTCGACTTCGGCGCCCAGGTAGAGTTCCTCGACGCCGACGAGCTGTCGGCGCTCCCGGAGTGGATCCGGAGCCTGCTCGGTCCAAAAGCCGCCGACGCGCTGGTCCCGCTCGCCGGGCTCCGTCCGCGCGAGCGCAATCCGATCGGGATCCGTGCCTCGTCGGGCTACGCGACCGTGGCGCGCATCACGTACGACGACGCTGGCGACGTCGCATGGCTCCTCGTCGTGAAGCCGACGCTCCGTGGCGACGAGCCGCTGGACGTCCTCGAGTATGGCCGGGCGCACGCGGCGTTCCCGCAGGAGTCGACCGCGGACCAGTTCTTCGACGAGGCGCAATGGGAGAGCTACCGACGGCTCGGATACCACGTCGGGAGTCGGCTCTTCGGGCGCGTCGAGACGCGGGCCTGACGGTCACGCGCTGCCGATCTCGATGACGTAGCCGTCCGGGTCGGCGAAGAAGGCGAATGGGACGCCCGGGGCGTGCTCGCCGCGGCTCAGCAGCTGGCCGCCGGCGCGCTCGACCTGTCGGACGGCGTCGTCGAGCGTCGTCGCATCGCCGAGGCCGTCGAACCCGAAGCCGAAATGCGACACGCCGGCGTTGCCGATCGGCTCGTCCTTCGCCGCCTGGCCGAGCGTGATCACGTCGCGCGCCCCCGGCGATCCGAGGAAGACCATCTCGGTCCCGCTCCAGAACTTCACCTCGAGGCCGAACGCTTCCCGGTAGAACCGGAGCGAGCGCTGAAGGTCCCGCACGTTCAGGTTGATGTGGTTCAGTCCGCGCGACGCGATCATCGGGCCTCCTGGGGGGTCTCCTCGAGGATCACGACCGGGATGTCGCGCGCCGTGATCTGCTCGTACGCGGCGTAGAACGGGTTCATCGCCTTGAGCATCGGCCAGAGCCGCGCGCCCTCCGCGGCATCGGCGCGGCGCGCGGTCACCGACGCGACGCGCGCACCGACCTGGACGACGGCGCGCGGATCGCGCTCGAGGTTGAGCCACCACGCTGGATGGCGATCGGCGCCGCCGTTCGATGCGACCAGGATCCAGCGCGCGCCGTCTTCCATGTACGTGAGCGGCACGGTCCGCCGCTCGCCCGATTTCCGTCCGGTCGTGGTGAGCAGCAGGTTCTTCAGCTTGCCGGCGCTGTGGCCGATCCGCCCACCGGTCGCCCGATAGAGCGACGCGTGCAGGCGACCCGTGTGGCGCCAGAAGCTGCTCTCGCCGAGCCGCTTCAGCAGGGAGAGCCCGACCGCCACGAGGCGGTCTTAGCACGCCGGGGCGAGCCGGCTGAAGCGGGGCCGTGTCGTCGACACGTCACGCGTCGGACGGCCGCCCGTAACCGCCGGCGGATAGATTTTCTCCGGAGTGGACGATACGCCGCCATCGGATTCGTCGCGTCCCGTCGCGCGCGTCGGGCGGTGGACGGCGGCGGTCTTCGCCCTCCTCGTCGCCAGCCGAGCGAGCGGTGCGACGCTCACCCGCGGGCCGTACCTCCAGCTCCTCACCACACACTCGGTCACGGTCGTCTGGACTACCGACGTCGCCGCCGAGTGCTCGTTGACGCTCGCGCCGGTCGGCGGCGTCGCTCGCGCGATCCCCGGCGAGACCGGGATCCGCTGCGCGATCGAGGCCGACGGCCTCACCCCCGGCGCGCGCTACGAGTACGTGGCGACCGGGGACGGTGTCCCGCTCGCCATGGGCGCGTTTCGCGCCGACGATCCTCGCGCGCCCTTCCCCATGCTCGTGATCGGCGATTCGGGCGAAGCCGGGCCGAGTCAGAGCACCGTCCGCGACCGGATGCTCGCCACGCCGGCCGATCTGATCCTCCACACGGGCGACATGGTCTACCCGGCGGGAGCGGCCGCCGACGTCACGCGCGCGTTCTTCGGCCGTACGCAGACCTGCTGCGCGGGCTCGTCGTGTGGCCGTGCCTCGGCAACCACGACTACGAGACGGCCGCCGGCCAGCCGTGGCGCGACGCCTTCTCGACGCCCGCCAACAACGTCGCGGCGAGCGAAAACTACTACTCGTTCGACGTCGGCAACGCCCACGTGGTGGTGCTCGACTCGAACGAGAGCACGACGCCCGGGAGCGCGCAGTACGCTTTCCTGGACCAGGATCTGCGCGCGTCCGCCGCGACGTGGAAGTTCGTCGCCTTCCACCACACGATCTACTCGAGCGGCACCAGGCACGGCAGCGACCTCCCGATCCGGGCGAGCCTCGTGCCGCTGTTCGACGCGCACGCCGTGGACGTCGTCTTCATGGGCCACGAGCACAACTACGAGCGGACGCAGCCGCTGCGTGCCGGCGCGGTCGTCCCGGCCGGCGCGGGCACCGTCTACGTCACGACCGGCGGCGGCGGAAAGGAGCTCTATCCGCTCGGCCCGCTCACCCCCATGACGGCGCACGCGGAGTCGGTGCACCACTTCGTCCGGGTGACGGTCGACGGCGACATGCTCGTCATGGACATGGTCCAGAGCGACGGGACGATCGGCGACTCGACGCGACTCCACAAAGGCACGACGACCACGACGACCACGATCCCGCCGGCGCCGTCGGGCCAGGCGGCGTGCATCGTGACCGACTGCGACGATCGCGATCCGTGCACCGTCGATGCGTGCGTCCCCGGCGAAGGTTGCCGGCACGCCCGCGTCGACGTCGCCATACTGCGTGCGTTGATCGACAGGGACCTCGCCGTCGAGCCGTGCGCCGGGGAGCGCCTTCCGCGCGCGATCGTCGGATTGCTCCGACGGGCGCGCCGGCGGGTGGATCGTGTGGCGACCCTCGGCGGCATGCGGCGCGCGCGAGGGTTCCTCGCGCGCGCGCTCGCGCCGCTGCGGAGGATCGAGGTCGTGACCTTGGCGGCGACGCATCGGCACCGGCTTTCGGCGGCGTGCGCGGACGGGCTCCGAAACAACGTCCGGGCGGCGGAAGCGCGCGGCGAGTGCCTTTGGCCGGGGGCTTGAGCGCCGCTGCGGACTGGAAGCCCAGGGTTCCGAGTCGCTTGACCGACGGGTGGGCGTTGGGAGTACACGCCGCAGCGGATGCTCGTCACGAAGCTCGACCACATCTTCGTCCCGCTCGCCGACGCGGCGGGCGCCCACCGCTGGCTCACGGAGACGCTCGCGCTACCGGTGGCGTGGCCCTTCACGGAGTACGCCGCGTTCGCCAGCGGCGGCGTCGTGCTCGGCAGCATCAACTTCGAGGTGTTGCAGAGCTCACCCGAGCTGCCGAACTTCACCGCCCGACGTCCGGCGCGCGTCCAGGGGATCGCGTTCGAGCCCACGCCGATCGACGATGCGTTCCTCGCCGAGCTCGATCGCCGATCCATCCCGCACTCGCCGGCGATGCCCTTCACGGGCTCCGGTCACGGTCACACCGGGCTCCTCTGGACGAACGTCTTCTTCCCGCACGTCGTCGACGAGAGGACCATGGTCTTCGTCTGCGACTACCGCATCCCCGACGCCCGCGACGTCGCCGCGCGGCGCGCCGCCCTCGCCGCGGTGCGCGGCGGCGTCCTCGGCATCGAGGACGTCGAGACGGTCGTCGTCGCGTCGCCGGACCCGACCGTGGCCGCCGCGCGCTGGCAGCGACTCTTCGATCCGCTGACGCAGGCGGCGCCCGGACGCTGGCAAGTCGGCAGCGGCCCGATGATCCGGCTCGTCGCGGGAACGGAGGATGCCGTGGAGCACCTCGTCGTTCGCGTTCGCTCGCTCGACCTCGCGCGCGACGGGCTCGCGCGGAGCGGCGTTCGATGCGACGACGCGGACGGGGACCTCGTCGTTCGACCGGAGCCGCTCGCAGGGCTCGCACTCCGACTCGTCGCATGACGGACCGCCAGCGCGCGTTGCTCGTCGCGAACGGCGCCGTCGTCTTCGTCGTCGGCATGATCGCCGGGTTCCCGTTCGCTCTGGTCGTCCTCGGGACGCCGGTCGGGCCGGGGGACGTCCGCGGCTGGCGCATGGCCCACCTCGAAGGGATCCTCAACGGGCTCTTGCTCGTCGCGATCGCCGCGGCCGGTGGCCACCTCCGTCTCGGTCCGCGCGCGCAGGGCGTGCTCTTCTGGTCGCTCGTGGTGACCGCGTGGGGAAACGAGATCGCATCCGTGATCGGGCCGCTCCTCGGCGGCCGCGGGCTCGAGTTCGGCGGCGGCGTCACCAACAGCGTCATGTACGTGCTCTTCATGATCGCCGTCGTCACGGTGCTCGTCGCGATGGCGGTGGTCCTCTGGGGCGCGCTCAGGAAAGCGTCGGAGGCGACATGACGAACCGCAAGCGCGTCCTCCTCGGGGTGATGGGCATCTTCTACGTCGTCGCCGGGGCGAACCACTTCCGGAACCCGGGCTTCTACGTTCCGATGATGCCGCCCTACCTGCCGGCGCATCTGACGCTGATCTACGTCTCTGGCCTCGCCGAGATCGTCCTCGGCGTCGCGGTCCTCGTCCCGGCGACGCGGCGGCTCGCGGCGTGGGGCATCATCCTGCTGCTCATCGCGGTGTTTCCCGCGAACATCCACATCGCCGTCCACAACGTGCCGCTCGCCGGTGCGGCGCACGGCGCCGGCGCGCTCAACTGGATCCGGCTGCCGCTCCAGGCGGTGCTGATCCTCTGGGCCTGGTGGTACACCGACGACCAGGCGCGTGAGGCCATGGCCGTGCTGCCGGCATGAGCAGCTGGTTCGACACGGCGCGCTTCGGGATGTTCGTCCACTGGAGCCACTCGAGCCAGCGCGGCCTCGAGCTGTCGTGGCCGCTCGTCGGCGGCATCCCGATCCTCCCGCTCTGCCAGGACGTCCCGGTCGACGAGTACCACGCAACGGCGGCGACGTTTTCACCGGAGCGCGACCGCCCGCGCGCCTGGGCGCGCCTCGCGCGCGGGCTCGGCATGCAGTATGCCGTCCTCACCGCGAAGCACCACGACGGCTACGCGATGTTCGACACCGCGCTGTCCGACTTCTCGGTGCGACACGCGCCGTACGCCGGCGACCTCGTGCGGGAGTTCGTCGACGCGCTCCGTGCCGAGGGCCTCCGCGTCGGCCTCTACTTCTCGCTGAGCGACTGGCACCACCCCGACTACCCCGCGATGACGGATGCCGATCGGCCGTATGCTTTCGGGCGAAGTCGCGCGCCGACGGCGGAGCAATGGGACCGCTTCGTCCACTTCATGCACGGCCAGGTCCGCGAGCTGCTCACGCGCTATGGCCCGATCGACGTCCTATGGTTCGACGGTGGCTGGGAGCGCACGTCCGACGACTGGCGCAGCGGCGAACTCCATCAGATGATCAAATCGCTCCAGCCCGACGTCCTCGTGAACGACCGGCTCCCCGGCTACGGCGACTTCGACACGCCCGAGCAGATCGTCCCCGCCGCGCCGCCGATGCGCGCCTGGGAGACGTGCATGACGATCAACGAGAGCTGGGGCTACAACCCCTCCGACACGCGCTTCAAGTCGGCGCGCCAGCTGATCCACACGCTCTGCGAGGTCGCGGGAAAGGGCGGCAACCTCCTCCTCAACGTGAGCCCGATGGCCGACGGACGGCTCCAGCCCGAGCTGGTCGAGCGCCTGGAAACGGTCGGCGAATGGATGGCGCGACACGGCGAGAGCGTGGTCGGTACCGAGCCCGGTCTGGAGCCGTGGCAGTTCTACGGGCCGACGACGCGCCGCGGGCCGCGCGTCTACTTGCATCTCCTCATGCGACCGTACGAGACGGTCACGGTGCGCGGCGTTCCGATCCGGCGCGTGCGAAGCGTCCGCGTGCTGGCGAGTGGCGCGGAGCTATCCCACACGAGTCGAGCGGCGGTGATCGACACGCTCTTCAACGCCGACCCGACGGGCGAGCTGACGATCGCCGTCCCGGAGCGCGTGCTCGATCCATATGCGACCGTGATCGCGATCGACTTCGACTGATCAGGACAGCGGTCTCGGCACGTCGAGGTCGTAGACCACGCACGCCGCGACGAAGGAGACGAACGCGAGCACGGCGAGCGCCGTCCGGATCCGCGGCAGTCGCTCCATGACCCAGAGGCCATAGGCGAGCGCAGTGAGCACGCTCGAAACGAGGATCAGCCAGCTGTCGGGAGTCATCGTTCCTCCGATTCCCCCCGGCGCCGCTACGAGCAGGAAGCGTGCCGGCGGGCGACGCTAGCCGTCCCGGAGAATCAGCGCGGTGTCGGGACGGAGAACGCCGCCGTACGGCCGTCCTTCGTCGACGCCGTCGCTCGCGATCTCGACGGTGCCGTGCGCGGTGTACGAGACCGCCTCGGCGGTGAAGTTGACGAGGACGGTGCGGCAATCGGTCTCGAACGTGCGGCGATACGCCACGACGCCGGGCGGCGAAGGCAACAGCGCCGACGTCCCGAGCTGGAGCGCCGGCGACGCATGCCGGGCCCCGAGCAGACGGCGGTACAGATGGAGAATCGAGCGCCGATCCGCGCGGAGCGTATCGACGTTCCTCGTCTCCGGCTCCGGCGACCACGGGAGCCACGGCTCGTGCCCGGGCCAGCCGTGCGCGGACGTCGCATCCCAGGGGAGCGGCGCGCGACAGCCGTCGCGCCCGCCGGGATCCACGACCCGCTCCTTCGGGACGGTCGCGTTCTCGAGCCCGAGCTCCTCGCCCGCGTAAAGAAAGGGCGTTCCCCGCAACGTGAGCAAGAGCACGGCGGCGGCGCGCGCTCGCGGCTCGGATCCGTAGCGGGTCCGGTGGCGCGGCGTATCGTGATTCGAGAGCACCCACGTCGGCCACGCGTGGATCGGCTCGAGGGTTGCCGCCACCCGCGCGATGCCTTCACGCCATGCGTCCCCGTCCCACGGCGTGATGACGGCCGCGGGCAGCTCGAAGACCAGGTGCAGCTCGTCGCCGGCGCCGTAGTAGCGCGGATGGCTGCCGGGTCGAAGGAGGAAGACCTCGCCGACGAGGACCCGGTCGCCCGGATAGGAGTCCACGAGCCGGCGCAGGTCGCGGAGGATCGCGTGCGTCGACTCGTGGTCGTTCAGCGCGGCGTGCGGGACACCGGCCCATTCCGGCGGATCGTCCGGGAGCGCCGGGTCCTTCCCGAGCCCGTGCACGACGTCGACCCGGAAGCCGTCGATGCCGCGATCGAGCCAGAAGCGGAGGACGTCGTGCATCGCGCGCACGACGTCCGCGTTCGTCCAGTCGAGCTCCGGCTGCTCCGGCAGGAAGGAGTGCAGGTAGTACTGTCCGGTCGCCGGATTGAGCGTCCACGCCGGGCCGCGCTCGCCGAAGGCCGCCGTCCAGTTGTTCGGCGGACCGCCGCCCGAGGCCGGATCGCGCCAGACGTACCAGTCGCGCCGCGCGCTCGTGCGCGAGCGTCGCGAGTCGACGAACCACGGGTGGCGATCCGACGTGTGGTTCGGCACCCAGTCGAGGAGGACGCGGATGCGACGCGCGTGCGCCTCGGCCACGAGCGCGTCCAGGTCGGCGAGCGTCCCGAACAGGGGGTCGACGTCGCAGTAGTCGGAAACGTCGTAGCCGAAGTCCGCCATCGGTGAGCGGAAAATCGGGGACAGCCACACGGCGTCGACGCCGAGCCAGGCGAGATGATCGAGGCGATGGCGGATCCCGCCGAGGTCGCCGATGCCATCCCCGTTCGAGTCGGCGAAGCTCCGCGGATAGATCTGGTAGATCACCGCCGACTTCCACCAGGGCGCTGCGGCCGTCATCGCGCTACGCGCGCCGTTTCCCGGACATGCGACGCGGGTATATAGCGGTGCGGTCGATGGCGAGCCACACGCGCCGGACGATCGCCGGGATCGCGACCGCGGCGGCGGTGCTCGCCGCCGTCCTGTGCGCGCGGGCGGCAGAGCGGGGCGGCACGAACGTCTTTCCCCCCCCGGGCACGAAGTCGATCAAGCGCGGCATCGTCGTCCCGGACGACTTCGAGCTGCCGCCCGGCTACGTCCGCCACTACCAGACGACGGACGACGGCCGGCGCTTGCCCGCGATCCTGCTCTTCCATCCCGACTATCGCCCCCGCGACGCGAACGGAAAGCCGATCCCGCTGCCGAAGGACCGCGTCGTCCCGCCCGAGATGGCGCCGCCGGGACTTCCGATCCGGATGCTCGACGTCCGGGACGCGAAGGGCGCGGCGGGCCCGGGCCGCTGAGCGACCGGGTTCGCGACCGCCTCGCCGCGCTCGGAGCGATCGCGGCGACCGCCTTCGCGTTCCACCTCGAGGCGCGGATCGCGCAGCCATGGGTCCTCCTCCAGTGGGTGAGTCTGGTGCCGTGGCTCCGCGTCCTCGATCGCGCGACGTCGATCGGGGGCGCGATCGTCGCGGGCGTCGCGATGTGCGTTGGCTTCGCGCTCGCGCTGTTCTCGTGGTTTCCGGACGCCGTGCGCGACTACACGGGCGCGCCATGGTGGATCGGCGGCGTCGTGCTGCTCGCGCTCGCGCCGTTCCTCGAGCTGCAGTTCGTGACCTTCGCCGTCGCGCGCCACGTCGTGCGCCGCCGCGGCGGCAGTGTCGCCCGGATCGCGCTCTGCGCCGCGGCGATCTACGTCGGCACGGAGTGGCTCTTCCCCAAGGTCTTCGGCGACACGCTCGGTGTCGGCCTGTACGCGGCGCCGTGGGTGCGACAGGCCGCGGACGTCGCCGGCGTCCCGGGGCTCACGTTCGTGCTGCTCCTCGCGAACGACAGCGCGTCCGCGGTCTGGGTCCGTCGCGCGCGACTCCGTGCGGCGGCCGTTCCCGCCGGGTGCTTCGCGGCGCTCGTCCTGGCGCCATCGCTCTACGGCGCGCTCCGCTGTCGCCAGCTCGCGCGCGAGGCGGGACGCGAGCGACCGATCGTCGCCGCGCTCGTGCAGGCGGATCTGAGCCACTACGACCGGCTCGCGGACCGGGTCGGGAAGTTCCAGGCCGTGCGGACGATCCTCGACGATCACTTCGCGCTTTCGGCCGACGCGCTCCGTCGCGGCATCGATCTCCTCGTCTGGCCCGAGACCGTCTACCCGACGACGTTCGGAACGCCGAAGAGCGCGGACGGCGCCGCCTTCGATCGCGAGATCGCGGCGTTCGTCGGGGCGGCCGGCGTGCCGCTCGTCTTCGGCGCCTACGATGCGGACGCGGGCGACGAGTTCAATGCGGCGGTCTTCCTCGAGCCGCCGGCGGACGGGCGGGTCGCATTCGAGACGTACCGGAAGGCCCGGCTCTTTCCGCTGACCGAGCGCGTGCCGTGGCTCCTGCAGACGGACTTCGTGCGGCGCCGCTGGTCCTGGCTCGGGACGTGGAAGCCGGGGCAGGGCGGCAAGTCCGTCGCCCTCACGCTGCGAGACGGCCGTCGCGTCCGTCTTGCGCCCCTCATCTGCTATGACGTCTTCGACCCGGACGTCGCGCTGGCTGGCGTCCGGGACGGTGGCGAGGTCCTCGTGACGCTCTCGAACGACTCCTGGGTGACCTTCGGCGACGTCCCGCGTTTGATCCTCGTGCTTGCGGCTTTCCGCAGCATCGAGACCCGACGTGCCCAGCTGCGCGCCACGAACACGGGGATTTCCGCCGTGATCGGGCCGACGGGCGAGATCCTGGCGTCGGCGGGCGTGCACGAGCGGGCGACGATCACGGGGAGCGTCGAGCCCGCGCGGACGATCGCCACGCCGATGCTCGCGGGTGGGGAATGGTTCCCCGCGGGGGCGCTCGCGGGCGGTGTGATCCTGCTCGCCTGGGCGGGTCAACCGATTTTCCGCTCCCGCCGTCTAACCCGGTGAGGCAGGCCTACGTGGAGCGCGCCGGAGCGGCATTGGAGACGCAGGACGGCTACGACGAGCTCTACCGGCGCAATCGCGCCCGGGTGGGCCGGCTCTGCCGGCTCCTGATCGCGGACCGGGACGAGGCGGAGGACGTCGAGCAGGAAGTGTTCGTGAAGCTGCTGCGCCAGTTCCGCGACGGCGAGCCGCGGGCCGACTGGCGCGCCTGGCTCACACGCGTCACGCTGAACGCCTGTCGCGACCGGCGACGGTCCCGGTGGTGGCGGTGGTGGCGCGGGGCGACCGACGAGTTCGAGGAGACGCGGTTCGCGACCTTCGCGCGGACGCCGGAGGAGGAAGTCCTCGGCGTCGAGCAGCGCGCGCGCGTCTGGCAGGCATACGAACGGCTGCCGACGCGCCAGCGTGAAGTCTTCGTGCTGCGGCACGTCGAGGGCTGGTCGACGCAGGAGACCGCCGACATGCTCGGACTCGAGCCGGGAAGCGTGAAGCGTCACCTCTTTCGCGCCATCCGCCACCTGCGGGGCGCCCTCGGAGAACGTCGATGAGAAGCTGTCTCAGCGAGCGGGCGCTCTTCCTCGTGCTCGAGAACGACGCCGATGACGTCGCGCGCGCGCACGTGCAGACGTGCGCGACGTGCGCGACCCGATACGACGCGCTCGCGCGCGACGTCCGGGTGCTCGGATCGACGCTCCGTCAATGGCCGCCGCCCGCGAGCGCGGCGCCGGCGCGCGTCTGGTGGAAGCCGGCGCTCGCCGCCGCGGCCATCATGCTCGCGGTGTGGGGCGTCTGGGGCACCGGACGCCGGGATGCGGTCGACGACGGCGCGTCGCCGTCACTCGCCGAGGTGTCGCGCGCGCTCTTCTCGACCGAGGACGTCGACGTGCTCGCCGCCGCAGACTCGAACGAGGATTTCCGGCCGCTCGAGGCGGCGCTCCACGGCGACGGGCCGGACGACGACGCCTGGGAGATCGGGGATGACGAGTGATGTTCCCATGCGAGGAGACGACGGCATGACGATGAAGACGATCGCCGCGGCGGTGCTCGCCGTGATGCTCTACGCCGGCGGCGCCAACGCGTTCCGTGGCGGGATGATGATGAAGGGCGGAGGCGGAGGACCGTTCGGCGGCGGCTTCATGGATCCCGGACTCATGCTCCCCGCGCTCTTGCACGGCGTCGGCCTCACCGCCGATCAGAAGACGAAGGTCCGGAACATCCTCGAGAGCCATCACGCGAAGTTCCGCGCGCTCTTCCAGGACCTGCACGCCGCGAACCAGGCGCTCGCCGACAAGCTCTTCGTCACCGGCCCGGTGCATTCCGAGGACTTCAACGATCAGCTACAGAAGGTCGCGCAGATCAGGACGCAGCTCATGCAGGAAGGGCTCGCGGTAGCGCTCGAGGTCCGGAACGTCCTGACCCCGGAGCAGCTCGCGAAGGCCGTCACGCTGCGCCAGCGCCTCGAGAGCCTACGGACGGAGATGCGCCAGCTCCTCGGCGAGCCGTCGGAGATGCTGCCCGAAGGCGGCGACTGAAGGCTACGGTCCCGGCGGCGTCGCGCCCTCGCGCACGAAGACCGGGATCGTGTCGAGCGGGACGTCGACCGTCGCTGTCCCGGGCCCGTGGTAGAGGAGCGCGCGGTTCCAGTAGCTCTCCCACGTCCCGGGCGGAAAGTAGACCGATCGGCTCCGCTGCCCGACCTTCCACACCGGCGCGACGAGCAGGTCGGGGCCGAACATGTACTGGTCCCAGCGGTCGGCGAGGTTCGGATCGCGACGATCGACGAACGGCATCGGCCGCACGATCGGCACGCCGGTCGCCGCCTCGTGCGCGGCCGCGACGATGTACGGGAGCAGCGTCACGCGGAGCGTCGCGTAGCGCCGGTAGATGTCGATCATCTCCTGGTCGTACGCGGGATCGGTCGGCATGTCCCACGGAGCGTGCGTCCCGTGGCCGCCGATCTCCATCACGCCCGAGAACGCGCTGAACTCGATCCAGCGCGCGAACACCTCGCGGTCCTTGAACT
>Ga0070741_10017335_pt1 | contig 11846 bp, 12 predicted proteins | sample Coa_R1_4_FD_66440 | JGI IMG/M metagenome (GOLD analysis project Ga0070741, IMG submission 66440) | Surface soil microbial communities from Centralia Pennsylvania, which are recovering from an underground coalmine fire - Coalmine... | ecosystem: Environmental > Terrestrial > Soil > Unclassified ...
CCGCGCGAGATCGAGGAATGCCTCGCCGAGCATGGCGTTCGCCCGGTCGAGCTGCTCGCCGATTGTGGTTGCCTCGGTCCGCACACGACCGTCGTGCACGCGACCCACGCGGACGGCCGCGAGCTCGACCTGCTCGGCGACGCGTGCGCGCGCGTCTGTGCGTGTCCTACGACGGAAGCGAACCTCGGTGACGGCTTCCTGCCGGTCGAGCGCCTCCTCCACCGCGGGATCGGGCTCTGCATCGGCTCCGATTCCAACGTTCGCATCGACCCGCTCGAGGAGCTGCGCGAGCTGGACGGGATCGCGCGTCGCCAGTCGGGCCGCCGCGATGTCTTCTGCGTCGACGACCTGCTCGCGATCGGTGCCGACGAGGGTGCGGGCGCGCTCGGGATCGACTCCTGGCCGGACGTCACCGTGAACGCGTCACACCCGCAACTCCGAGACGTGGACGAGCCGCTGTGCGCGCTCGTCGCCGGCTGCTCGGCCGACGTCTTCCGCTGAACGCGCCCCGGCGTCAGCGGGCGTGGTCGCGATGACCGCCGCCGCCCTTGCTGCCGACAGGGCCGTTGCCGGTCGCGCCGGATGTGGTGGTGGTCGTGGTGGTGGTCGTGGTGGTGGTGGTGGTCGCCGGCGTGCTGGCGTCGGTCGTCGTTGTCGTTGTCGTAGTCGTTGTCGCAGTCGTGGGCGCCGGAGTCGGCGCCGGAATCGCGGCGGTGGTGTCCGTCGTTGTCGTCGTCGGGTCGCTCGAAGTCGATGCGTCACGGGAGTCGGGAGTCGCCGTCGCCGTGGATCCCGTCGACGAGCCCGTCTCCGTACGATCGCGATCGTTCGTCTTCCCCCCGTTGTCCGTGCTCCCCGCACTCGAGGCTCCAGGCTCGGCGGGCTGTTGTGGCGGGCTCGACACGGCCGGCGTCGGCGTAACCGCTGGAGCCGGTGCGCTGACGGGGACCGTCACCGACATGGACGGCTCGTCGGTTGCCGCCGGCCGCGCCGGCGCCGGCGGAGGCGCGACGTCGTCGGTGGGCACCGGCCTCGGGCCGGTCTGGGCATCGGCCCCGGCTGTGCGCGCGACGCGAACGCGCGTCGCCGCGAGCCCGGCCCGTGGCGCCCTGTACGACACAAGGGCGACCGGGCTTGTCCGTGAGAACGCCCGCGTAGAGCTCGTTCCGTCGACCTGCGTCGCCTTCGCTGCTACCTGCGCGTGTCGCTGCGACATGGCGCTGTGCACGACCGAGTGGACGGCGCCGGTGCCGACGACGGCCACGCTCACGGCGACGGCTGCCATCTTCGCCGCCACACCGGCGGAGAAGAGACCTTTCAGGGCGGCGATGAGGGAGCCGAAGCTGAACCCCGTCTTTGCCTTGCCGGCGCGACTCCTCGGAGCTGCAGGCTCCTCGAGCGCCGAGGCGAGCGTCCGCCGCGCGCGGAAGATGAGCATTTCGACTGCACCCTGCGAGAGCTCGAGCTCCGAGGCGATCTCGCGGTACGACAAACCCTGCCACTCGCGCAGGAGGATGGCGCGCCTCTGGTTCTCGGGCATCTGCTCGAGCGCCTCGTCGAGGCCCATCAACTCGAGGGTGTCGCCGGCCGACGCGCTGCCGGACGGGACGATCTCCTCGAGCATCTCGAAGTCGTCCGGAGCCTCGAGGCGAAGCCGCCTGCCGGATGACGAGCGCCGCGCGATGCAGACGTTCGCCGCGATCTTGTACAGCCACGCCTGCTCGAAGCGCGTGGTCGTGCCGCGCTGCAGGCCGCGGAAGGCGTTGAGGAATGTCGTCTGGACGGCGTCCTCCGCCTCTTCGCGCGAGCGGAGCTGATGGAGGCAGTAGGCGTAGATCTGCTTGCCGTACTGCTGGTACAGGTCATGGGTCGCACTCGCGACTGAATCGGTTACACGAGCGGCGTCCTCTGTTGCGGCCACTTTCCCCCATCCCCCGGTCTGCGGACCCGACGGTTGCTGTGTGACTCATCGGTTACAAACCGTGCGCCGACGAGTCACTCGTTTGCGGGATTCGTCTGGTCGAGCCCTCGTCAGGCGACGCGGTCGTTCAGACGGCCCTGCAGCTGTCCGACGTAAGCCGCGACGTCGCGCTCGCGATACTCGATCAGCTCTTCGCGTTCCGAGACGTCGCGCTCGCGCTTCTCGAGTCGGTCCTCCCGGAGCTCGACCTCCGCCAGCAGCCCGGCCTCGCGTAGCCGTAGCTCTTCATCGGTTTGCCCGAGCTGTCCGGCCCGCTCGGCTAGCCGCTCCTCCATGTCGCGCAGGCGCTGTTCGTGCACCTGGGCGCGATGTTCGCGTTGCTCGAGCTCGGAGAGCAGCGCGAATGCCTCCTGGGAGACCTGTCCCTGGCCATTGCGAGCGCGCTCGAGGCGCTCGCCGTCCTCGCGCATCCGCGCCTCCCGGGCGGCGAGCGCCGCCTCGCCGTTCGCCAGCATCTTCTCGCGCGCCTCGTACCGCCGTTCGAGCGTCGCCTCCCTTTCGGTCACCTCGTCCTCTCGTCTCTGCAGGCGCACCAGCTGCTGCTCGAGCTCGGCTGCGGTCGCGCGTAGGGCGACCTCGCGCTCGGAGGCCGTTCGCTCCCGCTGCTGGGTCGCTGCGTCGAGCCGGCGCAGCTTCTCCTCGCGCGCAAGGAATCCGTCCTCCTGCTCCTGCCGCACGGCATCGAGTGCAGCTCGCTCTCGCTTGAGCTCCCGTTCGCGCTCCGCCAGGCCGGCGAGCTGCTGCGCGACGTGCGCATCGGCCTGCGCGCGCTCCCGTTGGACCGACTCGAGCTCCGCCGCGTGCGAATCCACATGCGTTGCGAGCTCGGTCAAGCGCGCCTCCTCTGCGACGAGCTCCGCCCGAGCGCGCGCGAGCTGGACGCGTTCGTTCTCCACCTGATCGCGCTGGATCTTCAGGACGACCTGCTGCTCCTCGAGCTCGGCATGCGTCGCTTCTGCACGTGCGACGCGCTGCTCGAGCTCCGCTTCGCGTACCGCCAGCTCGCGGGCCGACGCGAGCTCGCGCTCGTACGCTTCGACCTGATGCTCCAGCGCTTCGCGCAGCGCTCGCTCTCGCGTCAGCGCTCGCTCGAGCTCGCTGCGCAGCTCTGTGACCTCCGCCGGCTCGTCCGTCATCGCCTCCTGCACGATCGGCAGGAGCTCGCCGAGCGGAACCAGCTCCTCCGGGGGCTCCTGCACGACTGCGGGCGCTGCCTCGGCCTCGGGAGTCTCTTCGATCCCGAGCTTGCGCGAGAGCTGAGCGCGCAGCCCCGTTCCGAATCCGGTCTCGGCTTCGTGCGTCACTTGAAATGGAGATAGGTCGTGATGTTCAGGAACGCCGGCCCGAGGATGGCCACGAACATCGCCGGGAAGATGAAGAGCGCGGTCGGGAAAAGCATCTTGATCGGCGCCTTCATGGCTCGCTCCTCCGCAGCCGCCTGCCGGCGCAGCCGCGAGTCGGCAGCCTGTACGCGCAAGATCCGGCCGAGCGAGATGCCGAGTTGCTCCGCCTGAACCACCGAGCGCACGAAGGCCGAGACCTCGGGCGCCGGCACACGCTCGGCGAGCTTGCGCAGCGCGTCGGGCCGCGCCTCACCGATGCGCATCTCGCCGAGTGTGAGCGCAAACTCGTCGACGAGCGCCCCCTCCATGTGCTCGGTCAGCTTCGCGATTGCGCCGTCGAGCCCCAAGCCCGCTTCGACCGACACTGCCAGGAGATCGAGCGCGTCGGGCAGCTCGGAGCGGATGCGCTCACGACGTCTGCGGATGCGGAGGGTGAGGACCGTTTCGGGGCCGATAAACCCGACCGCGCCGAGGAGCGGCGCGAAGAACACGCCGGCGATCGGAGCGAGGGTGGCGCCGAGCGCGCCGCCCGTGATCAAGCCGGTGAGCGCAAGCCCGGCTTTGACGGCGAGAAACTGCGACGTCGAGACTCGCTGGGCGAGCCCCGCCGCGATGAGCCTCGAGCCGATCGCGTCCGCCGATGCTTTCGGGTTGAGCCTCAGCGCGATCGCTGCCAGGCGCTCGACCGCCGGCGCCACGACACGCTCGCTGAAGCGTGGAACCACGGCCTCGGCCTGCCCTCTGCGGGCGCCGTACGTCCCCGCGCGCTTGAGCGCGAGTGACCGGCGTCGCTGCGGAGCAGTCGCCAGCTCTCCGACGAGGAATGCGGCGAGCGCGAGCGGCAGGAAGGCGAGCGCGAGCAGCATGTCAGCCCTTGAACGACACGATCTTCTTGAGGATGGTCGACCCGATCGCAAGCATCACGAGAGCCGCTCCGACGAGGGTGTGCCCGACGCTCGTGTGCCAGAGCGGGCTCATGTACGTCGGGCTGATGACACTGATGAGGGCGGCGACGAGGAACGGCAGGCCGGCGAGGACGTAGGCGGACATCCGCCCCGTGGCGGTCAGACTCCGGATCTTCCGGGCGAACTGCTGCCGTTGGCGCACGGTCTCGGCGACGACGTCGAAGAGCCCTGCGAGCGAGCCGCCGATCTGACGCTGAATCGTGACCGCGTTGAGGACGAAGGAGAGGTTCTTCGAGCCGACGCGCTCCCCCATCTCCGACAACGCGTCGTCCATCGGGCGACCGAGCCGCGTCTCGGTGAGCACGCGGCGAAGCTCCTTCGCCGTCGGTTCCGCCCCTTCGTCCACGACCGCCTGAATCGCGTGTCTGAACGAGTGCCCCGCCTTGAGCGACGCGGCGATCGTGATCAGGAGGTCGGGCAGCTGGTTGTCGAACGCCTTCATCCGCCGGCGTGCCTTGGACACCACCCACACGAGCGGGGCCGCGGCGCCGGCGAGCATGAACAGCACGACGAGCACGAGCGGCAGACCGGCGATCGCCATTACGACCGCGACCGCGAGCGCCGCGCCGATGCAGGTGTAGAGCAGCTCGGAAGCGAGCAGCGGGACATCGGCGCGCGTGAGCAGCTGCTGGATGGCTCGGAACTGCTTGACATTCGCGAACGCGTGCTCCGTCGCTGCGACGAGGGTGCGTAACAACGCGCGCCCCTTCTTCCGCTTCCGCGTCTTCGAGCGGCGCTCGCTCGGCCCGAGGTGCGGCGCGAGCCTCGTGCGCAGCCATGAGCCGCGATGCGCGCCGGCCGCAAAGCCGCACGCGAGGAGCACCAGGAGGCCGACGGCGCCGGAGACGACCGCCGGTCCGGAGCCGGAGCTCCACGCCGATCGCGGCAGGACGTTCGACGGGCCGGGGATCGCCGGGCTCGGGAGTGCCGCGCCGGACAGCTGCACCACACGCTCCGCACTCGCAGCGCCGTTCATGGCCGCGGATAGCCGGATCGTCTGACCGGGCCGAGCTGCGGTTACGTAGCGAAGCTGCCACGTGTGCGTGAGCGTGTGGCTGATCGAGGCGTAGAGCACCGCGAGCTGCGCGCTGGACGATGCCTCGCGATAGAGCCCGCCCGTACGGGCGGCGAGCTCGCGCAACGGCCCAGGCGTAAAGCCGGGCCCGGCGATACCGATCGCGTAGACCGCCGCGTGCGCGCGGTGCGCCGCCGCCACGGCCTCGTCGAAGGTCGCCGAGCTGGAGACGTCCTGGCCGTCGGTGACGACCAGGATCACGCGGCCCGGAAGGCCCTGATGCGCAAGCGCGGTCGCGCTTCGTACCACTGCGTCCCACAGTGCGGTTCCACTGCGCCGATCAGCGCTGAGACCCCCCAACGCGGCGTCCGCGTCGGTCGACGAGCTCGCGAAGCCGGTGAGCGCGACCGCCTGATGGCCGAACGTCACCACCTCCACTTGGTCCTCTGGGCCCTTTGCCGCGACGAACGACCGGGCCGCCGCGGCAGCGTTCTGCAGCGACGCGCCCGCCATCGACTGCGACCTATCGACGGCGAGCACGACGCTCTTTGCCTGCCCGAGGTTGAAGGCCTGGAGGCCGGCGGCCGCCACGCCGTTCTCCTCGAGCTCGGGTTTCCCCCCACCCGACGGTACGACGACGGTGACGCGCACCTGCGGATAGCCGCTCGTGTCGACGCCGGCGATCCGCACCCGGTCCGCCGCCGCAGCGGTGGCCGGTGCGACGACGAATACGAGGCAGACCAGCGCGGCTGCGCGCAATCTCATTCTTGCCCGCCTCCGAAGCTGTTGATGGCAAAGGCTGCGCGCACGTCGTCGTCGTCGTTCGAGAAGAAAGCCGGAGGGAGAACGACGTTGTTCGCCGCGAGCTTCTCGAGGAAATGTGGGCGCAGGCCGGTTGCTTGCAGCGGCGTCAACAATCGCTTCGCGCGGGCGGCGTCCGCCTCGGTGGGCGAGGACGCAAGGAAGAGATCCTGGAGGGTGACGACGTCGGACTCCATCCCCACGACCTCAGCGATGTGACTGACACGGCGCGACCCGTCGACGAGCCGCACGATTTGCACGAGCACGTCGAACGCGCTCGAGATCTGCTCCCGGATGGCGCGGTGCGGTAGCTCTACTCCGGCGGTGAGCACGAGCGTCTCCAGGCGCGAGAGCGCATCGCGCGGCGAGTTTGCGTGGATAGTCGTCAGCGAGCCCTCGTGGCCCGTGTTCATTGCCTGCAGCATGTCGACGGTCTCCGCGCCGCGGACCTCGCCGACGATGATCCGGTCCGGGCGCATGCGCAATGCGTTCCGGACGAGCTCGCGGATCTTCACCTCACCGGTTCCCTCGATGTTAGGCGGCCGCGACTCGAGCGTGATGACGTGGTCCTGCTGAAGCTGGAGCTCGGCCGCATCCTCGATGGTCACGATGCGCTCGTCGCCGGGAATGAAGGCGGAAATGGCGTTGAGCGTCGTCGTCTTGCCTGTGCCGGTTCCGCCGGAGATCAGGATGTTGAGCTTGCCCTTGACGCACGCACCGAGGAACTGCGCGGCCCGTGCCGAGAGCGTCCCGAAGGTGATGAGATCGTTGATCGTGTACGGGTCGCGCGCGAACTTGCGCACAGTGAGCGTCGGTCCGGTGAGCGCGAGCGGCGGGATGATGGCGTTCACACGGCTTCCGTCCGGCAGGCGCGCGTCGACCATCGGCGACGCTTCGTCGACGCGCCGGCCGATCTGAGACACGATCTTGTCGATGATGCGCATGAGGTGCGCGTCGTCGACGAAGCGGGCGCTCGTACGTTCGATTTTGCCCGCTCGCTCGACGTATACGCGATCCGGACCGTTGACCATCACCTCGGTCACCGTGTCGTCCGTGAGGAAGCGCTCGAGCGGCCCGTAGCCGAGGATGTTGTCCGTGAGCTGCCGGACGAGCTCACGCCGCTCCTCTCGCGTGAGCGGCGTCCCGGCGAGCGCGAGCTCCTCCGTGACCGCCTTGTAGACGCGGTCGTTGAGGTCGGTCGAGTCCTCCTTGAACAGCTCCTGGCCGAGCTTCGCAATGCAGGCGTGATGCACGGCTGCCTTGAGCTCGGCATACGGATCCGCAGGCACCTCCGACGGGACGTCGGTCAGGGCGTGTCCGCCGTCGGCGGTACGGGAGAGGCGATCGTGTAGTCCCATGCCCTATGCCCGCGCGAAGGAGACGAGTCGTTTTCGCTGGACCGAGCCGCTGGACGGCTGCGCGGTCGGGGACAGCTGCTTCACGAGGCCGCCCATGGCCTGGGCGAAGTCCGACCGGGGGTGCGTAAGCACGGCAGACTCGCCGCGGTTCACGCACACCTGCACCATTCGGTCGAGCGGCAGCTCGTGCGCGACCTTCACGTGCAGGCCCTCCTCGACCTCACGCGTCTTGAGGCCGACGTTCGCGCTCGCCCGGTTCATGACGTACGTGATGCGGTTGGCCGGGAAGGAGAGCTGCTCGAGCGTCTGGAGCGCAAGACGGACGTTCTTGAGCGTCGGCACGTCCAGGCCGCAGAGCACGAGGAGCTGGTCGGTACGGTCGAGCGTCGCCAGCACCGCGCCATGGAAGAACGGCGACGTGTCGACGACGATCGCGTCGTACGACGACCGAGCGACGTCGATGAGCGCGGTCACCTTGCTCTCCACGACGAGCTCCGCGTCCTCGGGCCGGAGTGGAGCGGCGAGGACGTCGAGCCCGCACGGATGCCGAGTGACGTAGCCCGCGAGCTTCTCCGAATCGAGCTCACCCGGAGCGACGACGAGGTCGTACACCGTCTTCGCCGGCTCGAGGCCGAGCATGATCGCCGCGTCCCCGAACTGGAGGTCGAAATCGAGGAGGAGCGTGCGCTTCTTCTCCTTCTTGGCGAGCATCGCGGCGAGGCTCGTGGCCACCACGGTCTTGCCCGTGCCGCCCTTCGGCGAGAACACGGTCACGACGCGACCGCGGTGCGCTGCCGTCTGCAGCTGCCGTCGCGCATGCGAGGCCTTCCGAATGGCGAAGACGACGTTGTGCGTGAGCTGCGGGAGCAACAGAACGTCGGCGACGTCCATCTCGATCGCGGACTCGAGCATCGCAGCTGCCTCCGCGCCCGACGCAACGAGAATGATGGGCGCGCGCGTGTGCTCGCGGATGGTCGCGACGTCATCCGCAGGGAACACGGAGTCCCGCGTCGCATGCAAGATGCAGTCGAGGTGGCCTCCGGCGAGCGGCGTTGTAGCGGCGCCGACTTGGACGCTCGCTCCGACGGCGTCGACCTCGTCGCTCTTCGCTAGCGCGCCGCGGAGCGTGTCGAACCCCTCGCAGTCGCCGGTGAAGTAGATGCGGACGCGATCGGTCACTTCACACCTCCCTGAAGCACCGTGTTGAGTGTGTCCAGGCGCTCGGCGCTGTCCACCGCGGCGGTGACCGGGCGGAGCTCGAGCGTCCAGTCCGCGTTCTTCAAGACGAAGAAGAGGCGCTGCACCTGTGTGTCGGTCACCGCGAGGATCGCGGAGTCGGAGCCCGACGGCGTCGACACCTTTCCGAGAGTAGGATCGCTCGGCGCCGCGAGCACGGTCAGGTTGCGGAGGACGATCCGGGTCGCGGTGCTCGTCGTGTTCGACTGGAGCCTGAGGTTGGCGACGATGTCGACGTGGTCCCCCGCGGCGAGCGTCCCTGCGAGCAGCTGGTTCGCGTCGCCGGCGATCTGAACCGCGCGTAAGGTGCCCTTGAGCTGACTGCGAATGCCCTGCGAGGCGACATCCGAGAAGCGGCGCAGCGTCACCTGCTCACCCGCATAGACGGGCGCCCCAAGGACGAGACCGGCAACCTGCGCCGGGCTCGAGATCGCACCCGGTACGACGTCGCGCTGCTGAATGGTCTCGACGCGCAGATCGTGCTGCTTGACGATCTCGGCTCCGGCGGTGCCTGCGGTGAGGTCGCGAGCGGCGACGTAGACCTGCACACCGGTCGTCGAATGCTGGACGGAGCGCTTGTAGTTCGTGACGTAGAACAGCGTCAGCAGCATCGCCAAGAGCGCGAGGCCGACGGCGATGAGGATGTTTCGGATGCGATACGTCATGGCCTTCCTTCAGTTGACGAGCTCGACGCTGTACACGCCGAAGTCCGGGAGGTGTTGGTTGGTGGAGCTCTGCAGGCCGTTCCAGATGACCCTCGTGAACCAGCCGGTGAGGTCGCCGGAGTTGCCCTGCGCGTCGAACGCGGTCAGATGGAAGGCGACCCATCCGATGACGTCGTACACGGCGTTCGCGCCGTTGCCGGTGAGCGTGTCGTAGACCGGGAACAGGAGCTCCGTGCCGAGCCGGTCGCTCAGGGCGGTCTGCACCGCATTGGAGTTGAACTGCGCGCCGGGGTTCGACTGGTAGTTACCCAGGCCGAGATAGCCGTTGTACCCGGTGTCGATCCAGGTGGCCAGAGCCCCGTTGCCGTTGCTGCCACCGTTGAGGTCGACGAGCCCGAAGGCCCCGGGAGCGCCGGTTTTCCCGAGCGGCAGCGTCGTCGTGACGTTGAAGCACGGGCAGCCCGGTCCCGAGAGGAGCGGGTGCAGCTTGTTCACGACGATCGGCGCGACGCCGTCGACCTGGTTCGGCACGCCGGCGCGGGCGGCGGCCGACGCGGTCACGGTTGCCTTGCTTATCTGGAAGATGTTCGCGAAGAACGCGGGAGCGTCGTCCGACACCTTGACGACGACGGTGTCGTTCGGCTCGTAGTCGCTGCGGAAGGTGATGCCCCCGCTCGGCAGGAGCCCCCCGCCGTTCGAGGTCGCGTACTGGTCAGCGAGAACCTGAGCCTGCGTCGGATCGACGGGAAGCGCCTGAGCACCGGCCAGCGCGGCGGCGTCGGCCGTCGCCTGCGCCTGCCGCTGCTGGCGATACCACGCGCCGACGTCGGTGACCAGCGCCGCCGCTCCGATGAGGACGGTGAGGAAGAGCACGGTCATGAGAACGGCCTGACCGCTCTCGCTGCGGAGCCGGTTGCTCATTCGAGCCGGTCCGTCATCGTGCTCTGCAAGTTCCCCGATGCGACGGCCCACCCGAGAACGTTGATCGAGTACGGGTAGACGACGGTGACGGTGAGCGTGCTGCCTGCATGCGTAAACGTCGGGTCAGCCGGATCGGCGACTGTCACCCGGCCGGTAAGGTCGATTCCGCCGGCGGCTGTCTGGGCGGCCTGCTGGATCTGGCTCACGGTGACGCCGGCGACCCGCGCCTCGATCGCCTGCCGGGCGGCGGCGCGCGCTGCATCGGTCACTGCGAGGTAATGGTTGAACGCAACGCCGGCCTGCACGATGGCGAGCAGGAGCGCGATGAGGACGGGCGCCACGAGTGCGAACTCAACGGCAGCTTGCCCGTTCTCTGCGCGAAAACCGATGCGGCGGCGGCGCGTCATGACGAGTGACCGGAGGTGGTGGGCCTCCCTTGGATGAGGCCCACCACCGTCTGGATGTGTGTTGCTCCCGATCCCCTTACAGCTGGCTGACGAGGGTCGTGAGTGCGGCCTTGATCTGCGTCCCGAGCGTCACGAGCAGGGCGATGACGACTGCGGCGATGAGCGCCAGGATGATGCCGTACTCGGCCATAGCCTGGCCTTCCTGACGCTTGATGTTGTCCTTGACCCAGTTGAGCAGGAACGACGCGAGCATTTGATTCACCTCGGTATTCGTGGTTGACGTGTCGGCGGTCAAAGCTGCGAAACGACGGTGTTCAAAAGACGAACGGTTGCCGCTCCGAGCGACGAGTAGGTGAAGACGAGTACTGCGGCGACGAGTGCGAGAATGACGGCGTACTCCGCCGCCGCCTGTCCGTCTTCGCGAACGATGCGGATCATCGTGCGGTGCCCCCCACCTCCCTCTGTGCGAAGCTGCTTGCGGATGAGTGCGAACGCGTTGATGACGGCTAAGAGCAAGCCGCAATTCGTTTCTTTCGGCCTCGTGCGCAAGATCACCCGGACGGGTTAACGCAGTAGGGTTAGTGCGTGGCCGAGCTTCGAACGGTGGACGGCACCGTCGTGTGCAGAAACTGCGCGATCGCGTCGAATCCGCTCGCGCGCATGAAAGGCCTTCTGGGACGCAGCGGACTCGACTCCGATGAGGGGCTCGTCTTCCCCGGCACCGGCTCCATCCATATGTTCTTCATGCGCTTCGCGATCGACGCAGTGTTCTGCGATCGCGAGCTCCACGTCGTCAAGGTCGTGCGCAACTTGAAGCCGTGGCGAACGGCCGCTGCTCGCGGCGCGAACGTCGTGATCGAGCTTCCCGTCGGAGCAGCCGCCGGCCTCGAGGCCGGTGACCGGCTCGTCCTGAGCGACTAGCCGACGCGATCGATCAGCAAGCTTCGGCTCACGCCAGCTTCTTGCGGGTGACCCGGCCGAGAGTCCACGCGACAGCGAGAGCCCCGCGGGTCACGCCGGAGTACATCAACACCGTGGCGCAGATCAAGTTCAAGAGGTGGACCATGGCTGCCGCGGACCCCTTTCGCCTCTCAGTGGAGCCTGTCGAATAGTGAGGGTGAGCCACTGGCCGCAGGGCTCACCCCCGTCTCGTC
>Ga0070741_10017336_pt1 | contig 11846 bp, 9 predicted proteins | sample Coa_R1_4_FD_66440 | JGI IMG/M metagenome (GOLD analysis project Ga0070741, IMG submission 66440) | Surface soil microbial communities from Centralia Pennsylvania, which are recovering from an underground coalmine fire - Coalmine... | ecosystem: Environmental > Terrestrial > Soil > Unclassified ...
GAGAACGCGACCAGCGCGACGAAGACCGCGCCGAAGCCGCTGACCGACTCGATCGTCGGCGCCGCGATCGGGCTGGTGATCGCGTTGCTGATCGTCGGCGGTCGGGAGCTCTTCGACACCACGGTCCGCTCCGAGAGCGACGTGGAGGACGCGCTCGACGCACCGGTGCTGGCCTCGATCGAGTCCCTGCCACGGCGGCTGCGCGACAGCGTGCTGGACTCGAAAGGCGGGCGGTTCAACGACGAATACGAGCTGCTGGCCGCGAAGGTCGCCCAGATCTTCGACGGTCACCAGGGCGTGGTCCAGCTGGCGGTGACGAGCGCGGTGCCGGGCGAAGGCAAGACGACGACCGCCGCGAACCTGGCCGCGGCGCTCGCGCGGCGCGACGCCAACGTCCTGCTCGCCGACTTCGACATCAGGCGGCCCGCCGTGTCGCAGTTCATGGGCATTCCGCGCAGCGCCGCCGGCGTCAACGAGCTGCTGTCGAACTCGATCGACGTCCGTTCCCTGCTCTGGCGAATCTCGCCCAACGGCGAGGAAGCCACGGGCCAGAACGGCGGAGGCTCAGGCTCCGCCGGCGCGCAGCCCGTTCCGCGCCGCCGGAAGGTCGCGGTCGGAACGGAGGGCTCGCTCGTCGTGCTCCCGGGCGGCAAGGCGCAGCGCTCGGCGGCGGCACAGCCGTTCGTGAAGCTGCCCTCGCTGCTCGAGCGGTTGCCCGCCGAGGTCGACTACGTCGTGATCGACACGCCGCCTGCGCTCCTCGTCTCGGGCATGGCCGAGCTGGCGCAGAGCGTCGACGCGGTGATCGTCGTCGTTCGCCACGGGATGGTGCACCGGCGCCGTCTCCGCGCCCTCGGTCGCCAGGCGCGCTCCTGGCGCGCGCGCCTGATCGGCGCGGTCCTCAACGACAGCCCGGCGGACGACGGCTACCTGAACTACTACGGGCGCGAGTAGCGTGCACGGGAACGGCCGTCCAGCCGCGGCGGACGGCCGCCTGCGCGTCGCGCTGATGGCGTTGAACGCCGCCGGCGTCTCCGGGGTTCCGCGCTACACGGCGGTCCTGGCGCGGGCGCTCGACGACGTGGTGCAGGAGTTCCCCTCGCTCGAGCTCGTGCTGGTGACGACGCGGGCGGGAGCGCGGGCCGTCGAGCCGCGCCGCCTCCGCGTGCGCGTCGTCCGGCCGCTCGGCTTCGAGCCCGACCGCGGCGCCCTGCGGCTCCTCGCCGAGCAGCTCGCGGTGCCGATCGTCGACGCCCGGCTGGTGCATTTCTTCGATGTCTACGGCCCGGTCTTCGCCCCGAGGCGGCCGTTCGTCGCCACCTTCCACGACGCGTCGATCTCCTATCCGGAGCTCGCGCGCTTCGGTCTCGCGCAGGGGGCCTACAAGCGGCGGCTGTACCCCTGGGCGCTCGCACGGGCGCGGGCGATCGTCGCCGTCTCCAACTTCGCCAAGGAGGAGGCGGTCGGCCGCTTCAGAGTCGATCCCGCCAAGGTCGTCGTCGTCCGCTCGGGCCCGGGCCTTGCCGCGAGCTCGGCCGGCGGCGAGCAGACGAACGGCCGCCGCTACTTCCTGTTCGTCGGCAACCTGAGCGCCCGCAAGAACGTGCCGTTCCTGATCCGGGCGTACGAGCGGACGGACGTCGACGCCGACCTCGTCCTCGCCGGGCAGCCGCTCGACGACGCCGGCGCGATCCTGGCGGCCGTCGAGCGCAGTCCCAAGCGCGACCGGATCCGGGTCGTCGCGGGACCGGACGACGACGCAGTCGACCGGCTGTACCGCGGGGCGGTCGGGCTGCTCCACCCGGCGCGCTACGAGGGTTTCGGGTTCACACCGCTGGAAGCGATGTCTCGCGGCTGCCCCGTGATCGCGAGCGACATCCCGGCTGTGCGCGAGATCGCCGGCTCCGGGGCGATGCTGCTGCCGCTGGAAGAAGGGGCCTGGTCGCAGGCGATCGGGCGGCTCGAGCGCGAGCAGGCGCTTCGGGAGGACCTGCGCTCTCGCGGCCGTGCGACCGCGGCGGCATACTCCTGGGCGGAAACGGCACGGCAGCTCTGCACGCTCTTCCTGCGAACGGGATCGACCGGATGATCGCGCCGACAAGACTCCCGCTGCCGATCCGCGCCCGGATCAGCGGCGCCGACGCCGCGGTCTGGGGCGTCGCCGCCGCGCTCACGTTCGCGGTCACTCTGCTCGCTGCCCACTCGGGCCCGAAGGTCCCGCTCAGCGTGCTCCTCGGCGTCCTGGTCTTCCTCGCCGTCCTCGTCGGGTTCGTGAAGGCGCCGCACGTGGTGATCGCCTGCGCGATCCCGTACTTCTGCTTGCTGCCGATGATGAAGGTGCTCGTCACCGCGCAGCTCGGGCCGACGAAGGACGTGATCGAGATCGCGGCGTTCCTCGCCGCCGCCGTGCTCATGCTCCGGCGGCGGTTCCTGCGCGAGCCGTGGGAGGGGGACACACAGGTGCTCGTCCTCACCCTCCTCCTGCTCGCTCTCTACGTCTTCAACATCGGGACGGCGATTCGCGGCGGGAACGTGGTCAGCCTGGAGTGGTTCCACGGCGTCCGCCTCGTCGGGGAGCCGCTGCTCTTGATGCTCGTCGGGATGACCGTCGCGGATCCCCGAAAGACCTTCCACTGGGCGCTGAAGTCGTTGATCCTGACGGTCTGCGGCGCCGCGCTGATCGGCCTCTTCCAGCAGGTGATCGGGCCGGCGCGCCTGATCACCCTCGGCTACTCGTACAAGAACCAGGTGCGGACGATCGGCGGCCACCTGCGCAGCTTCGGCCCGTTCGACGAGCCGTTCGACTACGCGGCGATGGTCGCGTTCGGGCTCGCCGGCGTCCTGCTCTGGGCGAAGAAGCGGACCGTCGTCTGGATGCTCGGGCCGGTGATCGCCGCCGGCCTCGCCGTCTCCTTCGTCCGCGGCGCGGCGCTGAGTGTGGTCGCGCTGATCGCGCTCCTCCTTGCCCGCAAGGGGTACGCGTCGGTCGCGACGGTCGTCCTCGGAGCGGCGGCGGCGACTGCGGTCGCGTTCGTCTTCCTCGCCAGCCAGCCGACGCCGGGCAAGGTCGTGCAGGCCGGGCCGTCGACGTACTTGACCTTGAACGGCCGCGATCGGAGCTGGCGCGTCGCGCTCGGGAACCCCTCCTACTGGCCCTTCGGCCGAGGCGTCGGCGTCTTCGGCACCGCCGCCACCCGCGTGGCCGCCGAGTCGCAGACGCCGACGCTCGACCCGCGGTTCGGCCAGGCCGCGGACTCCGGCTACCTCGCGACCGCGTCGGACGTCGGGTTCATCGGTCTCGGGCTCGAGCTCGCCCTGTTCACGAGGATCATCGTGCTGCTCCGCGCCGCGATCCGACGCGGCGAGGGGGCGGCGTGGTTCGGGCTCGGCCTGTTCGTGATCTTCCTCCTCGACGCCGCGCTCCGCTCGTCGCTCACCGGCTTCCCGACGGCGCACCTCGGGATGCTGCTCGTCGGCCTCACGCTCGCCGCGACCCGGAAGCCGCCGCCGATCTCGCGCAACCTCGCAACCCTGCGCCCGGAGGGCGCGAGATGAGCGCGGCCCGCGTCCAGGACACCGCGCGCGCCGTCGCGTACCTCGCCGCCCACCCGGGGGAGGCAATCGATCGCTTTCGCAGCAAGATCGAGCACTCGCGCGACCGGCAGGAGCGTCGCTCGGCCGACTACAGGCCCTCACCGGACTCCGAGCGGCGCCTGCACGAGCTGCTCGGCGCGCCGCTTCCATGCCCGGCCGCCCAGGAGTTCGACGCCGTCTGGAGCAACCTCGAGCGGTCGCTCGCCACCTCGAGCTCGTACGTGGGCGAGTGGGTGCACGACGCCGATCCGGGGATGGCCCGGATCGTCTGGTGCATCGTTCGCCACCTCCGGCCGGAGAAGGTGGTCGAGACCGGCGTCGCCCGCGGGATCACGAGCAGGGTCCTGCTCGAGGCGCTCGACCGCAACGGCGCGGGCGGCCTCTGGAGCGTCGACTTGCCGATGTTGCGCAGCCGCTGGCACGAGCAGACGGCGGCCGCCGTCCCACTCGATCGCAGGTCGAGGTGGACGTACGTCCGCGGCTCGAGCCGCAGGCGGCTCCCGGGTCTCCTTGCCGAGCTCGGCGAGATCGACCTGTTCATCCACGACAGCGCGCACACGGAGAGCAACATGCGCTACGAGTTCGAGACCGCGTGGCCGGCGCTTCGCCCCGGCGGCGTCCTGCTCTCGCACGACATCACGATGAACGCGGCGTTTCACGACTTCGCCGCCGCCGCTCCGGGCGAGCCGCTCTTCGCGCGCTACCCGGACGGCAGAGGCCTCGTCGGCGTGCTCGTCAAGCCCTAGCCGAGAGCGCAGAGCCCGCCGTGCGCATCCTGATGGTCAACGCCCACGGGCACGACATCACCGCCGGCGGCGTCGAGAAGGGGATCGCGATGCTGTCCGACGAGCTCGTCCGGCGCGGGCACGAGGTCGCGTTCCTGAACGCGTTTCCGGGCGGGCGCGTCGACCCCGGGATGGACGTGACCGTGCTCCACGGCGACGACTGGCGCGGTCATCCCGTTCGCCGCGTACGCAACCACGTCGGCGACGTCGTCGCGCGGCCGAGCCGAGCGGTCGCAGAGACGATCGCACGCGTTCGGCCGGACGCCGTGCACTCGCACAACCTGCCCGGCCTCTCGACCGGTGTCTGGGAGGCGAGCCGCCGGCAAGGCGTTCCGGTGCTGCACACGCTGCACGACTACCACCTGCTCTGCCCGCGGACGACGCTGATGCGTCGCGACGGAACGACGCCCTGCAGCCCGCACCCGCTGCTCTGCGGCCTCCGGACGCGCAGCCTGGCCCGCTGGGCGGGCGGGGTGACGAGCCTCGCCGGCGTGTCGCAGTACCTCCTCGACCTGCACGACCACCTCTTCCCGGGAATCCCGCACCACGTGGTCCGGAATCCGATGGTCCTCCCGACCGCGCCGCCCGAGATCCGTCCGCCGGCCCGGCGCCTCGCGGCGCTGGGCTACATCGGCAACCTCGACGTCGTCAAGGGGGTCGACCTGCTGCTGCAGGCGGCTCCCGCGCTGGAGCCGCTCGACTGCGAGCTGCACATCGCCGGCACCGGCCGCTTGCGGGACGAGGTCGTCGCGGCGGCAGAGCGATGGCCGTTCGTCCACTACCACGGGGTCGTGTCGGGCGAGGCCAAGGACGAGTTCTTCGCGGTCTGCGACGCGGGCATCGTCCCCTCCGTCTGGGCCGAGCCCGGCGGGCCGACGCACACCCTGATCGAGTGGGTCTGCTCCGGCCGTCCGGTGCTCGTTTCGGACCGGGGCGGGCTCGGCGAGGTCGTCGGCCTGTATCCGGGCGCGATTCGCGTCGAGCCGACCGCCGACGGGATCAGGCGCGGGATCGCCGAGCTCGCCGAGCCGGCGCGCTGGCGGTCGCTCCTCGCGTCGCTGGAGCCGATCGACTCCAGCGGCGAGCTCGACCGCTGGGTGCGGGCGCACGAGGAGATCTACCAGTCGATGCTCTGAGCGGGAAGCTCGCGGGCACTAGCGCGCGGGCACCAGCGACTGGCCCGACAGGCGGCGGCACACGGCCGTGATCCTCCGCCCGCCGCTCCTGCCGGCGACGGCGCCCGCGATCCAGTCGGCGTCCTCGCGCGGGAGCACCCGAAGCAAGGCCGCGAGCACGGCGAAGACGGCGACGCCGAGCACGAGCGCGAGCGCGAACGAGCCCGGGCCGTCGCTCACCTCGAGCACGAGCTGCGCGATCCCCGCCGGCACGGCGGAGGCGGCTACGAGCCGGACGAGCTGCCGGGGCGCGAGGTCGACGCCGCCGACGAGGCGCACGCAGCACACGATCGCGCCGACCGCGGCCACGGTCTGGGCGCCGACGTTCGCGATCGCCGCGCCCATCGCGTCGAGGTACGGCACGAACAGGGCCGCGAGCCCGATGTCGACGAGCCCGGCGGCGACGCCGACCACGACCGGGATCCGCACCCGGCGATACCCGAGGAGAAGGCCGGTGCTCAACCCGCCGAGCGGGACGAGCGGCAGCGGCGCGAGCAGGACGAGCAGGATCTTCCCCGCGCCCGCGTACTCGTGGCCGTACACGAGGTGGACGAGCGGCGGCGCGAACACGAGCGCTGCCGCCGTGACCGGCAGGGTCACGAGCAGCAAGAGGCGCAGCCCTCGCGCGTAACCGGACCTGATCCGATCGTGCGCCTTCGCACCGACGAGGGTGGCAACGGCCGGAGCGAACGTACCGCCGATGGCGTTCGGCAGGGCGAGAGCAGATGCATAGACGGAGAAGGCGATCGAGTAGAGCGCAATCTGCGCGTCGGTCGAATAGTGGTTGAGGAAGAAGAACTCGGACCGCTGGAAGATCAGAAAGTTCGTAAAGACGGGAATCGACGCTGCCGCCGCGAACCGGATGAGCTCGGCGCCGACCGTCCCGACGGGTTCCTTCGGTGCCGTGATCTGAGCGGCCAGGCGCCGCCACAACAGCCAGGCTCCGACGACCATCAGGACGTTGGTGACGGCGAGGACGGCGAAGATGCCCGTAATTCCGCCCCCGAGCAGGAGGACGATCACCGTCGCTGCGGTTCCGAGCACGCCTAGTACGAGCGAGATGGCCGAGTTCAGCCGCCAGCGCTGCGCGCCGCTCAACATCGTTGCCGGCACCTTGTGGAGCACGCTCGCCGCGGCGGCGATCCCGCCGAAGATCCACGCAGCTCGGGGCGTGGCTCCGGCGGCCGCGGTGATCGCCAGCAGGCCGAATGCGATTCCCGCCGCGACCGCTTCGACCCGCCAGGCCCACGAGCTGAGAGACCGGAGCACGCCTTCGCGCCCAGCGCCGATCAACTCGGCGACGAACCGCGGCAGCGCCGCCGGAAACCCTGCAGAGCAAAGCGTGATGGTCGCGAGCACGATGAACGAGATGTAGCTCTGGCGCCCCATTCCGCTCGGGCCGAGCACGCGAGCGGCGACGATCGAGACGAGTAACGTGAAAAGGTACGGTGAGACCGACTGGAGGCTGACCCAGACGCTGCCCGTGAGCGTTCGCGCTCCCGTCCTCGAGACGCTGTCGGCGAACGGCGTCGCCTCCGGCTGCAGCTGTGGCTGCACGACGAGGGGTGGCTGGCGATCGGCCGGCAGTGGGCTGCTGCTCTCGTCTTGCACCATCTAGTTTTTCGGCCGGGAACCCTCTCGAGGTGAGCGGTGCCGCCAGCCTACCGGGGCCTGTACGCGCTCAGGACCTTTCGGCGGGCGCGGCCGGCTAGTCGAAGCGCGCGGACGTACGTGCGCCCGACGCTCGCGGGGGCGCGCATTGCGGCTCGTCCGGCGCGGAACCGGAGCGAACGGGGCGTGAACGCGTTGTCGAGCATGTCTCGATAGGCGTCGCGTCTGCGTCCCTGGGCCAAGAGCAGCTCCTGCAGTTCGATCTGCCGCCGCTGGATGCGGGCGATGTCTGCGGCCCGCGCCGCCGGATCACGGACGTCCGCGACGTGCTTGAAGTGGAAGCGCAGCGAGTGGGCGGGTCCGTCGGCCAGTGTCTTGCTCAGGTTGCCGGGGTGGTCGCGGTAGTCCATCAAGACTTCGAGGGTGTACGCGAAGTCGACCCTTTTCGCCAGCCGCCACCAGAGGTCCCAATCCTCGCCGCTGCGCAGCGCCTCGTCGAACCCGCCTACCGCGTGGAACTCGGCGCTCCGAAGGAGAGTGCACGAGGTCCGGAAGGGCATGTGTCGGACCAGGCGCTCGAACGGCGTCCGCAGGACGCCTTCCGATGGGTCTAGAGGCAGGCCGTGGTCGAGTGGACCGAGCGGGCGTCCCGCCGCGTCCAGCCGCTCGGCTCCGCTGAACGCGACAGCGCATTCGGGATGGGCGTCGAGCAGCGGGACGGTCGTCGCGAGGAAGCGTCGTCGCCAGGCGTCGTCGGAGTCGATGAATGCCAGCAGCGAGCCTTCCGCCATCGAGACGGCGAGATTGCGTGCTGCCGCAGGGCCGGAGGTTGTCGCGAGTCGTCGATACTTCAGGGCCGCCGACCGCTCGTCGAAGATGCGACGACAGGCGTCGACTACCTCTGCGGTAGCGTCGGTGCTGCCGTCGTCGACGACGACGGCCTCGACCCGCGCGTACTCCTGCTCGGCGATGCTTCGCAGCGTCATGCTCAGAAGCGGCGCGCGGTTGTACGTCGGCACGATCGCCGAGACGAGCGGTGCGTCAGGACGTTCTCGAGAAGTCACCAGCCCTTGTTCCGGTCAAGACCCGGCGAGCGATGCGGGTCGTCTGGATGCCGCCGAGATACGCGCGGCGAAGCCAGGCTGGGCCGCGGGCGACCCGTCGGCTGACGCGGTAGCGCAGAGACGGCGCTCCGGCGGGCGCGTCGAGGAGCTCGGCGTACGAACCGTCGGGATCGGGCTCGCGCAGCAGCCTCTCCTGGAGCAGGATCTGCCGCCGCTGGATCCGGTCGAGGTGGGCGGCCCGGGAGACCGGGTCGCGGACGTCGCCGAGATGACGGAGATGCACCCGGATCGAGTCGACGAGCGCCTCCTCGTTCTTCGTCACGTTGTTCGGGTGGAGGCGATGGCAGACGAGCCGCTCGACGGTGTACGCGAAGTCGGCGTCCTTGGCGAGCCGCCACCAGAGATCCGTGTCCTCGCTGTAGCGCAGGTTCTCGTCGAAGCCGCCGGCGGCCTCGAACGCCTCGCGGCGGAGGACGACCCCCGGGGTCTGGAAAAGCTCCCGCTGCGCCATCCGGTCGAACGGCACGTGCAGCACGCCTTCGGGGGCATCGCCCGGCAGCGCGGTCTCGAGCTGACCGAGCTTCCGGTCGTCGGCGTCGATCTTCCAGGTCTCGCAGAACGCGAGGATGCAGTGCGGGTGCCTCTCCAGTAGACCGGCGACCGTCGACACGAACCGCGTCTCCATCATGTCGTCGGAGTCGAGGAAGGTGAGCAGCGAGCCCGAGGCGGCCGCGACTCCGCGATTCCGAGCGGCCGCAGGGCCGGAGTTGACCTCGAGGCGAAGGGAGCGCAGCGGGACTCCCCTGGCTCCCAGCGACGCGGTGAACCGCTCGACGACCGCCGGCGTCTCGTCGGTGCCGGCGTCGTCGACGACGACGACCTCGAGCCGGTCGTAGTCCTGCCTCTCGACGCTGCGGAGCGCTCGTTCGAGCAGGCCGGCCCGGTTGTGCGTGGGAACGATTACCGAAACGAGCGGCACGTCAGCCACGGCTGCGCCCGAGTATAGCCCTGGCCTTCGGGCCGCTCGGCCCTCCTCGCGGGCGACGGGTCAAGCCCCACGCCCCGCGAGCCGATATCGAACGTGTGCAGAGCAGCTCTCTACTGCGCACCGCCGGGCGCCGCAACGGGCAGGCCCGCGCCGTAGGGGGTCCGCGCCTACCCATCCTCGCTCCCGCCTCCGTCGTGGTCTTCGGCAACTACGGAAACGGCAACCTCGGCGACGAGGCCACGCTTCAGGCGCTGCTCGGCCTGCTCGCGAGCCGCGTTCCGCGCGCGGAGATCGTCGCCTTCGCCGTCAACCCGCGCGACACGGCGCAGCGTCACGGCATCCGCGCCTTGCCGGCGACGCGCCTCGCGGCGCGCGCGACCCCGATCCTCTCGCCGAGCGCTGACGGGCCGGCGCCGCTCTCGCCGCGGGGGCGCGCCAAGGCGGCGCTGCGTCGAGTACCGATCGTCTACCGGGCCCTCCGCGGCGGCCTGAGGGTCGTCGCCGCGCTCGTCCGCCTGCTCCGCGATCCCCTCCTCGAGGTTCGCCAGCTCAGGATCCTGCGGACGGCCGATTGCCTCGTGATCGGCGGCGGCGGCCAGCTCAGCGAGCCGGTCGAGGTTCTCGCGTCCTTTCCGATGCAGGTGCTCAAGATGACGCTCTTCGCGAAGGTCGCGGGCACGAAGGTCCTGATCCTCAACGTCGGCGCGATCCCGCTCGAGCGGCGGAGCACCCGCCTGCTCGTCAGGACGGCGCTGAAGCTGGCGGACTACTGCGCCGTCCGGGACGAGCGGTCGCGTTCGGTCGCCGAGCGCATCGGCGCGCCGTCACCGGACGTCTACCCGGACCTCGCCTATGCGCTCGCGCCCGAGAACGGAAGCGCCCGGGAGCTCACCCGGACCGTCGCGATCAACGTGTTTCCCCACTGCGACGGCCGGTACCTGCCGGTGGCGGGGGACCGCTACGACACGTACCTGGAGCGCCTGTCGGAGTTGACGATCGAGCTGCTCCGGCGCGGGTACTCGGCGATGCTCCTCCAGACCCAGCTCCGCGCCGACCCGCCCGCGCTCGCCGACCTCAAGGCCCGGCTTGCCGAGAAGGCCGGCTGGGAGGCGGTCGAGCGGCAACTGGTGGAGCGGAGCATCGACTCGGTCGACGACGTGCTCGAGGTTCTCGCCTCGAGCGACGTGGTCGTCGGCACGCGCTACCACTCCGTCGTGCTCGGGTTCGGGGTCGGGCGCCCCGTGCTGGCGCTCGCCGCGCACGTGAAGGTCGCCCAGGAGATGACGGAGATGGGCCAGGAGCGGTTTCTCTTCCAGATCGACGAGGCCGACCCGGCAGCCCTGCTGACCGTCCTGGAGCAGCTCGAGGCGGACGGCTACGAGGCCGAGACGGAGCTCGCGCGGCGGGTCGCGGAGAAGCGGGCGCAGCTCGACGAGGAGTTCGATCGGCTGTTCGGCCCCGTCAGGCGCGACGGCGCCAGCGAAGGCTTTCGTCGAGACGGCCGTCGTCGAGCAGTCGTCGGATCTGCTTGAGCCGCGTGTAGCGGTACCCCTCGAACGCGCTGAGGTCGAAGTCGTTCTCGCGGTACGCCTCGACCAGCTCCTTCGCACCCGCCGCCGCAGTCCATTCCGCCGGGAAGTCCGGAAGCAGGCGCTCGTACAGCGAGAAGTCGACTCGGTAGCTCCGCGGGTCGGCGTACGACCCTCCGGCAATCTCGACCTCGCACTCCGGGAGCTCGTGGTGCACGAGCTCGGCGAGCTCGCGGACACGGTAGTTCTCGGAGCTCGCGCCGACGTTGACCGCGACGTCATGCACCTCCTCGCGCGGGGCGGCGAGCGCGCCGAGCACGGCGTGCCCGATGTCGCGCACGTGGACGATCGGCCGCCACGCCATCCCGTCGGAGAGGATCTTGATCTTCCCGGTGGTGAACGCCCAGCCGGCGAGGTTGTTGAGCACGATGTCGACCCGGAGCCGCGGCGACGCGCCGTAGGCGGTGGCGTTTCTCAGGTGGACCGGCGAGAAGCTGTCGTCCGCGAGCCGGGAAAGCCCCTTCTCGGCCTCGACCTTCGACTCCGCGTACGGCGTCAGCGGCCGCAAGGGCGCCGACTCGTCGAGCAGGTCGTCGCCGCTCGCGGCTCCGTACATGCTGCAGGACGAGGCGAACACGAACCGCTCGACACCGGCCCGCTTCGCCTCCTCGGCCATGTGCAGCGTCCCCCGGAGGTTGATGTCGTACGTCAGCTCGGCGTCGAGGTCGCCGAGCGGATCGTTCGAGAGCGCGGCGAGGTGGACGATCGCGTCGAACCCCTCGAGCTCGGCTGCAGTCACGTCGCGGATGTCGCCGCGACGCTCCTCGAACGGTCGCTCGTCGCTGCCGAGGTCGCAGCCCTCGTAGAAGAAGGTGTCCAGGCCGACGACGTCGTGCCCGGCCGCGACCAGCATTGGCGTGATCACTGAGCCGATGTAGCCGTGGTGTCCGGTGACGAGGACTCTCACCTTGCGACCTCCTCGATCATGGGCTGAGCTGCAGCTTTCGGGACCGGAACGCCTCCGCATAGCCGGTCGGCGAGTTCGCCTCCATCCCTCTGAGGCGCATCAGGCCGAGGAACAGGTCCTCGGTGAACCAGTG
>Ga0070741_10017337_pt1 | contig 11846 bp, 7 predicted proteins | sample Coa_R1_4_FD_66440 | JGI IMG/M metagenome (GOLD analysis project Ga0070741, IMG submission 66440) | Surface soil microbial communities from Centralia Pennsylvania, which are recovering from an underground coalmine fire - Coalmine... | ecosystem: Environmental > Terrestrial > Soil > Unclassified ...
TGTCGCCATGAATGCAAACCCCGGCGATGGGAGTCCGCTGTATCCGCAGCCGCCGGTCCGCGACGCCCTCCTTCGCGTCGCGCTGTTGCTGGACGAACCTGCCGTGCCGGCGTGGATCGCGCGAATCGTGCAAGAGATCCAGGCCAGCGGATTTTGCGAGGTCTCGTTGGCGATCGTCGATGCGGAAGGTCATGGTGGCGCCAATGCTCCGCGCAGTTCATTCCTTTACAACGCCTACCTGCGCAACGAAATTCGCCGACGCCGCGGTTCGCATTCTGCATTTCTCAAACGCGATCTGAGCGAAGTCCTGGCGGACGCCGAGTGGTTGCGCGTTACCCCGCGCCGAGAAAAGGACAAGACATGTCTCGCGCCTGCCGACCTGCAGAAAGTCCGCTATGGACGGCCGGATGTCCTGCTGCGTTTCGGTTTTCGGGGTGAGTTGTGCGCGGAGCTGATCTCGGCTGCGCGTCACGGGGTGTGGATGTTCGGCCATGGCAACAGTCCCGAAACCGCGCTTGATTCGAACTACCTGCGGAAGATCGCGCAAGGCGATCCGGTGTCGGCGAGCGAGTTGTGGCAACTGCCGCCGACTTTGGAACCGCCGCGGCTCTTGTATCGCTCACTCGGTTCCACCCATCCGCACTCGCTGGAAATCGGGCAAGAGGCTGCGTGCCGGAAATCTTCGGCCTTCGTGATGCGATGCCTGCGCCAGTTGGCCGCCACAGGCCGGATCGCACTTGTGCAGCCGCAGGCGCCTGCTCGAAGACCGTTGCCCGGCAACCTGGAAATGGCGCGCTTTCTGGCGCGCAATGTGGCGCACAAGGCGCGTGCGCTGCTCCGCAATCGCGCAAGCGTCGAGCACTGGTCGGTGCTCTGGAGGAAAGGTCGGTCTGTGGATCCCGACGCGCCCGCGTTCACGGACGCGCAAACCGTGCCTTGCCCACCGGGACATTTCTACGCCGACCCGTTTCTCTTCCATCACCAAGGCCGTGACTGGCTCTTCGTGGAAGACTACGACTACGCTCGAGGTCTGGCGGATATCGCAGTAATCCCGTGGCGAGAACAGGGTCCCGCAGGACCTGCAAGGACGGCGCTTCAATTGCCGGAGCACCTGTCTTATCCGCACGTGTTCGCCTGGAACGACGCGGTTTACATGGTGCCGGAAATCGGCGATGCGGGCGGACCCGTCCGGCTATTCCGGGCGCGGAACTTTCCCGGCGACTGGGAACTGATCGCCGAATTGCTATCGGGTCATCTCGCGGTCGATGCCACCCTGCACGAGCATCAAGGCCGCTGGTACATGTTCGCCAACATCGCCGAAGCCGGTGGCAGCGAGAACGATGAACTGTTTCTCTTTCACGCGGATACTCCGCTGGGGCCGTTCGCGCCACATCCCCAGAATCCGGTCGTTTCAGACGTGGGGCACGCACGGCCTGCAGGACGTCTATTCATGCACGCCGGCCGTTTGATCCGGCCGAGCCAGGATTGCGCCGGCGGTTACGGGCGCGCCGTGGTGTTCAATGAAGTTCTGACACTCGACCCGGAAAATTACCGAGAGCGAAGCATCGGCCGGCTCGCGCCCTCTTCCCACACCGGCCGCGGCTATCACACCTATGCGTGCCTCGACGATTTCGAAGTAGTGGATTTCAAGCAGCCGAAATTGCGCTGGAGTGTCGGTGCGTAATTCCGGAATCCGTGCGCCCGATTATCGTCAGGATTGCACCTGTTGCTCGACCAGCCGGCACTGCACAAGTGAAGTGAGGAATTCCCGCGTGAATCGAGTATGTATTTTCCGCAGCGCCCGAATCGGGACCAGCCGCAGAGATGCCAGCTCGAATCCGCTGTCGGCTACCAAGCGTTCGAATCGCGAGATGGTCATCATGTTGAGACCCCCTTTTACTTCCGTGAAGCGACGGGCCCCGTCATGTTTGAAATCCGCTCGCCATCTGATCAGGGCACGCTCGCTGAAGATCAGATGCGCCCAAGGGAACGGCGAGAACAAATGGCCGCCGTAAGGGTGATACCAGGTAGGACCGAACGACAGCAGCACTTCTCCGCCCGGATGCAGAATCGACCGCATCAAGCCGAGGATCGCGGCCGGATCATCGAAATGTTCGAAGGCGTCGATCGAAATCACGGTATCCGCTTCAACATCGGTGGCCGTCGTGAATGTGCAACGCGCTGCGACACCCGCGGCTTCGGCTCTGGCGCGCGCGGCTTCCAAAAAGTCCGTGCGTATGTCTATTCCGATTACGCGCGCGGCTCCGGCTTTGGCCAACTCGACGCTCCCCCGACCATTCCCGCAGCCGAAGTCCACCACGGTGCGTTCACGCAATCGCCCGGCCCAGTCGTCGCCCAGGAGCCCCCGCAGGGTGTCTGCGTAGGACAATCCATATTCCCACTCCATGCTTGCTTCGGCACTGCCGACTTGGCGCGGATGCAATTTCCGCAGCATCCGATAGCCGAGTTCTGAGCTTCCGAACATTGCTGCTCCAGAAACGGCGGCAGTCACCATGTCGCCGACGTGAGAATTGCGTTGAACGTGGTCCAGCTCCTGGAAGAAAACTGCCTCAGTGACTCGCGGGTTCTGTGCTACGTCGCCAGCCGTATTCTAGACCGCCGAGCCATTCATGAATGGCAGACTCGGCTTTGTCCAGTGACGAACTCTGCGGCAAAAAATAACCTGGGCCGTCGAACGCCACGTACTGCGAGCCGCTTGACCACGCGCAAGGCTGAAAGCCGAACGCGCGGAAGGCTCCGAGCGCGCGCGGAAGGTGCAACGACGAGGTGACCAGCCAGATTCGCCTCGGAAGTGATGGAGACTGTAACGCCAAATTGCGGGCGTTCTGCCAAGTCGATCTGGATTGCTGCTCAGTACGGATCATCGCGACAGGAACTCCGAGTTGCTGCGCGAGCCGGGCCAGCAGCGCACTTTCCGGAATCCGGTACTGTCCTCCCCCTGCGATCACGAGCAGCGCACCAGACGTGCGCCTCCACAACTCAACCGCCGCCAGCAGGCGATGCATGCTCTCACCGTTCAATGCACCGAAATCCGTGTTCGAAGCCGGCTCGCGATCCAGTCCTCCGCTCAAGACCACAACGACCTCAGGCCGGGGATTTGCGCAGACATGTCCGGGAACGCGCGCTTCGATCACCCGCACCAACGCGTTGGCTCCCAAGGGCGCCATCAAAAGCAACAAACAAACCTCCAGTCCCGCTCCGCAGAAGCGCAACGCCCGCGGCAGCTTCCGCCACGTGAGAAGAAGGATCAGCAGGAGAACGATGGCCCAGCTCAATGGCGAGAACATGAGTTGCCCCGTGCTGCAGCCGCGCCGTCAGTCATATGAGCGTGCCGCGGCGATGCAACCACCAGTTGCGCAATGCGTTGCGCAGACTCGCATCCAGCACCAGGGCAGGACCTGCAAAGAGCGCTCCCAGCAATACCGCCGCAACCACCAGTCTTGCCAATGGGGAATGAACGCCGAACATCCCACTGAAATGTGCGACCACCCATACCAGCACCGCGAGCATAACCGCCGTAGCAGTCGCACGCCGGTCCGGCAAGGCACGCAGATCTCTGGGACACAACATGTAGCGCAATGCGTTGAAGAGGACGAAGCTGATGAGCGTGGCCCAGACGGCGCCCATCACGCCGTACGTCGGAATCCAGAACAGATTCAGTAACACATTCAGAACGGTGGCGCCCGCGGTCGTAGCGAAGATGGTGCCCGAACGCTTGTGCAGCATCAAACCGGCGGAGCAAATGCTCGTCAATCCGTTCAGCAGATAGGTGATGCCGACCAACACGAAAACCGGCGCCGATTCCGCTTTGGCGCGACCCGCCATGACCAGCAGAGCATCATCGCCGGCAACGATCAGTCCGACTATCGATGCCGCCACGACGTACACCAGCACGTGCAGCACGGCATGCTTGGTTCGCACCACCGCTTCGGGTCCTTCGGTTTCGTACTGGCGCACGCTGACCTGGGTGAATGCCACATTCAGCGCATTCTGGATCAGCGTATTGATCGTCAGCGCTAGGTTGTAGCCGACCGTGTAAATCCCGACCGGAGCGAAGGTCCCCAGCAGGTGGCGCAGCATCAGCCGGTCGACGAAGGAAAGCAATACCGAGGACAGCTCGTTGGCCATCATCGGAATGCCGTAACGCACACCCCTCAGCCACTCGGCGAAATCGTGATCGCGCCACCGCATCGGCAGACGACGCCACACCCAGACCAGCAGAGCCATGGCAACCAGCACCGCCGCGATCAATCTGCCGACATACACTCCATCCGCATTGCGACTCAGGAAATAGATGATCGGCAGGATGGCGCAGACTTCCAGCCATCGCCAGCAAACGTTGGCCCGCACATTCAGCTCGGAACGTTCTTCGGCGCTGAAAACCGCCGAGACGAAGCTGATCCACATGGTCGGCAGCAACATTGCCAGCATCAACCAGCCGATGGCGCTCCGCGTTTCGGTTACAGCAGCCGAATAAACGCCGAAAGCAATCAGGGCGAGCAGCCACAGCGCCATGCAGCAAAGCGCCGGCAGCAGCACGAAATTGGAGCCGAAGCGCGCCAGCGCTTCAGCTCCACCTCGATGCGGATAAAAGCGCAGGATCGTGTGTTGACCCCCGAGCTTGAACACGCCCGCAAGGATCAACAGCCAGGTATCGACATATCCGAATATGCCGAACTCGCTGTAGCTCAACAGCCGGGTCATGACCGGGTACGAAACGAACCCCGCAGCCATCACCAGCACATTGCCGATCGTGTACCGCACGTAATGCGTGGCAATGCCTGGACGCGCTGTTTTGGACATGTCCCCTGTAAGCCTTGTTGGAAGGACACCGGGCGCTCAGCGCACGGCTCATCGGATTCTAGCGAATGCGGGACTGACTCCGGTGCACCTCATCGCGTCGTGTTTGCGTCCGGCAAAAGAAAACGGCCCATGCAAGCATGGACCGTTTCTCCTACCGCCCCGGCTGCTTCAGAATTGATCAGGTTCCATCTTGGTGCCGTAAGGCGCACGCGGGGTGTAAGGCTTCACAGGCGCGTTGTACGCCGGGGGAGCGCGATAGCTTCCCGTGTCGGAGTACGCCGCTTCGCCCGCCCGATTCAACAGCCTGTTGCAGAACTTCCATTTGCATGTCGGCCCGCCCGGCGCACGCGGCGGCACGATGGGGGGAGGAGAGCCGGAACCGCCGCCGGAACCGCTGCTGCCATATTCCACCGCGCCGATGCTGGTCGGAGTCGTCCGGTCATTGCCGTAGTAGTCAACGTTGACGCTCGGACCACCTTTCGCCGCATATATTGCCGGACTGCCCGCCAGAAGGTCGGCATCGAAAGCGGCCAGTGTCTGATTTGTCAGCTTCGGATTCTTGCAAATCGAGCTTGCGGGACAGTAGTTGCTCTTGACTTGCCAGATCACGTTGTTGGTGTACTTCACCGTTCCGGCATAGCTACCGTCCGAATACCAGTCGAGTGCGGTATAGCCGCCGTCGTCGCGCGGAATAACGCTGATCTGACCCAGCCAGATGTTGTTCGACAGCGACGTCACATCGGTCGAATTCGGCGCGAAACCGTGATCGCTGCCGCCGCCAATGAACAAAGTGTCTCCGTTGCCGGTAATGGTGTTGTACGCCACGGTAATGGTCTGGTTGGGCGCGGTGAATTCCATTACCACCGCCGTGCCATCCGCGCGGCACATCGTGCCGGCGACGCCGCTGGAGCCATCTCCACCTATCGGAAATCCCTTCCAGTTGTTGCAATAGCCATTCACGACGCTATTCGTCAACGTCGCCGTTCCCGAGGTCTTGATCCCGTTACCGGCGTTCTCCGATGCCATCAGTCGATCCATGGTCACAGTGCCGGTGCCGTTGGCATACAGCATGTCCAATCCGTCCTGGGTGTTGGAGATGAACTGGTCGTTGCTGAAAATCCAGTTCCCGCCTGTCCACGCTTCGCTGAAGCCGTCGCCGTAGCCGCCTTCATTCTGGCCCCAGCACCCCACGATAGTCGTGGTCGGATAGGCTTCTGCGCAGCCATTCCAGGCAACCGTGGAGTTTCGGACGGTGATCGTCCCGGAATCGGTCGAGTTCTGATTGTTGCCACCCAAGTCACCGGACCATCCGCCCCATCCGTTCGCGCGCAGTATCACTCCGTCCAGCAGAGTGTTGCCCGCCAGACGGCCTGCATTCACCCCGTAATCGGCGAAACCGTGGATGTTGAGGTTTTGCAACGTCAGATTGGTGACATCGGCAGCATAAATTCCGTTCGACGCCCAAGTGCCGTACGGATAGCTGCTGCGGTTGCATGCGCTGACGCCGCCGGTACCGCTGGTGGGTCCGTAGTATTCGATGCACGTGCTGTGGTCGGTGAGTTCGAGACACTTGATGGTGATGTCGTGTGCCTTCTCGACGTCGAAGATGCTCGAGACGCGTTGGGTGCCCCACAGTTGCGGCGGTGCGGAACAGCTCGCGCCCGTGACCACTGTGGGATGCGCGGAATCTACGCCGGAGGGGATGGAAGCGATCGTGCAGCCCCAGGTCGCAGGCTGGTAGCACATCGTCGTGTTCGCACCCGGCGCACCGTAGCCCATCATGTAGCTGCCCGAGCCGATTACGAGCGTGTCGCCCGGTTTCAGCACCGCCGTCGGTGTGTAGTTGCTGGCCTTGGCACCCGGCGCGAGTGCATAGAATGGATGACTGAATGCGCACGCTTTCCCGCTGCCGCTGCCCGGGTAGGCGGCGTTTGCGAGCCCGGTGCATTGCGAGGAAGTACCGCCATCCGTGCGGACGTAGTAAGTGGTCGCCGCGGCCGTGTTGAAGATCGCGAAAGCGCACCACACCATGAGCGCGGCGAAGCCGCACCTGAACCAATACTTGGGCATTTTGCTCGCTCCGTCAGTATGAGGCTGCTTCCTGCAACGGAGTCCGTGTAGTTCCCCACTGACCCACGGTGCCATCCAGGCCCGGCGAGCCTACTCAGCGAGCGCAATGACCTCGGTGATTGAGTTCACAATTCTTATCATTCGGTGAAATGCGCGAGCGCGATGCGTGATGCGTGAGAACCAGATCACCCGCCGCGGTGCGCAAGCGCCGTAAAGACTTCGTAAATCACCGAGCGCTAATTGCGAGATTGCGGGCGCGAGAGGGAAGGCGGCGCATATTCGACCGCGCCTATGCTGGCGCGGACGGGTCGCGGATGTCCGTAAAAATCGGTCGCGACCACGACCTTGGATGACGCCGCGGCGGTGGCCGGAGAGCCCGGCCTGGGTGCGGGATCGTAGCTGGCGAACGCCGGATCGCTCAACATCGGGTCCTTGCAGATCGAATCTCCCGGACAGCCACCGTGACGAACACCGTGCACGATGTTGCCGATCCAACTCACCGAAACTGCGTTGTCGTCTCCGCCGTAGTAGCCGAAAGTCGGTTCGTCGCCGCGCTTGTCGCTGTGCCGCCCATCCAGGAGGTCGTTGGCCAGCACCACCTTGTTGCCTTTGCCGCTTTGCGAGGCATCGACCAGACCATCCCCTTGGCCAGTGATGGTGTCGAAGGCGAGCGTCGCTAGCTGATTCGACAGCGGAAAGTCGACCTCGACGGCCGAGCCCAATGCGCGGCAGTCGTCCGCGGCCTGCATAGCGCCGAGCATGGTGGTGCCCGCCTTCTGCTGTGTCCACATGCAGTTGCCGACCACGACCGAATTAACGATGGACGATGGTCCCGAGATTTTTATCTGGTTGCCGGCGTTTCCGGAAAACCGGCTCTGGACCACTTTGGTACTGCCGGTGCCGTTGTTGTAGAGCAAGTCCAGGCCATCCTGCGTGTTGTCATGGATATTCGCCCGCGTGAATACCCAATCGCCGCCGGTCCACGCTTCGGCGAAACCATCGCCGTAGCCGCCTTCGTTCTGGCCCCAGCAATGGATGATGCTGGAAGCGGGATACTTTTCCGCACAGCCGCTCCACGCAATCGTCAACCGGTCGAAAATCAGCTTGCCGGAATTGGCGGATGAGTGATCGTTGCCTCCGAGATCGCCGTCCCATCCGCTCCAACCGTTGGCGCGTATGGTCACCCGCTCCACCGTCCAGTCGCGCAGCCGACCGGCGTTCACCCCGCTGCTGGCGAATCCGTGGATATCCAGATCACGCAAGGTCACGTTACCGGAGTCTTGGGCATGAATGCCGGTGCTCGCCCAAGCTCCCACGTCGCCGCCCCAATTGCGGTTGCACGTGCCGGCGGGATCGGGTTTGTAGAACACGATGCAGGCGGAATGGTCGGTAAGTTCGAGACACTCCAGCGTGACATTGCTGGAACCATCCAGCGAAAGCACATGCGAGGCGCCTTGCATCCCCCACAGCTCCGGCTTGGCGGTGCAGGACGCGCCCTTGATGATCGTCGGGTGCTGCGAATCCGGGCCGGACGGCACCGCCTGAGGCACACAATCGTAGGAATAGTTCGCATCGCACAGGTTCGAACCGAACGCAGCCACTGCGTGAGCGCTATAACCTATTCCATAACTGCCCGGAGCAATCACCAGCGTGTCGCCACCTGTGATGCGCGGTTTGATCGGCTGATTTTTTGCGGTAGGCGGCAATGCCTCCATCGGTGAATTCCACGCGCAGGCCTTGTGTCGGCTGCCGGAATACGCGACGTTCGCCTGGCCGGTGCATTGTGCGGCAGTGCCACCGTCCGTGCGTACGTAGTAAACGGCAGCCCTGGCGGTGATTGGGGGAAATGCAGCGCAAACGAGCATCGCGCTGAAAGCAAGTCTGCCGAATTCTGTCCACATGTCCCGGTCTCGTCAGCTTGTCTTTTGCATTTCCGACAAGCGCCTCTCCCACGCCAACGCCGTGCGGGCGATGAAATCCAGATCGTCATGCCGCGGTTGCCAGCCGAGCACTTCGCGGATGCGCTGCGATCTCGCGATCAGCGACGGCGGATCGCCCGGACGCCGCGGCTCTTCGACATGAGGCACCGGCGCCCCGTGCGCACGGCCGACCGCCGCCAGCACCTCGCGCACCGAATAGCCGTGTCCATAGCCACAATTGAGCGTGACCGATGCGCCGCCATTGCGCAGATACGCGAGCGCGTCGAGGTGCGCGCGCGCCAGATCGTCCACATGGATGTAGTCGCGCACACCGGTGCCATCCGGCGTGTCGTAGTCCGTCCCGAAAATCGCCAGCGCCGGACGTTTGCCGAGCGCGGCTTCGCATGCGACTTTCACCAACAGCGTCGCATTTTTCGTCGACTGGCCGACACGTCCCTGCGGGTCGCAACCGGCCACGTTGAAATAGCGCAGCGCGACGTAACGCGGCCCGCCCGCGGCGGCGAGATCGCGCAGCATCCATTCACTCATCAACTTGGAAGTACCGTATGGATTGATCGGCGCGGTCGGCGTGTTTTCGTCCGCAACGCCGTCAGCCGGAATCCCGTAAACCGCGGCCGTGGAGGAGAACACGAACTGCCCGATGCCCGCTTCCTTGCAACAGGCCAGCAGATTACGTGTCGCACAGGTGTTGTTGCCGTAATAGCGTAGTGGATCGGCCACCGATTCGGGCACGATCGTGCGCGCGGCGAAATGCATCACGGTGTCGACGGCGTGTTCGCGCAACAGCCGTTCGACCAGCGGCTGATCGCCGACATTGCCCACGATCAACTCGGCGCCGATCACCGCCTCCCGAAAGCCGGCGCTGAGGTCGTCCAGCACCACGACACGTTCGCCGGCCTCGACCAGTCGCAGCACCACATGGCTGCCGATGTACCCGGCGCCGCCGGTGACCAGTATGGTATTCCTCACTTTTTTGCTCCTCGCGGGCCTTTAATTCGTGCCGGATATCCGATCAAGCCCACCGACAATGAAGCGGCGGTCACTCGGTCGGCGAAGCGCGGGTGCCGGTCTCGAGCAATGACGATGCCGGCCCGGAGCTTGATCCGGAGGTCAATCCTTCGCTGCGCGCAGGCAGCACGGTGACGCGTTCCAGCCGCCGCCGCAATCCCAAAAACGCGTGCTCGACGATGAAATACGACAGCAGGGCCGCGATGAAGGTGAATGCCAGGTTCTGCGGGAACGTGGTCCACCACGCTTGCGATTCGCGGTCCAGGAACGGCTGCTGCCATAGATACAGCGAATAGCTCAACACGCCTAGAAAGACGACCGGCTTCCAATTCAACAATCGACCGGCGAACGATCCCGTATGACGCGTGCTCGCTTCGATCAACAGCGCCATGCATACGTTCACGACAAGCGAGCCGAGCAGCACCAGCGTATAACCTCTTCCCCGGTTGATCAGCAGTATCAGCGGAATGGTGAGTGCCAACCAACGGCTGGAGGTCAGGCGCAAGTACCAGGTTTGTTTGAGAAGCCACGGCCGCAGCAGCGCGAGGGCGCAGCCAGTCGCCACGTAATCGAACATGGCAGGAAAAATCGTCATGTCCGCCAACGGGTTTCGGGGATCCATGTGGAATGTCCATTCCAGAATTCCGGTGCGCACCAAAGGACCGATGAAGATCGCGGCAATGGCGACGCGCAGTGCAGTCCGCTCATCCAGCAATTTCAGTGTGAGCGGCCACAGCAGATAGAACTGCTCCTCAATGGAAAGCGACCAGAGATGGGCAATGGGCCAGGGATGGTTCGGGTAATAGTTGACCGTATACGTCGCCGCATAGAGGAAGTCCGGCGTATCGAGCCGGTACAGTCCGGCCAATTTCGCCAGGAGCAGGGCTGCCAGGAACACATAGAACGCGGGGAAGATGCGCAGGACGCGTCTGAGATAAAAGCGTGTCAGGGAAATGCTGTCGGTGTACTGACGCTCGCTCATCAGCAGCGAGGTGATCAGGAATCCGGATATCACGAAAAACACCAGCACCCCGAGGCCCGCGAGGTCGCCTGTACCGTTCCGGTACGCATCGTGCGATACCCAGAAGCCGCTGGTGCCACACAGATGGCCATACAAAACCAGCAGTATTGAAACCGCCCGGAGACCATCCAGCGAGGGGATTCTTCTGGCGCTCAGCTCGGACATGACGACCTTTCCCCCTGGAACCGCGAACTCGCGATCGCGCAGCACAGCGCCGTTCGCAATTCTAATCACGGCAGCGGCATGCGGCGGTGAGAAGCGTGATACGGTGCCAGCGCCGGGAGTTCATTCGGTCGTCGAGCTCAGGCATGATCTCTTCCCCTTCCCGTCGCCAAGTCGCACCGAACCGGCGTTTGCACTCCATGGCCAAACCAAAGGTTCTGATTCTCGATGGACAAAGCGCCGCCGCAACGGAATGCCTGCTGGCGCTGACGCCCGGCTGCGAAGTTCACCTGTCCATGCCCGGCGGATATTGCGGCTTTTCGCTTCAGGGCTTGACGAGAGTCCTCACGCAGCCCGAGGCGTCAGCGGCGCTGCGGAACTGGACGGAAGACCTGTTCCGTCGCGAGGGCTACCAACTGGTCATCCCGACCACCGAGGTTTCGTTGCACGCGCTGAAGACGCGCGATCTTTCACCCGAGTTGCGCGCCCGCATGGCGATTCCGGAAGAGGACGCAATCGATCTTGCTTTGAACAAGCTGCGCACGCTGGAGCTGGCCGCAGAACTCGGAATACCGATACCTGCAAGCTCGCTGATGACTTCGCTGAATGACTTGCCGCAGTCGGTCCGCTATCCGGTCGTGATCAAGCCGCTTTACAGCAAACTGCCCGTGCAGGGCAGGATGCGGTCGTTCGGTGCGCATATCTGTGCAGACCGCCAAAGCGCCCTCGATGCTTGCGCGAAAATGCTTCCGCACACGCCCGTGATTCGGCAGGAATATTTTCGTGGATACGGCGTCGGGGTGGAGGTGCTGTTCGAACAT
>Ga0070741_10017338_pt1 | contig 11846 bp, 11 predicted proteins | sample Coa_R1_4_FD_66440 | JGI IMG/M metagenome (GOLD analysis project Ga0070741, IMG submission 66440) | Surface soil microbial communities from Centralia Pennsylvania, which are recovering from an underground coalmine fire - Coalmine... | ecosystem: Environmental > Terrestrial > Soil > Unclassified ...
GTCGAGCGCGGAGAAGTGGCGGCGCTGCTCGGGGCGAACGGCGCCGGCAAGACGACGGCGCTCGCGCTCCTGCTCGGCCTGCGGCAGCCGGACAGCGGCACCGCCCGCCTCTTCGGGCTCGACCCGCGCGTGCCCGCCGCGCGGCGGAACGTCGGCGTCGCGCTACAGGAGCCGACGTTCCCGACGACGCTGCGAGTCCGCGAGCTCCTCGCGCTGGTTCGCGTCCACTATCCGACGCCGGCGCCCGACGCGGCCCTGCTCGAGCGCTTCGGGCTCGCCTCGCTCGCGCCCCGGCAGCTCGGCGGCCTCTCCGGCGGCGAGCGGCGGCGCGTCGCCGTCGCGCTCGCCTTCGCAGGCCGGCCGGCGCTCGTCGTCCTGGACGAGCCGACGGCCGGGCTCGATCCGGATGCCCGACGCGACGTCTGGGCCGCCGTCCGCGCGCACGCAGGCGACGGGGGCACGATCCTCCTGACGACGCACCACCTCGACGAGGCGGACGCGCTCGCGCACCGCGTCGTGCTGCTCGACCGCGGCGTCGTCGCCGCCGACGACAGCGTCGCGGCGATCAAGGCCGCTGCGGGCCTGACCCGGGTGCGGTTCCGCGCGCCCCCCGGGCTCGCGGTCGAGGGCGCGGAACGCGACGGCGACTGCCTCGCGATCCTCACGCGCGACGCCGGTGCGGCGCTGGAGCAGCTCGTCCGTCGCGGCGTCCCGCTCGCAGAGCTCGAAGTGCGGCCGCTGACGCTGGAGGAGGCGATCGCGGCGCGGAGGCTTCCGCCGTGAACGTCGTCCTCGCGCACGCGCGTGCGCAGACGCTCGAGCTCGCTCGCTATCCGGCGTACGTCGTGCCGACCCTGCTCTTCCCGGCCGCGTTCTTCCTCGTCTTCGCGGCGCCGGCCGACCGCGCCGGCGCGGCCGCCGAGCTGGCGACGTTCGCCGGCTTCGCGGCGCTCGGCGTCGCGTTCTTCCAGTTCGGCGTCGGCATCGCCGCCGACCGCGCCTCGCCGTGGGAGGCATACCTGCGGACGCTGCCTGTCGCACCGCGAGCACGGCTTGGCGCGCGGACGCTCGCTGCGGTGCCGTTCGCCCTCGCCGCGTCCGCGGCGGTGGTCGCGGCCGGCCTCGCGACGACGGAGGCCGCGTTGCCGGCGGCGGGCTGGCTCGAGCTCGCGCTCGTGCTGACGCTCGGGACGGTGCCGTTCGCCATGCTCGGGATCGCGCTCGGGTTCCTGGCGCCGCCCCGTGCGGCGCTCCCGATCGCGAATCTGTTCTACCTCGGCCTCTCCTACGCGGGCGGGCTGTGGCAGCGGCCGAGCCGGCTTCCGGCCGCCGTTGCGGCTGTGTCGCCGTACCTCCCGACGCGGGCGTTCGGCGACGTGCTCGCCGCCGTCGCAACCGGCCAGCCGTTCACGCCCGCGCCGTGGGCGCGGCTCGCGGCCTTCGCGGGTGGGTTTGCGCTCCTCGCCCTCTGGGCCTACCGTCGCGACGAAGGCAGGAGCTACCGCTGAAACGTCGCACCACGAACTTTGTCTCAACCGTCACACAATCGGGCATCGGTGTCCTAGACTTCCGACACCGTGTGGACCGCGCTCGTCTTCTTGCTCGTCCTCAAGATCCCGATCCTGTACGTGTGCTGGGTCGTCTGGTGGGCGATCAGGTCCGAGCCCGAGGTCGGCACGCAGGGGGGCAACGAGGGCGTCAACTGGAAGCCGTGGAAGCGGCCGCCGCGCTCGCGGCCGCCGCGCGGCGGACCGCACGGGCGCCGGCCGCGGCGCGCGGCGCGCGTCGCGCGCGAGCAGCACGACCGGGCGCGCAGCTGAGCCCGTGCGGAAGCAGCGGCAGGAACTCGGCCGTTGCTACAAAAGAACAGGATGATCATGCACGACGTCGACGGCCTGAACGCCGGCTACGCGCGTCTGCTCCTCGACGAATACCTCGAGAATCCCGAGGCCGTCCCGGCCGAGTGGCGCGCGCTCTTCGAGCGCGCCGATGGGGAGCTCGTCGCCTCGCTGCCGGGGCTTGCGCGCCTGCTCGACCGCGCGCACGCCGCCAACGGCGGCAGCGTCGCGGTTGCCTCCCCGCCTGCCGAGCTCGCGCAGCTCGACGCCGAGCTGCTCGGCGGCGTCGCGGCCGCGATGGCGCTCGTGAAGGCTCACCGGATGCACGGCCACCTCGCAGCCCGACTCGACCCGCTCGGCTCCGAGCCGCCCGGCGACCCGGCGCTCGACCCGCTCCACCTCGAGCCGAAGCTGACGCCGGAGCTGCGGGCGCGGATCCCGACGCGAATCTTGCGCGTCAGCGTCGGCGGCGAGACGCTGCTCGAGGCGCTGCCGCGCCTGCAGGAGACGTACTGCGGGACGATGGCGTACGAGATCGAGCACATCTCCGACCACGAGCAGCGCGTCTGGCTGCGGCAGGCGATCGAGTCGTGGCGGTACCGCGTTCCGCTCAGCGCCGAGGAGAAGCGCGGCCTCTACAGGCGGCTGTGCGAGGTCGAGGGCTCGGAGCGGTACCTCCGGCGCGCGTTCATCGGCCAGAAGCAGTTCTCGATCGAAGGCCTCGACGTGACGATCCCGATGATCGACGAGGCGCTCGAGCTGGCGGCCGCCGACGGCGCGCGCGAGGTCGTGCTCGGCATGGCGCATCGGGGCCGGCTGAACGTCCTCGCGCACACGATCGGCTTGCCGTACGAGCGGATCTTGCGCGAGTTCGAGGGCGAGCGCATGCTCGAGGCTGTCGTCGACGCCGCCGAGGGCGGCACGGGCGACGTCAAGTACCACCTCGGCGCGCGCGGCACGCGCTCGACCGCCGCCGGCAAGGTCGGCGTCACCCTCGTCGCGAATCCCAGTCATCTCGAAGCCGTCGACCCGGTCGTCGAGGGCCGCACTCGAGCCGAGCAGACGGACCGCTCCGCCGGTGCGGCCCGCCACGACCCCAGCGTCGCGATGCCGATCCTCCTGCACGGCGACGCCGCCTTCGCAGGCCAGGGCGTCGTCGCCGAGACGCTCAACCTCGAGGCGCTCGAGGGCTACTCCACCGGCGGCACGCTCCACCTGATCATGAACAACCAGATCGGCTTCACGACCGACCCGGCGCAGGAGCGATCGACGCGGTACTCGTCCGACCTCGCGAAGGGCTTCGACGTGCCGATCGTGCATGTCAATGCGGACGATCCCGAGGCCGCGATCTCGGCGGTGCGACTCGCGCTCGCCTACCGGCGCCGCTTCGGCCACGACGTCGTCATCGACGTCGTCGGCTACCGGCGCTTCGGCCACAACGAGCAGGACGAAGCCGGCTACACGCAGCCGCTGATGGTCGCGCGCATCGAGGCGCATCCGACCGTGCGCGAGCTGTACGCGAGGCAGCTGATCGCGGAGGGCGTCCTCAGCGCCGAGGAGGCGGAGTCGCTCGTCGCCGAGGTGGACGCCCGCCTACGCGAGGCGCACGACCGGCTGAAGGCCTCGTTCGCGGAGGGCATCCCGGCGAAGACGCACGACGAGAGCCTGCCGCGCAGCGTCGCCGCCGAGATCACGACGGCGGTGCCCGAGTGGCGCCTGCGCGAGCTGACGGAGCAGCTGCTGCGCGTGCCGTCGGGTTTCGCCGTCCACCCGAAGCTCGAGCGGCAGCTCGAGCGAAGGCGCGCCGCGCTGGACGAGGGCGGGATCGACTGGGGCCACGCGGAAGCGCTTGCGTTCGCGTCCCTGCTCGTCGACGGCATCGCCGTCCGGCTCACCGGGCAGGACACGGAGCGCGGTACGTTCGCGCAGCGTCACCTGGTGCTGCACGACGCCACCACCGGTGACCGCTACACGCCGATGCAGCACCTGGACGGGGCGACGGCCTCGTTCGAGGTCTACAACTCGCCGCTCTCGGAGTACGCCTGCCTCGGCTTCGAGTACGGCTACTCGACAGCTGCGCCCGACGCGCTGGTGCTCTGGGAGGCGCAGTTCGGCGACTTCGCGAACGGCGCTCAAACGATCATCGACCAGTTCATCTCGAGCGGACTGGCGAAGTGGAAGCAGACCTCGCGGCTGACGATGCTGCTTCCGCACGGCTACGAGGGCAACGGGCCGGAGCACTCGAGCGCCCGGCTCGAGCGCTTCCTCCAGCTCGCGGCGCAGGAGAACCTGCGCATCGTCAACTGCACGACGTCGGCACAGTACTTCCACGTCCTGCGCCGCGAGGCGCTGGTGCCGGTCGCGCGGCCGCTCGTCGTGATGACGCCGAAGGGCCTGCTGCGGCTGAAGGCCGCGTCGTCGACGCTCGCCGAGCTCGCCCACGGCGGCTGGCGGCCGGTCCTCGACGACCCGGAGGTGACCGACAAGAGCCGGATCCGGCGGCTCGTGCTCTGCTCGGGCAAGGTCTACTACGACATCGCCGGCCATCCGGACCGCGCACCGGCCGAGTCCGTCGCGATCGCGCGGCTCGAGCAGCTCTACCCGTTCCCGGTGCAGGCAGCGCGCGACCTGATCGCGTCGTACCCGTCGCTGGACGAGGTCGTCTGGGTGCAGGAGGAGCCGCAGAACATGGGCGCGTGGCGGACGATCCGCCACCGGCTCGAGGAAGCCGCGGCCGGCAAGCCCGTGCGGTACGTCGGCAGACCGTGGCGGGCGAGCGCCGCCGAGGGATACCCGACGGCGCACGTCATCGAGCAGGACCGGATCGCGCGCGAAGCCCTGCGTCTGTCGTCAGACTAGGCGACGGGCCTTGCGGCGCGCCTGGTAGGCCTGCTTCGCGAGCCGCGGGCCGTGCTTGCGCGCCTGCTGGATCAGCCGCTTGCGGTGCTTGGGCGGGATCCGCTGCCAGAGCTTCCAGAGCGCGACCGCCGTGCCCCAGACGCCGGCGCGGCGGCCGATCAAGCGTGTGATCTTGGCCATAGCCGGATTCTCTCATTCCCCTCGTGGTTCGTGCCATGGCGGCCGAAACTTCGTGTACAAGGGGAGCGAAGGGAGACCCCGGCGGAGGCGAGCGTGCGGAGCTTCAGGTTCAAGCTGATCGGCTGGTTCGTGCTGCTCGCGATCATTCCGACGGCGGTGGCGTACTACGGCTTCGACACGTTCGTGAAGCGCCGCGAGACGCAACGCATCGACAGCCGGCTGCGCGCGGACGTCCGCTTCGCGGTCGCCGGCTACGCGCAGCGGCTCGATGCATCGGAGCGGCGGGCTCAGCCGGTCTCGATCGCCGACGTCGTCGACCGCCTGCGGAGCGACCTCGACCCGCGCGACACCCTCGTCGCGATTCGAGGCGGCGAGATCGTCTCCGGCCTCGCGACCGGGCGGCAGATCGCGCTCGTCCCCGGCGTCGCCGGTCGGGTCGTGCTCGGCGGCGTCGCCTACCGCGGCCTGCTCACGTCGCAGCTCACGGCCCCGGACGGGGTGCAGTTCGCGGCGCTCGCCCGTCAGAGCGAGCTCGACCACGCGATCGGCTCGGCGCGCAAGCAGATCGTGGCCCTGCTGTTCGCCGCCGTGCTCGGGATCGGCTCCTTGATCTACTTCCTCGGGCTCTCGATCGTCCGCTCGCTCAACCGGCTGATCCGTGCCGCCGACGAGATCGCGCACGGCCGGCTGAGCACGCGGGTCGAGGTCAGGGGCCACGACGAGTTCTCGCGCGTCGCCGACGCGTTCAACCGGATGGCGGCGCAGCTCGAGCAGCGGCTGGCCGAGCTCGACGACGAACGTCGGCGCGCGCGGAAGGGCACCGCGCGGTTCGCAGAAGTGCTGGCGGCCACGCACGACGTCGACCAGCTGCTGCGCGTCGTCGTCGAGACAGCGGTCGAGGTGACCGGTGCGAGGAGCGGCGTCGTGATCGCGCCCGGCGCCGAGCTCGCTCGGACCGGCGATCTCGCGACGGGGGCGCAGTTCCTCGAGCTGCCCCTGCGCGCCGGCCGGAACGACTTCGGGACCGTCGTGCTCGCGGGCGAGAGCTTCGACGAAGCGCGCCGCGAGGCGGCGGTGTCGCTCGTCGCGCACGCGGTGGTCGCGCTCGAGAACGCCCACCTGCATCACGTCGTCGAGCGTCAGGCGCGCGTCGACGAGCTCACCGGCCTTGCGAATCGCCGCGCGGTCGAGGAGATGCTGCGGACCGAGCTCGCGCGGGCGGAACGCTACAACGGCGCCGTCTGCCTCGTGTTCGCCGATCTCGACGACTTCAAGGACGTCAACGACCGCTACGGACACCCGTTCGGCGACGCCGTCCTCTGCGCGTTCGCGAAGTCGCTCGCCGAGACGGTGCGCGACGTCGATCTCGCGGGGCGGTGGGGCGGGGAGGAGTTCGCGCTCGTTCTGCCGGGAACGGACGCGGAGGGCGGCGCCGCGGTTGCCGACCGCGCACGTCGCTCGCTCGCGCGGCGCGAGATCACGGGACCCGGCGGCGAACGGGTCGCCGTCAGCGCCAGCTTCGGCGTCGCCGCGTATCCCGCCTGCGGCGATCTCGAGCTCCTGATCGCCTCCGCAGACGACGCGCTCTACCTCGCGAAGCGGAGCGGCAAGGACCGCGTCGGCACGCCAGACGGCGTCCTCGCGCGTTAAACTCCCGCCGGGTGGGAATGTCGTACGAGCTGGAGGGCACATGGTCGTCGAGACCCCGTCACTGTTCGCGCAGGTGATCCAGGAGCATCTCGAGCTCAAGCGCCGCAACGCAGCGCTCGAGCACGAGATGCCGCTCGAGCGCTACATGAGCGACGATCCGTTCGAGAACCATCCGTTGTTCAAGACGGAGGAGCAGGCGCGGGTCGAGGACACGCTCGACGGCGTCCAGTCGATCGTCGACGAGCCGACGTCACTCGACTGGCCGAGCGACGACACGTTCATCGGTCCGCCGCCCGTCGAAGGCTCGGCCGACGAGCCGAGGCGCGACGAGCAGTCGGACGAGACACTCTGGTCGCGCTCGCGCGACTTCGACTGGGGCGACTAACCGCCGCTGCGCGGCCGACGCCGCGACGCTACGGGCGCGGCCGGCGGGGGACGACGGGGAGCTTGGCGTCGGCGACCGGGCGAAAGCCGATGATGGCCGTCGCGCCCGCGCGCCGCACGCGGAGTCGCAGGACGGGCCCGAGCCGCTGCAGCGACGCCGCCGCGTAGCTCGTAGGTGTAGGTCGAGCAGCTCTTGACGACCGCGGCGAAGAGCGCGCCGGCCAGCTCGACGAGCTTCGCGGCGCTGAGCTGCCCGCAGCCCGGTCGGGGCGGGCGCGGACGATACCCTCTCCGCAAATGCCGGAGCTGAGAACGTCGAGCGCGTACACGCCGACGGGCGACCAGCCGCAGGCGATCGAGCTGCTCGCGGCCGGCCTCCTCGCGGGCGAGCGCTACCAGACGCTGCTCGGCGCGACCGGCACCGGGAAGACCGCGACGATGGCGTGGATCATCGAGCAGGTCGGCAAGCCGGCGCTCGTGATCGCGCACAACAAGACGCTGGCGGCGCAGCTCTGCAACGAGTTCCGCGAGTTCTTCCCGGGAAACGCGGTCGAGTACTTCGTCTCCTACTACGACTACTACCAGCCCGAGGCGTACGTGCCCCAGGCCGACCTCTACATCGAGAAGGACAGCTCGCGCAACGACGACATCGACCGCCTCCGGCACGCGGCGACGTCGAACCTGCTCTCGCGCCGCGACGTGATCATCGTCGCGTCGGTGTCGTGCATCTACGGGCTCGGCTCGCCGGAGGAGTACGAGAAGAAGGTGGTGTTTCTCAACGTCGGCGAGGAGCAGGACCGCGACCTGGTGCTCCGCAAGCTCGTCGACATCCAGTACGCGCGCAACGACACCCTCCTCGGGCGCGGCCGCTTCCGCGTCAAGGGCGACGTGCTCGAGCTCCAGCCGGCCTACTCCGAGACCGCGTACCGAGTCTCGTTCTTCGGCGACGAGGTGGAGCAGATCACGCACTTCGACCCCCTGACCGGGGAGGTGCTGTCGCGGCTCGACACGATCACGGTCTTCCCGGCGACGCAGTACGTGACCTCGAAGCCGACGATCGAGCGTGCAGTGGTCGAGATCCGCCGCGAGCTCGCCCAGCAGGTGAAGAAGTTCGAGTCGGAGGGGCGCATGCTCGAGGCGCACCGGATCCGCCAGCGCACCGAGTACGACCTGGAGATGATGCAGGAGCTCGGGTTCTGCAACGGGATCGAGAACTACTCGCGCATCCTCGACGGCCGGCCCGCCGGCTCGGCGCCGCACACGCTGCTCGACTACTTCCCGAGCGACTTCGTCTGCTTCGTCGACGAGTCGCACCAGACGGTGCCGCAGCTCGGCGGTATGTACGAGGGCGACCGCTCGCGCAAGCAGACGCTGGTCGACTACGGCTTCCGCCTGCCCTCCGCGCTCGACAACCGGCCGCTGCGGTTCGACGAGTTCCTGGCCAAGGTCCCGCAGCTCGTGTTCGTCTCCGCCACCCCGGGCGGCTGGGAGCTGCGGCACTCGAGCCGCGTCGCCGAGCAGCTGATCCGCCCGACCGGGATCGTCGACCCCGAGGTCGAGCTGCGCCCCACGAAGAACCAGATCGACGATCTGCTCGGCGAGATCCGCCGGCGCGAGGAGCGGGGCGAGCGCGTGCTCGTCACGACCTTGACGAAGAAGATGGCCGAGGACCTGACCGACTACCTGCTCGAGGCCGGCGTCAGGGCCCGCTACCTGCACTCCGAAGTCGACACGCTCGAGCGGATCCAGATCATCCGCGAGCTCCGGCTCGGCGAGTACGACGTCCTCGTCGGCGTCAACCTGCTCCGCGAGGGGCTCGACCTCCCCGAGGTGTCGCTGGTCGCGATCCTCGACGCCGACAAAGAAGGCTTCCTGCGCGGCCAGACGGCGCTGATCCAGACGATCGGCCGCGCCGCGCGCAACGTCAACGGCCGCGTGCTGATGTACGCGGACAAGTACACGGAGGCGATCGAGTACGCGATCGACGAGACGAACCGACGCCGCGCGAAGCAGCTCGCGTACAACGAGGAGCACCGGATCACGCCCGAGTCGATCCAGAAGGGCGTCTCCGACATCGCCGAGTTCCTCTCGCTCGAGGCGCCGCACGTCCCGAAACGCTCGCGCCGCGGCCGGCAGGTGGAGGGGATGGACCGCGGGGAGCTCGAGCGGCTCGTGATCACGCTCGAGGAGGAGATGTTCGCGGCCGCCGAGGAGCTGCGTTTCGAGTATGCGGCGAAGCTGCGCGACGAGATCAAGGAGCTGCGCCGCGAGCTGAGCGCCCTGGCGGAGGAGGCCGCCGCCTGATGCTGCTCTTCGTCCTCTTCATCCTGATCTGGGGTCTCGTCGTCGGTGCGCTGGCCCGGCTGGCCGTGCCGGGGCCGGACCCGATGCCGGTCTGGGCGACGATCGCACTGGGACTCGCCGGCTCGGTGATCGGCGGCATCGTCGTGCGCGTCGTCTTCGGCGGTACCGGTGCCGGGCTCGTCGGCTCGGTGCTCGTCGCCGTCGTGCTGCTCGCGGCGTACCGTCGCTACGTGCAGAAGCGGCCGTTCTGGGGCCCGGGGGCGCGCCGGCCGCCGCTCTGAGTCAGCGGCGGCGCGGAAACTCGCGTGTCGCCGTTTGCTCCCACGTCTCGCCGAGCCAGAGGTAGGCGTCGACCGCGAGCCTCCGGTCGTCGGCCCGGTAGACGACGACGCCGCGCGCCTCGCCGCGGCGGCTCGGCCGCGGCCGCGCGAAACCGGGCGCGACGGAGACGACGACGCCGCGCGCCTCCGCGCCGACGGCCTCGAACTCGTGGCGCTCGCAGACCGCATGCTGGTGGACGTGCCCGCCGAGGATCAGCTCGGCGCCGCTGTCGACGAGCGCTGCGAGCACGCGGTTGCGCCGTGCGACCGGACGCTTGCGCGTCCGCCACGGCGCACCGACGAGCTGGTGGTGCAGCGCGACGACGCGCAGCGAGCCCTCGCCCGCTTCCTGCAGCCGCGATCGCGCGCGCGCGAGCTGCGCCTTGCGGATCCCCCCGGACTGGTGGCGCCACGGCCGGACGGAGTTCAGGCCGACGGCGTGGATCGCCTGCGACGAGTAGACGGGCTCGGTCGTCTGCCACTCGCGCTCGAAGTTCCGCCACGTGCGCGTGAATCGGCCCGGCAGCGTGAACGGGATGTCGTGGTTCCCCGGCACGACGAGCAGCGGCCGCTCCAGACGGCGCAGGAACCGGGCCGCCGCCTCGTGCTGCCAGGCGAGCCCGAGATGCGTGATGTCGCCGGTGGCGACAACGAGCTCCGCGCCCACCCGCTCGGCGAGCGCCGCGATGCCCGCGCTCGCGGCCAGGTCGTCGTCCGACCTCCGCGCGCCGACGTGCAGGTCCGACACGTGGAGGATGCACGTCTGCACCGTCGAAGCAGGCTACAGTGACGAGCATGGCGGACGAGCAGATCTTCGACGACCTCTATCTCGGCATGCGCGCCGGCGGTGCGCTGCGCAAGCGGCGCCGCGGCGAGCCGCTGACGCCGGAGGAGGAGGAGGCGCTCGGCCGGTGGCAGCGGCTGTCGCCGTGGCGCAAGGGGATCGCGATCGGCGGCTTCACCGCCGGCACGTTCGGGCTCGGCTTCACGTTGGGCGGTCTCGTTTTCGGCCGCTGGCGCAAGGCCTGAGGCGCCGCTAGCCGGCCTCGCGCTCCTTCGCAGGGAAGATCACCGCCGGCACCTCCTCCTGCGCCGGATCGCGGTCGCGGACGAAGACGTCGATCAGGGTCGCGAAGACGGCTGCGATCGGTACCGACAGGATCACGTAGGCGCCGCCGAGCAGGATCCCGACCGCGGAGACGGTGACGAGGACGATCAGCGGTGAGAGTCCGACCGCGTGCCCGAGCACGCGCGGGTTGACGACGTAGTCCTGCAGGAGCCGAAGGCCGTAGACGGCGATCGCGGCGAGAATCGCCTGCTGCCAGCTCTGCGTCGCCGCGACGCCGACGGCGAGCACGCCCGCGGCCAGCGGCCCGACGACCGGGACCATCTCGACGAGACCGGCGAAGACGCCGAGCAGCAGCCAGTACGGCAGCCCGATCCCCCAGAACGCGAGCGAGAGGACTGTGCTGACGAACGCGATCATCAGCAGCTGGCCGCGCACGAACGCGCCGAGCTTCCGGTCGATCAGGATCCACGTGTCCCGAACGCGTTTGCGGTCGCCCCGGCCGACGGCGCCGAGCACGAGGTCCATCGCGCGCTCGCGCTCGAAGATCCAGTAGGCCGCCACCGCGAACGTGAAGAAGATCCCGACGAGCGCCTCGAGCGCCTTCTTCCCGATCGAGATCGCGGGATGGATCAGGCTCGCGCCCGAGGGCAGGTTCCGCAGCCGCTTGTCGAGCGCGAGGAGCAGGTCGTGCTTGATCCCGCTCGTGTGACGCGCCTCGCGCGCGATCTCGGCGTGCGTGGTCGGGACGTTGCCGATCGCCTGCTGCACCTGCGAGACGGCCTCCGGGACGATCTGCCACAGCAGCACGCCGATCACGATCAGGAGCGCGAGGTAGTGGATGAGCACGCCGGCCGGCCGCGGCACTCGCCGCGCGGCCAGCCACTCGACGCCGGGGCGCATCGCCGCCGAGATGACGAGCGCCGAGAAGAGCAGCGCGATGACGACGCGCAGCTTCCAGAGCGCGAGCGCACCGACGACGACCGCGACTACGACCGCAGACGCGACGAATGCCCGCTTGGCGAGGCTCACGTCCGTTCAACGGAGAACCCGGCCGATCCGGTGCGAACGTCCGTTCGGGCGGTAAGATGGACGGCGAATGGCAGCCGACGAGCTCGTCGTCCACGGCGCCAGGGAGCACAACCTCAAGGACATCACCGTCCGGCTCCCGCGGCAGCGACTCATCTGCATCACGGGCCTCTCCGGGTCCGGGAAGTCGAGCCTTGCCTTCGACACGATCTACGC
>Ga0070741_10017339_pt1 | contig 11846 bp, 7 predicted proteins | sample Coa_R1_4_FD_66440 | JGI IMG/M metagenome (GOLD analysis project Ga0070741, IMG submission 66440) | Surface soil microbial communities from Centralia Pennsylvania, which are recovering from an underground coalmine fire - Coalmine... | ecosystem: Environmental > Terrestrial > Soil > Unclassified ...
ACCCGGCCGCGCCCGTACCGCTCGGCGACCAGCGCCCGCCCGGCGATCCACTCCTTGCTCTCGATCACCTCGACGTCCAGCGGCAACCCGACGCAGTCGCGCACGAGCGCACGGATCGCCCCGTCCCCCTCGGCTTCCCCCCGCACCGCGTGGAAGAGGTATTCCTGCCCGTCGCCGAGGGTGATCAGGTTGCAGACCGAGTCCGGTCGCAGCATCCAGTACTGCCAGGCCGGACGCCGCACCGCCCGCGTCAGCAGGTCGGGTATGCGCAGGTGGGTCGAGCGGGTGACCCCCGACATGAACCCCTGTTCGCGCGCGTCCTCTCCCCGGTAGGCGATGCCCAGGGAGCGCCGCACCTCGCTCCGTGGCCCGTCGCAGCCCACCAGGTAGGCGCCGCGAACCTCCCGCTGGTCGCCACCCGGCGCCCGGGCCAGCGACACCCGGGCACCGCCGGGGACCTCCGTATGCCCGGTGTAGGCCCAGCCGTACATGCGCGTCACCTCGGGGGTGGCGGCGACCCGGTCGAAGAGCACGCGCTCGACGTACATCTGGTTGGCCCGGTGCAGCGGTTCAGGCACCTGGTCGGTGGGGTCGGCGTCGGCGAGGGCAGCCAGCTTGGCATCGCTGGAGGGCATCACCAACCGCTGGAGCTCGTAGCCGGCCACGGTGGTGAAGTACGCGACATCGGTCGGATGGTTGCCCGGCAGGCCCACCGCGCGCACGGCGCCGGCCAACCCGAGCCGGCGGTAGTGCTCCATGGTGCGCGCGTTGTGGGTGTTGCCCTTCGGGTAGCGCAGGGTCTCGGGGTAACCGTGCTCGGCGTGGGCCTGCTCGACCAGTACCGAGCGCACCCCGTGGCGGGCCAGCTCGAGCGCGAGCACCATCCCCACCGGGCCCGCCCCCACGATGACGACCTCGGTGCGCAGGTCGTCATCGTGAAAGCCGGCCATGTCACCGGTGCCGCCGGAAACCATCGGAGTCGGCCTCCCTCGTCACGTACCAGACCACGGCTGAAACACTACCTTGACGTACGGCTGATTGGTGTTGCACGCTGGGTCGATGCAGGACGGTCTGGTGGGGTGGCCTCCCGAGCTCGCCGAACGCTACCGCCGGGCCGGCTACTGGACCGGCCACGGGCTCACCGCCTCGGCCCAGACCTGGGGCGAACCCGACGCGACCGCGCTGATCGACGGACCCGTCCGCATCACCCACGCCGACCTGGTCGCGCTCGCTGACGGCCTCGCGGAGAACCTCGCGGCGCGCGGGCTGTCCCGGGGCGACACCGTGCTGGTCCAGCTCCCCAACTGCTGGGAATTCGTCGTCCTCACCCTGGCCTGCCTGCGGCTCGGCGCGGCCCCGATCATGGCGCTGCCCGCACACCGGCGCCACGAGCTGCGCCACCTGGCGGCACTGGCGGGCGCGGCGGCGGTGGCGGTTCCCGAGTCGTTCCGCGATTTCGACCACCAGCGGCTGGGCCTCGACCTGGTGGACGAGGTGGGCTGCCTGCGCGAGGTGTGGGTCGTCGGCGATCACCCACACCCCGTCGCCGTCGACCTGCGCTCGCTGATCTCCCCGCCCGCCGACCCGGAGGCCGCCCGCGCCCGGCTCGACGCGGGTGCCCCGGCCGGCTCCGACGTCGCGGTCTTCCTGCTCTCGGGCGGCACCACCGGAGTCCCCAAGATCATCCCCAGGACGCACGACGACTACGGGTACAACATCCGGCGCACAGCGCAGCTGTCCGGGACCGACTCGAGCTCGGTGTATCTCGTCGCACTTCCGGCGGGGCACAACTTCCCGCTCGGTTGTCCCGGGATCCTCGGCACCCTCGCCAGCGGCGGGACCGTGGTGATGGCGCGCTCCCCCGAGCCCCGCTCCTGCTTCGAGCTGATCGCCGAGCACGGCGTGACCCACAGTGCGGTCGTGCCGGCGGTGGCCCAGCGCTGGCTCGACGAGCTGTCCGGGCCCGCCGCCTCGTCGCTCCCGGACCTGTCGAGTCTGCGGGTGCTGCAGGTCGGGGGTTCCCGCATGCCCGTGGAGAGCGCCCGCCGCGTCCGCCCGGTGCTCGGAGCCACCCTGCAGCAGGCGTTCGGGATGGCCGAGGGGCTGTGCAACTTCACCCGCCTCGACGACCCCGACGAGGTGATCTGCGAGACCCAGGGTCGCCCGATGTGCCCCGACGACGAGATCCGCATCGTCGACGAGACCGATACGCCCGTCGAGCCGGGGTCGGCGGGGCTGCTGCTGACCAGAGGGCCCTACACGCTCCGCGGGTACTTCCGGGCACCCGAGCACAACGACCGGGCGTTCACCGCGGACGGCTGGTATCGCACCGGCGACGTGGTGCACGTCCACCCCAGCGGCAACCTGGTCGTGGAGGGCCGCACCAAGGACGTCATCGTCCGGGGCGGCGAGAAGATCAGCGCCGAGGAGGTGGAGAACCTGGTCTACCTCGGGGTGCCCGAGGTGGCCCGGGTGGCCGCGGTGGGCACACCGGACCCCCGACTGGGTGAGCGCGTCGCGGTGGCGGTGGTGGCCAGGCCGGGTGCGGCGCCGACATTGGAGTCGGTGCGCGAGGCGCTTCAGCGCCTGGAGTGCGCGGCGTTCAAGCTGCCCGAGCAGCTGGAGCTGCTCGATGCCCTACCCCTCACCCCCGTGGGCAAGATCGACAAGAACCGCCTCCGGGCGGACCTCGCGCGCCGGGCGCGGGCCCGGGCGCAGACCTGCGAGGAGACCCTGCGATGACCGGCACCGCCCCGCGACCACCCGCCTACCCGATGGCCCGGCCGGACCCGATGGCCCCGCCGCCGCAGTTCGCGCGGCTGCGCGCCGAGGAACCGGTCAGCCGGGTCGAGCTGTTCGACGGCAGCTCCGCCTGGCTGGTCACCTCCTACGACCTGGCCCGGCAGGTGTTCCGGGACCCCCGGTTCAGCTCCAACCCCCGCAAGACCGGGTTCCCCCTGTTCAGCCCCGGTTCCGCGGTGGTCAAGCAGCAGGACTACTCGCTGCTGCGGATGGACCTGCCCGAGCACCGCGCGCACCGGCAGATGCTGGTGCCCGAGTTCAGCCCCAAACGTTCCGAGACCTACCTGCCGGTCATCGAGGCCACCGCCGACGCCGCCATCGACGCCATGCTCGCCGGTACCCGACCCACCGACCTCGTCACCGACTTCGCCCTGACAGTCCCCTCGGTCGTCATCTGCGCGCTGCTCGGGGTCCCCTACAGCGACCACGAGGAGTTCCACCGGCACAGCCGGGTCCGGATCTCCCAGGCCAGCACCCCCGAAGAGGTGGGAGCAGCCAACAAAGCCCTGATGGCCATGCTCGACCGGCTGGTCACCACCAAGGAGAAAGAGCCGGGCGACGACCTGATCAGCCGCCTGATGACCGGCGACAACACCGGCCGGCTCACCCACGACGAGCTGGTCATGATGGCCGTGCTCATGCTCTTCGCCGGACACGAGACGACCGCGAACATGATCTCGCTGAGCGTGCTCACCCTGCTCAGCCACCCCGAACAGCACGCACAACTGAGAGCCGACCCGACGCTGTGGCCCGCCGCCGTCGAGGAGCTGATGCGCTACCTGTCGATCACCCACGTCTCCCCCGCCCGCGCCGCGACGGCCGACGTCGAACTGGCCGGCCGGCAGATCCACCCGGGTGACGGGATGATCGTCCCGCTGATGGCCGCCAACTGGGACCAGACCGCATTCCCCGACCCCGCACGCTTCGACATCCACCGCCGAAACGAACACACCCACATCGGATTCGGATACGGCATCCACCAGTGCATCGGACAGACCCTGGCCCGACTGGAACTACAGACCGCGCTCCGGCTGATCACCGAGCGGATCCCCACCCTGCGACTGGCGACATCGGTCGAGAACCTCCCGTTCAAGTCCGACGCGCTCTTCTACGGGCTCTACGAACTGCCGGTCACCTGGTGAGCCCGACTATGGACACCCACGTACCGGTCACCTTCGCCGATTACCTCCGGGTGCCCTACGTGGTGCGATCCCGTGCCGTCCGTGACGACGACGGCCGATGGGCGTGCCGGGTGGAGCACCCGGAGTTGCCCGGCTGCTCGGCCACCGCCCACACGCTGGCCGAGGCCATCGACGAGCTCGATCGGCGGCGGGTGCGGATGGTCCTCGAGCTGCTACGGGGCGGCCGGCGACCACCTCTGCCCCGCGCTCCCATACCGGGAAGCCATCCGGGGGAGGAGCTCGAACGGCTCGGGCTCGCGGAGCTCGTCCCGCTGGTGGATCTCGACGCCGGCGCGCTCAACCGGCCGCGCGGGACGACGGCATGACCCGCTTCGGGTTCTGCACGATCCAGGGCCGGGCGGGCGCCGAGGTGGCGGTCCGGCGGGGCGACCGGGTGGCCGCCCTGTCCGCGTTCCCCGGCCTGCACCCGACCCCCGGCTCCGTGCGGGCGCTGCTCGGAGACGTCGAGCGCTGGACGGACCTGGTCGCCGATTCGCTCGATGCCGAGCTGCCCTGGCTCGATGCCGACGGGGTCACCCACCTGCCGCCGGTCCCCGATCCGTCCGCGATCTACTGCGCCGGAGCGAACTACTTCGACCATCTCGCGGAGATGGGCGCACCCGGGCTGCGCAAGCAGGACATCAGCCCGTTCCACTTCCTCACCGCTCCGTCCGCGATGGTCGGGCACCTCGCCGAGGTGCGGCGTCCGGCCGAGGTCGAGAAGCTGGACTGGGAGATCGAACTCGCGGCGGTAGTCGGGCGCCGGGCCTGGCAGGTCGACGAGTCGGACGCGCTCGACCACGTCGCCGGGTACACCATCGCCAACGACGTCTCCGCCCGCGACTACCTCGACCGCCGCAACCCGGCGCTGGGCATCGACTGGTTGCGACACAAGTCCTTCGCCACGCTGCTGCCCGTCGGGCCCGCCCTGGTCCCGGCCCGGTTCGTCGACGATCCGACCGGCCTGGCCCTGACACTGCGGGTCAACGGCGTGGTCCGCCAAGACTCCTCGACCGAGCAGATGGTGTACTCCCTCGCCGAGCAGATCGCCACGCTGTCGCGGGTCACCCCGCTGCTACCCGGGGACATCATCCTCACCGGGACCCCGGCCGGCACCGCCGCCGCGCACGGCCGGTACCTCGAGCCCGGGGACGTCATGACGGCCGAGATCTCCGGCCTCGGAACGCTGCGCAACACCGTCGGGTAGGGGTTACGACCCCGCCGAGCGTGGTGACCGTCTCACGAGTCATCGGGCGGTAGGTCGTGGTCGGCTCGTCCTGTCGTCGGGGAGGCTCTCGAGTCGCGCCGCAAGCTCGTCACGGTGCAGACCGAGCCTGCGGTAGACCTGCTGGAGGTGGTTCTCCACGGTGCGGATCGAGAGGGTCAGCTGATCGGCGATGTCGCGGTTCGACCGGCCGGCGGCGGCGAGCAGGGCGACCTCCCGCTGCGCCGGGGTGAGGCTGGCGCGCACGTCGAGGCCCTTCAGCGCGGGGGTGGCCGCACCCTCGCAGGTGCGCACGAGGACCTCGGTGCGCCACTGCGCGGCAGCGGCCCGGTGCGAGTCTCCGCAGCGGTGCCAGGCGACGGCGGCGTCGGCGGCGGCCTCCGCCGCCAGCAGGTCCGCGCCCATCCCCTCGAACCGCTCGCTGACCGCCGCCATACCCTCCGCGCTTTCGCTGACCAGCGCGGACACGTGCTCCAGCCGGGCCTGGACGAGGTCGCCCTCGATCAGACCGGCCAGCGTCTCCAGCCGGGGCAGCGCCGCGGCCGGGTCACCGAGGCGGGCCAGCGAGTGCAGGGCGAACGCGGCGCCGACGTTGTCGCCGATGTCGATGCCCTCCCGGGCCGCGTCGTCGAGCAGTGCGCGCGCAGTCCACACCTCGCCGCCGGAGGCGGCGGCCCAGGCCCGCGCGCAGGACGCCTCCACCCCGGTGAGGTACGTGGTGGGCAATCCCAGGTCGTCGATCTCCTGTGCGGTCGCGGCCGCCGCGGCGGCTCGCCCGGCGAGCGCCTGGGCGAGTGCCAGGTAGATGAGTCCCATCCGGACCATCTGCTGGCGCCCGAACCGCCGGAACAGCGCGATCGAGCTCTCCGCGTGGCGGATCGCGGTCAGGACGTGGCCGCGATCGCCGACGACCTTGGCCAGGTGCAACGCGAGGAACGCCCGGGTCTCGACGTCGCCCGCGTCCACGCCCGGCTCGGTAGCCGCGAGGGCCTCGGCCCCGTCCAGCCGCCCGGAGTGGGCGAGGATGTCGCACCGCATGAACCGGTGCATCCAGGCCGACCATTCGAACGGGTCAGCCAGCGAGTCGTGCACCTGGAAGCCCCGATCGGCCACGGCGAGGGCGTGCTCGAGGCGCCCGATCCGGCCGAGCCCGTAGGCCAGCTCCAGGCAGCCCCAGGCCAGCGCGCGCCCGTTCGCCCGCCCGACCAGCGGCTCGGCCACCGCGACCTGCGCGTACGGGCCCTGCGTCGCCAGCAACAGGCCCAGGCGCCGTGCGGTGATCTCGTCGCGCCACTCCGGGTCGCGCAGGGAGGCCTCGGCGTCCTCGGCGATCCGCAGGCCGTCGGCCAGCCTTCCCAGGTCGTAGGCGTGCATGTCGAGACGCGCTACGGCCAGCCGTCCGCGCTGGTCGTCGGTGGCGACGTCCCCGGCCAGACCGGCCAGGACCGCGTCGGCCTCGTGGATCCGCCCTTGCAATGCCGCGAGCTGACCGACGAGAAGGCCGGCCTCGAAACCAGCTCCGGCGTCCCGGGCCGCGAGCGCCAGGCGCTGCGCCAGCGGGAAGTCGAACTGCCAACGGGCGGTGTCGGCGGCGGCGAGCAGGAGCTCCGCCGAGGCCCCGCCGCACTCCATCCGCCACACCGCCACCCGCAGCACGTCCTCGCGGCGCCGCGTGCCACCCGGGTTCGCCGCTTCGACGGCACGGGCGAGGCGGCGGGCGATCGTGGTGGCTCGCAGCGCGGGTATTCCGTCGCGCAGTACGTCGGCGTAGAGCGGGTGGCACAGCCGTATCTCCAGCCGGCGCCCGTTGCGAGCGCTCACGAGCAGGCCCGCCCGTTCCAACCGCTCCCCGACGGCCGGGTCGCCGGCGACCGTCAGCTCCGTCCGTCCGACGGGCTGGGCATAGGCGACCACCTCGAGGAAGTCGCGTGCCGGCTCGTCCAGCTCTCCGAGTAGCCCATCCGCGATCATCGACTGCACGATCTCCACGATCCGGTCGGACAGCGGGACCGGGCCGGTCAGCCGCCACGGGCCGTCCGCGTCCCGGGCGAGCACGCCGGCCGTCCGCGCGGAGAGCACGAGCTCGCGCAGGAACAGCACGGTGCCGGCCGAGCGCTCGATCAGGGTTGCCACCGCGGCCCGCTCCACCCGCGCTCCGAGCACCGTGCTGAGCAGGTCGACCACGGCGGCCTCGGGCAGCGGCTGCAGGTCGATGCGGTGCAGACCGTCGTCGCGCCACAGCCGCCGCACCGGGTCGGCCGCCCGGGCCCGCGCCGCGCAGGTGACGATGGTGAACGCCGACCCGTCGCGTATCTCCTCACGCAGCCGCGTGGCGACCGGGTGGGAGAGCAGGTGCGCGTCGTCCACGATCCGCGAGGGAACCGGCGCCACGGCCGCACACTCGCGCGCCAAGCGGGTGGCCCCGACCCCTCGCCTGCCGGCGATCACCACTCCGGGGCGGCCGCCGGAGGCCAACCCGGTGACCAGCTCCAACTCGTCGGTGCGCCCAACGAACGGCCAGTCCATCCCCGCAGTCTAGGTAGTTCTGCGCACTGAGCATAAGTAGTCCGCACTCATGACGTGCGGCACCGCAGCTGCGAGGGTGGGCACATGGACTTCATCCTCGGATTCGACGCGCCCCGGGCGAGCGACAAGGCCCTGGTCGGCGGCAAGGGCGCGAACCTGGGGCTGCTGACCCGGGGCGGCTTCCCGGTTCCGGCCGGCTTCACCGTCACCACCGACGCCTACTCCGCGTTCATCGCCGGGTCGGGCCTGGCCGGTGAGATCTCCTCGATCATGTCCGGTGCCGACCACGACAGCCCGGAGGACCTCGAGGCCCGCACCGCCAAGATCCGCGAACTGATCCTGGCGGCGCCGGTGCCGGACGACATCGCGGCCGCCATCCGCGACGCCTACACCTTGCTGAACAGCGCGGACCCCGCCGGCGAGTACGTCGCAGTCCGCTCCTCAGGTACCGCCGAGGACCTCGCCGAGGCCTCCTTCGCCGGCCTGCACGACACGCTGCTCGACATCCGGGGAACCGAGGCGCTGCTCGACGCGGTGCGGGAGTGCTGGGCGTCGCTGTGGACCGCACGGGCCACCTCCTACCGTCACCGGGGTGGATACGACCACACCGAGGCACTGTCGGGCGTGGTCGTGCAGCGGATGGTCGCCGCTGACGTATCCGGGGTGATGTTCACCGGAAACCCGCTGACCACCGCCACCGACGAGGTGATGATCAACGCCGGCTGGGGGCTGGGCGAGGCGGTCGTCCAGGGCATCATCACCCCCGACACCTACGTCGTGATGGCCGGTGACACCCACGTCCGCGACCGGATCCTGGGCGGGAAGGAGGTCCGGATCCGCCGCGATCCGGACCGCGAGCACGGCACCGTCACCGAGGACGTCTCCCCCGGCGACCGGGCCCGGTTCACGCTGTCCGATGCGCAGGCCTCCGAGCTGGCTCGGCTGGGGCTGCGGGTCCAGGACCATTACGGCGGATTCCCGCAGGACATCGAATGGGCGCTGGTGGGCGCGGGAGAGGACGCCACCTTCCACCTGCTGCAGAGCCGCCCCGTCACCGGGGTCGAGTTCTCCTGGGACGCCGACTGCGAGGACTGGCAGACGTTCCCCGAACCGGATGGCGTGGTCTGGTCACGGTCCCTGGCCGACGAGAATTGGACCGGCGCCATCACCCCGCTGATGTACTCGTGGCGGGCGCCGTCCTGGCTGGCCGGGCACGAGCCGGCGACCCAGCTGTGGGGGTTCCCCGGCCTGCAGAGGCAGCGGTTCTGGAAGTTCCACAAGGGCACCGCGTACTTCAACTCCCACCTCGAGCGCGGCGTCATCGAGCACACCATCCCGCCGCCGATGCGCCCGGCCTTGCTGGCGAACATCCCGGCGACCTGGAAGGAGGAGGTCCTCGCGCAGCCGTTCAGCTGGGCGGGCTACCTGAAGATGTACGCCCGCGTGGAGGCGCTGCGCCCGCAGCTGTACAAGGGCTTCGAGATCCTCAACGGCAAATGGCGCGACACGTTCTCGACCACGGGCAAGGGATTGTCCGACAGCGAGCGGCGCACCCTGTCCGACCGCGAGTTGAGGCGGTACGTCGACGGGCAGATCGCGCTGGAGGACGAGTACAACTACGACCTCTGGACCTGGTTCTTCATGAACGCCCGCGACGTGATGACGCTGCTCGGCGTGCTGGTGCACAAGTGGTACGACGCGGACGACCCGATGGCGTTCCAGGCACTGCTGACCGGGGTTCCCGAGCGCAGCGAGACGATGAAGGCCAACCACATGCTGTGGGAGATGTCGGAGAAGATCCGAAGGTCAGCGTCTTTGCGCGAGACCTTCGAGGCCAATCCGGGCGCGGCCTTCTTCACGGCCTGCGCGGGCACTCCCGACGGTGACGACTTCCTCGACTACTACCGGCGCTTCATCGAGCTGTACGGGCAGCGCGGGCAGCCCGACCGCGACATCTACTTCCCGCGCCGCGTCGAGGACCCGGGCATCGACTACACCGCGATCGCCTCCATGCTGTCCACCGCCGAGTCCCAGGATCCGGAGATCAAGGAACGGGAGAACAACGCGCGGCGCGAGGCGTTCGCCGACCAGGTCATCGAGAAGATCCGGCGCGGCCCGCTCGGGTCGGTGAAGGCTGAGATCTTCAAGATCGTCTACGCCTGGTCGATCCGGTTCGTGATCGCCCGGGACAACGAACGTAACTTCCTCGACCACTGCACCCTGTCGATCCGGCTCGGGTTCATGGAGATCGGGCGACGCCTGGCCGAGCGCGGCGTGTTCGAGAGCGAGGACGACGTCTGGTACGTCACCCGTCGGGAGCTCTACGCTCTGCTCGAGGGTGCCCGGTTGACCCCGCTGATGCGCACCAAGATCACCGCCCGGCGGCGTGACCACCACCGGATGCTGACCCGCGACTACGCCCCGCCGAAGTACATCGTGAACAACCGCGGCCAGGACCTGGACGTCACCGAAGACCTCGGCGACGGCGTCCTGCGCGGCACCGGGACCGCGCGCGGAACCGTCACCGCGACCGCCCGGGTCGTCAAACAGCTCAAGGACGTGGGACGGGTTTGCGAGGGCGAGATCCTGGTCGTCAACGCCACCGACCCGGGCTGGACGCCGGTGTTCCACATCATCTCGGGGATCGTGCTGGAGACCGGCGGGATCCTGGCGCACGGGTCCTGCCTGGCCCGGGAGTACGGGCTGCCCGCGGTGCAGATCGCCGACGCCATGCAGCGGATCCCCGACGGCGCGACGATCACACTCAATGGCGACAGCGGTTCGGTCACTGTCGTGTACGAGGCAGGGGTGTCCGGATGACCGCGACCGCAACACCCCCACCGACGACCGCGTCGCACCTCGGAGGCCAGCGCTTCTGCGCCTGGTGCGGCGTGCTGTTCGTGGCCCTGTTCTTCCCCGGAATGCTGATGGCCGGGCTCTTCCCGCCGCACTCCCCTACGGACTCCGCCGCCCAGGTGACGGCAGCCTGGACCACCGACCCGGTCATACGCCAACTCGGGATCTTCACCTGCATGTTCGCCGCCGGCCTCGGTGCACCGCTCGCCGCGGTGATCAGCACCTACCTCAAGAAGATCGACCCCAGCCACACCTACTCCAACCTGCAACTCATCGGCGGCGCGACCGCCGTGGTGGCGATCCTGGTGCCGATGTTCATCTGGGCCGCTGCCGCCTTCCGGCCGGACACCCCCCGCCCGGACGAGCTCATGCTCCTGCTCAACGACCTGGCCTGGATCCCGTTCGTGATGAACACCCCGCCCGCCCTGATGCAGTGCGGCGCCGTCGGCTTCGCCGTCCTCGGCGACAAGAGCGGCGACCCGGTCTTCCCGCGCTGGGTGGGCTACTACAACCTCTGGACCGCGTTCATGTTCCTGCCCGGCGCCCTGGTCATCTTCTTCCATACCGGCCCCTTCGCCTGGAACGGCATCCTGGCCTTCTGGGTGGTCGCCGTGCTGTTCGGTGCCTGGTTCATCGTCATGACCTTCGTGCTGCTGCAGGCGATCAAGAGGACGAACCGGGGCGCCGCGGAGCCGGTCTCGTCCTGACGCACCCGCCGCTCACCGACCTCGAATCACTGGCCGCGCTGGCCTGACCTGGCGTCGGACTAGGTATAGAGCACGTTCCAGACCAGACCGGCGTGTGCCCGGGCCAGACGGGCGACCTCGGTGTCGTCCGCGCCGCGCAGCAGGTGGCGGCGGCCACGCCAGGTCAGCATGGTCAGCCAGCGGGCGACGGTGTCGCCGTCGAGGTCGGCGCGGGTCGAACCGGCAGCCTGGGCCCGCCGGATGTGGTCACCCAGCGCGGCGGCATCGGCAGCCTGGGCGGCCTCCAGCTGGGCGCGCACGCCGGGATCGGCAGTGGCGACCTCGTCCACGGCGGCCATCAGGGTGGCGTGCGGGCGGTAGGCGCGCAACATGTTCTCGACGTGCGGAGCGAGCTCGTCGAGACCGGCGGGCGGGTCGGCGTTCCACCAGCGGGCTCCGGTGGCGGCGAGGACCCCCGCGATCTGGGTGTACCAGGCGCTGATCAGGTCGTTCTTGTCTTCGAAGTAGAGGTAGAACCGGGTACGGGACATACCGGCCGCGCCGGTCAGG
>Ga0070741_10017340_pt1 | contig 11844 bp, 9 predicted proteins | sample Coa_R1_4_FD_66440 | JGI IMG/M metagenome (GOLD analysis project Ga0070741, IMG submission 66440) | Surface soil microbial communities from Centralia Pennsylvania, which are recovering from an underground coalmine fire - Coalmine... | ecosystem: Environmental > Terrestrial > Soil > Unclassified ...
GTTGTCCCATTCACCGATGATGCAATAGCTGCGGTCGCCGGTCTTGATGATATTGACGTGGCGCAGCCCGGCCCAATCGCGGTTCACCTTTTTGTGGGCGTCGAGGAATTCCTGGTCGCGCCCGGGCTTCACTTTGAAACGCACGGCATTGAATGCGGTCATCGGTCGATCTCCGTGACAGTGGCGCGGCCATGATGCGCGCGTCGGCGCCGTGCGCGCAAGGCCCGGCCTGGCTTGCCTCGGCGCGCAAAGCGTCCGATCATAGGCCATCCAGCCGGGAAGCGCGTCATGAGCCAGACCGTCACCGCGCCGCGTACCAAGACCAAGCCGAAGATCGCGCGGCCGCCGCTGTGGAAAGTGATCCTGCTCAACGACGACTACACGCCGCGCGAATTCGTCGTCGTCGTGCTCAAAGCGGTGTTCCGCATGACCGATGAGCAGGCCTATAACGTGATGATCACCGCGCACCGCAGAGGCGCCTGCGTCATCGCCGTCTATGCCAAGGACGTCGCCGACACCAAAGCGAAAGAAGCGACCGAGCTCGGCAAGCGGAAAGGCTATCCGCTGTTTTTCACGACGGAGCCCGAGGAGTAGCGGTCAGGATCGGCGTGGCGCCGTTGCGCCTGAAGACGCAAAGCGCGGAGCGCTTGGCCGCGTTCTTTCCGCTCACGATCGCCTGCACGCGCATCTCGCTCGCCGAAAAAGTGCCGCGCATCGACATCCACGTCGTATCTTTGCCGTCCGGATCGCTCATGTCCGCTTGGATATGGCCGCCTTTCGTCACTTTGACGCGGCCTTCGAGATCGGGATTTTGCGGATCGGGATTCTGATTGGCGCCATTGAGCCAGGCCGCGCCGTGGCCGCTGGCGTAGATTTCAATGACCAGCAGCGGACAGGACGGATCGGCGGCGCCGGCCGCGGGTTGCCAGAGTCCGGCCGAGCTTCCCTGCGGCGCCGCTTCGCCGGCCGCCAAGGCGAAGACGAGCGGTAGCAAAGCGAGACCAAGGACAGGGCGATCGCGCAGCCGCATTCGGCGAATCCTTTGGCCGAGGCTTACGAGCAAAGCGCAGCATGCGTCAATCGCGGCAGCGTGATTGCTCGCAACCGCTCCGATTCAATTTTCAGACAGCCCGAAGCCACAGCTCCGCTGGCCCTGTTCTTTGACGGCGCGGGCGCGCCGGCGTCTCTTTTTCCTGCCCCTCAATGAGGGGAGCGGAGCGCCGAGACGGCGCACATAAATTCCGCGCTGATGAGGCGCGGCGCGCGTCTTGCGATCGACGCGCCCGCCTCTCGGCGCTCCACTGCGGCTTTTCTGTCCCCGGGGCCGTGCTTCCGGCCACTGGGCGGAGGACTCTTCGCCCTCCCTAGCGGGCCGGCTTTCGCCAGCCCTCGCCCGTACCCGTCCAGCCCTGCCAGGGGGCGGCCCCACGTAGTTGGGGCGGACGGCTACCCGGGGCCTCCCGGAGCCGTGGCTGCGAACCACGACCGCGGGCGCCGCGCCCCGCTCCGCCACCAAGACGCCTCTAGATGGCGCCCCTCGGTGAGCGAGGTTAGGAATATATACAGTAGGAATTTAGTCAGGTCAAGCGGCAAGTCAGACTGCGGGAAACAGTACCTATTTTTGACAGTACCTATTGACGGTACCTATTTTATAGTTACTAGAGAAAGTAACCCAAAAGACAGGGAGTTTCCGCCATGTCGAAATATGCGGAACTCGGCGAGTACCTAAAGAAGCGGCGCGCCGATCGGGTGCCGATGAGTTTTGCAGAGATCGAGCGCATCACTGGCGTCAAGCTGCCGCCGTCAGCGCGCAAGCACCGGCCTTGGTGGAGCAATAACCCGAACAACAGCGTGCTGACCAAAATCTGGCTCGCAGCCGGCTATGAGAGCGAGCAGGTCGATATGGAAGCGGGCAAGCTTGTGTTCCGGCGCGTGCGCGCACCGGAGCAGCCGGCTTCACGCGGCGGCGAAGAGGCGCCCTTTCATCCGCTCTATGGCTACATGAAGGGCCTCGTTCGTGTCATGCCCGGCACAGATCTCACCCAGCCGGCCGATCCGGAGTTGGCGGATTACCTGGACGCCAAATACGGCCCGGAGAATAGGAAGGCTTGAGTGCGGCCCATCCTTCTGGACACCTGCACGCTCATCTTCTTGAACGAGAAGACGCCGCTCGCGGCCTCTGCCATCGCGGCGATGCGCGCCGCGAGCAGCGATAGTCTGACCTATATCTCGCCGATCACGGCCTGGGAGATCAGCGCGCTCACATCGCGCGGCCGCTTGCAGCTTTTGATCCGGCCGGAGCGCTGGTTCGCCAACCTGTTCGAGGTGCCTGGCGTGAAGCTCGCGGAAATGTCGCCCGATCTTCTGATCGCGTCATCGTATTTGCCCGGCACTCCGCCGCGCGATCCGTTCGACCGCATCATCGCCGCCACCGCGCGCGAACTCGGGGCGACCTTGATCACGCGCGACCGCGCGCTGCTTGACTACGGCGCGCAGGGCCATGTGAGCGTGGTGGAGTGTTGAAGCGGGCGCAACAGCATGTAGCCCGCATGGAGAGAAGCGTATTGCGCCACTGTTTTCGATCATCGGCCGATTACGCTGCTAATCCGCCCTACGGGCTACCGGCTGAAAAAAGAGGTGGCAAAAATTCCCACGGCGAAGGCGCGGGCGGCGTAATTTGTAGGATGGGTTGAGCGGAGCGAAACCCATTATTAGGCTGCCAAACGAAATTCGATGGGTTTCGCAGGGCTCAACCCATCCTACGCGCTGGCCAGAAGCCGAAAAGCCGTTGCGAAGGTCTTCGCTTCGGATCGGCCATGCGTAATCCTGCGGATTGAACACGACGATTTTCATAGGCGAGGCAAAGTCATTCCCCGTTTGGTCAATGGCCCAAACGGGGCGAAGACATGATCGTCACTTAGTACTTGCTTTCAGCGGATTACGCTGCACCCTTCAAACCGTATGGCCGGGCTTAGCCCGGCCATACGTCTGTTATTATCTGAAGCTTAGTTCGGCTTCTTGCGGAAATCGTTGAAAGCTTTCAACAGACGCATCGTGGCGTCAAAATCCAGTGTGTCGCCGCTGTAGCGGCACTGGTAGAGCCCATGCAGATTGGACGGCAATTGAAGGCCTTCCTTCACCAGTAGAACAAATCGATTTTTGTGGAGCGCAAGAGCAGCGCCAATTTCGATCAAGACATTCTGGTTAAGTGAGACGTGCTTTTCGCCGGCTTGATCCAAAAGGACTTCTTCTTCGTCAACGTGGATCACCGCGAAAGAACAAGTTCGCATGTCGTCGAGAACCTTGTCGGATAATGGCTTTGAGACGGTTTCGTTGTCGACCGACACTACCGGTTCGAAGTTGCCGTAACCGATCACGGTCTTGAGTTGGTCTACAATTTTTCGATTCCTGCCATGCGAAATGAAGACGCGGTTGTTCATTGCGGCTGCACTTGCCACATTCGGATCAACAGGGATCGCTAAAACATTTGTGTCGCACGTCTCGATGTTCTCGCTGCCGGACTCAGTCGGCGGGGCTGACCGTTGTCGAGCAAGCTGCATCGTGTCGAGTGCTACGAAAGGGCCGGTCTTTGTTTCGCGGATGATGCCGAAGTCTTTCCCATTCTTGACCAAAATCTGCAAGCAACTCTCAGTGCGATCGCGAGGAATGTCCATCTGCATGAGGACGTTCTTCGCGATGTCATCGCGTGGAAATTTGTTCTTGTCGTATCTTTGGAAAAAATCCCGCATGATGCGCGGTCGCATCAAGGCTTCAATTGCCGCGACGCGCTCATCGCCTTCTGCGGTCGGCATAACAATGCGTCTTCCAAGATCAGTCAACGCAATGCGTTCGGCACTAAAGCTTGCGGTTGTTAAGCCGTAAGCGAGGGCACAGCCCGCAAGCATTCGCCATTGGCTGCTCGTGGGAGAAAGATCGAGGGCCATCGCGACATCATGCGGCGGGGTATCGCCCCCTGCAAAATTGTCCGCCAAAGCTTTCGGTATTCGCAACGCTTCGGTGAGAGTTGACACAGGAAAATCAGATTGACTAAGAAACACACGTTTTTCAGCAACCGCAGACTTTCGCATTGACTTGACCTTTCTGCCCTTTGGGCGTTGGAAAAGCCAAGGCATCTCTGGACGCCAATCAACGGAATCGCTTACATACTCATGCGACTAAGGAAAGCGATCCGCTTTCTGACTGACGATGCAAGCGCCTTGGCGCTTCGCGGGGCCAATGTCGGGGGCGCAACCTCGGCATTGGCACTCGTCGAATCACAGCGCCAAGTGTGCGCGGTTCGTTCTATTTTGCAATCCTAACTATTTGATTTTCCACATGTGAAAAAGGGGCGGCCAATCGGCCGCCTTGCTAAGTCGATTGCGTCAAGTCCTCGATCAACGTGTCGCATTTCATGCAGGTGCCGTTGCGCCCCCGCGCGTGAGCTACTTCCTCTTCCCCTTCACCGCCGGTTTGACGCCGCTCGCCGGGATAGCCTTCGCCGTGCTTTTCGGTGCGGCCTTCGGCTTCGGCGCGAGCTTCACCGCGGGCGGAGCGTTCTTCGCCGCTTCGGCCTCGGCGGCTTCCTTGGCCAGCCGCAACTCCCTCAAGCGCGCGGTCTTCTCGCGCATGGCGCGGCCGGCGGCCTCGTACTCGGCCATGGCCTGCTTGCCCTCGCGCGCCTGCGCTTCCTTGCGGCGGAAGCTTGCTTCGGCGCGGGCCTGGGCTTCGTCCTTGGTAGGCTTGGACAATCCGTATCTCCTTAGGCGCTTACTCGTCACGCCGGCCCTCTGCCGGCTAACTCGCTTAGGTTGGCAACGCGCTGCGTCCCTGAATGGGATGGCCGGAACAAGTCCGGCCATGACCCGTCAGAGGATCACGAACACCCCGTCGTCGAGCCGCAGGTGTCGCATTTCATGCAGGTTCCGTTGCGCACCAAGGTGAAGTTGCCGCATTCGCCGCAGGCTTCGCCTTCGTAGCCCTTGGCGCGGGCTTCGGCGCGCTTTTCCGCCGCCGCCGTGCGCGCATGGGCGCGGGCATCGGTGACGTTGAGCTGCTCCAGCTGCTCGGCGGGCGAGAGCTTGGCCGCGGGCTCCGCCTTGAGCGCCGCGGTGCCGGCGACTTCGGCGCGTGGACCTGAAGCGGAGAGGGCGGTCACGTTAGCCCCGGCCACCGCGGCTCGCGCCGCGGCGGGAGAAGACTCGCTGTCGCCGTTGCGCACGACCGAGAGGCGGTCGGTGCGGGAGCGGGTCAGCCCTTTCGACACATAATGCGTCGCTGCCTCCGGCTTGCCTTCGCCGACGCCCTTGCCGAGCGCGTCGAATTGCGTCTCCGAGGGATCGACATGGGCGAGGTCGAAACGCTCCAGGTAGCTGATCGCCAGCTCGCGGAAGACGTAATCGAGGATCGAGGTGGCGTATTTGATCGAGTCGTTGCCCTGCACCGGGCCCGCCGGCTCGAAGCGGGTGAAGGTGAAGGCGTCGACATATTCCTCGAGCGGCACGCCATATTGCAGGCCGAGCGACACCGCGATGGCGAAGTTGTTGATGAAGGAGCGCAGCGCCGCGCCTTCCTTGTGCATGTCGATGAAGATCTCGCCGAGGCGGCCGTCCTCGTATTCGCCGGTGCGCAGATAGACCTTGTGGCCGCCGACCACGGCTTTCTGCGTATAGCCTTTGCGGCGGTCGGGCAGGCGCTCGCGCTCGCGCATGACCACGATACGCTCGACCACCTTCTCGACCATCTTTTCCGCCAAGGCCGCGGCGCGCGCGGCTTGCGGCTTCTCGATAAAGGCGGCGATTTCCTCTTCTTCCTCTTCCTCATCGGCAATGAGCTGGGCGTTGAGCGGCTGGCTCAGCTTGCTGCCGTCGCGGTAGAGCGCATTGGCTTTGAGCCCCAGCTTCCAGGAGAGCAGATAGGCGTCCTTGCAGTCCTCCACCGTGGCGTCGTTCGGCATGTTGATGGTCTTGGAGATGGCGCCGGAGATAAAGGGTTGCGCCGCCGCCATCATGCGGATGTGGCTTTCCACCGACAGATAGCGCTTGCCGGTGCGGCCGCAGGGATTGGCGCAGTCGAACACGGCATAGTGCTCGGCTTTCAGATGCGGCGCGCCTTCCACGGTCATGGCGCCGCAGACATGGATATTCGCCGCGTCGATCTCGCGCTTGGTGAAGCCGAGATGGGCGAGCAGATCGAAGGCCGGGGAGGCGAGCTCTTCCGCCGGAATTTTCAACTCGTCGCGGCAGAAATCCTCACCCAGCGTCCATTTGTTGAAGGCGAACTTGATGTCGAAGGCGGTGGGCAGCGCCTTCTCGATCTTGGCAATCGCTTCGTCGGTGAAGCCCTTGGCGCGCAGCGTGGTGTGATTGATCGCCGGCGCCTGGCCGAGCGAGCCGTGGCCGAGCGCATAGACCTCGATGTCGGCGATCTGCCCGGCGTCGTAGCCGAGCACGCGCAGGGCTTCCGGCACCGCGCGGTTGATGATCTTGAAATAGCCGCCGCCGGCGAGCTTCTTGAACTTCACCAGGGCGAAGTCCGGCTCGATGCCGGTGGTGTCGCAATCCATGACCAGGCCGATGGTGCCGGTCGGCGCGATCACCGACGCCTGCGCGTTGCGGTAGCCGTATTTCTCGCCGAGCTTGAGCGCGCGATCCCAGGCGGCCTTGGCATGCTCAACCATCTGCGGATCGGGGCAGGAGGCGTGGTCGAGCGGCACCGGCGGCGTCGCCAGCTTCTCATAGCCGGTGCGTTCGCCATGGGCGGCGCGGCGGTGATTGCGCATCACCCGCAGCATGTGCTCGCGGTTCTTCTTGTAGCCCGGGAAGGGGCCGAGCTTCTGCGCCATCTCCGCCGAGGTGGCATAGCAGACGCCGGTCATGATCGCGGTGAGCGCGCCGGCGATGGCGCGGCCGGCATTGGAATCGTAGGGGATGCCCGACGACATCAACAGCCCGCCGAGATTGGCATAGCCGAGGCCGAGGGTGCGGAATTCGTAGGAGAGCTGCGCGATCTCCTTCGACGGGAACTGCGCCATCAGCACCGAGATTTCCAGCACCATCGTCCACAGCCGCGTGGCGTGCTCGTAATTCTCAACGTTGAACTTGCCGGTCTTCTCGTCGCGGAAGGTGAGCAGATTCATCGACGCCAGATTGCAGGCGGTGTCGTCGAGGAACATGTATTCCGAGCACGGGTTGCTGGCGCGGATCGGGCCTGATGCCGGGCAGGTGTGCCAATCGTTCACCGTGGTGTGGAATTGCAGGCCGGGATCGGCGCAGGCCCAGGCGGCATAGCCGATCTTCTCCCACAGTTCGCGCGCCTTCACCGTCTTGGCGACCTTGCCCTTGGTGCGCCAGGTGAGATCCCAGCTGGCGTCGGCCTCGACGGCTTTGAGGAACTCGTCGGTGATGCGTACAGAATTATTGGAATTCTGGCCGGAAACGGTGAGATAAGCCTCCGAATCCCAATCGGTGTCGTAAATCGGGAACTGGATGTCGGTATAGCCCTGCTTGGCGAACTGAATCACGCGCTTGATGAAATTGTCGGGCACCTGATTGCGCCGCGCCGCCTTGATCTCGCGGCGCAGCACCGGGTTCTTCTCCGGATCGAAGCAGTCGTCGCCGGAGCCTTCGCAATTCACGCAGGCCTTGAGCACCGCTTTGAGATGTTTCTGGTTGATCTTCGAGCCGGTGACGAGCGCCGCTACCTTCTGCTCCTCGGTGACTTTCCAGTCGATGAACTGCTCGATATCCGGATGGTCGGCATCGACGATCACCATCTTGGCGGCGCGGCGCGTGGTGCCGCCCGATTTGATGGCGCCGGCGGCGCGGTCGCCGATCTTGAGGAAGCTCATCAGCCCGGAGGATTTGCCGCCGCCGGACAGCTTTTCGCCTTCGCCGCGCAGCTTGGAGAAATTCGAGCCCGTGCCCGAGCCGTATTTGAACAACCGCGCTTCGCGCACCCACAAATCCATGATGCCGCCCTCGTTGACGAGGTCGTCGCTCACCGACTGGATGAAGCAGGCATGCGGCTGCGGATGCTCGTAGGCGGTCTTCGATTTCACCAGCTTGCCGGTCTGGAAATCGACGTAATAGTGCCCCTGGCTCGGCCCATCGATGCCATAGGCCCAATGCAGGCCGGTGTTGAACCATTGCGGCGAGTTCGGCGCCGCCACTTGCAGCGCGAGCATGGCGCGCAGCTCATCGAAGAAGGCCTGCGCATCGCCTTCCGAATCGAAATAGCCGCCCTTCCAACCCCAGTAGGTCCAGGTGCCGGCAAGGCGATCGAAAACCTGCTTGGAGGAGCGTTCGCCGACATGGCGTTCCTTCTCGGGCAGCGCGGCGAGCGCTTCGGTGTCGGCGACCGAGCGCCAGAGGAAGGAGGGCACGGTCTCTTCCTCGACCTTTTTCAGCCGTGCCGGCACGCCGGCCTTGCGGAAATATTTTTGCGCGAGGACGTCGGACGCCACCTGCGACCAGAAGGCTGGGACCTCGACGTCGTCCGCCCGAAAGACGATGGAGCCGTCCGGGTTGCGGATTTCGCTGACGGTCAAACGGAATTCGATCTCCGCGTAGGGAGACTGGCCTTCTTTGGTGTAGCGCCGCTCGATTCGCATGGTCTTTTTGCCCCTGGTTCTGGGCCGGTCGGCCGCTCATCCTACTCTTGCGAGCCACGCGCCGGCACCCGTCGTACCCGCCGGTTGTCCTGTCCCGGCGCCCTATTTGCCCCGTTTCTTTGGGTTCAACGCTCCCTCTCGCCCTTCGTGCCGCCCCGCCAAAACCCCTGGTTGCGCGGCCAGCGGAATTCCGGCCACAGCGATGCAAAGCCGCGCCGAAGCCAAAGGCCCGGCGAAGAGATGTCGCGCTACCCGTTTCAGGAAGGCGTCCGGAGGGACGAGAAACATCCAACGCCGAACTGACTGAAGGCTAGGACGACTCCGCCGTGCCCGTCAAGAACTAGTACGAGAGTCTGAATCAAACGCTAAATATGGGGATTTTGGGGAAAGAATCAGGTGCAACGCGGCAAGTGTCGGATATCCGGCAAGGATTCGAAAGCTTCCCGTTGTCGTCTCCCCGTTATTCTGCCGTCACGCTGTCGCCGCCGCTCTGAAAAAGGTAGATGGGCACCTGCGATATATAAGTATTGCTGCTGTTATTGCGAGCGCCGCCGGAGGTATTGCACGTCAAGGTAGTGAGCGGTTGTGGATGGAATAAGGCTGCGGCCGGTCAGCGGGCTCGATTCGAGTCGCTGCTTTACCGGAAGGCCCGGCCGCTCTAGGCGATACGGCCCATGAAGCTTCTTAGCGCGCTGGCGGTCAAGGCGCTGGTCGAACCGGCGCTCTCCGTCTTTACGGCGCAAAGCGGTCGCCGGGTGGAGACCGTGTTCGGCACCATGGGCGCGCTGCGGGCGCGTCTCGAACAAGGCGAAGCCGCGGACGCGGCGATCCTGACCGCGCCGTTGATCGAGGCTTTGCAGCGCCAGGGCACAGTCGGTGAGATCCGGCTGCTGGCGCGCACGGGCATCGGTGTCGCCATCTGTGCCGGCGCCGCGCGTCCCGATCTTTCCAGCCGCGAGGGGCTGATCCGAACGCTGCTCAGCGCCCGTTCCGTCGCCCTAACCGATCCGCAAGCCGGCGGCACGGCCGGCGTGTATCTCGCCGACCTGATGCGGCGTCTCGGTCTCGCCGAGGCATTGGCGCCAAAGACGCGGCTTCAGCCAAATGGGTTGCACGTCGCGCAGTGCGTCGCATCCGGCGACGCCGACATCGGATTGACCTTGATCAGCGAGATTGTGGCGGTGTCCGGCGCTGCGGTTGCCGGTCCGCTACCGCCACCGCTGCAGCTATCGACGACCTATGGCATCGGTTTCTTGAGCGGTGGCGATCATGCTGCGGCGGCGCAGCTCATGAACTATATCGCGGATCCCGCCATGCATCCGCGATGGGCCGCGTGCGGCTTCGAAATCCCGCAGTCCTAAGCTGCAGGACGGCCGGGAAATGAAATACTAGATTTCCTCTGTTCCCTGAAACAATTGCACCGAGCCGGTGCACCGCGCGGCGTTACAATTTCGCGCGCCGCCCGATCTTTGCAAAGCGGTGCGGATTATGTTGGATGATGTGTCCAGGAATTCGTCAGCTCATGTTCGTCGATCCGCTTTATACGATATCGGGTTTCGCCGTCGGGATGCTGGTTGGCATGACCGGCGTTGGCGGTGGTTCGCTGATGACGCCGCTGCTGATTCTGTTGTTCGGCGTGCACCCCGCGACCGCCGTCGGTACCGATCTGCTTTACGCCGCAGCGACCAAGACCGGCGGCAGCTTCGTGCACGGGCTATCGCGCAGCATTGACTGGCGGATCGTGAGCCTGCTCGCCGCCGGCAGCGTTCCCGCTACCGTGCTTGCACTGGTCACGCTCTGGCTGCTGGAACTGAATGGCGAGACCGTGCGGAGCCTGATAACGCTGGTGCTTTGCTTCGCTTTGCTGCTGACCGCGGCGGCGCTGATCTTCCGCAACGCGATCCTGAATTATTATCATGGCCGATTTGCCAGCATCGATCCGCGGAGGACGGCGGTTGCTACGGTCTGTGTCGGCGCAGTGCTCGGCATATTGGTGTCCATCTCCTCCGTGGGCGCGGGCGCCATCGGCGTCACCGCGCTCGTCATTCTCTATCCGCGCTTGAAGATTGCGCGGATCGTCGGCTCTGACATCGCCCATGCGGTGCCGCTCACGCTCATCGCCGGCATGGGGCACTGGATCGTCGGCACCGTCGATTGGCAAATCGTGGGCTCGTTGCTGGTTGGCTCGCTGCCGGGGATATTCATTGGCAGCTATTTTGCCATACGCGTGCCGGATACCGCGCTCCGTCTCCTGCTGGCGAGCGTGCTCATCCTCGTCGCCGGCAAGCTCGCTTACGACAACCTGCAGAACTCCGCAGCCTTTCTCACCGCCTTCACCAGGCGCGCGCCCCACTGATACGGCTCAGTGCTGCGATGCCGGTTGATGCGAAGCGCGGGCCGCGGCCTCGCGCAAAGCCGCCTCGTCTTTGAAGGCGACGTCGGCACGATGCCTCGGCAGCGCGTGTGGATATTCACGCCGCAGGAAATCGATGATCTTCTCGCGAATCTCACAGCGCAGATCCCAGGCGGCAGAAGCCGAATTGGCGCTGAGCAGAATGCGCAGCTCCAGCGTCGCCTCCTTGGCGTCGGTTACCTGCACGCTGAACACCTGCCGGTTCCACAGCGCCGACTTCTCGGCGAATTCCTTCGCCTTTTGCCGGATACGATCGACCGGCGCCGTATAATCGAGATAGAGGAGGACCGGCGCCAGAATTTCCGCGGCGGCGCGCGTCCAGTTCTGGAACGGCTTCTCGATGAAATAGGTCAGCGGTACGATCAGCCGGCGCAGATCCCAGATGCGCACCACCACGTAGGTCGAAGTGATCTCTTCGATGCGGCCCCATTCATTTTCGACGATCACCACGTCGTCGATGCGAATCGGCTGCGTCACCGCAAGCTGCACGCCCGCGAGCAGATTGCTGAGTAACGGGCGCGCGGCAAGGCCGACGACGAGTCCGGCAACGCCGGCGGAAGCAAACAGGCTCACGCCATATTGCCGCACCGGCTCGAAAGTCATCAGCGCCGCGGCGAGCGTGATGATGATGATCAGAACATCGAGCGTGCGCAGCAGAATGCGCACCTGCGTCACGTGCTTGCGCGCCAGCAGGTTGTCCTCGACGTCGAGACGGAAGCGCAGCAGATAGATGCTGGCAGCGCCTTCGATCGCGCGCATCACCGCCCAGCCGATCAGGCCGATGACGCCGAGGGCCAGAATCCGGGCGACGAGACGCTTGGCG
>Ga0070741_10017341_pt1 | contig 11844 bp, 17 predicted proteins | sample Coa_R1_4_FD_66440 | JGI IMG/M metagenome (GOLD analysis project Ga0070741, IMG submission 66440) | Surface soil microbial communities from Centralia Pennsylvania, which are recovering from an underground coalmine fire - Coalmine... | ecosystem: Environmental > Terrestrial > Soil > Unclassified ...
GAGCGCGTTTATGTAAAATTCATCGACGTGCAGCGGAGCATGTGGGGCTGGAAAGGCGACGTGTTCTGACCGGTCGGCCGGGCCGGTGCGTGCGTCACAGCTCGGTGTATTTTTCCGAGCGGCCGCGGGCCTTCTCCACCGGATATTTCCGGGCGTTGGCCGCCATCTTGGCCTCGACCGCTGCCGCCACGTCGAGGCCGGTGATATTGGCGAACTCCAGCGCATAAATGACCACGTCGGCCAGCTCCTCTTCAATTTTTTGGCGTTTGGCCGCTTCGCGCGCGATGCCGTGCGACTGCTCCGGCGTGGCCCAGAGAAAATGCTCCATCAGCTCGGCCGCCTCGGCCGCCAATGCCATGCTGAGGTTTTTCGGCGCGTGAAATTGCTCCCAGTCGCGCTCGCGGGCGAAGGCCAGCACGCGGGCCTTGGTCTCGGCAAAAGTCGTCGTCGCATCGGTCATTGCATTCATGCGGATGAAGCTGGCTCGCCTCCGGCCGTCGCGCAATCCCTCCCGCGTCGGAAAAAAAACTTGGCACTGCAGCTGCTTTATGCATCTTGACTCGTCTCCGATGAACCGGATTTACCAACACATCTCGCGCGGCATGGCCGGCACTTCGCTTACGAAGGCCCACCATGCGATTTGTCGCGCCGAGATGCGCCCGGTCGTCGGCCAGTGCCAGTGGAATAAATCCGCCCGCACGGGCTGCTTGGCCTAAGACCTCCGTTTTTAACGGGAAAAGGTCAGCCAAGAGACCCGGCGGTCCCCTCCGAGGCCGTTACGGCTTTCCCTTTTTCCACGAATTTCCCATGCACACCATCGTCCGTCCCACCAACTCAACCAGCCCGCCCCGCCGCGCTCCCGCGGCGGCGGACACGGCTGAACGTTTCCGGAAGCCGCGTTACGACTTCCTCGATCTGCCCGACGCCCTCAAGCTCACGGTCTTCGTGCCGGGAGTGGAGGCTGCTGGCGTGGACGTCACCACCCGGGGTCCCGACCTCACTATCACGGCGCGAAAGACTCATTTTGTACGCGTCAACTTCGCCGCGCTGCACCTGGAAAACGCCCAGCGCGACTACCAGCTCCGGCTCCGCCTGGGGCGCGGCTTCGACTACGCCGGCCTCGAGGCCGAAATCGCCGACGGCGTGCTGGCCATCAGCCTGCCCAAGAAGCCGGCGGCCATCGCCTCGGCCCACTTTTGTTCTCCCGCGGTGGCCTGAAATTCCATTTCAGAGCTGTTAAATTTGTGCCGATAAATTCGCAGTGACCGACCAACCCATGCGCTCCCTCCATCATCTCCTCCGCCTGGGCCGTGACCCCGCGCATCCCGGCGCGGAGATCATCAGCGTCGCCTCTCGCCGGGACGTGGAGTGGAACCGGCCTATTTTCAAGGCGCCGACGCTGCCCACCCCGCGACAGTTGGGCACCGAGGTTCCCTTCTCCGCCCATTTTCGCGGCAGCCCGCGCCTGCACTGACCCGTCGGCTGTGGCCGGTCATTCCGGCACGAGCCACCGCGCCGTCGCGCCCGCACCCGGTGCCTGCGCCAGCGCCTCAGCCAGCTGCGGCAGAAACCCCTCTGTGAGACGGTCAAACTGCCAGGGCGGATTCAGGATCACCAGCCCGCTGCCGCGCATTTTCAGGCCGGACGCCTCGCCTCCCACCGCCAGCTCCAGGACCAGCGTGGGCGGCAGCCTCGACGCCGTCAGCCCGGCGAAAAGTTCGTCCGTTCGCGCCCGCTCGGTCAACGGATACCACAATGCAAAAATGCCGGCAGGCAGGCGCTGCAAGCCCTCGCCCAGGGCCGCCGTGATGAGTGCAAACTCGTCCTGGGCTTCGAATGCAGGATCGATCAGCACCAGCGCCCGCCGCTCCGGCGGCGGCAGCATGGCCCGCAGCGCCGTATAGCCGTCCACTGCCTGCACGCTCACCCGCCGGACACCGCTGAATTCCGCCCGCAACGCCGCGCACTCCTCCGGATGCTTTTCGCAAAAAGCCAGCCGGTCCTGCGGGCGGGCCAGCAGTTGCGCCAGCCTCGGCGAACCGGGATAAAATTGCGGGGCGGGCGGCACGTCGCCGTTCTGCCGGTTGAACTCGCGCACCAACCCAATGTAATCCGCCAGGGCCGGCGGCGGCGCCGGCAGCTTCCACAGCCGGCCGATGCCGTCGGGCCATTCCGGCCGGCGCGCCAAGGTGTCGCCGCGCGCCGCGGCGGCGAGGTCGTAGCGTCCGCGCCCGGCGTGGGTATCGAGATAAAGAAACCCGGCGGCTTTCCTTTGCAGCGCCCGGATGAGATGCACGAGCAGCGCGTGCTTGAAAACGTCGGCAAAATTGCCCGCGTGAAAAGCGTGGCGGTAGTTCACGCGAGAACCGGCACCTTGATCACCGTCTTGCGCACCACCGCCGGCTCCGCCCCGATGCGAAGCGACGGCAGATGCGCATCCTTCGGAAAAAACACGGCGGCCTCGCCCGCCCCGATCCGCAGCACCGAGCCGGCGCCGAACGGCTGGTAAAAAATCAAATCCTTTGCCGGCGTCAGGTCCTCGGCCACGCTCAGCCGCGCCGCGTCCGCCACTTCCATCAATTCCTCGCCCGCCACGACCAGTTGCACGTCGATAAAGGCTCGATGCGATTCCCACCGGCCCTCCGTACGCGCCTTCGTCGCATAAGCCTGCTCCAGGGCGAACGCCCCGCCGGCCAGTTCCATGCGGTTCGTCATTCCCGCGGCCAGCCCGCTGATCCGCGCCGCCGCCACGCTGCCCGGACGCAGCACTTCCGCCGCGTAGGTCAAGGCTGCCGCAAAGTGCTCCGGCCGCGCCAGCTGCATCCGCACCGTTTCCAAGTTGCCAAAAATCGCCATGCCGCCATTTCAGCCGCCGCGCGCCACGCTGGCAAGCCCCGCCGGCCTTGCCTTTCCCGTTCGCCTGGCTCAACTTCGGCTCTCCATGAAAAAGATCACCTCGCTTCTACTTTGTCTGCTGCTCGGCCCCGCCGCCCTCCTGGCCGGCAGTTTTGAAGGCACCGTCCGCCTGTCGATGAAAACCCCCAAGCAGGAAAAGCCTATGTTGATCGATTACTCGATGAAGGAAGGCTTTCTTCGCACCGATATCACCCTCACCGAGGGACGGGAAAAGGGCAAAACCGTGACTTCGATCTGGGATCTGAACAAGCATGAGATGACCACCCTCATTCCCGACCAGAAAATGTACATGGTGATGAAGACCCAGGACCTCATGACCGTGGCGCAGAAAGAAACCCCAAACGTGGAAATCGAAAAAACCGGCGATACGGAAAAAATCCTCGGTTATGAAACCACCAAGTACTTGATCAAGGACAAGGACCACAACATGACCAGCGAAGTCTGGGCGGCGGAAGGCCTGGGTACCTTCATGATGGGCCGCAACAGTCCGATGGGAGGAAAAAGCGGTGGGCTCAGTCCGGTGGAAAAAGAGCTGATGGCGCGCGGCTTTTTCCCCTTGCGCATGATCAATCACGACGCCAACGGCACGGAGGTGGTCCGCATGGAAGCCGTTGCGATCGACAAGAAGAGCCTGGGGGACGACATGTTCGCCCCGCCGGCCGACTATCGTCGTTTTGACATGGGCAGCCTCTTCGGCGGTTTTGGAGGCCACTGATAGGATCGCTCTCCCTTTCTTTCCGCCGGCCGGCCGATGCCTGCCGGCGTTTTTTTGCCCAGCCGGCCACCGGCGGTTAAAAGTTTGTTTGCCGGCGCCACCGTCCGCTTCTTGCCTGTGACTATGGCTGGTAGCGTTCTCCGCATCCTTTCCGATCTCCATCTCGATGATCGTGGCTGTCGTGTACGCGAACTGAAGCAGCTCTTGCCGCTCTTTGAGGGAGTGGAAACGGTCGTGTTCAATGGCGACAGTCTCGACACCCGGCCCGGTCCCGCCCATCTGCCCGCGGCCAAGCTCGCCGCCATGAATGCCGCCAATCTCGAGCGCCGCGCGGCTTTTTTTGATTTTCTGGGCCGCCATGCGCCGCCCGGAACGGTCCTCACCGGCAATCACGATCCCGACATTTCGAGCCAGCATGCCCTTGATCTCGCCCGCGGAAAGGTTTTTGTCACCCATGGTGACGTTTTCTTTGATGATATCGTTCCTTGGAGCCGGGACATTGCCTTCATCCGCGCCCAAGTTGCCCGCGAATTTGCCACCCTCTCTCCCGCCCGGCGTGCGGATTTGCCGCATCGCCTGATGGTATTTCGGCGAATCTGCGCCCGTGTGCCACAGCGCAAACACCATACCGGATGCCATCCGGTCCGCTACGTCCTCGGCGTGATGGCGGACGTCGCCTGGCCGACCCGCACCTTTGCCGTGCTGCGCGCCTGGCGCGAAGCTCCCCGCCGGGCGACGGCCTTGCTCCTGGCCCACCGGCCGCACGCGCGGTTCCTCATCATGGGCCACACCCATCGGCACGGTTTTGCCCGTCCGCCCGGGGGACTCGTGGTCATCAACACCGGCTCGTTCTGCACCCCGGCCCGCCCTTGCACGGTCGATCTCAGCCCCGACCGCCTGACCCTGCGCCGTGTCGTGGCCCGCCACGGCGCCTTTCACGCCGGTCCGCCTGTCGCCACATTTGCCCTCGCTCCGGACAGAGCTACGGAAAAAATAACCTCATGAGCACCGAATTCGGCTGGTGGGCGCGCGACGCCGACGGCAACAAATTCCAGATCTGCGCCGATTTTCACGGCGGAAATGTCAGCTGGCGTTGCAAGTCCGGCCATCACCAATCCTGGCAACCCTATCCGCCCAACGACGATGATTGGGAAAAACTGTTTGCCGAGGCGGCCCGCCGACTGCCGCGCCGTCTGCTTTCGCAAAAACAGTTCGACGAACTCAAGCGCGCCCGTCCGGAGTGAATCGGCGGACGATCCCGGCCTATCCCGCCATTTTTGCCTCCGCCAGGCCCCAGATCAACCGGAAGGCCGGCGCAAAATCCTCCGGTTGGGCCTGCGTCCAGGCGGTGATTTCCCCGGGAGTGAACCAGCCGCCGCTTTCGATCTCCTCCGCGTTGAGCGCGAACGGCCCGTCGCCGCGCAGGCGGTAGACCCAGACAAACTCCTCGCCGGTCTCGACGCATGCTTCCACCCGGAACCACCGCTCCGGCGGCACGGCAGTCCGCCAGCCCAGCTCCTCGCCGAGCTCGCGCACCGCCGCGGCATCGTAATCTTCACCGGCGTCGAGATGGCCGGAGGATGATGAATCCCATTTTCCCGGCGACATGTCCTTTTTCATCGAGCGTTTTTGCAGAAAAACCCGGCCGGCGCGGTCAAAAACCAGGACGTGGACCGCACGGTGCCGCAACCGGCGCGCGTGCACCTCGCGCCGGGAGGCGCGCCCCACGACCTCGTCGCGCTCGTTTACCACGTCGAAGAATTCTTCACCCACGCGTTTCCTTTACTTTCGCGGTCATTCGTTCATTCGTGACGGTTTTAACGAAAAAGCCATGCCGAAAATTGACGTCAGCAAAGTCGCCGAAATTTTGAAGAAAAACCAGATCGAGCCCGCCGTCCTCCGCCGGGTGATCGAGGAGCTGAATCTGGCCGTCCAGCCCGATCCGGGCGAGGAGGAAAAGCCGCCGCCGGTGAAAAAGCAGTTCGTCCTGCTCGTCTCCGATCCTGACGGCAGGCTGCCGAAGCATGATTTCGCCGGATGGGCGCTGCAAATTCCCGAAAACGAAAGCCCGCTCACCACCGCGGAACGCATCTTCAAGGCCGCCTACGAATTCAATGCCACCAAAAAGGGCCGCCTGCTTCCGGTCAAAACCGTCGGCGAGGCGATCGAGAACGTGCCGGCCAAACATTTCAAGGACGCCGAACTCTGGGTGAAAACCAAGACGCCCGTCCTCATGCTCAAGACCGACAACGAGATTCCGCGGGAATAAGGGCCGGCCGGCGCCGGTTCAGGTCTTTGGCGGAATGTCCTGCAGCAGTCTTTTCTCGATTTCGGCCAGCTGAGCCCTGCCCTGGAGATACGCAACGACGCCGGAAACCTGCCAACGAAGAGCAAGCAGCACCGCCCAGGCCAGCATCCCCGCCCATCGGCCTAGATAGGTCGTGACAACCGAGGCCCCGCACGTCGCAAAGACGAGCGAAAGCACCGTGACCAAAAGCAGTGAGCCGTAGCGGATTTCCGGCTTATGCCATCCCAAGGGGAGATTGGCCGGATTGTTCACGACCCAAAAAACGCAGCCATGCCTCCATTTTCCGATCTGATACGCCAGGAGACCGGCGACGAGGCCGAGGACAAAAAGCATGCTGAATGACTAGCGGCCGACTCCCGCGGCCTCCAGCCCGAACGCCTCCGGTTCGAAACCGCGCGCCTTGAGCCCGGCGGCGAGGGCGGCGAGGTCGAGTTGCGCGCCGGGCAAGACGCCGTTGGCGTGAAACCAGCCTTGGTTCATTTCCAGCGCGAATTGCAGCTCTTTGCTCCGCGAGGCCACGGTGGTCTCGTCGAAAGGCTGCATTTGATAAACCTCCTGGAGCTTGCCGGTGCGGTCGAAAAAGCCGATGTCGAGCGGTGTGGGAGTGTTGTGCATCCAGAAGCTCATCGCCTGCGGTTGGGTATAGACGAAGAGCATGCCTTCGTCGGGAGCGAGATCACGGCGGTCCATCAGGCCGTGCTCCATCTCCGGTTCGGTGACGGCCAGCTGCATCTGCACCCGGCGGTCGCCGACCTTGATGGTGAAGTAATCATTGACCGTCTTGACCGCGACCGGCGCGGCCGGCGGCTGGCCGCTCCCGCAGGCGGAGACAAATAGCAGGGTAAGGCTGAGCAGGAGCAGGCGGGAAATCTTCATTTTTGCGATGGCACCCGTGGCTAAACAGGCTCAGCGTTCGATTCAATCTTCTTATCGCGATTTCCATGCCCGTCCCGCTGCTCTACGCCGACACCTCGCATAGCGCCGACCAGCTTTATTTCTGCCGCCTCTACGTACCGGACCCGTTCATCGCCTTTGCCGTTAGCGGGAAAAAATACGGGGTCTTCAACCGCCTCGAGTTCGGCCGGGCGCGAAAGGAGTCAGCGCTCGACGTCGTGCTGCCGCTCGAACCACTGCTGGATCAGGCGAAGTCCCGCTGGCCCGGCCGCAAGCCCGGCCCGGCCGAGATCATCGCCCTTCTCGCGGCGGAACACCGGTTTGACGAACTGGTCGTGCCGGAGGAGTTTCCCGCCGGGCTGGCCGACCGGCTCCGCGCCCATGGCCTGGCCGTGACAGTGGCGGAGGGGGCGTTTTTTCCCGAGCGCGAAATCAAGACCGCCGCCGAGGCCGCCGCCGTGCGGGAGGGAAACCGTTGCGCCGCTGCCGGCATCGCCGCGGCCGAGCGTATCCTCCGGGCAAGCCGGATCCGGGGCGGCCGGCTTTTCTGGCGCGGCTCAGTCCTGACCTCCGAGCGGCTCAAGGTCGCGATCGAGACCGCCTGCCTCGAGGCCGGAGCCATTTCGCTCGACACCATCGCCGCGGGCGGCGACCAGGCCTGCGACCCGCATGCACGCGGCACCGGCCCGCTCCGGCCGGGCGAGCTCATTATTGTCGATGTTTTTCCCCGGGTGAACCGGACCGGCTACCACGGCGATATGACGCGCACCTTTCTCAAAGGCCGTGCCAGCGAGGCACAGCGCGCGCTCGTCGCAGCCGTGCGGTCCGCGCAGAAGCTCGCCCTCCGGCACATCCGCGCCGGCGTGCCCGGCCGTGACGTCCATGGCCAGGTGGTCGCCCACTTTGAGTCGCTCGGCTATAAAACCGGCCAGGACGCCGGGGGCTCGACCGGCTTTTTCCACGGCACCGGCCATGGCCTCGGGCTGGAGGTGCACGAGCCGCCGCGCATCGGCGTGACCGTGGAAACGCCGCTCAAGGCCGGCGCCGTCGTCACGGTCGAGCCCGGCCTTTATTATCCCGGACTGGGTGCCTGCCGGATCGAGGACGTGGTTCAGGTGACCGCCGCCGCGCCGAAAATGCTTTCCCGCTATGCCTATGAATGGGAGTTGCGCTGAGCCGCAGGAGGGAGCGACCGATCCGGCCAACCGCGTTTTTCCTCCCCAAAGAAAATGGAAATGTAATCTAATCCGGCCAAAGCGGACTGGCCTCCACAATTTTTTACCGTCAAGCTGCACCTTTCCATGGCCATCACACCTGAGCAGACTCACGCCCTCCTGAAAAAAATCTCCGCGCTGCGCCTTCTTGTCATCGGCGACGTGATGCTGGATCACTACATCTGGGGCGATGCCACCCGCATTTCTCCGGAGGCGCCGGTACCAGTGGTGGATGTGGTGCGCGACACCTATGCGGCGGGCGGCGCGGCCAACGTCGCCCTCAATATTGCCGAACTGGGGGCCCATGCGGTGGTCGCCGGCTGCATCGCCAGTGACGAAGCGGGCCGAAAGCTGCAGCAACTTCTCCATGACCGCGAGGTGCAGACCCTGGCCGCGCCCAGCGCCGGCGGCACCATCGTCAAGACCCGTGTCCTGGTGCAGCATCAGCAGCTTTGCCGCCTCGATCGCGAGGCGCCGCCCTCGGTCTACGCCGTTTCCAACAATACCCTTTTCGACACCGTGCTCGCCGACGCCATGCGCGCGGCCGACGCCATCGTGCTGTCCGATTATGCCAAGGGCATGCTCGACGACGCTCTGGTTGAAAAAGTTTTTCGCGCCGCGCGAGCCGCGGGCAAATTCATCGCCCTTGACCCGAAGCCGAAGCGCCGCCTCGCCTTCCATGACCTTGACCTGATCACGCCCAATAAAAAAGAGTCGTTCCAGCTCGCCGGCCTTGAGCCTGATCCGCACCAGCCCTTCCCCGCCGAGGAGATTTGCGCCCGCCTGCATGAACTCTACCGCACCCGCCACCTCGTCATCACCCTCGGCGAGGACGGAATGCTGCTGAGCGAAGGCGGCCGCGTCCTCAGCCGGATTCCCACCGCCGCGCGCGAAGTCTATGACGTTTCCGGCGCCGGCGATACTGCGCTCGCCGCCCTGGTCCTCGCCCTCTGTGCCGGCAGTGACCTCCAGACCGCGGCGCACTTCGCCAACGCTGCCGCCGGCGTGGTCATCGGCAAGCTCGGCACCGCCACGGTCACGCCGCAGGAACTGCTCGCCTACGTCTGATTCCGGCCGTGAATCGCGCGCTTTTCCTCGACCGCGACGGCACCCTCATTGTCGACAAGGTCTATCTGGCCGATCCCGCCGGGGTGGAGCTCATTCCCGGCGCCACCGAAGGCCTGCGGCGAGCCCGCGCCCTAGGCTACAGGCTTTTCCTTTTCACCAACCAGTCCGGCATCGGCCGTGGTCTTCACACCATCGCCGACACCCATCGCGTCAACGCCCGGATGGAGGAGCTGCTCGGCCTGCCGCCGCCCGTCTTTGACGCCATCTGCATCGCCCCCGAGGCGCCCGGCCAGCCGGTGGTTTATCGCAAGCCTTCGCCGAAGTTCATTCTCGAAATGATCGAGCTCCACGCCCTCGATCCGGCGCACTGCTGGATGGTGGGAGATTCCGCCGCCGATATCGGCGCCGCCCATGCCGCCGGTATCCGCGCCGTCGCGGTGCGGACGGGCAAGGTTGCCCCTGATACCCTGCTCGAGGTGGTGGAAAAAAAGGTGCCGGTCTTTGCCGATTTCGCAGCCTTTGCCGCCACCCTGCGGTGACATGACGCCACCGCCGGCGCCAGGAAGCTTGCGCCGGCCTTCGCAATCCGGCCGTCTTCTGTTAAATCTTTTCCATGCCCGAACTCGCTGAAGTCGAATATTTCCGCAAGCGATGGAATCCCGGCCTCGGCCAAACCGTCCGCGCCGTGCTGGTCCACGAGCGGGCCAAGGTATTTCGCGGCACCGACACCGCGACGCTGCGCGCCGGCCTGACCGGCGCCATCCTGCTTTCCTCGGCGGCCGCGGCCAAACAGATGCTGTTTCGCTTCCGCCGCAAAAACAACCGCGTCTGGCTTGGCGTCCACCTCGGCATGACCGGCGAACTGCGCGCCGAGGCCGCCGGCTATGCGCCAAAAAAGCACGACCATCTCGTGCTCCGCACCGATCGTTGCGCCCTCGTCTTCACCGACCCGCGCACCTTCGGCAAAATCGATTTCGCCACCGGTGACGACCCGCCCGCGTGGTGGACGCGCCTCGCCCCGCCCATTCTTTCCGAGGCCTTCACGGTGGAGGTGGTGGAGGTGTTTTTGCGCCGCCGCGCCCGCGCGCCGATCAAGGCCGTGCTGCTCATGCAGGAACGCTTTCCCGGCATCGGCAACTGGATGGCCGACGAGGTGCTCTGGCGCGCCGCCATCCATCCCAAAAAGCTCGCCGGCCGCCTCACACCCACGGAGGTGCGCGTCCTCCACCGCGAGCTGCGCTGGGTTTGCCGCCAGGCGCTCGCCACTGTCGGCCGCAACCTCGCCAATCCGCCCAAAACCTGGCTCTTTCCTCATCGCTGGGAAGACGGCGGCCTTTGTCCGAAAACCAACCAGCCGCTGGTCCGCGCGCAGATCGGCGGCCGCACCACCTGCTGGTCGCCTGCCCGGCAAAAGCTCCGCTGACATGGCCGCGAAAAAAATCCGTTTGGACGAACTCCTTGTGGCCCGCGGACTCGCTCCCACCCGTGCCCAGGCCAAGGCGCTCATCCTTGCCGGCCGGGTGCGCCACGGCACCGAACGGCTGGACAAGGCCGGACGCGAACTGCCCCCGGATTTCGATCTGACGCTGGAACAGCCGCCACGCTTTGTCAGCCGAGGCGGGGAGAAGCTGGCCGCCTTCCTGGAAAAGTTTTCCGTCGACCTGCGCGGCGCGCACGTGCTTGACGTCGGCGCCTCGACCGGCGGGTTCACCGACTGCGTTCTTCAGGCCGGCGCGGCGGATGTGACCTGCGTCGACGTCGGCCGCGCCCAGCTTCACGCCAAACTCCGCGCCGATCCGCGCGTGACAAACCTCGAGCAAGTCAACGCCCGCCATCTCAGCGCCGGCGACCTGCCACGCACCGACTACGACGCGGTGGTGATGGACCTCTCTTTTATCTCGCTCAAAAGCGTATTGCCGCCGGTCTGGGCCTTTCTCCGACCGGGTGGCGTGCTGGTCGCCCTGGTTAAACCTCAGTTCGAGGCCGGCAAGGCCGAGGCGGACCGGGGCCGCGGCGTGATTCGCGACGCGGCGGTGCGGCAGGCCGCGCTCGACGGGGTGCGCGTCTTTGCCCTGGCGGAACTGCCTGCCGCGCAGCTGGTCGGTGAACTCGAGTCGCCGGTGGCCGGCGCGGAGGGCAATCGCGAATTTTTGCTCGGACTGAAAAAATCTTCGCCGTGAAATCCGCCACCGGCGTTCACTCGCCGTCCCCCGGCCCGCGATTCTTATTTGGCTTTAGTGAAAATTAGTGTGCATTAGCGGTTAAACATATGCCCATCCGCAAAATCGCCTTCGTCGTCAACGAGCAGAAGAACGGCGCAGCCGAGCTGACGCAGTTGCTGATGGAAATCGCGCGAAAAGGCGGCGCGGAAATGAAGCGTACGGCCACCTTCCCGATTCCGGCCGGTTATCTCGACGGGTACGATGCCTGTTGCGTCATCGGCGGCGATGGCACGCTGCTCAGCGTGGTGCGGGAATCGGCCCATGCCCAGGTCCCGATCATCGGGGTGAACCGTGGCAGCCTCGGCTTTCTCACCACCTTCTCCGCCGAGGAAGCGCGGGCGCAGCTCCCCGCCCTGCTCGCCGGCGAATACCAGCTGGCCTGGCGCTCCCTGCTCGACTGCTCGACCGAGGCCCACCCGCACGAACTCGCCCTCAACGACGTTCTGATCAAGGACGAGATCAATTCCCGCCTCGGCCGCCTCGAGGTCTTCGCCGGCGAGGAGCTGG
>Ga0070741_10017342_pt1 | contig 11844 bp, 9 predicted proteins | sample Coa_R1_4_FD_66440 | JGI IMG/M metagenome (GOLD analysis project Ga0070741, IMG submission 66440) | Surface soil microbial communities from Centralia Pennsylvania, which are recovering from an underground coalmine fire - Coalmine... | ecosystem: Environmental > Terrestrial > Soil > Unclassified ...
CGTTTGCCAACACCCGGTACTCCTCAGAATGCCCGGGGACGAGGCCACTCCGACCGCTCATGCCGCTACTGATCGCCCTATCCGCCGTTGTCCAGGTCTGCCTCATCTACCACGTTTACCGAACCGGGCGACCGGCGTGGTGGGCTTTCGTGATTCTGTCCGTCCCCGTGGTAGGCAGCCTTTTGTACTATGCACTCGAGCTCTTGCCCTCATCGGGCGTTGCGGCCGTTCCCTTGCGCGGCAGCGACACTGCCTCTGCGCAGCAGGCGCTGGACAAAAAGCTTTCCGCCCTTGCGCTGTGCCCGAGCGTGTCGAACAAGATCGCAGCCGCGGAGGAGTATTTGCGGCTAGGCGCGTTTGGTGAAGCTGTCGAGTTGTATGAAAGTGCCCTGACCGGTCCGCACGCCAGCGACCCGGCGCTGCTGCTGGCGCTGGCCCGGGCTCAGCTCAGTCAAGGCGGGTTCGCGCAAGCCCAAGCCACCTTGGATCGACTCAGGCAAATCGACCCCCGCTATCGCCGGGACGAAGCGAGTCTGCTGCAGGCGCGAGTGCTCGAAGGGCTGGATAGGACTGAGGAAGCGCTTGCCGAGTATGAGGAGATCGCATTGGTTTGGGTCGGGCTAGAAGCCAGGTATCGATACGCGATGTTGCTCGAACGCATGGGCTATCCAATCCAGGCTAACGCGGCCTTCCGAGAGTTGCTCGATCACGCCCGCCGCTACCGGGTGAACCCGGGCAGCGAGCGCCAATGGATCGAGCTCGCCCAGCAGCGGCTCCACGCGCTGCAGCCTCAGATCGCTCAGTAACTCACGGATCGATCAGCGCGCCCCTGCTCCGGCATCGATCTGAAATAGATCGGTCTATATCTATGCTGCGCTACGCTGCGCTGCGCGCTCCTCGATGCATCTGAATCGCGCGCCCAGCGCGGGCTTTTCCTCGACACTGCTTCATCGGGTTGCTGCGATGACGTGGCCCACAGCTCGGCTTCCTGCCTGGCCTGAGTCAATCGCTTATCATCGAGGAGATCGACTAAGGTTCGCACGAGCTCACGCGACTCGTCGCTGCCGACGCGAGCGTCGAACAACATGGCCCATTTGGCTGCGACGACGAAGTCCTGGAGCGCACTGGGGCCCGCGCGCAACAGTGCAAGATTGAGCAGGGCGTCGTTCTGACCGAGCGCAGCGGCACGCTGGAACAAGGCTTCGGCGCGAACCAAGTCGAGCGGCACGCCCTTGCCTTGGGCATGCATCACGCCGAGGATCTGCGCCGCATAGCCATGTTGGTGCTCGTCGACGAGGCGTTTGAACCACACAGCAGCTTGCTCCGGATAAGCTCGATCCAAGCCGGTGCCCTGATGCAGAATCGTCGCGAGTCTGAACATCGCGTCGCTATGATGTTGATCGGCGGCCTCGTGCAGGTAATGCAGCGCGCTCAAGAAGTCGGGTTCTGCCCCCGCTCCGCGTTCCAGTTGTCGCGCGAATTCGTATTGTGCTTGCGCATGACCAGCGTCGGCGGCCTGCTTGAGCACGCTCAACCCGTCTCCCATATTCTCCTGGCTTCGGCCTTCTTCCAATAGCATCCTGGCAAGCTCGAGCGCGCCGTCCAACAGCCCGCGATTCGCGGCTTGTCGGAACCAGTGTAGCGCCTGCGTTGCGTCGCTCTGCACCCCCTCGCCTTCGGCATAGCAGCGGGCGACGTTGTACTGCGCATGAGGATCGCCCAGATGAGCGCCGCGCAGGAAAAGGTCGTACGCACGTGCCTGATCGCGGCCGACCACTTCACCCAGGCTATAGCAGACGCCCAGCTCATTGCATGCCGCTGCACAGCCTCGGTCGGCCGCCTGCTGTAGCAGACTCGAGGCAGCGGTTGGATCGAAAATCGGCGAGCTTCGCTCTAACAGGAGCTTTGCCAGCAGATGCATGGCTTCCGGGTCGTTCGCGTCGGCCGCACGCTTTAACCAGTGACGTGCTTGCTCCACGTTGCGTTCCAGCCCGGCTTGCGCGAAGTCTTGGGTAAACAGCACACCGAGCCTCACCTGAGCCGGCACGTGACCGGCGCTCGCCGCTCTTAGATACCAACGCATCGCGCTGGGCAAGTGCTGCGGAACGCCGGTGCCATACCGATGCGCGTTGCCGAGCGCGTACTGCGCGTCTGCATCGTCGGCGTTGGCCTTCAGGGTGAGCTGCTCGAGGTTGGCCATCGGTACCTGCTGCGGAGCTATTCAATCCGCAGCAGCGGCAGCCAGTTCCATGCCAAATGGTCGCGAAGCACCCGATGCCCATAGGCTGCGCGCGCCGAACGGGTTTTCAGCCGCTCCTATTCGTCATACCAGATCCCTCCGCACTCGCCTGGTCAGATCATCTCGTGATCGGACATCTCGTCACCCCAGGATGGACCTATGAGGGGGCGCGGTGGCTTCGTTACTTCATTGTTGGCATGACGAACTCGGCGCCAGCCCGGATACCGGTCGGCCAACGCGCGGTGATGGTCTTCAGATGCGTGTAGAAGCGCACCCCCTCGGCTCCGTGCACATAGTGATCGCCGAACAAGGAGCGTTTCCATCCGCCAAAGCTGTGGAATGCCATGGGGACCGGAATGGGAACGTTCACGCCCACCATGCCGACCTGCACGCGCGCGCCGAACTCGCGCGCCGCGTCGCCATCGCGCGTGAAGATTGACACGCCGTTGCCATATTCATGTGCGTTGATCAACTCGAGTGCGCGATCGAAGTCCGGCACGCGAACAACGCAAAGCACTGGGCCGAAGATCTCCTCACGATAGATGGTCATTTCGGGCTTGACGTGGTCGAACAGACAGCCGCCCAAGAAGAAACCGCGCTCATAACCGGGGACCTTGGCACCGCGCCCATCGACGACCAGCTTCGCGCCTTCCATGAGGCCTTTGGCGATATAGCCGCAGACCTTGTCGAGGTGCTGCCGCGTCACCAACGGTCCCATCTCGGCTTGCTCGTCGCTACCCGCGTTGATCTTGAGACTGCGCGCGCGCTGTGTCAGACGCTCGACCAGTGGGTCGGCGATCTTGCCCACTGCCACCGCCACGGAAATGGCCATGCAGCGCTCACCCGCCGACCCATAGGCCGCGCCAGTCAGTGCGTCGACCGCTTGATCGAGGTCGGCGTCGGGCATGACGACCAAGTGGTTCTTCGCGCCACCGAGCGCCTGCACGCGCTTGCCGCTCGCCGTGCCGGTGCGATAGATGTATTCAGCGATTGGGGTGGAGCCGACAAAACTGATCGCCGCGACGCGCGGATCGTTGAGCAGCGCATCGACCGCGACTTTGTCGCCGTGCACGACGTTGAACACTCCGTCGGGCAGGCCGGCCTCCTTGAGCAGCTTCGCGAGAAAGATACTGGCGGAGGGGTCGCGCTCCGATGGCTTGAGAACGAAGCTGTTGCCGCAGGCGAGCGCAACGGGGAACATCCACATCGGCACCATCGCAGGGAAGTTAAACGGCGTGATGCCGGCGCATATGCCAAGGGGTTGACGCACCGAAAAGCTGTCCACCCCCGTTCCGACTTGCTCGGAATACTCGCCCTTCAGCAGATGCGGAATGCCGCAGGCAAACTCGACCACCTCGAGCCCACGGGTGACTTCGCCACGCGCATCGGATACCACTTTGCCATGCTCACTCGAGATCAAGCGGGCGAGCGCATCCATGTTGTGCTCGACCAACTCCTTGAATTTGAACATGACGCGCGCGCGCCGAAGCGGCGGTGTCGCGGCCCAACTGGCGAACGCCGCTTGAGCTACCTCGACCGCCCGGCCAACCTCTTGCGCTGTGGCGAACGGTACCCGGCCGCTGACTTCTCCGCGGGCCGGGTCGTACACTTCGCCCGCACGATCGCCGCCTAGCACTTCGCGGCCGTCGATCCAATGCGGAATGGTCTTCACTTGCAGCGCAGGCTGCTCGAGTGGTTTGTTCATGCAATTCCTCGAAGCGAGATGAGTGAGTTCCGTGATCGATAGGGAGTGAGCCGCTCAACGATGCTCGGCGGGGAACGGATCGAGCGGATAGATCGGTCGGCGCAGCTTCTTGTACTGGAATTGCGTCCAGTCAGATGAGCCCACCCCGATGCTGTCGCAGAACACCATGCCCTTTGCAATGGGTAGAAAGACCGGCCGGAAATACATGCGCGACTTCAGCAGCAAGAAGCGCTTGTGGGTCGGGTCCACGCCTACGCTGGTGAAAACGCCCCGGTCCCACGGCTCTTGATTCTTCTCGCTGACCACGATCTCCGCCGCACCTGTGTCGAGCACGACCGTTCGGCCCATGTAGCAGCGCATGCCGTGGAACTGCGGGCCGGTGATGGTGTATTCGCCATCGGTGATTGCGCGCACCACGCCCGTCAACTCCAAGGGCTCGCCGCGCTGGTCGATCGCTGGCATGTCCATCTTGCCGCCCACCTTCAGCGTGACGCGCGCACCGACGCCCGCGGCAACCATTTGCGCGACGGCTTGCGGGTCGCGAACTGGACCTACCGCGATCCCGCTCAATCCCATCGCCAGCGCTTGGCGCAGCACGTACATGGTGTCTTGCGTGGCGCCCGACGCGCAGTTGTCTGCATGATCGAGCAGCAAGATCGGACCGCCGGTTTCTTCGGCCATGCGTTTAGCGCGCTGTAACGCCTGGTCTAGCGGCTCGCCCCGGTAGATGAAGTCTTCCTTTTGCTGCCAAGCGATGTCGAGAATGCGGTCGCACGCATCCTGCGCCTGGCGTGCGTCCCCGTCCGCGACCGCCACTACGCTGATGCCGGCCTCGGCGATGTCCGCTTGTTGAAACCCGCCGAAAGCGGTGGCGGCGAGCAGGCCGGCGGCTTCGGCCTCATGTGCCGCCGCGACGAAGTCCTTCATCGGCCGCTCGTTGGTATTCTCGCGTAAGGTGTGCGCGAGTAGAGGCCGGTTGCCCCAGGCCATCACAGGGTGGACCTCGCCCTTTAGCGCGCGTAGCAGGATGCTTCCGGCGAGATGCCCGGATTCGTACTGGTCGATGTGCGGATAGGTTTTGTAGCCGGTGAGGACGGTGCAATTCGACACCATCACATCGGTGACGTTGGCATGCAGGTCGAGCGATACGGCGATGGGCACGCGTGGTGCGATCGCGCGAATGCTCTTCAGTAAGGTGCCTTCGCCATCGTCGGTCCGATCGGCCACTACCATGGCGCCATGCAGATCGAGTAGGACCGCATCGCAACCTTTCGCGACCGCATCGCAGATGATCTCGCGGATGCGGTCGTAGGCCGTCCCGTCGACCGGGCCGCTGGGATTGGCCCAGGCGGCGATAGGTGTTTCGATCTGCGCGCCCGCGGCCTCGGCGAGGTCGATGAAAGCCGCCATCGGTAGGCGGGTGCCCTTCATCGCGTCATATGCCGCTCGACCCAAGAAAGGGCCGTTGTTGCCGAACGCTTCCCACGGCGTCGGCACCGGCGAGAACGTGTTCGTCTCGTGCTGCATTTGAGCGATGACGATTTTCATGGGATCTCGCGGTGAAAAGCCGTCTCTACGGCAGTGTCTTCAACACCTCGCGCACCGTCTCGAAGATTTGATCGATCTGGCTCTTCTCGATGATGAGCGGCGGCGAGAGCGCGATCGTATCGCCTGTGGTTCGAATCAACACACCTTTCTGATACGCGCGCAGGAAAGCCTCGAACGCACGCGCGGCAGGCTTATTCGGAATCGGCTCGAGCTCGATGCCCACCACCAGTCCGATGTTGCGCACGTCGATGACATGCGGCAGGCCGCGCAACGCGTGTGCGCAGTCCTCCCAGTAAGGTGCCAGCTCTTCTCCGCGCTGGAACAAGCCCTCGGTCTTGAATAGGTCGAGCGTCGCTATGGCCGCGGCCGCGGCGAGCGGGTGCCCCGAGTAGGTGTAGCCGTGATAGAACTCGATTGCATTCTCGGGCCCCGTCATGAACGCATCGTAAATCTGCTTCTTCACGATCACCGCGCCCATCGGAACCGACGCGTTGGTCAGCGCCTTGGCACAGGTGATGAGGTCGGGCGTCACACCGAAGGTCTGTGCAGCGAACGCTTTACCGGTGCGCCCAAAGCCCGTGATCACCTCATCGAAGATGAGGAGGATGCCGTACTTGTCGCAAATGCAGCGCAGGCGCTCGAGGTAACCCTTCGGGGGAAGCAGAACGCCGGTCGAGCCCGCCACCGGCTCGACGATGACCGCGGCAATGTTCGATGCATCGTGCAAGGCCACCAACCGTTCGAGATCATCGGCCAGATGTGCGCCCCACTCCGGCTGCCCGCGCGAGTACGCATTCTTCTCCAGGTTGTGCGTGTGAGGCAGGTGGTCCACGTTGGGCAACAGGCTGCCGCCGAACGTCTTGCGATTGGCCGTCATACCGCCGACCGAGATGCCGCCGAAGCCCACCCCGTGGTAGCCGCGCTCGCGTCCAATGAACTTGTTGCGCGTGCCTTCACCGCGGACGCGATGGTAAGCGAGTGCGATCTTGAGCGCGGTGTCGACAGCCTCCGATCCCGAGTTCACGAAGAAGGCGTGGTCCATCCCGGCCGGTGTGATCTGCGTCAATCGCTCGGCGGCGAGGAAGGCACTGGGATGATGCATCTGGAAGCCGGTCGCGTAGTCGATGCTCTCCGCCTGCTTCTTGATGGCCTCCACGATCGGCGCGCGGCAATGTCCTGCGTTGACTGCCCATAGACCCGCGATCGCATCGAGAATCTGCCGACCGTCGTGAGACGTGTAATACATGTCCTTCGCGGCAACCAACAAGCGAGGATTCGCCTTGAATTGGCGGTTGGCGGTGAACGGTATCCAGAGGGGTTCGAGATTGAGCTGAGCCAACAGTTCCTGTTCTCGGGTGCCCATGCTTCCTCCTCGGCGTTGTGATGGTGCGACGTGACCGGATCGAGTGCGCTCGTGAACGGATCGAGTGCGCTGATGAAGAGCAAAATTATAGTCCTCTACCGGTCGCCTCGTGGTCGGTTGCCGGCGTTGAGGTCATCCCGTATGCTCTTCACTGAGCGCCTGTCGCGCGCGATTCTTCAGCGGGCTAGCCCATGGATCTCAACTATTCCTCCCAGGATCTTCAGTTCCGCGATGAGGTGCGCGCCTTCGTGCGCGATCGCCTTCCGCAGGACATTGCACGCAAAGTCCTGGAGCACCGACGGCTCAACAAGGATGATCACGTTCGCTGGCAGCGGATCCTTTACCAGCGCGGTTGGATGGCGCCCAATTGGCCGGTCGAATATGGCGGGGCGGCGTGGAACGCCGTGCAACAGCACATCTTCGACGAGGAATGCGCCGAAGCCGGCGCGCCGCGCGTGATCCCATTCGGCGTCAACATGGTCGGGCCGGTCATCATCGCCTTCGGCAGCGCCGAGCAGAAGCAGCGTTATCTGCCGCGTATCTTGTCGAGCGAAGACTGGTGGTGCCAGGGCTATTCCGAACCCGGGGCCGGTTCGGACCTCGCTTCGCTAAAGACACGTGCCGAGCGCCAGGGCGATCGCTACATCGTCAACGGCCAGAAGACATGGACCACGTTGGCGCAGTACGCCGACATGATCTTCTGCCTCGTGCGCACGTCGAGCGGCGGTAAGAAGCAGGAAGGCATCTCCTTTCTGTTGATCGACATGCATAGCCCCGGTGTCACCGTGCGGCCCATCATCACCCTCGAAGGGGAGCACGAGGTCAACGAGGTCTGGTTCGAGAACGTCGAGGTTCCGATCGAGAACCTGGTGGGCGAGGAGGGGCGGGGATGGACGTACGCCAAGTTTTTGCTCTCGCACGAGCGCACCGGCATCGCTGGCATCGGTGCATCCAAGCGCGAGCTGCGCAAGCTTCGCCATATCGCAGCACAGGAGCAGCGTAACGGGCGGCCATTGATCGAAGATCTGCGCTTTCGCGACCGCATCGCACGCGTCGAGATCGACCTGATGGCGCTGGAGGTCACCAACTTGCGCATGCTGGCAGCCGAGCGAGAGGGGCGCGCGCCGGGTCCTGAGGCGTCCATGCTCAAGATCAAGGGCACCGAAATCCAGCAGGCATTGACCGAGCTGATGATGGAAGCGGTCGGCCCTTACGCGCTACCGTATCTGCCCGCAGCCTGGGGCGACCAGTGGCTCGGCGAATACGTGGGGCCCGACTACGCGGCACCCCTGGCCGCCCGCTATTTCAACTACCGCAAGGTTTCCATCTATGGCGGCACCAACGAGATTCAACGCAACATTCTCGCGCAGCACATTTTAGGACTGTGATGGGGTCGTGCCAGCGTATGCGCCGAGACGACCAGAGAATGCTTGCAGCCCGTGCGGATGTCCCAGATGAAACCGGGGCGGAGGAGATGAGCTAGATGGATTTCAATTACAGCGAAGAGCAACTGCTGCTGCGCGACGCCCTCGACAAGTATCTACAGAAGAACTACAGCTTCGAGCAGCGGCGCGCGATCATCGCAAGCCGCAATGGCACGAGCCCAGCGGTATGGAAGGGCTTGGCGTCGATGGGTCTGCTCGGTCTTCTGGTCCCTGAAGAGTTCGGTGGCTTCGACGGCAGCGCGGTGGACGTGATGCTCGTCATGGAGGCGTTCGGCCGTGCGCTGGTTGTCGAACCTTACCTGCCGACTGCCGTCCTTGCGGCAAGCACCATCGCGCTGGGCGGCAGTCCGACGCAGCGTGAGGCGCTGCTGCCACGCATCGCCGACGGTTCGATGAAGTTCGCGTTCGCGCATACCGAACCCGGCATACGAGGTGAGTTGAGCCGAATCACGACGACGGCTCGACAAGAAGGCGGCATGTGGCTGATCAATGGCGCTAAGTCGGTGGTGATGCATGGCAGCGCCGCGGACTTACTGATCATCACCGCCCGCACGAGTGGTGCGGCCGACAGCCGCGAGGGAATCAGCGTGTTCTTCGTGAATCCTGCCGAAACCGGTGTCAGCGGGCGGGACTATCCGACCTACGATGGCATGCGCGCAGCCGAAGTGCTTTTGGATCACGTCAAGATCAGCTCCGAATCGTTGATCGGCGTGCTGGACGATGGCTATGCGTTGCTCGAGCTGGTCACCGATCGGGCGATCGCCGCGGTATGCGCGGAGGCGGTCGGATGCATGGAAGCGCTGAAGGACGCCACGCTCGAGTACCTCAAGACGCGCCAGCAATTCGGCGTGCCGATCGGCAAGTTCCAAGTCCTTCAGCATCGTATGGTGGATATGTGGATGTCCACCGAGCAGGCGCGCTCGATGGCGATGCTGGCGGCGGTGAAAGTCGATTCTCCCGATGCTTCGGAACGGCGCCGTGGCGTCAGTGCGGCCAAGGAATTCATCGGGCGCGCGGGTCGGTTCGTTTCTCAACAAGCCATCCAGCTGCACGGCGGGATGGGGATGACCGACGAGCTGTCGGTCGGGCATTACGTGAAGCGCTTGACCGCGATCGATACCGCCTTCGGGGACGGCGATCAGCAACTCGATCGGTTCGCTGCCGCACCCGTGCAAGCGCGTGACGAAGCCGCAATGAAGCCCGCGAAGAAGTGGAAGAAACTGGTATGAGCCCGGGAAGCGGAGCCGGCAACAGCTGGACGGAGCGATGAAGGTGATACAGAAGGTTGGCGTCGTGGGCGCGGGACTGATGGGTGCCGAGATTGCCTTGGTCTTTGCGCTCGCCGGGAAGGACGTGATGCTGAGCGATGTCAGTGACGAGCAGCTCGAACGCGCTTTGAGGCGTCTCGACCAGCTGCTTGGCAAGGGCATTCAACGGGGCTTTTACTCGGCGGAGCAGAAGACAGCAGCGCTGGCGCGCATGTCGACGACTACCGAGCTTGCGCGTTACGCCGATCGGGATTTGGTCATCGAAGCGGTGTTCGAGGACGAGAGCGTCAAGGCGCAGATCTTCCAGCAGCTCGATCGCGTGTGCGCGGCCGACTGCATCATCGCCAGTAACACTTCGAGCATCTCGATCTCGGTGTTGGCCGCGAATGTCAGTGCGACCAGGCGCACGAACTTCGTCGGCACGCATTTCTTTTCGCCCGTCTCGCGCATGAAGCTCGTGGAAGTCATTCCCGGCCTCGACACGAGCGCGGAGACGATCGCGGCGACGATCGCGGTGTGCCGCGAAATCGGGAAGACGCCGATCAAAGTCAAGGACGTGGTCGGATTTGCGGTCAATCGGGTGCTGCACGCCTTTATCATCGAAGCGGTTCGTCTGGTCGAAGAAGGCGTGGCGACGCCTGAGGACATCGACCTTGCTTGCAAGCTCGGGCTTGGGCATCCGATTGGACCGTTCGAATTGATGGACGCTACGCAGAACAGTCTCTCGCTGCAAGTGCAGAACATCCTGCTCGAGGCCTACGGCGAGCGCTTCCGCCCGCGTCCATTGCTCAAGCAGATGGTGCGAGCGGGGTACAACGGCAAGCGTGCCGGTCGCGGCTGGTATCGCTACGACCAATGATCGGTTTCTGCACATCCGGCTAGACGCCGACCATTGCGAATATGAATCGAGCAGCGGAACTGTACTGGGAAGACTTCAAAGTCGGCGATGTCGCCCCGATGGGCGAAAAGCGCGTCGATAAGGAGGAAATTATTGCTTTCGCACGTGCGTACGATCCGCAACCCTTCCATATCGACGAGGCCGCCGCACAAGCCTCCATGTATGGCGGCTTGATCGCCAGCGGCTGGCACACGGTGGCCATGGTGATGCGGATGATGGTCGATTCCTATCTAAGCAAGTCGGCCAGCTTGGGTTCGCCCGGTGTCGACAACGTTCGATGGCTGAAGCCAGTGCGCCCCGGTGACACGATCCGTGGGCGGCGCCAAGTGCTCGAGACGCGTGCATCGCAAAGCCGCCCGGATATGGGGGTCGTGAAGACGCGTTGGGAAGTGTTCAACCAAAACGACGAGCTCGTCATGACGATGGAAGGCTACGGCATGTTTAGCCGACGCACGCCGGGCGGAGCTTCGACCCCATGAATGCATCTCTTGCGGCGCGCTCGCAGCATCGGGTGCTCGCTCCCTTCTGGCCGATCGGATTGACACGTCGCGGCGCTCGCTACGCGGCGCCTTCTCGGGTCGCTCGCTACGATTTCTTCACCACGCGGTCATGACATGCTCGTTCGATTGAATCACAAGGTCCATGTCCTGTTCCGTCGCCAGGATCTCGACATGGTGAAGCTGGAAGGCAAAATCGTCATCGTGCTCGACGTGTTGTTCGCGACCTCTACCATGATCGCGGCGCTCGCCGACGGTGCTGCCGCCGTGATCCCCACGCTCAACGAGGAGCACGCGCGCGAGCACGCCAAGCGCCTTCGCGACGGCTCCTATGTATTGGCGGGGGAGCTGTTTGCAGACCAGATTCCCGGCTTTGCTCCGCCCACGCCCATGGCGCTGATGGCGCACGATCTGCGCGACCGTACCGTGGTATACGCGACCACCAACGGCACGGTGGCATTGCACGAATCGGCAGCCGCGGAGCATGTCTATGCCGGGGCTTTGATCAATGCAGGCGCGCTCGTGTCGCACATCGCGCGCGCGCATGCGCAGGGCACGATCCTCATCGTCTGCTCGGGCTCGATGGGCAATCCTAATTTGGAGGATCTGTACGGCGCGGGATGCTTCGTGGATCTCATCTTGAAGGCAATGGGGGAGCGGGATCTGTCCGATGCGGCTTGGGCGGCGCGGGCGCTTTACCTGAGTGAGCCGGCTCAATCGGTTTTGCTGCGATGCCGGGTCGGCAAGCTGATGCAGGAGCGCGGCTTGACCGAGGAGGTCAAGTTTGCCGCACGCGAAAGCGTCGTGGATGTGGTGCCCAAACTGATCGATGGCCGCCTGACCTCGGTTGCAGTGGGCTAATCTCGCTTTGTTGTACGAGC
>Ga0070741_10017343_pt1 | contig 11843 bp, 11 predicted proteins | sample Coa_R1_4_FD_66440 | JGI IMG/M metagenome (GOLD analysis project Ga0070741, IMG submission 66440) | Surface soil microbial communities from Centralia Pennsylvania, which are recovering from an underground coalmine fire - Coalmine... | ecosystem: Environmental > Terrestrial > Soil > Unclassified ...
GCCGCTGGCAGCCGAGGCGCTGGCGGCGGCCGTCGACGAGGCCCACCGGGCATGACCGCCGTCGGCATCGTTCCCCACACCCAGCGGGCGGCGGGCTACGCCGAACGGGCGGCCCGGTGCCTGGGCGGCCAGGGCGTCGAGGTCCGCATCCCGGCGCCCGATGCCGACGCCATCGGCCTCGCCGACCTGGCCTGCGACGTCGAGCGGTTCCCCGTCGGCCTCGACTTCGTCGTTTCGCTCGGTGGCGACGGGACCATGCTGCGGACGGTGGCGCTCGTCGCCCCGGAGGGTGTGCCGGTCCTCGGCGTGAACCTCGGCCAGCTCGGCTTCCTGACCGAGGTCGAGCCGCCCCAGCTGGAGGACGCCCTGCGCCGGGCGCTGGCCGGCGAGTGCACGATCTCCGAGCGGATGGTCCTGTCGGTGGTGGTCGACTCCGACGGCGAGGCAGCGGGGAAGTGGCTGGCCCTCAACGAGGCCGTTTTGGAGAAGTGCAGCAGCGGGCATCTCGTGCGATTGGCCGTCTCGATCAACGGGAAGTTCTTCACCACCTACGCCGCCGACGGCGTGATCGTGGCCACGCCGACGGGCTCGACGGCCTACAACTTCTCCGCCCAGGGCCCCATCGTCTCCCCGAGCCACCGCTGCCTGATCCTCACCCCCGTCTCGCCCCACATGCTGTTCCACCGCTCGCTCGTTCTGGGCCCTGAGGAGGAACTCGAGTTCGAAGTGACCAGCCAGCTGCCGGTGGGGCTCGTGCTCGACGGCCGGGAGGTGGGCCGGCTGTCTCCGGGCGATAGCGTGACCTGCCTGGAGGGCCCCCGGCCGGCCCGGCTCATGACCCTCCACCCCCGCGACTTCCATCAGGTCCTGAAGGCCAAATTCGGCCTGGCGGACCGGTAGGGGAGCCCGATGGCGATCGAGCAGTACGAGCCAGAGTTCGAGGTCGACCCCTCCGAGGTCGTCGTCGGCCCCGTCCGGGCCGACCGGCGGACGAAGGAGCTCGTGAAGCGGCTCTGCCCCGGGGACATCGCCGTCATCGACCACGCCGACATCGACCGGGTGGCGGCCGAGAACCTCATCCGGGCCGCGCCCTCGGCGGTCGTCAACGCCTCCACCTCCTTCACCGGGCGCTATCCCCACGTCGGCCCGCTGCTGATCGCCGAAGCCGGGATCCCGCTGATCGACGACGTCGGCCCGGAGATCATCGACCTCGTCGACGAGGGCGAGGAGCTCCGCCTGGTCGGCACCGACCTCTGGCGGGGCGAGGAGCTCCTGGCCGCCGGCCACCGGCAGGACGCCTGTGACCTCGCCCGCCGGGTGGTCCGGGCCCGGGCCGACATGGGGGCCGAGCTCGAAGCCTTCGCCGTCAACACGCTGGAGTGGATCCGCCGGGAGGCCCGCCTCACCTTCGAGCCGCTGGTGCTGCCGCCGCTGCGGGCCGACTTCCGGGGCCGCCACGCCCTCGTCGTCGTCCGGGGCCACGACTACCGCCGCGACCTCAAGGCGCTGCGGGCCTACATCCGGGAGTTCCAGCCGGTGCTGGTGGCCGTCGACGGCGGCGCCGACGCCCTCCTCGAGGTGGGCCTCCGCCCCGACATCATCATCGGCGACTTCGACTCGGTGTCGGAGGAGGCGCTGGCCTGCGGGGCCGACCTCGTCCACCACGTCCACCCCGACGGACGGGCGCCGGGGCGGGAGGAGCTGCTCCGTTTCGGCGTGTCCTACGTGGAGTTCGTGGCCGAGGGCACCAGCGAGGACGTCGCCATGCTGCTCTCCGCCGAGGCCGGCGCCGAGCTCATCGTGGCCGTCGGCACCCACGCCAGCATGGTCGAGTTCCTCGACAAGGGCCGGGCCGGCATGGCGTCGACGTTCCTCACCCGCCTCCGGCTGGGGCCGCTGCTGGTCGACGCCAAGGGCGTGAACCGCCTCTACGAGACCCGGCTCCGGCGGCGGGACCTGGCGCTGCTGATCGGCGCCGCCGTCCTCGCCATGCTCGTCGTCACCATCGTCTCGGAGCCGCTCCACGTCTTCCTGTCCGGCCTGTGGGTGATCATCCGGGACGGCTGGCTGCGCATCGCGGACACGGTCGCCGGGTGATCAACTTCCGGTTCCATCTGGTGTCGCTGGTGGCGGTCTTCCTCGCCCTGGCGCTCGGCGTGGTGATGGGTTCGACGGTCATCGACCGGGCCATCGTCGACCGGCTGAGCACGCAGATCGACTCCGTGAAGAAGCGGGCCGACGCCGAGCGGGCCGACAACCGGGCCCTGCGCGACCAGGTGAAGGGCCTCGAGACGTTCGTCGCCCAGTCGCAGCCCCAGGTCACCGCCCGCCGGCTCAACCAGGTGCCGGTGACCATGGTCGCCGTGCGGGGGATCCCGGCGGAGGACGTCAAGGGCGAGGCCGATCTCCTCCGCTCGGCCGGCGCCCTGGTGTCGGGCGTCCTGTGGATGGAGGACTCCTTCGGCGCCGCCGACCCCGGGACCCGGGCCCGGCTGGTCCAGGCCATGGGGGACTCCGGCCTGGCCACCGAGGACCTCCGGCAGGTGGCGCTCGAGGCCCTGGGCCACCGGCTCGCCGCCGGCCCGCGGGTGACGGCGGTCTCGACCGTCACCGGGTCCACCGTCCCCGAGACCGGCCTCGACACGCTGGTGGCGCTGGCCGACGCCGGCCTGGTGACGTTCGACACGCTGGGCGGCGGCGCCGTCAGCCTCGAGTCGTGGCCCTCCCCGGGGTCGCGGCTGCTGGTGATCGACGGGTCCCAGGCCCACCCGCCGCCGGGGACGCTGACGATCCCGGTCCTGCGGGCGGCGGCCGCCGCCGGCGGCCGGCTGGCCCTGGCCGAGGTCTTCCGGCCCACGGCCACGATCAAGGCCCGGGGCTCGGTGGTCCGGGGTGTGCGGGAGGACGCCGCCCTGTCGCGGGTCGTCTCCACCGTCGACGACCTCGACGACCCCCGGGGCCAGGTGGCCCTGACGCTGGCCATCCAGGAGCTCGGCACCGGCCGGGCCGGGCACTACGGCGAGGGCCCGGGGTCCAGCAGCCAGCTGCCGACGCTGGAGTCAGCGCCCCCCGAAGGCGTGCCGGCGGCGGTGGGCCGGTGAGCGTCGCCCTCGAGGTCGAACAGGCGCCGGCGGCCCGGATGGGCCGGGCGGCCCGGGCCATGGGCGCGGCCACCGCGGTGTCCCGGTTCCTCGGCTTCGGGCGGGTCCTGGTGATCGCCGCCGTCCTCGGCACCACCGATCTCGGCAACACCTTCTCGGCTTCGAACTCGGTGTCCAACGTGCTCTTCGACCTCCTCGCCGCCGGGGCGCTCTCGGCCGTGCTGGTGCCGGCCTTCGTGGACCTGCTCGAGCGGCGCACCGCCGGGAGCGGAGACCCCGAAGACCTCGCCGGCGCCCTTCTGGGCTGGTCGCTGCTGGTGCTCGGGCCGGTCTGCGTCGCCGGCGTCGTGGCCGCCCCGGCCCTGGCCCGGCTGCTGACGACCGGCACGGCCGACCCGGTGGTGGCCGCCGGCCAGCGGCACCTGGCGACGTTCCTGCTCCGGCTCTTCGTACCCCAGGTCCTGCTCTACGCCGTCGGCGCCGTCACCACCGCCGTCCTCCACGCCAAGCGGCACTTCACGGTCACAGCCGTCGCCCCCATCGGCAACACCGTGCTGATGGTGCTGGCCCTGGGCACGTTCCGGGTCCTCCACGGTCCGGGCCGCCCCGGGCTCGACCTGACCCTGGCCGAGCGGCTGGCGCTCGGCGCGGCCGGGACGCTGGGGGTGGCGGCGTTCGTGGCCATCCCGGCCGTGGCCCTGTGGCGGACGGGTTTCCGGCTCCGGCTCCGGCTGCCCCGGCCGGGCGCCGTCCCCGGGCTTGGCCGGGCGGCGCGGCTGTCGGGCTGGGCCGGCGTCCAGCACGCCGGGACGGCGGTACTGCTGGCCGCCGCCCTCCTCGTCGGCATGGGCGTGTCGGGCGGCGTCGTGGCCTACCAGGTGGCTTTCGCCTTCTTCCTCGTCCCCTATGCCGTGCTGGCCCTGCCGCTCGTCACCGCCGTCCTCCCCGAGCTGGCCGGCGAGGCCGGCCGGGGCGACCTGGGCGCCTTCGGGCGGTCGCTGCGCTGGGCCCTCGACGGGATGGTCGGCTTCGTCGTGCCGGTGAGCGTGGCCGGCGTCGTCTTCGCTCCCCGGGTGATGTCGGCCCTGGCCTTCGGCCAGACCAGCCAGGGCGGCGGCCGGCTGATCGGCGTGGGGCTGGCCGCCCTGGCCGCCGGCCTTCTGCCCTACGGCGCCTTCCTGCTCTTCGTCCGGGCCCACTACGCCCTCGGTGAGGGACGGGCTCCGGCGCTGGCCGCCCTGGGATCGGCCGGGCTCGGCGCCGCGCTGATGGCCGGGGGCGGGGCGCTGGCCCACGGCGACGCCAAGCTGGCGGTCATGGGCGCCGCCCACAGCCTGGCCTACCTCATCGGGGCGGTGGTGCTGGGCGTCGGCCTGGCCCGCCGGACCGGCCAGCGGCTGGCCCCCGCCCGGCTCGGCCGGGCCCTCGGGGTGTCGGTCGTGCTCGGGGCGGGCAGCGCCGCCGTCCTCCGCTGGGCCGACCCCGCCGGCCGGGCGGCCACGCTGGGGCTGGTGGCACTGCTCGGCGCCGCCTGCGCCGCCGTGTACCTGGCCGCCCTGGCCCCCGACCGCAGCGGCGGCGAGCCGTCCCCCGACGTGGCGGTCGCCCGGATCCCGCGGTGATCGCCGTCGTCCTGGGCCTGGCCACCGGCTTCCTGGCCGCCCAGCTGATCTGGCGCATGTCGGCCGGGCTGTTCGGTGCCGTGGTGCTGCAGCGACCCAACTACCGGAGCCACTTCCTGCCGACAGGAGCGGGCATCGTCCTCGCCCTGGCGGTGGCCACGGTCGAGGGCGGACGGGCGCTAACCGCCGCCGCCGGCGTCGGTCCGGTCGCCGGGCCCGGCGTGGCCCGGACGGTGCTCCTGGCCGGGGTGTTCGGCTTCGGGGCGCTGGGGTTCCTCGACGACGTCCTCGGCGGGGACGCCGAGCGGGGCTGGCGGGCCCACCTCGGGGCGCTGGCCGCCGGTCGCCTCTCGGCCGGCGGGGTGAAGCTGCTGGGCGGCGGCCTCCTGGCCCTGATGCTGGCCTCGGCGGCGGGGTCCACGGCGTCGGCCGGCGGCGGGGTGCTGCGGCTGGCCGCCGACGGCGCCCTCGTGGCGCTGGCGGCCAACCTCGGCAACGCCTTCGACCGGGCGCCGGGCCGCACCATCAAGGTGTCGCTGGTGGCCTGGCTGCCGCTGGCCGCCGCCGCCCGGGGCAGCGCCGCCGGCGTGGCCCTTGCGCCGGTCGTCGGCGCCGCCCTCGGTCTCCTGCCCGAGGACCTCGGGGAGCGGCTGATGCTCGGCGACGCCGGCGCCAACGCCCTTGGCGCCGCCCTCGGGCTCGGGGCGCTGCTGACGCTCGGGCCCGGCGCCCGCCTCGTCCTGACCGCCGTCCTGGCGGCGCTCAACGTCGCCGCCGACGTCGTCTCGTTCAGCGGTGTGATCAAGCGGACCCCGGCGCTCGACCGTCTCGACCGGCTCGGCCGCCTCCGCCCGTCCGCCTGAGGATCGCCCTCAGTTCGAGGGGTCGAGGTACTGGGGGTCGCGTGGGACCCGCACCACGGTGACCTGGGCCAGGAACGTCGCCCGGTTCGCCGGCCCGTCGAGGCAGCTGCTCTCGTGGAGCGCCACCTCGAACGTGCCCCGCAAAGTCGGCGTGGTGAAGAGCCCGGCGCCGGCCAGCACGAACTCGTGCGGCTCCTTCATGTGGACGTCCTGCTCCTCGGTCTTGATCCAGTAGTCCACCGTCCCCGACCCCAGCTCCCGGAGGCAGTGGCTCGGCCCCGCCGGGACGGTGGTGTAGGACCCCACGCCGGAGAACGACCCCGGCACGCCGTTCATCTGCTCGGGATGGGGGACACGGAACGGGCCACGGCAGGCGATGACGGCCGGGCCGATCGCCCAGGCGCCGTGGTCGGCGCCGGCCGCCGACGGCGTGAAGTCGATGGTGCCGCTGATGCTGCAGGCGCCGGCGGCGATGGCCTCGGCGGCGGGCGGGGCGGCGACGTACTCGCCGAGCGCCGTCAGCAGCAGGACCGCCACGAGGGCCACCGGACGCCTCATGCGGCCAGCCTACGTCAGGGGGCGCAGCCCCGCCTCCAGAGTTGCTTCGGGCCGCCGTAGGCGCCGGCCGGGGCGTAGCCCGCCTGCCGCAGCCCGTCGGGCAGGACGGCGAGGTCGCCGAAGCGGTGGGACCAGACGAGGACGGCGCAGACCCGGCGGTCGGCGGCCGCCCGGGCCAGGGAGGCGGCGGTGATCCGGTGCGAGTCGATGCGCAGGATGGAGGTGTCGACGAGGTCCGGCGGCGTCCGCCGACCGGCCCGCCAGACGACGCCGGGGTCGTCGCTGATGGCCTCGGCCCCGGCCGGCAGGGCGCGCAGATCGGCCCGGGCGGCGGCCAGCGCCGGGCCGGGGGGCGCGGGCCAGAGCACCTCCGACAGGTGGACGAGGTGGTAGGGCACCACGGCGCAGGCCGCCACCGCCACCATGACGACGGCGCCGGCGCGGAGGCGCCGGCGGAGGCGGTCGAAGGCCGAGGCCACGAGCAGCGCCGCGGGCGGGATGAGATGCGAGACGTGCGGCCTCCACAGGGGATGCTCGGCGGCCAGGACGACGGCGGTGGCGAGGAGCCAACCGGCCACGAGGCCCCAGCCGCCCTCCCCCGTCCAACCGGCCTTGCTTTTCCGCTGTATTCCGCTCATTGAACGCCGGTTGGGGACGGCGAGGCCCGCCACCAGTGCGGCCAGGGCGGCGAGGAGGACGGGCAGGTCGCGGTCGCCGAGCGTGGAGAGCACCTTGCGGAGGTTGGCGACCGGGGTGCGCGGCCCGGCCGCCTCCAGGTGGTAGCGGAAGGCCTGGTCCCAGACCCGCCCGAGCCCCCATGGCAGGGCCACGGCGAGACCCAGCCCGGCGGCGACGCCGGCGGCGGCCCCCAGATGGCGGCGGTTGGGAAACAGCGCCCAGCCCACCGGCACGGCGGCGCCGAGGAGGAGGCTCTTGACCGAGAGGGCCGCCCCGAGCAGCGCGCCGGCGGAGAGCGCCAGCCGCAGCGACGGCGTCCGCCGGTACCAGAGAGCGGCGGCGACCGCCCCGACGGCCAGGGCCAGGCCCGGCCCGTCCGAGGTCAGCGGGCCGGTGACCCACAGGACGCTGCCGCTGGTGGCGACCAGCGCGGCGGCCGCGGCGGCGGCCGTCGCTCTGAGCCGCAGGGCCCGGGCCGCCGACCACGTCGCCGCCACCAGCGCCAGGCCGGAGGCCACCGACAGCAGGCGGGGGGCGTCGAGCGTCCGCAGGCCGACGAGGTCGAACAGCCATACCAGCGGCAGGAAGAGCGGTCCCTGGCTGGAGAACACCTCCCGGAAGGGAAGGGCGCCCGTCCGCATGGCCACCGCCGAGGCGCCGTAGACGCCGTCGTCGAAGCTGACGTGCCGGGTGGCCAGGAAGGCGGGGATCCGCAGGGCCACCGTCAGGACCGCAATGGCGATCAGGATCGGGGCCCGGCGGGTTCTTCGCATGACGGCGACGGCAACGGTACCCATTAACCTGCGCCTCCGTGGCGACCCCCAAGTCCTTTCAGCAGATCGTGCTCGAGGCGCTCCGGTCGGTGCCCGAGGTGACGGCGCCCGACCTGCAGTCCCGGCTCCAGAACGGCGAGCAGATCGTCGTCATCGACGTGCGCGAGCCCGACGAGTTCGCCCGGGGCAAGATCCCCGGCGCCTACACCATTCCCCGGGGGGTGTTGGAGATGCAGGTCGACGGCCGGCTGCCCCTCGACAGCACGGTGGTGCTGTACTGCGGCGGCGGGGCCCGCTCCGCCCTGGCCTGCAAGAGCCTGGCCGACATGGGCTACGACAAGGTGGAGAACCTGCAGGGCGGATGGCAGGCCTGGGTGAACTCCAGGCTGCCGGTCGAGCAACCGTGAAACAGCCATCGGCCGAAGCTGCGATCCTCCGGAGTTGACAGGGGGGCATGGTAGGTTCGTCCGTGTCACTCGAGTGCCGCCCGGATGATGGGGACGGGGGCGGCCTCTCCGACACCTTGGGCAAGGGCGGAACCCCAGGTGAATCAGGAGGAGTAGGGCTTTGGCCAAGCACATCTTCGTGACGGGCGGTGTCGCGTCGAGCCTCGGGAAGGGCCTCACGGCTTCGTCCCTCGGCCGGCTGCTCAAGTGCCGCGGTCTCTCCGTGACCATGCAGAAGCTCGACCCGTACATCAACTTCGATCCCGGCACGATGAACCCGTTCCAGCACGGCGAGGTCTTCGTCACCGACGACGGCGGCGAGAGCGACCTCGACCTCGGGCACTACGAGCGCTTCGTCGACGTCGCCCTCCACCGCGACTCCAACGCCACCACCGGCTCGATCTACACCACGGTGCTGGGCAAGGAGCGCCGGGGCGACTACCTCGGCGCCACCGTCCAGGTCATCCCCCACATCACCGACGAGATCAAGGAGCGGATCCGCCGCCTGGCCACCGACGACGTCGACATCGTCATCACCGAGATCGGCGGCACCGTCGGCGACATCGAGATCCTCCCGTTCCTGGAGGCCATCCGGCAGTTCCGCAAGGACGTCGGCCGGGAGAACGTCTTCTACATCCACGTCACGCTGGTGCCGTTCATCGGCCCGTCGGGGGAGCAGAAGACCAAGCCGACGCAGCACTCGGTGACCGAGCTGCGCTCCCGGGGCATCCAGCCCGACGCCATCGTCTGCCGCTCCGACCGGCCGATCTCCACCCGGCTGAAGGAGAAGATCTCCAAGCTCTGCGACGTGCCCGAGGAGGGGATCGTCTCGGCCATCGACACGCCCAACATCTACGAGATCCCGCTGGTGCTCCACGACGAGGGCCTCGACGCCTACATCGGCCGGGTTCTCGGGCTGCCGGTGGCCCCGGCCGAGCTCGGGCCGTGGCGCAGCCTCGTGTCCCGGGTGGAGCGGGCGACGACCGAGGTCCGCATCGGCCTCGTCGGCAAGTACGTCAACCTGCCCGACGCCTACCTGTCGGTGGTCGAGGCCCTCAAGCACGGCGGCTACGCCCACGGCGCCAAGGTCGTGATCGACTGGATCGCCTCGGAGGACGCCGAAGGCCTCCTGGCCGAGGGCCGGCTCCACGACCTCGACGGGATCGTCGTTCCCGGCGGGTTCGGGGTCCGGGGGGTGGAGGGCAAGATCGCCGCCGTCACCTACGCCCGGGAGCACAAGGTGCCGTTCCTCGGCCTCTGCCTCGGGCTGCAGTGCGCGGTGATCGAGTTCGCCCGCAACGTCGTCGGGCTGGCCGGCGCCAACTCGTCGGAGTTCGACCACGCCACCCCGCATCCGGTGATCGATCTCATGGACGACCAGCGCGAGGTCGTCGACAAGGGCGGGACGATGCGGCTCGGCTCCTACCCGGCGGTGCTCGGGGCCGACACGCTTGTGCGCGACGCCTACGGCGCCGAGGTGATCTACGAGCGGCACCGCCACCGGTACGAGTTCAACCCCCGCTACCGCCGCCGTCTGGAAGAGGCCGGCCTCCGCTGCTCGGGCACGTCCCCCGACGACCGGCTGGTGGAGTTCGTCGAGCTGTCAACGGCGGACCACCCGTTCTTCGTGGCCACCCAGGCCCACCCGGAGTTCAAGAGCCGGCCGAACCGTCCGCACCCGCTGTTCCGGGAGCTGGTCAGGGCGGCGCTGGCGCGGGCCGAGTCCCGCACGCCCCGGCTGCCGCTGCCGGAGGACGCGGAGGGTGTCGCGCTCGCCACAACTTAGAATCGGGTCATGAGCGGATACCGCCTCGTCGACTCCCGGGAGATCGCCCGGGGCGGGTTCCTGACGTTCGCCGAGGAAACGTTCGAGTCCCCGGCCGGGGAGCGGTTCGTGCGCTGGATGGTGGAGCACCCCGGCGCCGTCGCCGCCGTCCCGGTGGAGGGCGGGCCCGGTGGGCCGCAGGTCGTGCTCGTGCGGCAGTGGCGCCCGGCGCTGCGGGATCTGCTGCTGGAGATCCCGGCCGGGAAGCTCGACGTCCCCGGGGAGGCGCCCGACGACGCCATGGCCCGGGAACTGGCCGAGGAGATCCAGCAGGTGGCCGGCCGGCTCGTCAAGCTGGCGACCTTCTGGAACTCGCCGGGATTCTCCACGGAGCTCACCCACGTCTACATCGCCCTCGACCTCTCCCCCTGCGACCGCCCCGAGGCCGCCAAAGAAGAGGAGCAGGACATGACGATCGAGCGGGTGCCCCTGGCCGACACCGGCCGGCTCATCGCCGCCGGCCAGATCACCGACGCCAAGACGATCATCGGGCTGGCGCTGGCGGAGCGGTATCTGGCCGGTGAGCAGCCGGAGGCGGTGGCCTGACATGAGCGCCGAACCCACACCGCTGCGCCTCACCCGGGTGCCCGAGGCGATCCCGCGGCCGCTGGTGGTCGGGGTCCCCAAGGAGACGAAGGTCAACGAGTACCGGGTGGCCGTCACCCCCGACGGGGTGTCGGAGCTCGTCCACCACGGCTCCACGGTGGTGATCGAGACCGGGGCCGGCGTCGGCGCCGCCATCACCGACGAGGAGTACCTCCGGGCCGGCGCCCAGATCGCCTCGAGCGCCGCCGAGGTGTGGGACCGCGGCGAGGTCATCTGCAAGGTGAAGGAGCCGCAGTCGGCGGAGTTCGAGCTCATGCGGGAAGGGCAGGTCCTCTTCACCTACCTCCACCTCGCCGCCTACCCGCAGGTGGGCCGGGCGCTCCTCGAGCGGCGGGTGACGGGGATCGCCTACGAGACCGTCCAGCTGCCCTCGGGGGCCCTGCCGCTGCTGGCCCCGATGAGCGAGGTGGCGGGCCGGATGGCGCCCCAGATCGGCGCCCACTTCCTGGAGCGGCACAACGGCGGGCGGGGCGTCCTCCTCGGCGGCGCCCCCGGCGTCCGGCCGGCCCGCGTCGTCGTCCTCGGCGCCGGCAACGTCGGCTGGAACGCCGCCTGGATCGCGGCGGGCATGGAGGCCGAGGTCGCCATCCTCGACCGCAACCTCGACCGGCTCCGCTGGGTCGACCAGATCCACCGGGGCCGGATCCTGACGCTGGCCTCCAACCGGGGCGCCGTCGAGCGTTCGGTGACCGAGGCCGACATGGTCGTCGGCGCCGTCCTCGTCCCGGGCGGCCGGGCCCCCATGCTCGTGACCGACGACATGGTCCGGGCCATGCGGCCCGGCGCCCTGATCGTGGACGTCGCCATCGACCAGGGCGGCTGCATCGAGACGTCGCACGAGACGACCCACGCCGACCCGGTCTTCGAGCTCTACGGGGTGCTGCACTACTGCGTCGGCAACGTCCCCGGCGCCGTCCCCCACACGTCGACCTACGCCCTGGCCAACGCCACGCTGCCCTACCTGGTGGAGATCGCCACCCAGGGCCCGGAGCGGGCCGTCTCGACCGACCGGGCGCTGGCCGGAGGGCTCAACACGCTCTCGGGCCACGTGGTCAACCCGGCCGTCGCCGAGGCCCTCCACCTCCCGGCGACCCCCTTCGCCGACCTCTGGGGCGGCTGAGACGGCCGAGTCCGCGCCCGGCGCCGAGCTCGACCGGCTGCTGGCCGAGCACGCCACCTGGCTCGCCGTCGAGCGGGGGCTGGCGGCCAACACGCTGGCCGCCTACCGGCGGGACCTCGCCGCCTATGCCGGGTTCGTGCGCCGCCGGGCGGGCGGCGGCGCCGTCGACGTCGGCCGGCTGACCGAAGCCGACGTCGAGGCCTATGTCGAGCACCTGAAGGCGGCCGCCGGCGAGGACGGCAAGCCGCGCT
>Ga0070741_10017344_pt1 | contig 11843 bp, 1 predicted proteins | sample Coa_R1_4_FD_66440 | JGI IMG/M metagenome (GOLD analysis project Ga0070741, IMG submission 66440) | Surface soil microbial communities from Centralia Pennsylvania, which are recovering from an underground coalmine fire - Coalmine... | ecosystem: Environmental > Terrestrial > Soil > Unclassified ...
TATCGCAAATGTGCACCGACGTATTGGCCAGCGGTTTGCCCGAAGTCAGAGATTGGGTCCCCGCGGCGACCTGTCCCACGGTTACCGCGGCGGTGTTTTCCGTCGGTCCATAACCATTGATGTAACGCAGACGCGCGGCATAGTGCAGGGCATCGGCAGGGTGAGGCGGCTCTCCCACGGTCATGAGAGTGTGCAGTCCGGGGAAGTCGGCCTGCTCGAAAAGACGGAGATAGGAGGGCGGCAGCGTGGCGATGGTGACCTGCAGACGGGCCATTTTTTCCCGCATTGCCGCGACGTCGTCCATCTCGCGGCGCAGGACCGGCACCACCGCCGCCCCGGCTGCCCAGGCCATGGCCATGTCGGAAATCCAGGCATCAAATGCGGGCGACGACATCAACAGAGTCCGATCGTCGGGGCGAATCTGGAGCGCGGCGGACAAGGCCACTGCCAGGTTATTCAGCCCCTGGTGATGCAGCATGACGCCCTTCGGCACACCTGTCGATCCCGAAGTATAGATGATGTAGGCCAGCTCGGAAGTGGCGGCCTCAGCAGGGACGGGCTCCTGGCGCCTACTGAGAAACTCTTCGCCCAGGGTTTCCGGCCGGAGAATGCGGCAGCCGAGAGCGGCCAAGTCGGGAGGCAATTCCAGCCCGTCGATCACCACCAGAGTCCGGATTGCGGCATCGGTTGCGATGAATGCGAGGCGTTCGGCGGGAATCTCTCTGGCGAGCGGCACGTAGCAGGCCCCCACCTTCCACAGGGCCAGCACGGTTTCGAGGAGGGCCACGGAGCGGCCGGTCAGCACGCCGACACGCTCCTGCCGCGCCACGCCGCTTTCCAAGAGCGCATGGGCCAGGGCGTTCGACCGGAGGTCCAGCGTCCGATAGCTCTCGATTCCGCGTTCGGTGACCACAGCAGGACGCTCCGGCTGCACCCGGACCCAGTGCTGGAACAGCGCGGGGAAACTCGGTGCCGGAAGCGGGAGGGCCGGCCCGCGTTCCCAGTGGGTCAGCAGATTCTCTTCTTCAGGGAGAAGCGCAGGCAGGGCCGTGCCTGCAGGCCGGTTCCGGTAGGCCAAGTGACGGGCCCATCCGGCGAGCGAATCAATCCACGCTTGCGCGGTTTCCTTCGAATAGATGGCGGCATTGGCGTACCACTGCAACGCCAGGAAGCCATCCGGCCGGCTTTCATGGACCAGCACCATGTCCTGCGCGGGCGCGTTGACACGGAGCTCGTAACCGGCATCGACTGGGAGGGCACCGAGATGAAATTCGCCCGCCGCGCCGGTTTGTTCAACGCCAGGGTTCTCGGTCACCGCGAAATCGAACAGGGGATATCGGGCCGGATCGGGAGCGCATGGGTGGTCCCGGCGGAAGTCGCCGTAGATGCGGGCGAACGGATAACGCCCGTGCCGCAACCCATTGGCAAGAGTTTGCTGCATGGCTTGCAGCGCCTCCTCGAACGGCTCCCGCCGCGTGACCCGGCAGGCGATGGGCAACAGATTCACGTAGTAGCCGACCGTGCACGATTCGCTTGCTGAATCGCGTGTGGAGGCGGCCGTGCCAAGCAGGAATTCCGGCCGCCGTGTACGCCGCCAGATTTCCCGCGCCACAAGGGTGAGCATCAGGGCATGCAGGCTAGCTCCGTGGGCTCGCGCGAACTCGCGCAGGCCAGCCACCGTCGAGGCATCCAAAAGGACGCGAAACGAGTGGGCTCCCTCGGCGTGCTGTTGGGTGCGCGCCGCCCGGCGTGGAAAGTCGAGCGGCCATTCGTCGAAGGGGGAGCCAACCCCGAGAGTGTTCAGCTGATTCCGCCAATATTCTGCGTCGTTCCGGCACTCAGACCTGGCAAGGTAGGTTGCCTCGCGGCCCGCTGAACGATCGAAACCATCAACCGGCGGCCGCAAGCTTCCGCCCCGCAGCAAGGTTGTCAGTTCCGAGACGAGAACGCCGAGCGAGACACCGTCCGCGATCGAGTGGTGCAAGGCAAGCCAGAAAATCGGCTGATCGGTGGCGGTGATGTGAACGAGGCCTGCCCGCCAGAGCGGCGCGCGCTCCATAGCGAAGCGCTCCGACTGCCGCCGGCGGGCGTACGCCACCGCCGACGGCAGGTCCGGCCGGCTGGCAATGTCAAAGTCCACATGCGGGTCCGGCTCAAGCGCGCGCCGAAGGTCTCCCCTGGAATCCTCATAGAAGCGGGTGCGAAGGGCCTCGTGCCGGTCGATCAACGCTGCCCAGGCACGCCGCCATTCGCTGTCGGGCGGCACTGGGCCACGGACCAACCGTGTCAGGGGAATCACGAACCCGCGAGTATCGAACCCTGCCCGCTCCGCCACCCAGAATTCGTGCTGCCCCTCTGTGGCGCGGTCGGACAGAACGTCTTCGGGCAGGCCCAACGTTCCGAATTGTGCGATACGGCTGGCGAATCCCCGGAGTGTCGGCTCGACGAAGAGCTCGCGGGCCGGCACTTGATAACCAAGCGTTTCCTCGAGACGCTGCACCATCGAGATCGCCAGCAGACTGTGACCGCCAAGGGTGAAGAAGTTGTCGTTGCGGCCAATCGCTCGATGCCCGAGGAGTTCGCTCCACACCATGGCGATCTTGGCTTCCAGACCTTCCGCCGGCAAACACAATACGTCCTGCGCGGAGTGCTCGGCCAGCAACTTCTTCAGCGCGGACTTGTCGACCTTGCCCGAACTCGACAGCGGGATTTCGGGAATCGAAATCAGCCCGGCCGGGATCATGTAGCCTGGTAAGCGTTTCGACAGGTAATCACGCCAGCATTCCTGCGTGGGAGCATCCCTATCCGGCAGCGGGCGAACGAAGGCCCAGAGGCTGTGGTTCACCGCCTCATCATCGAGCAGCACGGCCGCCTGTCCGACATCCGGATGGGTTTCGATCGCGTGCCGGATCTCTTCCAACTCGATGCGAATGCCGTTGAGCTTGACCTGCTCGTCGATCCGGCCGAGGATTTCGATTTCCCCGTCGGGGCGCCACCGGCCGAGATCGCCGGAGCGATAACGCCGCCCGCGGGCAGTTTCGAGAAACGCCGCGGCGGTCAGCTCCGGTTGCCCCACATAACCGCGCGCCAGGCCGGCGCCCCCGAGCCACAGTTCTCCGATGACGCCTGGCGGCAGGGAATTTCCATCCGCGTCGCAGACGTGGATGCTGGTATTAGGCAACGGCCGGCCAGCGGTAATCACTTCCCCACGACGCAACCTCGCGATCGTGCTGGTGATGGTGTTTTCCGTCGGCCCGTATGCGTTGTAGTATTCGTGGCGCGCCGCATAGAGATCCACATCCGCTCGAAACGGAGCTTCGCCCCCGGTGACGAGAACGCGCACCGACGGCAGTTCGGCGCCCTCGAACAAACGGAGATACGTGGGCGTGAGGTCGGCTACGGTGATCTTCCAATCGGCCAGGAAGGCGCGGAAGCGGTTCGGAGAGCGGAGCAGTTCGTAAGGCACGGGACACAGGGCCGCGCCGAATGCCAGTGCCAGCCCCATATCCGACAGCGAGACGTCGAACGACGGCGAGGAAAACATCAGGCTGCGATCGTCGCGCGTCAGGCCGATGGCTTCCCCTGCGCCAAGCACCAGGTTGATATATGCATCGTGGCCGATCAGCGCGCCCTTGGGTTGCCCGGTCGTACCGGAGGTGTAAATGATATAGGCGGCGTCCACTCCCCGACAGGGTGGAGGTCGATGGGCATGGGACTCGCGGAATTCAGCTCCGATCTCTTCGGGACGGAGCGGCGCTGGCAATTGCCGAGCCAGCGCAGGCGAGACCGGCAGGCCATCCAGGGCCATCCACACCGTGGCCCCCGCATCACGTGCCATAAAGGCCAGGCGTTCCGATGGCTGATCCGCCGCAAGCGGAAGATAGATCCCGCCTGACTTCCAGATCCCTAGGACTGCCGCAGGCAGACCTGCGGATCGTTCAGTCAGCACGCCGACGACAGTCCCTGGCGTCACCCCGCGTTCGAGCAAGCCGTGAGCGATGGCGTTGGCTTCCAGTTCCAGAGCACCGTAAGTCGTGACGCCGGTTTCGGTGATCACCGCCGGTCGGTCCGCGTTCGCATCCGCGACGCGTCCGAAGAGTTCGGAAAAGCGCAGCGCCGGGCGCGGCAACTTCGCACCGTCTTCCCACTTTTCGAGCAACGCCGCCTCGCACGGAAGTAGAGGCGGCAAAGCATCCCGCCCGCGTTCGAGATCGTCGGCAAGCCAGGCCGCCCAGCCGGCCAGCGATTCGAACCACTGGCCTGCCGTTTCGCGGGTGTACAGCGCCGAATTGACATGCCACTCCAGGAGCAGGCCGCTTGCGCCGAGGTCCTCGTGGATCAGGATCATATCCTCTCCCGGAGACGCATCCGTGTGTTCGTAAGCCAGCCTCTCCGAGCCACGAATCAGAGGCCCACGATCGGGAGAGCCCACTGGGTTCTCCGTCACGGCCAGATCGAACAGGGGATACCGAGCCGGGTCGCGCTGCTCGGGGCGGCCGCTCCAAAAATCGCGGTAGATGCGCGCGAACGGGTAGCGGCCATGCTGCAGCGCCGCGGCGAGCGACTGCCGAGTTGCGCTCAGCAGTTCGCCGAAGGTGGCCTGGCGCGCCACATGACAGGGCAGCGGCAGCATGTTGACGTAGTAACCGACTACCTGCGCTTCGGCGGCGGTCTCGCGTATGGACGCGGTGGTGCCGATGACCACGTCCTCGCGTCCCATGCGCCGCCGCGCTTCCGATGCCAGGAGCGTGAGCAGGACCGCATGCAGGCTGGTCTCATATCGCCGGGCGAGAGCCTTCAGGCCCTCGGCCGTAGCGCTATCCAGCTTGGTCGTGAAGCGGTGTGTTCCGGTTTGGGCAGCGCGGGAGCGAGGAAAATCCAAACGCGCTTCGGCAAAAGCCGTGTCCGGTTGCCGAATGAGCAGACCGCGCCAATAGCGCGCGTCTTCGGCGCAGACGGGACCAGTGAGGTAGGCTTCCTCGCGCCCGGCCGATTCCGAAAAATCCGAGGAAAGTGGAGGAATCGCCGCGCCGCGCAGCAGCGCCCCCAACTCGCGAGTTAAAATTCCGATGGCGTGGCCGTCGCCCACCGAGTGATGGAGCGCCAGCCAGAAAACCTGTTCGCCCGAATCGGCCTCCTGGACCAGCCCGGCGCGCCACAGGGGAGCTTGGTTCATGCGGAATGGTTCGCCTTGGCGTTCCCGTATGAACGCGCGCGCCGATGCCCGGTCGGGCCGGGTGGCAAACTCCAAAGTATGCGCTACCGTTGGCGCAACGACAAACCTGAGCCGCCCTTCCGCATCTTCTCCGAAATACGTCCGCAAGGCTTCGTGCCGCGCGACCAATAGGGCCCACGCCCGGTCCCATTGTTCAAGCGGTGGCGCTTCGCCTTCGACGATCCGAAGCAGCGGGATGGTGAATGTCCGGGTGTCGAGCCCGGCCGCCTCGGCAATCCAGAACTCCCGCTGGCCTTCAGTGGCCCGATCGCTCTTCACCGGACTCGCGGTTGTCGCCGCGGAGCGCGCCGGCTCTTCGATTCTTCGGGCGAACCCGGCCAGCGTCGGAGCGGCGAACAGTTCGCGAGCCGCCACCGCACGCCCCAGATCGGCCGACAAGCGGTGCGCTACCGTGACCGCGAGCAGGCTGTTCCCGCCGAGCGCGAAGAAATTGTCGTCGCGCGAGACGGCACAGCCGAGCAGTTCCTCCCATACCTCCGCAATCCGAGCCTCCATTGCGCCGACGGGCGCGTCGTTCCGGAGGCCGGCCTCAGGCTCCCGCGGTAACTGCAGCAACGCCTCACGGTCGATCTTTCCTTGCGGGTTCAACGGAATGGTGGTAACCGAAGTCACCGAAGCCGGCACCATGTAGCCCGGCAGCCGTTCGCCCAGCCACTCGCGCCATTCGTCCTGCCGCGGCATGACCGCGTCCGGGCACAGGCGGACAAATGCGCGCAGGGCCTTGGTCTCGTTCGCGGAAGGCTCCATGAGAGTTACCGCCTCGAGCGCGGCCGGATGAGAACGGATCGACTGTTCAATCTCGCCCAGTTCCAGGCGTTGTCCGTGCAGCTTGACTTGGTCGTCGATGCGCCCGGCCAGTTCCAAGCGGCCGTCTTCCGTCCATCGGCCCAGGTCACCGGAGCGATAGAACCGGCCCTCGGGTGTATCCACGAAACAGCGGGCGGTCAACTCCGGATTATTCAAATAGCCGCGCGCCACACCCGTGCCTCCGATCCACACTTCCCCGATCACACCCGGCGGCGCCGGATCTCCGTTGGGGCCCCGGATCGAGAAGCGCGTATTGGGCAGCGGCGTACCCACGGCGAGCGGCCGATTCGCGTCGAATTGCGCGGAGAGGTTTTCGGCGCAAACGAAGATGCAGGTTTCGGTTGGGCCGTAGGCATTCCAAAACGAGGAATGGCCGACGTGACAGAGGGCATCCTCGTGCGTGGGCGCTTCTCCGCCGGTGATCAGCACACGCAGCCCCTCGAAGGGCGTGTCCCGGCTGACGCGTAGATAGGACGGCGCATGGAACGCCACCGTCACTCCATGCCGCCGGTAAAACCGTTTTAAGGCCCAGGGGTCATCGCGTAACGCGCGCGACACCGGCACCAGCGCCATGCCGTGCAGCAGCGCCGCGCCCATTTCCCAAAGCGAGGCGTCGAAGCCTGGTGTGGCGACGAGAGAAAAGCGATCTTCAGGCAAAAGGCCGAACAACTCCCCGCTGCTATGGCTCGTGTTGACCAGGCTATCGTGCTGGACCAGGACGCCCTTGGGCATGCCCGACGTCCCGGAAGTATAAATAATGTAGGCAAGATCTCCGGGCGAGCTGGCAATCTCTGGCGCGACGGCCGCGGCATCTTTCCAGGCTTCGGGTCGCAGAATTGTCGCGACCGTTTGCGCCAAAGGCAGTGGTACCGGATGCCCATCGAGGACGATCAGCGTGCGTGCGCCTGCATCGCGCGCGATATACGCCAGGCGTTCCGCCGGCTGTTCGAGGGCCAGCGGGAGATAAACGGCCCCCGCTTTCCAGATGCCGAGCACAGTTGCCGGAAGATCGGCCGAACACTCCGTCAGAACCGCAACTGGTTGTTCGTGAGCGACGCCGGCATGGAGTAGCGCCCATGCCACTTGGTTCGCCTGCCGCTGGAGTTCCCCATAACTGAGCGTGCCGGTTTCGCTGACAACCGCGGGCCGGTGCGGGTCCTTGTTAGCGACCTCATCGAACAACTCATGGAACCGCTTCGCGGGCCGCGTCCGCACCGGGCCCGGTTCCCATTGCTCGAGCAGCGCTGCTTCTTCGGGCAGGAGCGAGGGCCGGGGAGCCTCGGCGCGGCGCGCATCTGCTCCCAGCCAACGCGCCCACGCCGCGAAGGATCGTAACCAGGCGTGTGCGGTCTGCTTCCGGTAGACATCCGGGTTCCACACGAGCGCCAACTCCAGGCCGCCGTCCTCCATCGGTTCGTAACTGAAGGCGAGGTCCAGGCCGGCCGCGGGATGAACCTCGTTTCCCGGCAAGTACCGCGGCACCAATGAAAGCTGCGCGTCCGCGCAAACGCGGGAAGGGTTGGCGGTCAGAGAGAAGTCGAACAGCGAAGTTCGCGAGGGTGGCCGCGCCGCGGGATGCCGCTCCCGGAACTCGCGATAAAGCCGCCCGGAAGGGTACGCCCCATGCTCGATCGTTTCGGTCAGGCTTTCCTGGGTGGCGCGAATCTGAGCGGTTAGCGGAAGAGTGAAGTCGCCCGACAGCACCACCGGCATCAGGTTCACGAAGTGGCCTACCGCGCGCTCGGCTCCCGGCGGACGTTGCGAGATACCGCTACCGAGAACCAGCCGCGAGCGGCCGTCGCGCCGATGGACTCCCGCCGCCAGAAGCGTCAGCAGGAGCGCGTGGAGTCCCACCTCGTTCTTCTGCGCCAAGTGTGTGAGCGCCGCAACCGTTACGGCATCGAGGCGCTCGACCAACGCCGCCGCGCCTCCTCCGCTGGGGGTTGCTGGACGCCGGTAATCCGTGCGGAATTCCAGGAAGGGCTGTCCGCCTTCGGCGACGAGCCTGCCGAGCGTCTCGCGCCAATACGCACGATCGCGCTCGCAAGCATCGGAGGCGAGGTATTGCCGCTCGGCCCGGCTGGCTTGCGCGATCCCATTCACGGCCGGCGGCAGTTCGCGCTCCAACAGCAGGGCGTGCAACTCTTCCTGGATGATGCGTGCGGAAAGGCCGTCGGCCACGGAATGGTGTAGGGTGAACCAAAACAGCGTTTCCCGACCCTCAGCTACCATCACCAAGCCAGCTCGCGCCAGCGGCGGTTCGCTCAGACCGAAGGGCGCTTCGGCTCGCTCGGCAATACGATCCCGCGCCTCTTCCGCTGAGCGGCAACAGTCGAAGCGGATCTCGACGGCCGGGCCCAGTTCCTCAATCTTGACGGAGCGCCAGCAAACCTGGCCTTCCGCATTTGCGAAGAGGGCCGAGCGCAAGGCTGCATGGCGCTTGACGATCCGGCTCCAGGCCGCTTGCCAGCAGGCCGCTTCGGGAATGGTCCCGTGAACGCTCAATATCCGTGTAATGGTTGTGCCGGCCGCGCCGAGCCCCAGCCTCCATGCGACCCAGAAATCTTCTTGTCCGGAGGTGGCGATATCCTGCGAGGACTCCTCCTGTGATGCCTCTGGCGGGGCCACCATCCGGCCGATCTTCTCCGCCAGCATCTTCACCGTGCCGGTCGCTAACACGGTTTGCGCCGTGACCGCATAACCAGACGATTGCAGGCGCTGGCTGACCACGATGGACAAAAGGCTGGTGCCGCCCAGGGCAAAGAAGTTGTCGTCGCGGAAAACCGGACGGACGTTCAGAATCTCTTCCCAAATCCCGGCAATCAGCGTTTCTCGATCGCCCTCGGGTCGGGTGCCCCGTTCCGACCCGGCCCGTTCCTCCAAGGCGTCCCCAGCCATCGCGGTGAGCGCGAGCCGGTCCACCTTGCCGTAGGGGTTGATTGGCATCTGGGAGAGCGTGGCCACCTGAGCCGGCAGCATGTAGCCGGGCAGAGTCCGCGCCAGGAATTGATGCCAGTCCGCCAAGCTCGCACCGGCGCGATCGCTCTCCACGAACGCGACCAGCCTTCCTTCGTTTTGCACCACGGCGGCGCGTTTGACCCCTTCCCGGCGCAGCAGCGTCTGCTCAATCTCGCCCAGCGAAACAGCCTGCCCCGAAACCTTCACCACGTCGTCGGCACGTCCCCGGGTTTCGAGATCGCCATCCTCGTTCCAGCGGCCCAGATCGTTGGTGCGGTAAGCCCTTCCGTACGGGGTTTCCACGAATCGCGTGGCGGTCAAATCGGGCTGGTTCAGATATCCGCGCGCCACGCCGGGGCCGACGACGTGAATCTCGCCGGTCTCGCCAGGCGGAACTTGCCGGCCGCGTGAATCGAGCAGATAGACGGCTGTGTTGGCGAAGGGCCGTCCGCTGGGCAGCGGGCCGCTGCCGTTGGGATCCACCCGCATCATGCAGATAGTTCCGCACGCTTCGGTGGCGCCGTGGAGGTTCCAATACTCCACGCTCCGCGCATAGGCTCGCGCATCCTCGACGTTGGGCCGTTCGCCAGCCGTCATCAGACACCGTAGACCATCGGGCACGGCTCTCCGGAACAGCCGCAGGTACGAGGGAGTAAACATCGCGACGCTCACGCGATAAAGGGACATCGCCGCCAATAAGCCCGTCGGGTCGTCCAGCAACGCGCGCGATACGGGCACGAACGCGGCTCCGCAGAGAAGCGGCACCACCAGTTCGCGGAAGCCCAAAATGAAACCCGGCGCCGCGGCCAGCAAAACGCGGTCGGCCGGCGTGAAGGATTGGGTCTCGATGTGGCCGTACCCCATGTTGAGGCAGGAATCGTGTTGCAGCAGAACTCCTTTGGGCCGCCCGGTAGAACCCGATGTGAAGAGAATGGCGGCGAGATCGGTAGCCGCGCCTGCCAAACGCGGACTGTCCTTAATAGGAGGCGCACTCTCTGGCCGAAGAATCGCGGGCTCCGCACCGGCCGCATTCTCGGCAAGCGCTGCCCGCAACGCAACGGCCGGCTCCAGGCCATCGAGCGCGATCAGACAGCGCATGCCGGATTGAGCCGCCATGTGGGCCAGGCGCTGCGGAGGAAGGTCGGCGCCCATCGGCACATAGGCCCCGCGCGCCTTAAGAATCGCCAGGAAAGCCGCCGGCAAAAATGCGGATCGCTCCGTGAGCACGCCCACGGCTTCCTCCGGCGCTACGCCGTGCGCCAGCAGAGCGGAAGCCAGAGCATTGGCTTGCTGATCCAATTCGGCGTAGCTCACGATGCCGCGGCCGGAAATCATGGCGGGCGCCGCCGGTTGCCGGTCGGCGAGAGTCTCGAAGCATTCATGGACGCGCAGCAAGGGCCGTTTGATGTTCATCGAAAGAGATCCCTGGGAGCTCATGGAGTGAGCCGCAACGGAGCCAGACTGCTGGTCCGAATCGTCACCGGCGAACCCTTGCGGAACTGATTCAGGAAGATTGGCTTCTCTTCCAGTTCGCCGCGGCTGTCGAACTTGTACCAACCGTTCGCCCCCTCCCATGGGTTCATGAAGCGGATGGCATATGAGAGGTCGAGCGGGTTGGCCGAACCGGTGGCTTGGACCGCTTTCGCCAGAATATGTAGGGCATCGTACCCCTGCGCCGCCCATGCGTCGGGATTCCTTCCATAGCGCGCGCGGAACTTCTTTACAAATGCCTGGTTCTGGGGATTTGGCGAATTGACATCATAGATTTCGAAGTACATTGAACCTTCCAGCGCGCGCCCGGCCGTCCGGCGCATCTCGGGCGTGTCGCTGAAGGCGCCCACGATCTCCGTTTGAATGCCGACCCGCCGCGCCTCGCGCAAAAAGTTCCCCGCCCACGGCTCCAGGCCCGCAAAGAAGATTTCGTCCGTATCGATGCCCTTCAGTTCGTTGACGGGCAGGCGGAAATCGGCACGCTCGCGCGAATACGACCATTGGTAGACCAGGTCAATATCCTTGCCGTCCAATTCGACGGTGTATTGATAAGCCAGATCTTCTCCATAGGCTCCCTGTTCCCAGATCAGGGCGGGCTTTCGATGCCCGCGCTCGACAGCCATCCGCGCCAGGGCCCGCGCAATTTTTTCACTCGATACGATCGTCCGGACGATATACGTGAATCCGCGGGAGGTCATCGCGGTGTTATTTGACCCTACGATGATGTGCAGCAGCCGCGCGGATTCATAGATGGCGGATGCCTTGATGCCTACGCTGTCGTCGTAATAACCAATGACTGCGCTCATCCGCGGCGTGCCCGAGAACTCGACGGCGATGCGTTTTCCCTTTTCCCAATTGAAATCGTCATCCCGCAAAATCAGGCGGACCGGAATGCCGCCGGCCAGGCCGCCTGAGTTGATTTCGTCCTCCGCCAAACGAAGGCCATCGGCCATACTGTCCTGATTTTTGGAAAACGGCCAGCAGACCCCGACCAGGATCTCGCTCGGCAGGTGGTTGAGAGCCTGGAACCGGCGCTCTCCCATTCGTTCAAAACAACGCCACTGGGGCGCCAGCGCGTATACCAGCAGACCGGCGGAAAGCGCCAGGAGAAGGAGTTTCTTCATGCATCACTCCTTTCCCAGGATGAGCGGCAGGCCGTTCTTCCCCCCGCCGACGACGACTACCTTGGCATTCGCCGACTTGGCCAGCTCCTGGGTCGCCTGGATCCCGTGCCACGCGAGCACATCGGGCGTGAGGCTGCGGTTCACCGTTTCGTTATAGACCTTGATGCCGCCCGATTCGATACGCTTCCGATCGGCTTCTTTGGTGGCGATCGAGAGCCTATAGACGT